>Ga0302324_100014370_pt1 | contig 15977 bp, 18 predicted proteins | sample Palsa_T0_1_FD_201949 | JGI IMG/M metagenome (GOLD analysis project Ga0302324, IMG submission 201949) | Peat permafrost microbial communities from Stordalen Mire near Abisko, Sweden - Palsa_T0_1 | ecosystem: Environmental > Terrestrial > Soil > Palsa > Peat permafrost | place: Sweden: Abisko...
CTCGATGCCGGCGCCATCATCGTCGGCAAAACCAACCTGCCGGAGTGGGCTTCCGATTTCCAAAGCTACAACGACGTCGCCGGCACCACCAATAATCCGTGGAATCCGCAGCGCACATCGGGCGGTTCCACAGGAGGCGGCGCGGCGGCGCTGGCCTGCGGCATGGGCTTCCTGGACCTGGGGAGCGACATTGGAGGATCCATCCGCACACCGTCGCATTTCTGCGGCGTCTTCGGCCACAAGCCCACCATCGGCGTCATTTCCGACGAAGGCTTTGTGGATCCACCCACGGCCAACCCCGCGCCCGACCGGCTCTCGGTGAATGGTCCGCTGGCGCGCAGCCCGCGCGATCTGTTGTTGGCCATGCAAGTGGCCGGCGGGCCCACCGGCGTCGAGCGCGTCGCTTATTCCTGGAAGCTGCCGCCGGCCCGTGGCGCGCGCCTCCGCGATTACCGCATCGGCTACGTGCTGGACGATCCATTCTGCCCGGTGACGCCCGATGTGCGCCAGTTACTCGAAAACACTATCGCCGCGCTGGGCAAGGCCGGCGTACGCCTGGAACAAGGCTGGCCCGCGGGCATGCGGATCGCGGAATTCTATGGCACATATTTCACCCTGCTCGGCGCGGCCGTGCTGCCCAACGATCCCACGCCGCACCGCGCCTGGGGCGCAGCCGTCGGCCAACAATATGCCGCGCGCCGCGTCTGGGCCGACTACTTCCGCAACCACGATGCCTTCCTGATGCCGGTGGACTTCGTTACCGCATTCCCGCACGACCATAGCCCCAACATGATGGAACGCAAAATCGCCACCCCCGCCGGGCCGCGCCCCTACCTGGACATGCTGAAGTGGATCTTCCACGCGACCTTGGCCGGCAACCCCGCCACGGTCTGTCCCGTGGGACGCACGCCCGAGGGGCTGCCCTGCGGCATTCAGATCCTGGGTCCGTATCTGGAAGACGCGACGCCGATCGACATAGCGGGCCGGATCGCCGAGATCACCGGCGGCTTCACGCCACCGCCTTTGGTCTGATTCGGCCGGACACCGCCAGGATCGGTAAGGATCGGTATGGGGCAGTGGCGGCCTCGCCCGCAGGCTGGTAGAATCGGAATTGCCCACCTGTGGCGCTATCGTCTAACGGTTAGGACGGAGCCCTCTCAAGGCTTAAATACGGGTTCGATTCCCGTTAGCGCTACCATGTAACTCTTTTCCGTTCAGTGAGTTTCCCCAATCTGGGATGCTTTCCATCTCATCTCATGTCATCCGAGTGCAGGTCGCCTTAAGACAATTCGTATCTCAGATATTTCCGACCCTCTGACTAGTTTTATATCGTGTGTTTCCAAATACAGGATTGTCACGTTTGATCATTTTGAGCGAGTCCTCGATCCCAATGGAGAGTTGACTGATTTAGAGCTTCAGCAGTTGTTTAAAGTCATGATTTCCGCCGTAGACGCAAAAGCGATTATCACCAGCAGGCGACATCCGGATCTGCAATTTCTGCCGATGTCCACGATCATCGGCGCCCAGCAGCCCCCGGTTGGCCGTTTTCCCGAAGGCAAGCACGTTGAAAACGTGGCCGGCGACTTTCTTAGTCGTGCCGGCATAGTTATATCAGAGTACCCGCCCGAACTACTAAAGGCAATAGATCGTTATCCGTATCTTGCCGCTCTAGCCGGACGGTTCATCGCCGCCGAAAAAGGTGGGCCTCTCTAACCGACCCTGACTTCCTGGTTCTGTTGCAAAAGCGACTTCGAGACGATCTGTTGCGACGCATCGTAAACGACACGGCGCGGCCAGCGGTAGAACTGCTCTCGCTTTTGCGTAGTCCTGTACCCCGAGAAATGTTCGCGGCCTTGGCAGGCAAAGAAGCAGTTGAAGAGGCAGAGCGTCTTGGGCTTCTCTACGGTGTCTTCGAGAGATCGCGAAAAGATCTTGTGACGGGAGTCTCGGTCCTCAGGGCAGCGTTCGAAGATCCAATCGATACAGGCGATGCGACGCCGATGACGGAGCGGAAGGATTCGCTGATCCACAGCACCATCGCTGAATGGTATTTGTATTTGTATCGCACCGATGATGACCCACGGTGGCTGCGCGAAGCGCAGTATCACATGTGGACTTCGGGTTCTCGCGACAAGATCCGCAACTTTGGAGTGGCGTATCGGGACGAGCTGTTTGGCGTTGGTGAGTACTGGTTTCGCAGAAAGGATTTCGGATCTGCGCTCTGGGCATTCCAGACCGCCCTTGGGCTGGGTCTGTCTAACTACTATTCGGAACTACGAATCGCGGCATGTCTTGTACGAACAAACAGCACGGTTGAGGGCTTTGCAGGTATCAGGGCTTACTGAACAAATACAGTGAAGCTAGGGGTGTTCGCACTTCCTATATCGACAGTCTTTTGTTTAGGCGCGACTTCCAAGGCGATTTGGCGGCCTTGCAGGCCTTTCAGTTCAATCCGGCCGATGATGAGTGGGTGGCGCACGAGTACGGCCGTGCTACCTAGGCTTACACGAGTACAAACAGGCTGTCTCGGCTTTTGAGACTCAGATGGCATTGAAGCCGGCGCCAATTGTGTTTCACATGTTGGCCCGAGCTTATCATCGAACTGGCGATAAGGATAACGCGCTAAGAGTTGTGCGCGCGGGACGGAAATGGTATGCCGACGATAAGCAGTTGAAGATTGATTACGCCGCTCAGCTCATACGGCTGGGCCAAGAAGCCGATAAGCAAGAGGCGGAGACAATACGGCGGAGTTTACAGCTCAACGTTCCGGGGGATGGAAGGGTCCTTCAGCAGTTGTGCAAGCTACTGTGCGGAGAGGGACGGGTCGAGGAAGCGGAAGCTGCCATTCGGGGTCAAGATATTTACCCTGAGCGCTATCGGATTCCGATCTCGGTAGAGATCGCTATTGGACGGAAGCGCTTCGAGGAGGCGCTATCGATACTTCGAGACACTGCAACTGGCGACGAACATCTTATAGGCTTGACTCGAAAAGTATATCTACGGTGGGCTCGCGTCGTGGAACATACCGATCCTGCCGAGGCTAGAGAGATCGCAATAGACGGGCTGCGCGGAGATCTCGGGCCTGCGCTACGGAATAATATTCCGATCATGGTGACATCTGCACGTTTGGCGGCAATTGCCGGCGATGATCGAGCGTTTGGAGAACTCGTGAGTGAGATCGAGCGATTGAACCCTGGCGTTTCTGCAATGTTGAGGGATGAAGAGGAAGGCATCGCGTACTGGGAGGAGGATCTATTTGAGGGGGCTGGGTAACTCGGCCCGAAGGCCCACGGGGAGGCGAGCGATCAAGGAGAAGTGGGCTGCAAGGCCTGACAGAGTACCCGTTGTGCGGCGTTATCGACCTCAGTTCTCTGAAGAGGTGCGGCCCGCGACGGTCGCGGAATCTTCCAGCCGTACCGATTCGGCGATAGACTGCCGGATAATGATCCGATCGGCAACTATTGGGCTTTCTTCTGCTAACAATCGAAGTGTCGCAGGCCCGCCAGATGCTGTTCGAGTTAGGAGTATCCTCCTAAAGTAGGAGTGTCCTCCTATGGAAGCACTCATGCCGGGCGAGCGGGGTTTTGAACGGGGAGTTCGGCTTTTTACCTATCTTGCTGATGCGGCGAATCGTGGGGAACCTGTTGGGATCTCGTATAGCGACTTTCTCGCCTACTTTCACGGCGCCGACAGCTTCTTGGAGTTGGCGGGTCGTGATTACGTCCGCGGCGACAACGCCTTTGTGCTTAGTGCAGCGCAAATGGTGACGGCGCGGGCCGGCGGCCGCAAAACGGTAATCAGGGGCGGCGTCGCCATTGAGGCCGGCATGGATACTCATCTGGCGTAGCCGACCACCCTTTGACCGACCACAGGCCGCCTGGTTGAGCTCGGGCTTCAGGATTCCCTACAGTCGAGAGGAGTGGCTTTTGGCGTTCCCCGATAGCGTCCGCAAGCTGAAATCGGTTCCGCAGTTTGAAGAGCTACTCGGCTATCGGAGGCCACCACCTGCGGGTGCGGCAATGGCCACGCCACCGGAGGCAAGCAAGCCCCTTGCATGGAATGATTTCTTGATAGCGGGTCGGGAAGCCTACACGGCCGACAACACCGAGAGTGCTTACGGCTACTTTGAAACGGCACTCGTGAGCGCACCAAGGGGTGCATTGTTGACCGAGGACTATCTGGATGCGCTGCACGAGTTCGTTGACGTCGCCAAAGCTGCGGGCAAGCTCCTTCGCGTTGGTCCAATGCTCGTTGACAGCCTGTGCCGGGCCACACAAGGGAAAACCTCACCACTTGCGGATGAGGTTGCCAGAAGGGTCCTCGGTGAACTCATTAACACTCCGACCCTCACGCACACAGAGCGCATTGGGCTCGTGTCCTGTCTAAGGCGACTCGCAGAAATCGTTGCGAACAACGGTGCGATTCCAGGCATTGCAAATGGCCTGAGAATTGTCCTGGAGAAGATGTGGCGCCCAGCGGTCTGGGATTGCCGACTCGACCTGTTTTTCGTCGCATACGAAAACGTATTGGCAGATTTATTCACGAAGAATGAATTGGGCGGCTGGTGTGTCCGCGTCTGCGGGATCTCGCGCCAGCGCGACGTACCGGTATCGGAGTCTCAGACCTGGCTTCAGCGGGCAGCCAAGTTCGGCATGGCCGCGACCCCGGAGTACACCGCCGAACAGAAGACCTTGACGGACCTGTTGTCTTCGAATGCTGCGGCAAGGCTACCAGAACCCGCGAAAAAGCAGGACCCCCCGGAGGACATCTTGGGCGCGAGTGAACCAGGGCACTTCGAAGGTGTACGCATGGTCCGTTGGGCCACTCGGCTCCAACGTTGCTATCCGTGGGTAGCGTCGGTCAGACGTGTGAGGGCTGACCAAATCTAGACCTGTATCCCACGCGAATTTTGGATTATTGGCGCACTGCCCAGACACATAAAAAACAATTTTCGCTATTGATCCAGTTCGGATCATCCCCGCAGTGTTGGATGCGAGCTATGCGCAGCCAGCAAACACGCGGGTGGTCAGGATCAACATCGTCCTGTCGGACGGCACGACGGCGGCCCAGCGTGACGCGGCGATAACGTGCTTGCGAAGAGACACTCACTTGTTCCCTGCGAAGTAGTGCAGCAAGAATTTCCAGATGACGCCAGTTAACAACACAAAACGACTCGTCGAGGGCTCGCAGCATTATCAGGCATTATCGTCCTCAGTCTCACGGACTGGCACGACAGCCGTAAGTACCATCCGGACAACGAGTCATTTTGCGATCCCCGCAATCGCCGCGGCGTACCTCGGCTCTTTCCGGAGAGGTTCCAAAAGCGGCTCACGAGCGATGCGGTCCCGGTCGCGAAAGCCATTGGCAACCGCCTGTTCGAGCGCCTCCAGGGCGCGCCGCTTCTCGTGAGCGCCGGCTTCGGACACGGCCAGGCTGTACCACCCTTCGGCGTATGCCGGGCGCAACAGCACCGCTAATTGCCACAGGCGTGCAGCCTCCGGATACTTGTTAGCGGCCAGTAACTCGTTCCCTTGCTCAATCGAGGATACGAAGCTTCCAGCCAGCACGCGCCGCGCTGCGCGCCGGTTAATGCCGTCTTCGGGGCGTTGGGCGTCGCGCCTCAGGGCCTGCACCAGGAAGCGACGGGCAGTATCGTCGCTCCCCGTAATCTCTTCAGTCAACCGGGCATACCGCTCCGCCGTCTTCTTCTGGGCTGGCGAAACGGGTGGCGGCGGCTCTGGTGGTAACCCGCCAGACAGGAATTCCAGCGCGCTCGCGGTCATATTTTCCGGCAGCCAGTCGTGACCGCCCGCAAACTCGGAAAAACGCTGCGGGAACCCGCGCCGATACAGTTCGCGGTTCATCGCGTACACCTCATCGAAATTGAAGTCGTCGACGCCCGCCGTGGCATAGATCCGAAACCGCACCTGGTTGGGGATGGCTCCGGCGGAGAATCCGGCGCCGCACGCAATTACGCCGGCGACCCGGTTGCGGGCTGCCCACGCCAGAGCCAGACGCGCGCCACCGGAGAAACCAGCCGTGTAGATCTGTGAGTCGTCAATGGAGAAGCGTTGGTGAGTGTCCTGGATTATCCAGCGGATGGCCTCGCGCGCGATGTCGAGCGGCCCGTTGCGTGAGTTGTTAGACCCGACCACGATCCAGCCGGCGCGTCGGGCGGCTTCGGCAAAGCGCTCTACCGGGATGGCGCCGCGCGCGTCCGGATCCAGACAGTAAAGGATGGGCCAGGTACGTTCAGGTGCATATTGCGCGGGTAGATAGAGGGCGTAGGACTGGCTTTCCTCGCCGGTGCAGACGACCCTATCGATGACCTGTCCCTTGGGCAAAACTTCAGCGGCGATGGCGCACGTTCCGAGCGCCGCGAGACAGGCTAACGGTCTCATACCTAACTCTACGGTATCGGATTCGAGCGTGCTTTTGCCCAGTACCCGGCTCGGCGCCGCGGGTCCTCACGCCCCGCTGTGATTGCGCGCACACTGATCATCCGAAACGACCAAGATCGCGCTGCCCGCTGTCTGGGCGGTCCCCTTTGCAGTCCATCGCAGTCGAAAAGGGCTGGAGCTATTGATCTCGTCAACGTAGGCGGTGCATGAACTGCCGAACAAGCCAGCCGGTTGGTCTGCAGTCTCAAACGGCCTTAATTTGCCACTATCGACCCGTGCTTCGGAGTGGCCTCACGCATGAACCTGCCCCCAGGGAGGTTCTCTGCACGTGTCGCTTCGTCTAGATCGCCGGATCATTGACTGCCGGCCTTTGAAACCAACCCACGAGGATGTCGCCAGGCGTGCAGTGTTGTACACTGAGGACATCTGTGCGTTGGCTTGCCTGGCTCCTAGTTCCAATTGCACTTGGCGCCGCCGATTGGCCGCAATTTCGCGGGCCGAACGGCTCAGGCGTATCTTCCTCCAAAGGCCTTCCTGAGCGCTTCGACGCGCGAAAGAATCTTGTCTGGCGAACCGCCTTGCCAGCAGGGCATTCCTCACCGGTGTTCACCGCTGAACATATCTTTGTTACGGCCTTTGAGGGCAAGGTGCTGCAAACGCTATGTCTGGACCGCGAGAGCGGCCGGATACTCTGGCGCAGGCAGGCGCCGCGAGACAGGCAGGAGGCTTTCCAGGAAACCAATGGACCGGCATCTCCTTCGCCCGTAACGGATGGAGTCAACGTCTACGTTTTCTTCGGCGATTTCGGGCTACTCTCTTACGATCCGGAAGGTCGGGAACGATGGCGACTGCCAATGGGACCATTCAACAACCCCAACGGCCACGGCTCCTCGCCGATTCTGGCCGATGGGAAACTTGTGTTGATCTGCGATCAGGACACCGGGTCCTACCTTCTGGCCGTCGATCCGGCCAATGGCAGCGTTATCTGGAAGACGATGCGGCCTGAGTGCACCCGTGGCTATGCCACGCCCGCGGTGTACCGGCCAAAGAACGGGCCGGCGGAACTGATCGTTCCCGGCTCGTTCGAATTGGCGTCGTACGCCGTCGAGACCGGGGAGAAACTGTGGTGGGTGAGCGGGCTGGCGTGGCAACCAAAGACGGTACCGATAGTCGACCATGACCGAATCATTGTCAACGGTTGGGAAATCGGAGGAGGCGGCAAAGCGGTCGCTTTTGCAGAGCTCCTGGCTGTGTACGACAAAGATCACGATGGAAAGTTGTCGCGCGGTGAAATGGCCGCCAGCCGGAGCGCCGAATGGTTCGCCGACAATGATCTGAACCATGACGGATACATCGACGAGCGGGAATGGGGGTTCTATCAAGCGCTCACGACGGCGGATAACTGTCTGATCGCAATTCGGGCCGGCGGGCGCGGCAATGTTACGAAGAGCCACGTGCTATGGAGGTATCGCAAGGCACTTCCTAACACCTCGTCGCCGCTGCTTTACCAGGGCGTGATTTATCTGGTTCGCGATGGCATTATTACAAGCCTGAACCCCGACAACGGACAGATCTTCAAGCAGGGGCGCCTTATCGGGGCACTCGGCCGCTACTGGTCTTCGCCCATCGCCGCCGATGGGAAACTCTTCATCGTGAGCGAAGATGGAAAAGTTGTCGTGATGCGGGCCGCGCCGGATTGGGATATTCTCGCCATCAATAATCTTGACGAGGATGTCTTCGCGACTCCCGCGATCCTCGATGGCCGGATCTACGTTCGCACCCGCGGGGCGCTTTATTGCTTTGCAAACGGTAGCCGCAAGAACGCTAATTGAACGTTCCGGGCCGACAAGGCGGACCAAGCCATTTCGGGTTTGCCAGGCAGATTGTAGACAGTATCGGCCAGTAGCTGGGCCGAGGCCGCGGGGTCGGAAACTCAAGCTCGGTTTCAAGCAACAATGTTCGACCGCCAAGGGCACGTTGGGTAGCCTTATCGGTAGGTAACTCGGTCCTGGCCTCTGGCGCGCATTCTTGAACGCGCCTCCCCCGACCACCCATGTAAAATTAACAATGGCAGCCGTGAACCTTATTTCTGAATGATGATTTCCACGCGCCGGTTTCTTTGCCGTCCTGCCCGATCGTCGCTGCCGTCCACTTTTGCATTGGGTGCGGCAAACCGCGTGGCGCCGAATCCACGCGCAGTGAATCCCGCGCCTGGCAGTCCCTCCCGCTCGATCAACCAGTTCTCCACCGATTCTGCGCGTGACTGGGATAGGCGCAGGTTGTAATCAGCCGCGCCCTTCGAGTCCGTGAAGCCCTCGATCCGGACCGCCCCCCGGCTTTTGGAACGGATGATCTCCGCAACCCGGTCGAGCGCTGATTTGGCATCGGAACGAATCGTCGACGTGTTGAAGTCGAAGAGGATATCGCCTGCGAGCGTCAGCCGCAGGTCCGTGGCGCTTTCCTGCACATTAGTCAGTGCGCCGACCGGTGTATAGAGCGCCACTCCAGGCTTATACAGAGCGCCGCCTGGTGTCGACAGCGACCCTGCCGAGTGATAGAGTGCCGTGTCCCCCGGTTTGACGTCGGCGCCGTTGGCCTTTCCGTCAAACGTAGCTGCGCCCGTAACTTCGATCTCGTAATAGCCCCCCAAACGCAGCGTCGTGGCCGGCGAATTGACGCGTATGAGTAACTTATGACGGGAGCCGAGATCGCCGGGCCGCGATATTTTCGCCAGACCCTGCGTCGAAACAATGGCGTCATGCGTAATCAAATTGTTCTTTTCATCAAAAACATCGAAGCTGAGCGATTGCCTCATCGGGTTCCCGAAGACACCCATTTCCTTGAAGGCATACTGTAGATCCACATGCCCCGGCCCCCCAAAGAAATAGTAGTAGTTCGGTCCGTTTTCCTTGTTATCGACGTTGCCTTTATTTACTCCCGGCGCCAGAGCTGTGGGGTTTTTCGGGTCGTGTGACTGGGCGCGGCAGACCGCACAGCTCCCGAGCAAGAGGCCAATCGCCGCTGAGTGCTTGACGCGCGTTGAGATCACCGTCTTGATACCTCCAATCGCCGTTGCGAGCGCCTTCCAATTGTATCGTTCATTCTCGCGCCGCTTGGCTCATTTTTAAGAAATCGGTTTCGGGAGCCGCATGTGCGCTCAATCATAATCCCGACTCGAGGCCGAGCACTCCGCCAACCACTCGTCATGAGATTTCTCGCGGAGTGCGCTTGTGGCGCCGAATCCACGCGCAGTGAATCCCGCGCCGGGCAGTCCCTCCCGCTCGATCAAGCAGTTCTCCACCGATTCTGCGCGTGACTGGGAAAGGTGGCACGAGTCGTGGCCCACTACAGTGCTTAACAAGAGATCCATGTTGATACACCTCGACCCAGGCCGCACGTTGCGCCGTCTGGTCGACCGGCTTGAACACCCCCTGGGCCAAGCAAGCCTCGACGAAGCCGCGCTCGCCGTCTCCGGTGATCGGCTGCATGCCGGGCCACATTGCGCCAACATCAGCCCAGATTGCGTCGAACCAGCACTGCGCGACCTTGGTGATCTCCGGCGGCTCCACGTCGACCACCTCGTATCCGGCGTCGGCAAGCCAACCGGCTGCGCGGTCGATCCCGGCACGAACGTGCGAATCGATCCCGGCGCCGGCCGGGTCGCGAACGGCGGCCACCCGGATCGGCCTCTTGAGAGCGGGCCCTTGCAGGGGCACCGGCACCCAGCGGGGGTCGCAGGCGTCGGGCGCGCTGATGATGCCCTGCGCCAGCCGCAAATCGGCGACGCGGCGGGCCATCGGTCCCTGGCAGTTGGTCATCTGGAACGAGATCGGCTCCGGCCACGGCTGAGTCACGGCACCGTTGGCGACGCGCCCCCGTGACGGGCGCACTGTTGCAATGGGCAAACCGCAACCGGGAGATGAACAGCGCGCCCAGCGGATCGTCGCTACCGCTCGGAGCGTAGTCGCACATTACTCCGATGTGAACGCCGCGCTTCGAGACGGCTATAGGCCGTTTCATCCCACCGGCAAACTGGGCGAAGAGGTCCACTACACGAACTACCGTTACAACCGGCTGGAGCAGCGCACCGTGAACTACGTCATCCGGGGTCGATCCTGTACAAGCGCACGCCCGAAGGCATGCAGGCCGTGGGCGTCATGTACACCGCCCCGCAAGGTTCGACGGCGGAACATCTGAATTCCGTCGCTCCGCTCAGCATCGCGACTTGGCACCGTCATGTGGACTTCTGCGGCGGACCGCGAAGCTTGCCTCTCGAAGAGCAATATGGGCCGCATGCGCAATTTGGCCCGCAAGGGAGTATCCACACCGAAGAGGCATGCAAACAGGCGCACGGACTTTGGATTCCAGTGGTCTTCGGATGGATGACTCATGTCTACCCCAACGCCAAGTCCCCAAACGACGTATGGGCCGGAATGGACATGCACATGGATGCCAACATCGACGACGGAGAAATGAAGAAGTAGGTGTCCCCAGCCCCGACTATGATCGGGTTCTGGCCGCGCCTTCCCAGGATGCATACATCGCGATGCTGCCGCACCGGCAAAACGTTCACCGCATCGCCGTGGAAGGCTTCGAATAACTCAGCCCAGAAGAATTTTTCCCCCACTTCCGCCAGAGCGGCCACTTGCTATAACGGACCAATGCGCCTACACGATTACGCACCCCGGCCCGCACACATCAAATGGCTCCTCGATGCCGACCCGGCCATCCGTTGGCAGGTCATGAGGGACCTCACCAGTGAAGCCCCCAACGCGATTGCAGCCGAGCGGTCGCGCGTCGCAACGGAAGGCTGGGGAGCCCAACTTCTCGCCCTCCAATCTCCTGCCGGCAACTGGGGTGAGGGCCTCCGCGGGTGGAGAGACGACCTGCCGAAGGAGGACCGATGCTTGCTCATTACCCTCTACAGTCTCGTCGTCTTGAAGGACCTCGGTCTCGACCCCGCCGCCAAGGCGGCTCGCAAAATGATCGGCCGCGTCGATCAGCGGCTCGTGTTTAAGCGGCTCAACAACCGGCCCTTCCTTCACGGCGAAACGGAGCCCTGCATCAACGGCAGAATCCTCGGCATCGGTTCGTATTTCAAGGAACCCAACGACGCACTGGCCCATCGACTCCTGGGCGAGCAGCTCGCAGATGGCGGCTGGAACTGCGAAGCACCCAAAAGCCGGCGCTCTTCGTTCCATACCACCATCTGCGTGCTCGAAGGACTGCTCGAATACGAACGAGCGGGGCGCAAATCGCTGGCCGTCACCGAGGCCCGCAAGAGGGCCGAAAACTATCTGCTCGAGCGCCGCATGTCCCGCTCGCTTCGAACCGGCGAAGTCATCGACAAACGCTGGCTGCGCTTCTCGTTCCCGGCCTTTTGGCACTACGACGTCTTGCGCGGACTCGATTATCTGCGGGATGCGGGAATCAAACCCGACAGCCGCGTCAGTGACGCCATCGAAACCGTGATGGAGCGCCGTCACCAGAACGGGCGCTGGCCGCTCAACCTCCTTCATCCCGAACATATTCCATTGGAGATGGAGACCGGTGTAGGCAGGGCAAGCCGCTGGAACACACTGCGCGCTCTCCGAGTTCTGCGTTGGTACAACAACTAAACGTGGTGGTCGCCCTGGCAAATCGGGATCTGCCTGATCATCGGCCAGCTTGTCATCGCAGTTTCCCGCTTTGACCGGTTATTTTCAGCCAGCAGGCCAAAGGGACGACGGCCAGACTCGCCATCCACAAGAAACAGCCCGGCAGCAAAGCGCTAGGGTGCCGATGAATAAATGTCTGACTCGGGCCTCATTCGGCTGGTATAGCATTGAACGAACACCCCACGTCATCGGAGGCGATTGCCATAAAGTCGATTCTCGCCGAGGAGATCGGCAAGTATCCATGCGGCTCCGGCAATAGCGAACGTCTCGGCGGTTTCGCTCCAGTTCCCATGACTGCGGGGACCCGAACGAAGCAACGGAATCCACACGAGTAGCCCAAAGATCACGATCATAGTTGTCAGTAGGCGAGTCGCTAGAAGCGCCATTCGATTCGTAAGCAGAGCCACGGCCGCGAGTGCGAACAGAACAGTTGTGGTTATCGCCCAAAACATCTGATTTGGCGGAAGCCACTTCGGAACAAGCCTGGCGGTAGCGTCAAGGTGAACCGCCTGTTCGAGGGTGAAGGAAATGGCACATATGCCCAAAAGGTTGCGCCCGGCCCGATTAAGCGTCTCCGGCGCCCATGCCGATGACACGCGCGCATAAGTCATAGCCGCTCCGGTCACAAGAGAGAGTTGCTCGAAGAAGTTGCCCCAGCTATCGTAAACCTGCGGGGTGGCCACGATTCCTGGCACGCAAAGCAAGGCGAAGACAAGATAAATCGCACCTAGGGCGGCTGCGCCCGTCTTCGCGGTCCGGCGGAACTGGATTGCGGCGCCGCCCACGATCTGTGCGGCAGCGGCGGCGTAGACTAAGATGGGGCCGTCGGTAGCGTTCAGAATGTAACGCAGTTGATCCCAATCCTTGTAGTTGTGCCAGGCCAGCGTGATGAGGCCAAAAGCCAAAGCCGCCGCTCCAAACACATGCCGGCCGAGGTTCGCACTTCGCGTCGATACGGTCATTCGCTTTCAATCTCGCCGCTGCAGATGTGCCCAAGGGGGATCGCCCGGGAGCACGGAGCTTTCTACGGAAAGCGATATTTCCTCATGGCCTTCACTATAGCGCATGCGGCTTATTCTCAGAGAATATGGATGATTTCGCTGGATCGCGCTGGCGGCGTCCCTGCGCTGGCGGTCTCGCTCGCCTGGAATGTCGCGCAGTTCCGCACGCACGATGCCGGCGGAACCATCCTGGGGCCAGCCACGTCCGTTCATTGATGGCGAACCATTTGCTGGATGTGCCTTCTTCCGGCCAGCACACCACTCTTCCTGCAAATGGGGGAATTTCAGAGCGTCACATTTCAGGTGTACATTGCGCAATAGGCCGCGAGAGTTACTAGGCCAGTGAAAGACGCAAGGTCGTCTACATCGGGCTCAAAGCGTTCCGCGGCAGAGTGCGGGAACTCGGGCACGTGCAACAGCGGCTCACGGCGATTAAGCCGAGTTCCTACCGCTAATGCCGCTCAATGCCTCCGTTATGGGGCACCTCAACAGGCATTTACTGCGTCACTCGAAAGACCACGTTACTCAATAGCGTGCTGCTCGGCGTCACCACACTGACCATGCCGGCCGTAGCGCCCGCTGGCACTGCAGTAGTGAGTTCTGCGGCAGAGACGACGGTAAATGCCGCCGAAGTGCCATTGAAGGTAAGGCTACTCGCGCCGGTTAAGTTCGTTCCCAGGATCTTAACCTCAGATCCCACCTTCCCAGAGGTGGGAAGCGTCTTTATGAATGGGCCTAATCCAAATGAATGGGCCTAATCCAACAGGCAGGCTGTAGATAGTGCCGAGGCCACTCGTGCTCGTGCCACCAAAGGCGGTTGTTCCGTAGAGAGTCCCGTCCGTGCCCTGAAGTAACCCGGCCTGGGGCCCGTAGCCCGTAGACGCGCTGAAAGTGTGCAGGGTTGTTAGCTGGCCGCCCGGGGTGATTCTAAAGATCGTGCCGCAATCGACTGTAGCGCCACCATCATAGGTCGTCCCGTAAAAGGCTCCGTGGGTGGCTTGCGCCAGCGCGCCATATGGGTTACTGCCGTCTGACGGAGTACCGTCGCAGTTGTCGGTCGGCGCTTGAAATCGGACTGGTTGCAGATATGTAGAATCTTGTCGGGAACGGCGGCCTTGCCCAATCGCGCGATAACGATGATCCACGGCCCCCGGCGCGCTGGCTGGGATAAAAGAGACGGATTCAACCCCGGCGACTGGTTCTCGGAGGTGGGAGGCAACACTGTGTCAAAACCCGAAATGCCGCGGGTTGCGGCCGACGATCATGGCGGCCACTACCTTAGGAACATATTCGCGAGTGTCCCTTGGCAGTGCGTTCACGCGATACAGATACCAGAAGTCCCGTTGTTTAATCGGGTCGCGAACCGTGTTCATCACGGCCTGCTTCACCTTCGACGGGCCCAGATTATACGCCGCCAACGCCAACATCACCGAGCTGCCGGCGCCGAAATCCAGGATCAACTCCCGCAGGAACCGGCAGCTCGCCCGCGTGGATTTCGCCAGATTGGTCCGCTCATCGACCTGCTTGTCCACGCGCAGGCCGAAGGCTCTGGCCGTCGCCGGCGTCAACTGCCACGGGCCCAACGCGCCTGCCGGGCTGGCCTTATCGCTTGCCAGGGCGCTCTCGACCAGCGGGATGTAGGCCAGATCGACGGGCAACTGTTCTTCCTGAAGTATCAGCCGCATCACCTTGAGCTGGCCCGCGGAGTCGTTCAGCACTCGTGCCACCAGCGGACGGTCGGGTCCCTGGTATAGCTCTATGTAGTGGCCCGCGCGCTCCGCGAATTCGGGCGGTACGCTGTACACTTCGGCGCCGAATTCCGCCATGAGCGTGCGGATCTCCTGTATCAGGAAATCCTCTTTGTCATGCGGGCCGAACCGATAGAGCGGATTGCGCTCCAGTTGCTGCGCTCGACCCTGATACTCGGCCAGCTCGGAAATCAGGCGGTCCAACTCCGTGGGCTTTCCAGAGGTCTGCTGCAATTGCATTTCGACCTGATGGATACGCCGGTCGATAGAGTGCTTCTCGCGATCCAACGCCGCTATTTTCCACGCCGCGCCGCCGGCCACGCCGATCAAGACTGCGGTCAGGATGCCGATCGTCCAATGTAAGCGCCGGCTGGTGTGCCGCAGAGCCAGCCGCAGCGTCTCCCGCATGATGCTCAAGGTCTGGTCGCCCCAACCCTTCAAACGCGCGTGCCGGGCGCGCGTCACGGCTTTCCAGAGTAGCCCCTCATAGGTTCCGGATGGCGCCGCGGGTTCCACAGCGGGCGGCTGCAGGATGCCTTCGGGAATGGCCATGGTCTTGTCTAATTCGGCGGCGGCGGGCTCCTCGGTCGTAAAAGTAAGTTCTGGCCCCTGAGATCCCAACCGTATCGTAGCCGTTGCGCAAAGATCCACCTCGGTGATGCGCTCCCCATTCAAGTAGGTTCCGTTGGTGCTGTCGAGATCGCGAAGCCGAAAACCGGCGGCTTCCCGGCGAATCTCCAGATGCGAGATGGAAACGCTGGCGACATCCGGCCCCTGAATCACCAGGTCGTTCTGCGCGCCTCGCCCGACACAGGTGGCCCCGTCGCCCAGTTCATACTTGATGCCGGCTGTGGCTCCGGAGTATGATACCAGCCAGGCTCTCATCTGTGGGACGGGTACGGGCTGTTCCGGCATCCTTTTTTACTACTCTACTCCACTGCGGAAGCGCCGGCGACGATTGTTCCGGAGTCGCCCGTTCGGTATCGGTCACGTCTTCGGCCGCCACGCCGTATGGGGACAGATGCGCAATTCACGGCCACCGTTGCAAACGCGACCAACAACGCAGTGACCGCTGAGGCCCACTTGACCGAATTTGCCCCTACGGGCGCGTAGGCGCATCGCCGCCACGGACGCCTTGCGAATAGCTACCGGCAATGCCTGACAAGGCCG
>Ga0302324_100014372_pt1 | contig 15976 bp, 15 predicted proteins | sample Palsa_T0_1_FD_201949 | JGI IMG/M metagenome (GOLD analysis project Ga0302324, IMG submission 201949) | Peat permafrost microbial communities from Stordalen Mire near Abisko, Sweden - Palsa_T0_1 | ecosystem: Environmental > Terrestrial > Soil > Palsa > Peat permafrost | place: Sweden: Abisko...
CATCGGCCTCAATCGTTTGTCCGCCACGCAGCCGCTCGTTGGTCCAGTAGTTGTACCAGTCGCAGCCCGCCGGCAGATAAACCGTCCGTTTGGTCGCGCCCTGCTCCGTTACCGGAGCCACCAGAAACGCCGGCCCATACATGTACTCGTCGGGAATGTTTGCAGCCCGCGGGTCATTCGGGAAGTCCATGAACAGCGCCCGCATATAGGGAGCTCCCGTCTGGTAGCTCTTGTACGCCGCCGAGTAGGTATACGGCAGCAGGGTGTAGCGCAGCCTCAGATACTTCGCCAGGATCGGCTCAGCCTGCTTGCCGTAGGCCCAGACCTCGTTGTGTTTCCGCTCGCCGTGCGCGCGCATGACCGGCTGAAACGCTCCCCACTCAAACCACCGCACAAACAGTTCGGGATAGTCTTCGTAGTTGGCGATGTTGTCGAGTGCATCCGAGCCGTCTATCAGCGGCTTGTGCGCTGCGTGATAGTCCGCCGGTAGCGACGGCGCAAAGAAGCCCGCAATGTCGGTGTCCCAGTAGGGCAGCCCGGTCGCCGCAAAGTTCAGCCCCGTTGGAACGGACCGCTTGAGCATGTCCCAGGTCGCCTGGATGTCGCTCGACCAGAAGACCGTGCCGTTGCGCTGCGCTCCAGTGTAGGCTGCCCGCGCCAGGATCATCACCCGGCGGCTGTCGCCGAAATCGCGGCGGAAGCCTTCATACACCGAGGACGTGTGAAACAGCGGATAGATGTTGTAGTAGCGTCGGCCTGAGCCGACAAAGAACATGTCATTCACCGGGTCATAGTCCGGTTCCGTTTCATCGAGCCAGATGTAATCGAACCCGTCCGGCTTCACATAGCGGTCGCGAATCTTCTCCCAGAACCAACGGCCCGCTAAGACATTCGTGGTATCGAGATTTGGGCCAATTACGGCGTGACCCCAACCCGGGTCCGGCGTCCCGTCTCGCGTGGAGATAAACCAACCCTTGTCTTTCAGCATGTCATAGAACTGCGTTCCTGGGGCGTAGTGCGGCCACACGCTGAGCACGGTCTTGATCCCCATCGCGTGCAGTTCGTTGTTCATTGCTGCAGGATCGGGCCAGCGCTTGGGGTCGAGGTCCATCTCGCCCTGCTTCGTCATGTTCAGGAAGTCCACCACCAGCCCATCAAGCGGAAGCTTGCGGTCGCGATAGCCCTTGGCGATGGCCAGCGCCTGCTCCTGCGTTGGATAGATCGCCTTGCTCTGGATGTAACCGTACACGCCGCGCGGCAGCATGTGTGTGACGCCAGTCAGCAAGCGGTAGCCGGCGTAAATCTCGTCGCTCGTCTCGCCCGCGATCACAAAGTACGAAACCCGGTCGCCTATCTCCGACGACCACGCGTTGCGCCCGTTGAATCCCAGATCGATAGTGGTCTTCGAGGGGTTGTCCCACAGCAAGCCGTAGCCACGGCTCGAAACCATAAACGGCACGCAGACCGACTCGCCCCCGGGCGCCCCGTAGTCGTGCCAGCACTTGATCTGGTGATCGCGCAGGTCCATCCATCCCTGCTGTTGCTGACCCAGCCCGTAGTAGTGCTCGTCTGCACCGGAACTGAAGACCGACCCAACACGGTAGGTCGGAATCTCTGCGCCCGGCCCGTTCGCGACCGGCCCATGCGCGCCCGGCTGCGCAGGACCTGACGGCTCTGTTCCAGTCCGATCCATCGACCACGAGCGCATGTCCACCAGCGATTTGCCTGCCGGCGTGCTTATCTCCAGTTCATCCTCGCGCGGACCCTGGCCGCCGTTTCCGGCGCCAAAATAAATCTCACGCAACTGAAGGTTCAACGCATCCAGCGGCATTTTTTGCGTCTGGCTTCCCGGCGTCAGGCGCGCCACCATCCGCGCCGAGCGATACTCGTCGTTCCCTTGAGCATCTTTGTCGTGTGTCCAGCCATCCGCGTTCGGCTCACCAATAATGCCGTACCCTGACGCGGTCATGGCAGCGAACTTGTCGCGGCTCATGGTCACTCGCAAAATGTTGGGGGCGTAGGGCACCAGAGAGATCACTCGCCCGTCCCGCTCGAACACGACCGAACCGCTCTGTGCGTATGCCACGCCGACCAGCAGAACCGAGAATGCCGTCAAGGCAATCTTCCGCATGGTTAGAACCGTTCCGCTCATAAGTCGGAGCCTCACTTTCATTGCCGATGTGAAAACGATTCCTCAGCACGCCCAAGAACAGACCTGCAAAAACCCAACCAATTCTACAGCGGGTCCCTACCTCCGCCGCTCCAAGCTCTTCAGCAGAATCCGGCTCCTGGCCCGCATTGCCGGCGTGCCCGATCGGCCGTACAGCCGCAGAAGGTCAACCACCGAGGTCAACAGCGAAGCGTCCTGCCGGGTTAGATCGGCAAGGCCCTGCAATGCCAGCGTCTTCACGATCGAACTCGGGTCGTCGAGCCAGGTGTTGAGCACACCAGCCGCGCGTCGGCACTCCGCGGGTGTCAGCTTGAGGCGGGGAGCGATCAGCGCCAGGTTCCAACGGACCTTCTTCGGCTTCGCCTCGGCCAGTAGCCCCAGCAACGAATCCTTCCACCGGGAGAGAATCTTTGGCCGCTCACAGGTCAGCCGCTCAAGCGCGTCTGCGGCTCGACTGGCCACCCCGGGGTCGTCGTCCCACAAGCACGCAACGAGTTCGGACGCCATCGCAGGATGCGCCGCCACAAGTTCCGCCACCTCGCAGGCTCGCCCCGGATCGAGCGCATGGCGTCCAACCGAGAGCATTGACCGGAGATCGACTTGCCTGGCCATAATCGTTGCTCCTCGGGCAAACAGTCTATGCCGGCGGCGCGGACGCCAGCGACTTCGCGGCAACGCGCCCGATGCCGCGCAGGATAGCCCGTGCAGGCCAATCCCCATCCGCGCCCGGAAAGAACACTTCGCCCGTTCGCCGCACCTCAGGCCGGTAGTACCAGCGCTTGAGAAGGGCAAGGTGCCCCTGCCGCTCGGTGGCCGAGGGCGGGGCGGCGTGGGCCGCGAGCATGGCTAGAGCCTCATCGAGCCGCGTTTCCAGTACGCCCCGGGCGAGTTTCAGTCGCGCATCGGCAGGGGATTTGTGGACTGCGGCCTGCGGTTCCGTGGGCGAGCTCTCGGCGCTGCCTGTTTCCGGTTCCCCAGTCCTTGGTCCCTGGTCCCTGGTCCCTTCTCCCTCTTGCCAATTCCCTTTTCCCTGTTCTTCGATCCCTGATCGCTGCGCCAGATTTTCTAAACCCTGAACCCTGGACCGTGACCCCTGTTCTTCAGGCACCGGCTCAATCGCCAACGGCTGCGGATAGAGCGAGCTTGAGCCTGACTGCTCATTCTGAATGCGCATTCCAACGGTCGAAAAGCCCGCCGACCCGCTCAGCCGCCCGCCCTCGAAGACGAACACAGCAACCTCATCCGGCTCCGCAGACACCTGCAAGATCAACGCCCGCAATTGGCTTAGCGGGCCGACCAGCTCCGCAGCCAGGCCATGTACGGCCTCAACGCGCTGGATCTGAGCGTGGATTGCTGCCGCTGTCTCGAACTCAAGATTGGTCGAGGCCGCATCCCGCTGTGTTCGCAGCGTCACAAGCCGGCTCTCGCCGCGCGTGGCCAGAAACTGCTCCACCGCGGTCGATTCCTCTTCGTATCGCTCGTCGGTGCAGCCCTGGTAGCAAGGCGCGAGGCACATCTTCATCTCGCTGTAGACACACCCCGGATGCGACGGGTTGGGGTCCAGCTCCTCCACGCACCTGCGCAGCAAAAACAGCTTGAGCGCCTCGTCGGCATAGCGCTCGGCGGCGGCGCGAGAAGGGAAGGGCCCATAGGACCAGTCGGCTTCTTTCAGGCTGGGCCGGTTGGTGACCGTGATGCGGGGATAGCGATTGCTGCCCAGGAAGCGCACAAACGACGGCGCGCCCAGATGCATGCGTTTGAGAGCCTTCTCGCCATAAATCTCTTCAAGCATTTCGAATTGCGCCAACAGCGATTCGAAATCAGAGCCCGTAAGCCGCCACTCAATGCGCCGAACGCGCCCCGCTAACTGCAGCCGCCGCGGATGCTTCTCCGAGGGCTGAAGCAGCCGCTCGAGCCGTCCGCGCAGGTTCGGCGTCCGGCCGATGTATGGTTCGGCGTGCGCGTCAGCGCCGTAGAGCGCGAAGACGGCCGCTGACATAGGAAGCTGGCCGAGCGCGGCCTTTGCATCTGCAGGGTCGAACGGGAGTGTGTGCGGCAGGTTGGGCACGGCGCGTCTCCGTTCAGGCTCCGGCGATAGTCATGCCGTCGATCCGCAGCGTAGGACTCGCGACAGCCCCGCGAAACACCAGGTCGTTGCCGATCGCGGTCACATGCTTGAGCATCTCGGTCAGATTGCCGGCGATTGTTATCTCTTCAACCGCGTGGGTCAACTCGCCCTTGTCAATCCACAAGCCGGTCGCGCCCCGCGAATAGTCGCCCGTGACCACATTAACTCCGAAGCCCATCAGGCTAGTGACGTAGAGGCCTGCGTCGACCTCGGCGATAATCTGCTCCGGTGTCTGCGTGCCCGGCTCAAGGAAGAGGTTTCCGCAGCCAATGCCCGGCGTTCCGGCCAGGCCCCGCGAAGCGTTGTGCGTGGACTTCATCGACAGCTTGCGCGCGCTGTAGGTATTCAGCAGGTAGTTCTCGAGCACGCCATTCTGCACGACGACGGTGCGCAGCGAAGGCAACCCCTCGCCATCAAACGGCGAAGTCCCAAACCCTCCTGCACCGGTCGGCAGTAGCATCAGGTTGTCGTCGACGAGGGTCAGCGTTGACGCCGCAATCTGCACGCCGAGCTTGCCGGCCAGAAACGACGCATGCCGCCAGATCGAATCCCCCGAAGCCGCTTCAAAGATCGATCCAATCAGCGAACGCGCCACTTCTGGAGCGAAAATAATCGGGGCCTGCTGGGTCTTTACGCGCCGCGCGCCCAGCCGCCGCAGAGCCCGACGGGCCGCTTCTTTGCCCACAGCCTCGGGCGTGTCGAGGTGCGCAAAGCTACGCGCCGACGACCACCACCCGTCGCGCTGCATCTTGCCGTCTTCGTCCATGGCCAGCGGCGCAGCCGAAACGCCCGCGTAACTGGTGCGATAGCTGCCGAGGAATCCGCGCGAGTTGGCCAGAACCTTTCTGCCAGTCGCTGCGTCAAAGCTGCCGCCGTCAGAGTTCGTGATCCGGTTGTCGGCCGCCAGTGCGGCTGCCTCGGTGCGCCGCGCCCACTCAATGCGCTCCGGCCCGCTCAACGAATAGACGTCGTCGTAGCTCAGGTGCAGATCGCCGCCGGCAGTGCCGAACTCCGTTGTCTCCGCAAGCCCCGCAAATGGATCTTCTTCCGTCACCCCGGCCAGCGCCACGGCTCCTGCCACCAGTTGCCGAATTCCCTCCGGCGTAAAGTCGCTCGTTGAGGAAGATGCCGATTTGTTGGCGAGAAAAACCCTCAGCCCAAGCGCACGCGATCCCGACTCTTTCAGCGTCTCCACCTGCCCCATGCGCACATTCACGCTGAACTCGTCGCCCTCGCGCACCACCGCCTCGGCGTCGCTCGCCCCGGCCTTCATCGCCATCGCAACCACGTCCCATGCGAGGGATTCCATGTCGATAGATTCAGATTGGGTCGGGCCAGCTTGCGTCGGGTTTACGAGTTCGGGCATAGGTCAACAGTAACAAAGCCATTTGCACGCGTGCCTTTGCCGCCGCAGCGGAAGACGCTGCGCAACCGCGCGCTTTAGCCCCCGCGTCCCGCCAACCTTAAGTGTGCCTGAAGGAAGAATTAATAAATTAGTTGATCCTGTCATCGCGACGGAACGCGTCCCGTCTAAGTGGCTGAAGCGGTCAGTCTGCACCTGCAGGACGGCCCTTTCAGAGTGACGAGCGAGGAGAATCGATGAACCGGACATTGGGAACATTTTTATTGGGCGGCATGCTTACTTTGGGCATGGCTGCGAGCGTTGCACTTGCACAGGAAAATGGGGCACAACCGGGCCAGGGAGAGCATGGCCGGGGCCGTATGGATGCCGAGGGACAGCTAAAACACCTGACCCAGGCGCTGGACCTGACCACCGATCAGCAGGCGCAAATCAAACCCATTCTGGCGGCGCGCGATCAACAGCGGCAGCAGATCTTTGCGGATCAGTCGCTGGCGGAGGCAGATCGCCACACAAAAATGAAGACGATTCAGGACGCTACGCGAGGCAAGATTGAAGCGGTCCTGACCGACGCGCAGAAGCAGAAGTTTGAGGCCATGCACGAACATCGTGGCGGGCAAGGGGGCGCGCGGGGCGGCTCTAATCCGGCGCCTCAGGCGTAATGGTCGACCGAAACCAACCATGAGGGCCGCCGCGATGGCGGCCTTCGTTGTTTCTGCGTTTGAGGCCGGTCTCAAGCCAGGCGCCCACCGCCTACTTGCGCAGAAGCTTGCGGTAGTACTTTTGGTCGAACTCGTCGTCCTTGTGGCGCAAATAGCCGCAATAGCTCTGGGCACCGTCACGTCCCCAGCACCATGTGTTGTTCCATGCGCATTCAAGGGTATGCGGAAGAATCAGGTTCTCGAAGTCGGTGCAGGTTTTGATGGCGAGATTCTGTTTGCGGCGGACGCCGCGGTGGGCCAGCTGCTTGTCGCTCTTCGCGCTCGCAGTGCCCGTAATCGCCGCAAAGGGGCGGCGCAAGGAACGGCTCATGACAAACTCCAGGTCGCAGTTGCGTACCTATGTCATGGCGAGTTCCTCCTGCATTCAGTTTATCTCGGTCTCGACGCGCGCTTCCGATCCGAATTGACACTTACTGTAAGCCCCTGGAATCTGCATCTCTATATCAGAACGGATATAATCAGCAATTGAGGCCAGTTGAAGGAGGAACTCGTGGGAAATCGGATACGCCAGGTTTTCGCCAATGTTTGGGATGCTCTTGCCGACACACCGGAGGAAGCGGCGAATCTAACCCTGCGGTCCGATCTCATGATTAAGATCGAAGGAATCATCAAAGAAGGCGGCTGGACTCAAGCCGAAGCCGCCAAGCGTTGCGGAGTGACGCAGCCGCGGATGAACGATCTGCTGCGCGGGCGGATTTCGAGGTTCTCGATCGATGCGCTGGTGAATATTGCTTCAGCGCTGGGACGGAAGGTTCGGGTGAGTATGGATGCGGAAACCTCGCCAGATCAGCTCAAGTTGTACGAAAACAACATTCGAGGCCTCATCAACACCGTTAGAGCGAAACGAGCGTGCCAGTGGTGCAGGAACCCAGGGCTTCCCATTATCTCAAATGGCCTGTGCTCATCGTGTTACAGGTGGTACAGAGCACAAGGTAAGCTCTCAAAGGAGGTTGCGAAGCTACCTCCGAGGCGTCCGAAAGACCAATTTTCCAATCTGAGGCGAGAACTTGGCGTGGTCAACTGCGCTGTAGAGCTTTGTAAAGCGGACGGCGATACGCTAGAAACTCAGTTCGGACAGACCGATCCCATGGATTTGAACGATGCATTTCACGGTCTGTGCAAGAGGGTTCTCGGCGCGACTAGAGGGGCGCATCTTTTTAACAGCTTGGCCCACTTTTTCTACGATTTTTCCTCTATGCAGCGCATTTGGATTTGGTACTTGGTCTTCATGATCGAGCGCGAAGCGAACCGGAAGGTGCGACGCCAAAATGCGCAGAGTATAGCCCTGCGCGCTTCTCATGCACGGGGTACCGATTCCCACGAGCGACACAGAGACTAGGACTAGATCACCAATCGTCGTCTTGTCCAAACAAGCTTCCTTACGCCGCGGTCAGCCGCAACTCGACCTTCGACTTTGTAGCTTCGGCAAAGCGGATTAGCGTCTTGGCGCTGGGCAGAGTCCTGCCGCTCTCAAGCCGCGCGATGGCAGACTGGCTGGTGCCCATTCGTTCTGCCAACTCCGCTTGGGAGAGCCCTGCGCGGAGGCGCGCCCTGATCAATTCCGCTGAAATTGCGAACTCTGCTTCCAGCGCGTCATATTCGCGCTTGACCTCAGGGTTAGCGAGCATTCTTGCTTTGAATACTTCAAATGGAATCGTCATAGAACCTCCTGCGCGCGGCGCAAGGCTAGATTTATTTCAGCCTCTGGAATCTCTTGTGTCTTCTTTACAAATGCCCTTACCACTACGACGCGTCTGCCAAACGCAGTGACGTAAAGCGCCCGAGAAATTCCGTCTCTGCCCTTGAGTCGCATCTCCCAAAGCTTGCCTCGAACATGTTTGACATGCGGCTGCCCAACGTTTGCCAAACCGAATTCTCGAATCATGCCGACAATTTGCAGGAACTTTGCCTGCATGTCGGCCGGGAGCGCGTCAATCTCGGCCTGAACGGTCTCGTTCAGCATTTCGACGGACCAATTCATGTCTGATCCTATCTCAAATTTGAGATAATGGCAATGCCCAATGGAGTGGACTTACCGCCCCGTCCCTCCCACCGTCATCCGGTCCAGCTTGATCGTTGGCATGCCCACACCCACTGGCACGCTCTGTCCATCCTTGCCGCAGGTGCCGATGCCCTCGTCCAGCTTCAGGTCGTGGCCCACCATCGACACATGCTTCAGCGCATCGGGTCCGTTGCCGATCAGTGTCGCGTCCCGCACCGGCGCGGTGATTTTGCCGTCTTCGATCAAATAGGCCTCAGAGGCCGAGAAGACAAACTTCCCGTTCGTGATGTCTACCTGGCCGCCGCCAAAGTTCACGGCATAGAGTCCGCGCTTCACAGAGCGGATGATGTCTTCAGGCTCGTCGTCCCCGGCCAGCATGTAGGTGTTCGTCATGCGCGGCATGGGAATGCACTGGTAGCTCTCGCGGCGGCCCGAGCCCGTGTTGGCCGCCCCGGTGAGCCGGGCCGAGAGCTTGTCGGTCAAATAGCCTTTCAACACGCCGCCCTCGATCAGCACTGTCTCCTGCGTGGCCGAGCCCTCGTCGTCCACATTGAGCGATCCGCGCCGGCCGGTCATGGTGCCGTTGTCCACCACGGTGACCTTGGAACTGGCGACTTTTTGACCGATCAGCCCCGCAAACGCCGATGTCTTTTTGCGATTAAAGTCCGCTTCCAGGCCATGCCCCACCGCCTCGTGCAGCAGGATCCCCGGCCAGCCCGGCCCCAGCACGACCTCCATTTCGCCGGCAGGAGCAGCCACCGCGCCAAGCTGCAGGATCGCTCCCCGTGCGGCTTCGTGCGCCAAATGCTCCGGGCTTTTCGAGCCCTGGAATTGCTCAAGCCCGGCGCGTCCGCCCGCTCCGGTCGACCCCTTGGTCAGGTTCGCGCCTTCCTTGGCAATCACAAACACGTTGAGCCGGCAAAGCGGCTGGGTATCGCTGGCAAAGGCTCCGTCAGAGGCCGCGATCAGGATGCGCCGCAACTCTTCTGAATAGCTCGATCGCACCTGCACAATTCGCGGATCGTAAGCCCGCGCCGCACGATCGGCCCTCAGGATTAGCTCCAGCCGCGCCGCCAGGTCCAGCGAGAATCCGCCCAACGGGACCGGGTAAAGATCGGCCGTGGGCGTCTCGACAAACCCCTGAACGGTCTCCTTGGCCGGGCCTGAGGCGATCAGAGCCGCCGTCCGAGCCGCGTGCAACAGCCGCTCCGGGCTCAGGTTGTCGGTGTAGGCATATCCGGTTCGCTCGCCGGAGAGAACGCGCACCCCGCAGCCGGCGCTCGTGCCCTGGCTTGCGGATTTCACGATCTGTTCGTCCACGCCAAGGGCGGTCGCGGTCACCGATTCAAAGTAGAGGTCGGCGTAGTCGCCGCCTGCCGAAAGCGCCTCGCCCAGGCAACGCTCGAGCAGGCGCTCGGTGATGCCAAACTTCTGGAAAAAGTACTGCTTGTGGCTCGTTTGCGGGGATGTCTGAGGGAGACTCATCGTACATTCAGTCTACTCTTTCGCTGCACGAGCCAGGCGGCCGGTGCTTCCTCGCCGACCTGCGCAGGCCGTGGCCGTTTGGGCGCCAGCCGTGCCCGTTTCTATGTTGGTGCCATACGCTTTTGGGGGCTTTCCGGCCTTCGCGGTTCGTGCTACATTCAACGCATGAAAAAGATTCTCGCCGCATCTCTCTTCCTGGTGATGTTAGCCAGCCCGGCGTTCGCAGCCCAAGGACATCGTCACCACCACCATCACCATCATCACTCCGCCGCTTATCACGCGAATCACCATTCCTGAGTACCTGGCCGGGCCCCGCGTGTGTTTCGTCGCCGCGAGGCTCGGTCATTCAGAGAGCGGCACAATAGCCGCACCGTCCCTTCCGTTTCACTCCCCAGAAAATCACTGCACCAGTAAACCGCTGCTAGGCTACTGCTATGACAGTTGTGGATGATCTCCGTTATCCGATCGGGCGTTTTCGCGCGCCCTCGAGCAGCCCTCCCGAGGCTCGCGCCGCTAACATTCAAGTTCTCCGCGAGTTGCCTGAGCGCCTCACCGCGGCTGTCGCAGGCCTGAATGACGCTCAGCTCGACACTCCCTATCGCGACGGCGGCTGGACGGTGCGCCAGCTTGTGCATCACCTCCCCGACAGTCACGCCAACTCTTACGTCCGGTTCAAGCTGGGATTGACGGAGGACTGGCCGACCATCAAGCCTTACGATGAGGCCGCATGGGCCAACCTGCCCGACTCGCGCGCGCCCATCCTGACCTCGCTCATGTTTCTCGATGGGTTGCACAAGCGCCTGGTCTCGGTTCTCGAATCCATGTCGGAGGAGGACTTTCAGCGCGGCTTCACCCATCCTGAACGAGGCCGCATGACACTGGCAGTGAATCTCGCGCTTTACGACTGGCACTCTCGCCATCACGTAGCGCACATTACTGCACTCCGCGCCCGCCAGGGCTGGTAGAGCCCGTGTGAGCCCAATTTCTCGCATTGCCGACGAGACTCAATCAAGCGATGCGAAAGCCCTGTCTCCCAGTCAGCTTGTGCAGGCGCTCGACGAATATCTGGCCGACCATCCCGCCGCGGCGCTGCTCGAGGATGGGCGCGTGCTCTTCGACATGCGACTGGCGCGCTTCTCAGTAAATGAGCAACACGGACGCTGCCTGCTCCAGATGTGGAGCGAAGAGCGCAACATCGTCCGCACTGTCGTCGATCTCCATCACCGAGCACAAAGCCTCCGCATCCTAACGCGCCGCATGGGTGTTGCCAAACCGCAGGCCCTCGAACTCGTCCCCACCAACGACCGTCGCACCCCCACCGCGCGCGACGCCGCACGCAAGAACTACCTTCGCCTGCTGGGGCGCGTGCTCACCCGGCATTTCATTGGGGTCAAGGTCGACGGCCTGCGCTCGGCAATGGATCTGGAGCACAGCTTCGGGCCCGCCTATGCTCGCGGCAAGCTTCTTCTCGGCACCGGTGTCGACGCGGTGATCGGCGTCGCGGAGGCCGAGTCTTCCGCGATGGTCGATGGAATTCTGACCCTCGGCATTCTCTGGCTCGATCATTGCCGCCAGAAAAGCGATGGCCGCCGCCACGTGGGCGGGCTCAAGGTTGTTGTTCCTGCCGGCGCCTGGCGCACCACAGCGGAGCGCATGGCCTGGCTCAATCACTCCGCCGCAAAGTTTGAGCTTTACACTCTGGACGAGCGCAGCGAAGAGCTCGCACTGGTCGACTTTCGCGATACCGGCAACCTGGAGTCGCGCCTGGTGCATGCCTTTGACGCACAGGCGGCACGCGATCGCTGCTCCGCGGGCATCGACCGGCTTTTCGCGCTGGTCCCCGCCGCTGCGCGCGAACGGGTTGAGGTCCACGTCAAATCCTCCACCGAAGTGGGACTGCTGCTTCACGGCCTGGAGTTCGCGCGCGTCCGGCACGGCGTTTCGTCGCACTCTTTTTCGCGGCAGGACGAAGTGACCTTCGGCGCTGGCGCGCACGAGACGCTGCTCACCGAAGAGAACTCGGCCGTATGCGCCGAGATGCTTGCGCGGCTGTTTCAGAGCCGCCGTCCCGATGGCATGCACACGGATCCGCTCTTTCGCATGCAGCCCGAGCGCTGGCTTGAGGCGCGTCTGCGCGCGGAGCTCGCCGAACTACTTCCCGGCCTGCGCGGCGATCTGCTCTGCTCTCAGGTTCCCGCTATCTCCGTCGGCGATCGCGGCATGCTCGACCTGCTCACTCTCGACCGGGCGGGCCGCCTGACCGTCATCGAACTCAAGGCCGACGAAGACCTTCACCTGCCCTTGCAGGCTCTCGACTACTGGATTCGCGTGCGCGCGCTCAATTCCGAACGGCAACCAGCTTCGCCCGGCGGTCGGCCTCTCTCTGCCTTCGAGCGACAGGGATACTTCGCCGGATCGGAAGTTTCCCCGCTCGAACCGCGCCTGTTGCTCGCCGCCCCTGCGCTCCGCATTCACCCCGCCAACGAGCCGGTGTTGCGCTACTTTTCACCCGCCGTGGAATGGGAGTTGCTCGCCCTCGGCGAACACTGGCGTCGCGAATTGCAGGTGGTCTTCCGCAGGCGCAATTCCGCGCGGGCATAGAAAAAACGGCCCTACGACTCCGCGCACGCTTTCATATCGGCGAGCAGGGCGTCCACTCGCCTCAAATCTGCGTCCCAGGCGAACATGAATCGTGCGGCCCCGCCGATGAAGGTGTAAAACCGCCATCCGCGCTCCCGCAACCGATCCAGAATCTCATCCGGTGCGGTGATGAAAACCGAGTTAGCCTCCACCGGCGACGCAATCTGAATTTCTGCAACCGTCTCAACCCGCTCGGCAAAATAGTTCGCGCAGCGGTTCGCATGGGCCGCGTTCTTCAGCCATGCTCCGCTCTCGAGCATGCCGACCCATGGCGCGGAGAGGAAACGCATCTTCGAAGCCAGTTGTCCGGCCTGCTTGCAGCGGTAGTCAAAATCCACGGCGAGCGCAGGATCGAAAAACAGCACAGCCTCGCCTGCCGCCATTCCGTTTTTCGTGCCGCCAAAACACAGCACATCCACGCCGCTCTTCCAGCTCAGCTCAGCCGGGGAGCACCCGAGCGTTGCGCACGCATTCGCAAACCGCGCGCCGTCCATGTGCAGCCACAGGCCGTGCTGCTTGCATGCGTCAGAGATCGCCTTCACCTCATCCACCGTGTACACCGTGCCCAGCTCTGTCGGCTGCGTAATCGTCACCACGCGTGGTTTGGGAAAGTGAATATCCGTCCGCTTGGTAGCCAACTCGTGAATCGCTGCGGGCGTCAGCTTTCCATCGCGCCCCGCTGCCACCAGCAGCTTGGAACCGTTCGAGAAAAACTCCGGCGCGCCGCACTCATCGGTCTCCACGTGCGACGAGTCGCAGCAGATAACGCCGTGATACGACTGGCAAAGCGAGGCGAGCGCAAGCGAGTTTGCCGCTGTCCCATTGAAGACGAAAAAAAGCTCGAGGTCCTTTTCAAACAGCGAACGAAATGAGTCGGCAGCACGCAGCGTCCAGGCATCGTCGCCGTATGCCGTTGCATGGCCCTCGTTTGCCGCCTTCAGAGCCGACCATGCCTCCGGGCAGATTCCCGCATAGTTGTCGCTCGCGAACTGCTGCGACTGTTCGACGCTATTCTCTCTCATCCCATTCATTATGGTTCAAATCTTTCCGCCATCCCGCCGTTCAACCCCGCAAATGTCCCATAGTAGCGGCCTTCGCGCTCAGCATTGCGAAGACCCTTGGCCCGCTCCACCAGGATCTCCGCGGGTGTGGGTTGCGTCTTGAGGATCTCCATCACTTCCTGGAGGAATTCTTTCAGAGGCATGGCGCGCGGATCGTCGGCTCCGTCCATCAAGTGGGTCTGCACATACGGCGGAGCAAGCTCGATCACCTCCACCGGCGTCGACCTCAACTGATAACGAAGCGATTGCGAATACGAATGAATCGCGGCCTTAGTGGCGCTGTAGGTCGGCGTATACACCAGCGGCACAAAGGCCAGCCCGGAAGACACATTGATAATGGCGGCAGAAGATTGCTTTTGAAGATGGGGCAGCAAGGCTGCGGTCAGCCGAATGGGGCCGAGAAGGTTTGTCGCCACAATTGCTTCAGCATCCGCAAGGTCGGCCTGCTGCGCGGTGAGCCTTTCGGAACGCATGATTCCGGCGTTGTTGATCAGCACATTTATAGAGGGGAACTGCTCGACGGCCTGTGCTGCAAATTTGGCGATAGCGTCGGCGTTCACCATATCGACTGTGAGCGACTTCATGCCTGGATTTGCCTGCGTGGTTTCGTCCAGCATTTGCAGGCGTCGCCCCGCGATGATCACCTGGTTGCCCAGCGCGTGAAATGCTTCAGCCAGCCCGCGGCCTATGCCCGATCCGCCGCCCGTGATGAGGATTGTGTTGCCTGTAACTTGCATGAGAATGAACCCTCCAACAGCAATGATGAGCGCCAGCACAGCAAAGATGCAATGGCGGGTCGAAAGCCCGCGTAATGCTTCAGGTTTGGCGTTGATTGCGGCAATTGGCCCGTCTACGGGATGCGATGCAGCGCGGCCGTGCCGCCCGCAACAGCGTTGACAACGAGCTGGCGGTCGAAGGTCGCAAGCTGGCCGCCATGCGCTTTGGCGAGAGCGAGCAGGTAGGTATCCGTAACCTGAGCTGAGTTAAGGAGGCGAGTTGCGTCCGCCGCCTCTGGGTCAAGGAGCGAAATGTCATCGGACCAGGATTCGTGGGACCCGAGTCTTCTCAAAACGAAGAGAATCTCTGCGACAGCCGCGGGATTTCCAGGCGAAGAGGGGTACCGAGAGTTGCCGACGATTCGCAAAACGCCGTTTTCAGTGATAGGGCAGGTTGCCCATGCCTTCCTGCCTTTGGCCGCAAACCATTGATGGGCATCATCGTGGCGAACGTGTGCGGGGTCGATCAGCGCGATGAGGACATTCACATCGAGCAGGTAGCGGGTTGCAAGGCTCACTGCAGCTCTTCCTGCAACTGGCGCACCAGCTCTGAAGTTACGCGCTGCGCGCCAGAACGGACAGCAAGCAGCGGGATCCCGTTGCGCGTCCTTCGCCTGGTATTGATGGGCCTCATGCCGTTGCGAGCCAGAGCGGAGATCACTTCCCCAACACTCTTCTGCTCAGCGGCTGCCATTTCTTTGGCGGCGGCAAGTATGTCGTCGTCAATAGCGAGGGTGGTGCGCATGGCGAGGCTCCCGGTGATGCCTTGCATCACGCATCAATCATCATACATCAGATTCGACGCATTCCTTACTTCTTCAGCGGCTTCCGCGCGAAATAGTAGAGCGAAAATGCAAGCGCTGCAAATCCCAATACGCTCACCCAGTCGTGGGAGAGGAATGTGGTTGGGAAGTTGAGTATGTCGCCCTTGCCCACTGTCGATTCATAGGCCTTGAGCGCAACGCCGATCAATCCTACGATTCCGCCCGCGGCGATCAGCCCTGAAGCAAACAAAGATCCCGGCGAAATCTCGCTGTCCGAGTCTTCGTCGCCGGCTTTTTTCGCGGCTCGCTCCACCATCCACCGCACCACGCCCCCGATAAAGATTGGCAGTGTCGTTCCAATAGGCAGATACGCGCCCACGGCAAATGTCAGCGACCGGATGCCGAGGAGTTCGACGGCAATCACCAGGAATACGCCGAGCAGCACCAATCCCCAGGGCAGCTTTCGACTAAGAATGCCGTTGATGACTGTTGCCATTAATTTGGCTTGGGGCGCCGGCGCGGCCGCGCTGCCGATCCCCTGAATCCAATGCACCTCTATCTTGCCGCTTCCCGTCGAATAGAGATACTTCCCATCCTGAAGCTCCGTCGACCCAATGGCATTCAGCACGGTGTACTCTGCCCGCTGATGCGTGGAAACGCTGTTGTCTGCTGCGATGACACGAACGTTGTCAGGAAGCTTGCTGTTGTCCTGAATCGTTACTCCAGGATGGTTTCCGTTCAGGTCCCACGCCTGGGGCGTCGTGTGGAACTCCTGAAGGCCGGTGTTCATCAGATTCAGCGTGAATCCGATGATCACGGTTGAAACCACCACGCCGATCATGAGTGCAATCTGCTGCAGCCGCGGCGT
>Ga0302324_100014375_pt1 | contig 15971 bp, 20 predicted proteins | sample Palsa_T0_1_FD_201949 | JGI IMG/M metagenome (GOLD analysis project Ga0302324, IMG submission 201949) | Peat permafrost microbial communities from Stordalen Mire near Abisko, Sweden - Palsa_T0_1 | ecosystem: Environmental > Terrestrial > Soil > Palsa > Peat permafrost | place: Sweden: Abisko...
GCCTTCGAGCATTCGTCTCGTTCTCGGTAAAGAGAAGTTCGGGAGAGCCTTCACAATGGAGCCAGCGGGTATTGGACTGAGTTTGCTTCACTGGATAAAGGTTCAGTTCGATGACGGGATTGGGAGCCGGCCACGCTTCGCGCAGTTTCGGACGTCGGGCGCCGTTTCCCCAGGACCACGTATTGCGAAACCAAGTGGAGGGTAGAACTCGAAGATTGGCGGCTTCCGGACCATGGTTTGTGACCGTGACCTTGATCAGGATGTCCTCGACATCGGCCTTGGCATATTCCACGAACACGTCGAAGTAGCGATCGTCGTCGAATACACCGGTATCGAGCAACTCGAACTCCGGTTGGCTTCTGTCACGCCGTCGGTTTTCCTCCACCAGCTTCGCGTAAGGAAACTCCGCGTGCGCGTATTTGTAGAGATACTTCATGTAGGAGTGCGAAGGCGTGCTGTCGAGATAGAAATAGTATTCCTTGACGTCCTCGCCGTGATTGCCTTCGTTTCCTGTTAGACCGAAAATCCGTTCTTTCAGAATCGGATCACGTTCGTTCCACAGAGCGAGCGCAAAGCAAATCATTTGCCGGCGATCACTGATTCCGGCCAAGCCGTCTTCGTTCCAGCGATAGGCGCGTGAACGCGCATGGTCGTGTGGCAAGTATTCCCACGCGTTCCCGTGCGGGCTGTAGTCTTCACGTACGGTGCCCCATGCACGTTCGCTGAGGTAGGGGCCCCAGCGCTTCCAGTGCTTTTTGCGCGTGCCGGATTCGACCAGTCGAATTTCTTCTTTTGTCATGGAGGTTTTCGTATTTCAAATCAGGCTTAGCTGACAACCAATTCACCCGAAACTTGCAAATCGCCGCACCGCCGGCCGAGTCCGGTATCGTTTACCGGGTCGTCGATGCTTGGATCGTCCTGTAGACGCTGGGATGGTAAATCGTGGATAAGATCAGGGTGCCAGTCGTTTCTGGATGGCGCGGTGTGGGCGTTGCTACTCATATCTCCTCCGTAAGTTTCACGATTCCACCTGACCTTCACAAGTTCATGGCAGTCGCTGGTGGCTCTTATTCCCTGCTCCGCGTTACTTTTTCATATCAGGCTTAAGAGGCATGTAAACTAAGCCCAAATAATCGCCATGCGTGTTGAAGTTGTGTAGGAGCTGGATTTCCCTGCTGAGAACCAGATTAAGCCGCTACGACAACCGTTCCTTCAGTTCGGCTAACACAGGGCAGCACATATCCGGCATTTTTCTGGTCAGCCGTCAGCCCGGCGTCGACGTCCATTTGGACGGTGCCGCTCAGAACTCGCGTGGCGCACGTGCCGCATAGCCCCTGGCGGCAGCCATACGGAATCTGCACTTCGTTTCGTTCTGCCAGATCGAGCAGGATGCTCCCGGCGGAAGCCTGACAAACCTTCTGCGAGTGAATGAACACAACGGTTTCGGTCGAGCGGGTTGCCGGTGAACGAGACTCCGTGGTCGGTTTGCTCTCCCCAAAGCTTTCCTGAAGGATCCGGCCCTGGTTCACGCCGAGAGTCGACAGAATCTGGCGTGCGTTGCCCATGAATCCCTTGGGACCACAAAGAAAGAAAGTGGGCGCATTCAGATCGGTCACGTTGCGGATGACAAATTCCTCAGTGAGGCGCCCACTGCGCCCCTTCCAGGTTGGATCTGGTCTCGAGAGGCACACTTCATACTTGAAGTTGGGAAGAGACCTGCCAAGCCTCACCAGTTCGTTTTCGAATATGATGTCCGCGCTTGAGCGCACACAATATAGGAGCGTCACAGGAGTAGCGAGTTCGAGGTCATCGATATAACGCAGCATCGAAATCATGGGTGTGATCCCACTTCCGGCCGCTATGAGAACTATGCTCTGGTGGAGTGTCTCATCAAAGTGAAACCGGCCGTAAGGTCCGCTTGCTTCCACTGCGAGGCCTGGCTTGGCCCGCTCATTGAGAAAAACAGATACACATCCATTTTCCATGCGCTTGGGCGTGATTTCCACATAGTTCTCGTGGACCGGCGAGGAGGAAATGGTGTAAGAACGCGTTACTCGTTGGTCATCGATTGTCCAGTGGAACGTCAGAAACTGCCCTGGCTTAACACGGAGTAGTCTTTCGTCTAGAACCTGGAAGCGCAGCGTTTTGGTATCGTGCGTTTGCTGCTCGGTCTGCGACAGCAGAAGATGCACTCGGCTCTTCGAGCTTTCGTGGTTGTTTAATGGGGTTCCCCGTGCAGGAATCTCCGGAATACGCGATAACTCTACGGAAGCATGTGGCTGCTTCCTCTTCTTAAACACCAAGGCGCTCTGGACAAGGCACACTGCAACAACCACGCCAGTTGCGAGCCTTAGGCCCAAGCTTCCAGGGTTCGCCGAACGAAGAAGTTCTGAGAACGCAGGGATGGCCACAAGCACGAACGAAATCACGAAAATGGTTATTCCCAATGCCTTCAGCGACGAGTGGCTGTGCCTGTAACGGCGTGCGATCAATATTTTGAGCAAGAGCAGAGGTACGAGAACGAGCACAAGCGCGATATGCAAAACCAGGTGCGTAGGCAGATGACCGGTTATCCCCAAACCAGCGAGTCTCTGACTCATGCCGTAGGCCATGATGCAGAGAAGGGTCACAAACAAGTACCCACCCGCCCGGTGAACAGCAATCAAGCGGGTTCTCGTCGTTGTGCTGCGCGAGGGCTGAGAAGCCTCCAGCATCATCACTGTGTTGGCGGCAGCCAGTGTGACAAAGGCAACCCCGGCGACAATTGCTGAAATATTCGACATAGGCTTCGATCCCTCCGCGCTGACTGACCTGGTTTGCTCAGCCTCATCCTGCCTTCGTTAATTCGAGCTGCTGTCCACTCGACCCAGAGCGGCATTCCCACGCGACTCTTTGCCCGAACGTGCTTCCACTGACGGTTCTGGGATTTTGTGGAAGAACTTCAGATCCAGAACAATTGTCGTCTGGTTGCCCGCGGGCGGTGTGCACACGCGACCGCTGTAGCCTTCTCCTCCTCCCTCGTATGCATTCTCACAGTTGCCGGGGTGAGTCGCTGCGATCAACGTTCCTGTGCATGCAGGGCCGCCGTAGCCTTCTCCTCCACCCTCGTATGCCGCCTCACAGTGTTCACTTTGTACAACCGACGGCCAATTCGTATCTTGTATCGCACTTAGTAGTTCAGGAAACTCCTCATGGTCGACGCGAGCTGCCCCCACGACCTCCAGCACTCGTCTTGTCTGCTGCGCTGCCGGAGTCAAAGGTCCCGATAAAGATGCAGCGCTCTCACTCGGAAATAGAAATGTGATTTCTCGAGTTACATGGTGAATGACAGGATCACCATACACCGGCCCGGCATAGGCTTCATTTGGCGTCGCTGTGACGGTGCGCTCCGCGCGGGTCAAAGTAAGATCTCCGATGACTTCCAACCTGCCGTTCCCCGTTCTCAGAATGCGTGTGGACCTGAATGTCAGCAGGGTGTGATCCGTCGCGTTAGGTACGTAGCCGGTCAGCAAGGCACCGTCAGGACTAAGTGCGTGCCCCCAGTCCTCATCCGCAGGATAGATACTAAGATCGAAAACCGAGTTGTCCAGGACGTTTGTGTCCAGCTTAATCTGGCCGGTCACGCGTGCGATACCAGTATTCACTGAATTTGGATTCGCTTTCGAACCCTGAAATAACCTGGCATTGGACGTACTAGAGTCGAGAGTCCAGCTATCTCCAGCGAGAGCTAGGGAACTGATAAAACAAGCCACGAATGCGAATGCTATAGCTCGATATTTCATGTTGTGTTCCTTCCATTCTTCGTTTGAAACGATCTCACGTAGCGCGACATTGGATTCTTGTGCCCCTTCAACGTTGAGGGGAATTTGCGCTCTGTTAGTGTTAACCGGATCGACCCCGATTTATTCCAAGAACTGGATATGTTTGTTCGGGAGAGACCTTTTGAGAATCCCACGCTACATCTCATTTAATCCATTCAGGCCAGCCGAGGTCAGAAGGCCGACCCGGTGATTGGGGCGATTGTCGGCTCTTCCACATGTCTCACTTGAATCGAAGTGTAGGCAGCGGCAATAGACCCGATTCGGCCATCTAGAACTCTAGAAACGACCCTGACTCGTTGTACCTTTACGAATAAATTATGATTTGTTTATTCGATATTTACGGATTGTGGTTCCCAATGGTCTGGCTTGAGTGATTCCGGCAACGTTTCCGGGGCTGGGATCCGAGCCAGAAAAGACTGCCTTGTTCGTCAAAACCGTAATAACAGTGCTGTGCACGGCCGGCATCGTATTTTATGTGCGATTCCTGGCGGCGCTGTGCAAGGAGTGCAAGCCTCGTTCGGTCGGTTATTGGGCCCGTCTGCGACTCGGCTCTGGCGAAGACACGATCGCCGAACCGCCGCAGCGGAGAAAACCCGTGAGTCGCGCTGCGTGAGAATGGTCGAAGCAAAACATCATGGAGGTCAACCATGTTGGGGCGAATGAAGATTGCACGGTTCATCGTGATCGTCGCAATGTTGTCCAGCCCCGAAGTTTCGCGAGCGTATTCGATTTGGCGACAACCCAGGCCGGCGCGTCGGAGATCCCGATGTACAGAACCTTGCCGGCGCGTAAGACGTCATCAAAGGTCCCCATCACCTCCTCAGCTGGAGTGATTTGGTCCCATCCGTGAACCCAATACACATCGATGTGGTCGGTTCCAGTTCCCGTGGCTATGGTCGATCTTCGGTCTTGAGAATGCTGATGTGGCCGTTCAGCTTCTCATTAGTTAGGGCGCCTTCCGCAGGCTCCTGAGACTCCGATTCAGATTGGAAAGTTGAACAAAGGTCACAGTCCTCAACCAATAGTTGAGAGCAATCGGTTGTGCCCGCCCCAGGCGCAGCATCGAGTTCTGCGGCGAGTTGAGATTTTAGGCCACGTGTCGCATTCTCGAGTTCAGCTTTAGCCCGTGCCACGTAGACCAGCATTGTGTGCAGCCGTTTCGGTCCCAGTACCAAAAGTCCGAGCGTAAGCACAAACAGGATTTCCATGCCAAAGCCCACGATTCACCCCTTGGTTACGTTCTGGTCGTTAGCGACGGTCGTGGTTGTGCTGGCCGGCTTCTCTTCCTCAGCTTTCATGGCTGACTTGAAGCCGCGGATGCCTTCTCCGATTCCTTTGCCCAGTTCGGGAAGTTTTTTAGGTCCGAATACCAGTAAGGCAATTCCGAAAATGATCAGCAGATGCATCGGTTGAAACAGACCTTCTAACATATATGCTCCTTTAATTTCTCGTCGAAAGACGGCAAACAATGCGTGGTTGGTGAAAGGCAGGCGCCGCGACCCGGGTTTCAGGTGCGGCGCCCCTACGAAACAACAAGCAATCCGCAAACGGCGAACACTTAGGGCTCAGTTACGGCGCTAAGCGCACTGCGGAATCAGCTTCGACAGCCATAGCTTGCACTTGGTTGAGGAACTGCTGGCTTTGGCCGATGAAGAGCCCATCTGCGACAAAGCTTTTGATCGTTGCCACGGCGCCCCCAAATTTATCGGTCAGCGGACGAATGATCGAGACGGGGGGAAGGTTGGGCTTGAATTCGGTAGGAACGGGGAAGATCAGGCTGGGCTGAATCAGCGGATTGAGTGGGCTGAAAAAATTGGGAAATGTCAGGCCGGAGATGGGGTCCTTAAACGGCGCCACCGGGGATTGCACTCCGTTGCCCGAAAAATCCACCCATTCCAGAAAGTGCGCAATCTCATCTCCTCCGATGCCAAGAGTGATCTCCAGCACCTCCGGATTCGTGACCTTTTGACTCAGGGCTGCGTAAAGGCTCGAACCGCCCTGCTCGATGTATCCGAAGTGAAAGCCCGCGACATTGGCGATCGCCTGGATATGGTCGTTGCCAGGAAAGTTGGGGTTGGATCTGCCCTCGAAATCGGCATCCGTTCTGGGAATGGCGGTCACTCCATTGAGGGTGATCGCCTGGGGGAAGGTAGCGCCAAGATCCGGATTGGTTGCGCTGCGGTAGCGAACGTACCAACTGGTGTCGACGTTGAGATTCATGAGGTTCGTTAGCCGCCCAATGCCCGTTGATCCGGTAGCTGTGCTTCCCGGCAAAGTCTCGAACTCGTCGAAGTTGACCGGTTCGGCTCCTCGGGACTCGAGATAGGCATTGAGGAAGGTGGCGTGGGTGATTTCATCCTTCCAGTTGCTGGTTATGTATTGAGGGCCATCGGAATCAAGATTTGACAACGCTACCTGATAGTTGTTCAACGTCTGCCCCGGGTCTACTTCAATGGGCGGATTCGTGCCGATACCACCCAGCTCTGCATACTGTGTCCAAAGGTCTGACTCGATCAGTTCTGCCGCCGCCAGAAACCGGAGGATGGCGACATCGCCCGCATTGAGGGACCCGCCTTTCTGTGTCTGGGCTTGTGCGCGGGCCAGAGGTCCAGTTGCTAACAAACCGGCGCCCACTGCTGCGCCTCCTGCCAGAAGACCACCTTTCAGAAAAGAACGGCGGTCAACTGGACGACTCATGCTGTATGGGTGAAGCTTTTTCTTCATGTTTATGCTCCAATTCCTTCGCTTATAATTTTGTTCCAGCAGTACTGTGCGTTAGACGCGGCGATGAACGACGAGATACGCCGAAAATGTCATTTGATTGTCAACTCTTTTGCAAGAACCGTTGACAATCTCGTCGCAATCGTTGGAACAGAGACACCGGATAAGTAGCCCGAGATGCCTTCATCTCCAATTTCATCCTGGCCTGCGACTTTGATCTTGCTATCTACAAAACTCGGCGGGGCGGCTTTTATTCCCAAGTCAGCGAAATTTCGTACACGGAAAACGTTGCACCGCACCGTGGCACCTCGGCATTGACTTCAGGAGATGCACAAAAGGGGAGCGGCAGGGCAGACTAGAGAGCGTCGGTTGCGCGCCTTCGGTCGGAATTCACCACCCACGCCACTCCGATACTGAGGGCGTAAAGGGCTATCATTGGAGCGGCGAAAAGACACATGTTCAGGATATCGGCGGTGGGTGTGATGATTGCTGCGATCACAAAGATGGCGAGGATAGAATATCGAAGATTCCGCAACATCCAGCGGGCGGTTATCATTCGCATTAGGGCCAAGAAGAACACCAGAATTGGCATTTCGAAAATCAGCCCGAGACCGACGATTATCGTCACAAACAGCTTTGTATATTCTCCGATCGTTATCATCGGTTGGAAGCGTTGTCCGTAGCCAATCAGGAAGTCGAGCGACGCAGGGTAGACCATCTTGTACCCGAAGAGTCCCCCGGCGATGAACAAGCCGGCCGTACTTAGTAAGAACGGCAGAACATAGCGCTTTTCCTTGCGATACAGTCCGGGGGAGATGAACAACCAGAATTGATAAAACACAAATGGAGAGGCTACAAATAGTCCGCCTACAAGCGCCACCTCAAGATAGAGATTGAAGGGCTCAGTTGGGTTTAAGTACACCAATCCACTGGCAACCCCGTGGTGCCGTAGCGCTCCAATGATGGGTTGCTGCATTAAACCGAAAATGCGATCCGCAACGGACCAGCATGAGATAAATCCGACGAGTACGCCAAGGACTGAGAAGATGATTCGTTTTCTCAACTCTTCCAGGTGAGCCAGCAGCGGCATGGAGTGCATGCGTAATGACAGTACGGGAGAAGCCGGGTCAGCCATGGAAAGCCTCTCGTCGCAGGCTTCGCGCCCCGGTCGCGATCTTCGGAGAATCATTCCTATGCGGGTTATCGATTCGATCGTTCGAGGATTTCTCTCGAGTCGGTGGGAGTTCACGACCGTAGACAAAACAGAACGCTATAACCGACATTGTGGTCAACCCTGTAAGTCCGTAAGACGTTCGTTCCACCACTCTTGTCTCCCCCTGCCATTTCCTGGCGCTTCTTTGGCAATCGACCGAACCAACTTTGGTCAAGAGATCGCCCATTGCGAGGGCGCACCGACGTGCGCCCTCGCAGAGGTGGTTTTGCTTTAGTTGATGGTGACCGTCACCGCACTGGAATGACTCAGAGCGCCGGAGGTCCCGGTCACCATTACAGTGGTCCGGGACGCTGACGTTGACGGATTGTTTGAGGTGCGCGACGTACCGCCGCATCCTAAGGAGAACAGCGAGACGAACAACGCCAAACCAAGCAAGCTCATCCCCACGATGCTCTTCCGCGCACACGATTTCCGCTTGCGGGTCGTGATAAGCGTTCCGAACAGTCCCAAACCAGGCATGAGGGCTACCATGCTGAGCCGGCCGTAACCGGTAGGCGGCGGGGTCGAGGCAGCGGAGATGGTCAACGTCGAGGACGCGGTGCTCGAACCAGGAGAGATGGTTGAAGGGCTTAGAGAACAGGTCAATCCGCTGGGCGCAGAACAGGTGAGCGTAATCTGACTATTGAATCCTCCCACCGCGGCGGCGCTGACCATGAGCGTAGCCGAACCGCCCTGGCTGACGGTTGTGCTGGAAGAGGAAAGATTCAAAGAGAATCCGCTTCCAGCTGCAGTCGCGGGTGCCAGGCTGGCGAACACGGCCGTTGCACTTCCTCCCGCCGGGAAATTCGGTTGCCCGGCGCTGGCTCCAGCGGTTATGTAGAGAGTGCCAGCAACGCCTGGAGTATTATTGGCACCCCCACCTCCGCCAAATACCATATCCCACATGCCGGGGTTGACCAGCACCTTGCCGGACGAGTCGGAGAGCTGACCCTGAAACTTCCCGGTCGTGTCGAATGCGCTAATGGTGCCATCACCAAAATTGGAGACGAGGATATCGCCGGCGAACGTTCCGAAGCTAGCCGGAGCCTGCACCACGCCCCAAGGGGCGTTCAGCTTATTCGTGGCGCCGGCGGCGACGAAAGTGCTCACGAAGTTGCCAGTTGTATCGAAGATATCCACCTGCCCAGCGCCGACGCCGGGAAAAGCATCATGCTTGGGAGTATCTTGCATCGCATACGCGACATAGATCTGGTTACCAAGGACGTGGATGCCGTGGGGAGCGAAACCCGCGGGAAGGTTCGGATCGGTGAAGGTGCCGCCCAACGAAGTGAGGGTGTAGTTCGAATCGTAGACGTCTACCTTACCGCTGTTGAAGTTGGCCGCCAACAGGTTGGTACCCAGCAAGGCGAGACCTTTGTAAACTGCACCGCTGGCAGAATTGTCTTTACCGATGATTGCGGTGTTGCTCGAACCGTTCCAGTAAACGACGAGGCCGTCCTCGGTGTCGAAAATGAACGAGCCGCCGCTGAAGTAGGATCCGCTGGCATTGGCCACGGTTCCCGTCGGGCAACCGGGACTGCAATTGCCGTTTGGATTGCCTGTAGCCCCGGGTATGGTGACCACCAACCCGGCGTCTTTATTACCATTTTGGTCATAGAGCGTGGAGACGCCGCTGTTATTGTCGGCGATCCAGAAATCTTGCCCGGGAAGAACCGAGATTCCCCAGGGGTTCAAGAGTTGAGTGTCTGTGGTGGTGGCTACGCCGGTAACATTGGAAACCAGGTTGGTCTGCGAATAGCCGGCCTGCTGTGCCCACAACCCTGACGGAATCGTCAACGCCATGAGCAAACCGAATAACAAGAGTGCTTTTTTCATTTTTTCTCCTTGACTTTCTTTATGATTTGTACGACGTTGCCGAATACCGTTGTTTCCTTTTCTACCGTGAAGCTGTTGCTGGGGGATAGGGGAAGTTCAGGCACACTGATGCAATTCCTATTCCTGAACTCCCCATCACAACCGTATGAAAGCCGATGTTCTGCTCGACTTAGTTGCCTCCAGACGAGGACACAGCAGAGTGGTCCTTTTTCTGGGCTAGCGTGACCATCGCCCGTGGTACCGCGAAGGTATAAACGCCTCCCGGTGTCTCAGCCTTGCTCAGAAAGTACTTGTCCCCTACATGCTCGAAGCTAAGCTTTGGCTGCTCAGCAGGAGTTCCATCGACAGCCATAGGGAGCACAAACGCGCTATTGCCGTAGCTGGCAATTGCTATGTCTGAAGATGTGTCAACACTAGAGAGACGGCCAACACTGTATGTTCCCGCAGGCAGTGTCGTGCCTCCAGCGATGAACTCAAACGGAATGTTCACCCGAACTCCCTCGGTGTCCTGAGCGCGGGCACTTATGCCCAGCCCAAGCAGGCAAGTCAGAGTAAGTACAGCTATCAAATATGATTTCTTCATGATTTCTCCTATCGAAATGGTGTTACGTGTTCATCAGTGATAACTGCGCTCGTGAGACTTTATTCCACAAGTTCTGTCCTTAGCCTCATGTATCAACTGTTTTCACAACGTATGGGAGTTAGACGCGGCAATTGAGGGCGAGATACGGACGGGATGTCATTTGATTGTCAACTTGTTGTCACGATCTCGCACACTTGTGGCAGTAACATCACTGCGATGATAGAAACGAAGAGTGGTGCGTCGATGACTGCTGTTGTTCTTGACAGTGCATGGAGTGACGCAAGACGACGAGCGGAGCATTTCTAAGATATCGAGTGAACCAGACACTCATATGAGGCGGAGAATATCTGTGGGGGACGGACAGGCCCTCAACTGGGGACCAGTCGAGAATCGACATCTTCGCTGGGGGCCTGTCCATTGCTGGGGGAGCGACAACTTTTGTAATCGACAATGCTGTCGTGCTTACATTTGGTCGAAAAAGCCGCGGAGCCTCGAACGACACGAGGCTCCCCGTCACCTCCGACCGCTATAACATTCGAGGTTACTGTTGAACCTCGAATACGACGCCGCATCCGCCGGGAAGGGTGCCGGCACAACCCGTCTTGTTGAAGTTGAAGTCTCCGGCATTCGATGCCGTACCAAAGACATTCCCGTTGGCATCCACGGCCACGCGGTCGTCCAAAGGATTGGCTCCGTCGCTCGTACCGAAGAAGGCATACAGAATCGTCTCCGTCCAAGAGCTGCCGCTGGCATTGGGCGTCAGCTTGTAGACAGTGCCGCAGCCGGTATCCACAAACCCACCGGTGCAGACAGTAGTGGTGCCACCGCCACCTTGCACTGCGCCGTACAGATTCCCGGCGTCGTCGATGGTGAGGCCGTTAAATGGATGAACTCCATCGGTACAGCATGGACCCCCGAAATTGTGGACGATGCTTTCCTTAACTTTGCCATCGCCCTCGGGCGTTAGTTTGAAAACCAATCCCTCCAAAGTCGGTCCGCCGTTCACCGCCGTCCCATACAGGTTTCCTTCCTGGTCGATGACCAAATTGGTGAACGGATTGAAGCCGGTGGTGTTGTCCGAGAAGCTGAACTGCGTGCTCTCTTTCCAGGTTCCATTCGCTTCCGGAGTTAGTTCGAACACCGTGCCGCAGTCACCCGCGCCACCATTTTGGTCGCCGCAGGTCGACGAGTGTCCATTTCCGCCCGCATACGTCGCGCCCCAAAGGTTGCCGGCCCGGTCGAACACTAGCCCTCCCGAAGGCTCCTGGCCGTCTGTGTTCTCCCCCCTGAAGTGATGGATCGTGGTCTCCGTCCACTTGCCGTTCACCTTGCTCAACTTATAGACCGTGCCACAACCGTTTTGGCACAGCGGGGTGTTCGCGCCGCCTCCACCGCCGAAGGTGGCGCCGTAGAGGTTACCCGCTTGGTCAAATATCAAATAGCTACTGGGGCCGCATCCACTGACACCGCCGAAGTTGTGCAAGATGGTTTCCGTCCACTTTTCGCCCGTGGTGGTTGGTGGCGATAGTTCATAGGCGATGCCGCAGCCACTAGTACCGCCCTGAGTGGTGGTCCCATATAGGTTGCCCGCCGCGTCGAAAACCACGTCGGATTGCGGGTTTCCACCGTCGCCCTTTGCCTGCGAAAAAGCGTGGATCGTTTGGAAAGTAAAGCCGCCACTCGCGTCCGGTGTCAACTTGAAAACTGTACCGTCCCCGAACTCGGGGGAACCGCCCAGGTCGGTCGAGCCATAAAGATTTCCATTCGCGTCGAAGGTGAGTCCGCTAAATGGAATGCTGCCGTCGCTGCCGTTGACAAAAGTATGTAACACGGTCTCTTGACCTGCGCACAGGGAACCGACCGCAAGCCCCATCGCTACTGCCGCCATTGTTAACCCTTTGCCCATTGCGGCGGTCCAACACCTTCCGTAGTTCATTTTGTAATTCCTCCTTTCAAAAATGAATTTAACTGCTGACCTGATAACTGCACTCGTGACGCTTTATTCCACAAGTAAGTCCTGCACTCCAAATTGCCGAAGGCTTGTTGACAATGCGTGTAGGCTAGACACGGCAGCCAGCGAGGAGATGCGGATGGGATGTAACTTAATTGTCGATTCCTGGTTGAGATCTCGTGAACACGTAGCGCGAACATCGCGGGGAGAGGAGAATGACTGCGTCCGCACAGGCTGGCGATATCACTCCGAATCAAACGTGGTTGAGGCAACGATCAACATTCTCGGTGGTTGCCCCGAGTCGCCGCATGCATCTCAGGTTCGGCAACATCGATCGAGTGAGTCCTCTCCATCGCGTTGCGCAAGCACTCGGCAAAGAGGCCAAGAATCCGGCCTGTCGGTCTGCCTGAAGGGAATAACTGCGCTCGCGCCAAGTGTGTCTGCTTGCTGAAGTACCTGTTCAGGCCCTCGCGAAGCTGCAGCCGAGCGCGCCACAGCCGCGATTTCACTGCCGTCTCAGTTACATTCAGCACCTCTACTGTCTGATCGATGGTGAGTCCTTCGATATCCCGCAACACAAAGACCGTCCGCAAGATTGGGTTCAGCTCTTCTAGGCACTTGATCAGGATGTCTCGTAATTCAGATGCCCAGTAGCGCTGTTCCGGATTGGGAGCCCAGTCGGCGACCTCCTTTGGCAGGAAGTCTCCCTCGGCCTCAAAATCCTCCTCCAGGGACATCTCTTTAGCGCTGCGCTGCTTACGTAGCTTCATCAGTGACTGGTTCACAGTGATGCGAAAGAGCCAGGTTGAGAATTTAGAATCCTCGCGGAATGCGGACAGGTTTTGGTAGGCCTTCAAAAATGCTTCCTGAACTGCATCTTGCGAATCTTCCCGGTTGTGCGTGATGCTTTGGGCAATTCGGAGAAGTTTGCGATCGTATCGGCTTACGAGTTGCTCGAAAGCGGCAACACTCCCATTCTTGGCGGCGTGGACAAGATCCAGGTCTGCCACTTCCCTCACTGCGAATTGTGCCGAGTCTATAGTCATATTCGTGCACTTGGCGCGGCAACGCGTTGTTCCCTAACGCGCTGCCCGCGCCTTCTGGGAGTCTGAGGTCACTGCACCACGACTTTGCCCGTCATTTTCGGATGTACCGAGCAGTAGTAAGAATACGTACCCGCCTTGGTGAACGTGTAGGAAAACTTTTCGTCCGTATCCATCACCTTCGACTTGAACACGCCATCTGTGCTCACGGCCGTATGAGGAATGTCGTCAACGTTTGTCCAGGTAACAGTCGTCCCGACGGGCACGGTGATCGTCTGCGGCCCGAAGACGAAATTATCGATTTTCACCGCCGCTGCTGGCGCGGAAGGTTCGGCATTCGCAGTGACGCGAGAAGACAATGCCAGCAGCATCATCGCAATCAGTACCGGCGCCGCCACGCCCGAAATCCAAGGCTTGTTCTTTGTCATGATATTTTCCTCTCTAAATCTCGATATGCGATATTTACTGCACGTTTCCTTTGCTACTGATCAGATACTGAGTTAGCCGCCTAGCGGAGAATCAACCACCGCGAGGCTGTGACCGCTCACCAGATAGTTCACATCAGTGATACCCAACACCCGCTGCAACTGGTCGGCCGGCACCTTCATCGGTCCGGCTGAGGGAGCGGTTCCCGGCGCAGGTTGAGGGAAAGCCGTCGACATTGCAGTGTGGAACGAAACCTTGCCTTCCACCTTCTGCATGATCTGGTGGATATGTCCGTTTAACACCGTCACTGAACCGAAACGCTTGACGTAAGACAGGGCTTGTTCGCTGTCGTCGGTTCCCCAGCCCCAATCCGGATAGATGGTCCACAATGGAATGTGGGCGAAGAGCACAATCGGAGTGCTGGCAGGGCGGCCCTTGAGATCGTTCTCCAGCCACTCCAGCTGTTCGTTGCCGAGCGAGCCCATGCCTCCAGCTTTCAAATTGGCGACATTCACGAGACCAACGAAATGAACGCCCTTGTGATCGAAGCTCGACCACCCCGTGCCTTTTGTGCCTTTTCCATAGCGCTGGAGATATTCGTCGCCGTTGTCGGTCAGCATGTCGTGCTCGCCCGGCACAAAGAAGATCTGTTTCGCGGACGCTCCTTTTAGCACCTGGTCCAGAGTGTCGAACTCACTCGGCTTCGAGAGCTGACTCAGATCGCCGGTGTGAATGATGAAATCCGGCGGGTGAGGCATGGCGTTGATCTTGTTGATTGCCGTCTGCAGAGTGGCGGTAACGTCGGGATTCGCCGGTTTGTTGAAGCCGATGTGGCTGTCGCTGATCTGCACAAAGGTGAAGTCCGCGCCTTTGCCGGTGTCTTTGCCGTAGCCTTTGGCGAAGGCCCGAGACACAGGGACTCCTCCGCTCATAGTCCAGACCAGTCCTGTGCCAGCCCAAGCCATGCACTTCAGGAATCCGCGACGATCGACTCCGTCGTTATTGAGATCTTGCAACTTCTGGTCGATAAGATCTTGCTTCTTGTCTGGCATTTGCCCTCCGTAGTTCGTAACGTTCTGAGTTGATAACTGAGGCGGTGTATTTTTATTCCCGAAAAAATCGGAAGCGAACAAGAACTTTCTGCCGTAGCACCGGACGAGATCGTTCCCTGAAAAGTCGAAGGAAAGTGGACAGAGAAATGTCTCGATAAAAGAAACATTTTTCAGTCCCGGTTTGCCGGTTTACGGACTGGAAGCTGATACCCCTCGGGCATTTAACCTGGTAGGCTTACGCCGCTGAGAAAGCCACCCAAATGCCCGGTCACCGCAACGACGGCGACTGCCAGAAGTTCAACCGCCAGTCGATAATTCGGCAGATATACCGTCCCCCGCCGAGCGCGGAAATGCACCCACCACACCAGCCAGATCATCAACGTAGAAACGCACGCGAGAATGAGGTGCAGTAATAGGATGCCCTTCAGTTTCTGTCCCTCGAGTTGGAACTGCCACGCGAGTAGCCCAGTAGCGAGAACCGGAACGGTCGAAATCGCCGCCACCAGCAGGTTGTAGTATGCCGCGTCCGCGAGACCACGCCGCTTCGTCCATTGCGCGATAAAATCGAACGCTACCGCCGTGATGAACAGCGCGATTGGAAAATGGATAAGCACGACATGTTGAGCATGCTTGGCCAAGAATACCGTCTTAGGGTCGAAAGGATTAACCATCGCCATTGCCTCTTCCTAGATTTGCCCCATGCCTTCATTCCGATCTGAATTCGTGCGAGCAGCAAAAATCCCCACCCCCGCGCAAAAGGAGAGGACCAATCGCGAGGGTGAGGCTCGCACACGCTACGGTAAGTAGTAGCGGAACGAAGCGAAGATCATTGCATCCAGCCCGTGCGGCTCTCCGCCCACCCCCGACCAGGTGTTGCGGTCTACGTAGGAAAACTGCGGTCCCACTGGATAGCGGCTTTGCACTTGTTCGACCAAATGCTGGATCTGTTGTTGTTGAGCCTCGATTGCCTTCTGCATTTCTGCCAAACGAACGGCCACGGCCTCGGAACTGGACTTCTTGCTCTTCGTGCTGCCCGGTGGGTTACGCCCCTGCCCAGCGGCGAAAGTGCTAGTCACCAAGCACACGGCCAATGCCACTCCCACTTGTCTCATGTATATCTCTCTGAATTTTGAGTTGCATGAGTTTCAGTGGAGATAACAGACTTTCTGATCGTTTATTCCAGGCTGGCCTAAAGAAAGTTCTCCAGCCGGGGTTCTATTGGCTTAGACGTGAATCGCGGGCTGCGGCGACCCTGGCTGGACGGGACTAACTCCGCCCGCAACCCGCGAACTCGTTATTGCCCTGTCTCTCGTGAAGGGGACGCG
>Ga0302324_100014376_pt1 | contig 15970 bp, 12 predicted proteins | sample Palsa_T0_1_FD_201949 | JGI IMG/M metagenome (GOLD analysis project Ga0302324, IMG submission 201949) | Peat permafrost microbial communities from Stordalen Mire near Abisko, Sweden - Palsa_T0_1 | ecosystem: Environmental > Terrestrial > Soil > Palsa > Peat permafrost | place: Sweden: Abisko...
CCAGGTCGGGAGCCTGGAGCCAGTCTTCGCGACGCTTGAGGCGGACATGGCTGTGGCACCATTTCTGTTCCACACCGTCCCGGAGCGCGTTGAAGTGTTGCCGGACGGATCCCTGCCACGGCTGCCAGAATTCCACATAAATTTGCGTCTTCCACCGAAGGGCGTGACGAAGGTTGCATCAGAGCTTGCCCGCCACATCCGTGAAGGATTCTCACGGCGTTACGGCTGAACTGGTTGTCTCGCGCCACGACTCTTCTTGGGATCGGGCGATCTCGCATGTACCCGTCTGCAATGGGCTTGATGCCACGCCGACTGGATTCAAACGCCCTCCCGCCCCCGAGATCCACAGACCTTCCGCTCTTCCTCTCGCCGACCTACACTCTTCACCATGCCCGTCCGGATCTCTCGCGTGCAGAATTAAGTTTTCGTGACAGGGGGAACACGCCCGGCGGCCAACGGTTGATCGTAAAAGGCCTTTTGGGACGGCAATGCTCACTCAACTCGATCCAGCTTCAGCGCTCGCCTTCGGCCTGCTCATCTTTTCGCTCTTAATGGTGATGATGTTTGAAGCTACCAATGGCTTCCACGACGCGGCAAACGCCGTCGCGACGGTTATCTACACGAAATCCCTACCGCCAGGGCCCGCGGTCGTGTGGTCCGGGTTCATGAATTTCATTGGTGTCCTCGTGGGCGGTATCGCGGTCGCCTATGCGCTCGTTGAATTGTTGCCAGCGGAAGTGCTGACCCCGCCCGATGGCGGACCCGCAGTAGCAATGCTCGTTTCACTCTTCATAGCTGCCTTATTTTGGAACATCGGGACATGGTGGTTTGGCTTGCCGAATTCTAGTTCGCATTGTCTGATTGGCGCACTCGTAGGCGTCGCACTGGGTAACGCACTGGCACAATCACGCAGCTTACGCGAAGGTGTGCACTGGGCTCAGCTGTGGAAGGTGTTGGAAGCGCTGGCAATTTCTCCGCTTCTGGGTTTCGTGCTTGCAGGCGCGTTGTATCTACTGACCCGCAAGACCGTGCATGACAAGCATTTATATGAGCCCGCTGGCGATAAGCCCCCAGTGTGGTGGATGCGTGCGATCCTTATCTTGACGTGCACTGGTGTCAGCTTTGCTCATGGAACAAACGATGGTCAGAAAAGCATTGGCTTAATCATGCTGACTATAATCGGCCTGTTTCCTGCCTCATACGCCCTAAATCCAACGGCTTGGCAGTCTCTGAATGAACTGCCGCGACTCATGCAACAGGCGCGGCCGCTCATACAACGATACGGCGACGATCAAAAGGACTCCGCACTCGCCGCGATTCGCTCCATTCAGGTACGGGCTGCCCAAGGCAATGCCAATCCGCTCCTTGCGGTTCCACATACAGATACTGCAGCACCGGCGCCGCTCGAGATTGGGTTGAAATCTGAAACCGCCAAGCAGCGATCCAATGTGCGCGGCGACGTTTACCAAGTGATCTCCGAGCTCAAGCACATGCAAGAGGCGCCGGGAGTAAACGTGCACGATCAGAGCGAGGCCAAAAAACTCTCCAAGGAGCTCGGCAAATCGGTCGAATACGCGCCGTGGTGGGTACGCGCCCTGAGCGCGCTCTGTCTCGGAATCGGCACCATGATCGGCTACAAGCGGATTGTCAAAACGCTGGGAGAGCGGCTAGGCAATATCCACCTGACTCCCGCACAGGGAGCAGCTGCAGAAATTGTATCCACAGTGTTAATTGGAATCGCGGGTTTTACGGGATTGCCAGTTAGCACAACGCACATCGTTACTTCTGGCATCGGAGGAACCATGGTTGCATCTGGAGCGGGGCTGCGATACCGCATGCTGTCGCGAATTGTGATTGCGTGGGCCTTTACATTGCCGGTAACGATTGTACTTGCGGCAGGACTTTATTTTCTGCTCGCGAGCCCGCGTGTATGACTACTTATCTGTCCTGCGGGAGGAGCTAGCGAGCCGTAAATGAGGCGACGAGAGGTTTAATGCGACTTTCTGGAGAAATCGACAGGAAATGCGCCTAGCCAGTCTCTTCCGGGATCGCCAAAGTGAACGCTGGCAAAGCCGGCGTTTTCTATGGCTCGTAAGCGCGAACTGTATCGCCGCAAGGACTCCCGGTATTGGTGGGTAAGCCTCGTTCTTCCGGATGGAAGGCGCCTGTCTCAGAGCACAGGCTGTGTCGACCGCCGCGACGCCGAAGCATTTGTCGTTCGGCTGCGGAGCGAATCGCTCGAAAGCCCCAAGCATCAAGAGAGTGACTCTTTCGCATGGTCACAAGCGGTTGTGCGGTACCTTGAGGAATGTGCCGAAAAGAAGACCCTGCCCGATGATCGCGATCACCTGAAGAAACTCGCGCCCTATCTGCGCTCGCGACGCCTTGACGCCGTCGATATGACGGCATTGCAGCCGTTCATCCGCGACCGCAGAGAAAATGATGGGGTTACGAACGCGACGATCAACCGGGCCCTTGAGATAGTGCGCAGGATCTTAAACCTTGCGCATCAGGATTGGCGTTGGATCCCCGCGGTGCCCAAAATTCGCATGCTCAAGGAACCGCGCCGCCGCGTACGGTTCCTTCGACGTGATGAAGCCAACCGATTGCTTGACGCCATGCCTAAGCACATGAAGCCAATCGTCAGATTTGCCCTTTCGACAGGCTGTCGGGCCGGTGAAATATTCGGACTGGAATGGAATCGAGTCGATCTTACGCGCAAGGTTGCTTGGCTCGATCATGGGGCGACCAAGTCAGGGGAAGGACGCGGCATTCCTCTCAATTCGGATGCCATTGCGGCACTCCAATCAACTCTCGGCCAACATCCACGCTGGTGCTTTCCCTTTGCCGGGAAGCGTATTCAGAAGAGTAGTACGGCTTGGGATAGAGCGCGACAGCGTGCCGGTATCGAAGACTTTCGCTTCCACGATCTCCGACATACATGGGCAAGCTGGCATGTGCAAAGCGGCACCTCGTTACCAGAACTGATGGAGCTCGGAGGTTGGAAATCGTACGAAATGGTGCTGCGCTACGCGCACCTGGCGCCAGAGAAACTGAGTTCCGTAGCGAGTCGCATCGAGTGGCAATCGTCCAACCAGGACGGGGGGTCGAGCAGCGGGGTGGTAGCTCCGGACAATACGCTTCCGCTTCGTTCATCGAATTGAGGCCGCGGCGACGAGAAAAAGCCTGCCATGGGCTCCAGTCGCCATTTGAACCTAACCGCGCTTAGGTTATAATGCCTCCCACAATTCTCCGCTACGGTCGCATGCGGGTCCTGATCTACACGAACGAGCATCGTCCAGCTCATGTGCACGTTTGGGAGGGTCAACGGCAGGCGGTGTTCAATTTAAATTGTCCAAGAGGACCGATCGAATTGCGTGAAAACTTCAGATTTTCACGGCCAGAAGTAAACCGTGTAGCTCGATTACTGCAAACGCATGTTCACCGTTTATGTGCGGCATGGAAAGCGGTTCATGGCAATTACTAGAGAGCAATTTGTAGCGGCCGACGCGCGCGGCGCGACGGCAATTGCGCGCGCCGCTCGGTATGACTCCCGACGCGGACTTATCGTGATTACACTCGAGGACGGTTGTGAATTCGCGTTTCCAGCGAGACTGGCCGAAGGGCTGAGGGATGCGCCTCGATCAAAATTAACGAAAATAAAGGTCAGCCCAAATGGGCTCGCGCTGCATTGGCCCCTGCTTGATGCGGATCTGTATGTTCCGGGGCTCATCGAGGGCGCCTTCGGTTCACGTCGGTGGATGCAACAGATCGGCAGGCTTGGAGGGTCGAGCCGGAGTTCGAGCAAGGCCAAGGCCTCGCGCGAGAACGGAAAGCGTGGCGGTCGCCGCAAAGACCGTGCAGTCGCTTAGCGCCAGGGCACAGGATTAACCATTACGAACCTTTCCGAATTACGCCCATCAGATCAATGATTAGGGTGCGGCTCCGCCGTAGATCCAGGAGTAGCCGCCTAGAATTTCGCCCGCCTTCCCCGATGCGTCATATATCTCCTGATGAGTTGCCAACTGGAGCAGCGCCCATGATTTCGGATCGTTCCAGGACACACCGAATACCTGTAAACACTGTGCACAAGCCGTATCAGTCCCTACTGACTGAGCGAGTGTCAGGGCACTCGTTATGCGGATCGCGTTCTCGAACTGACTGAGATCTATTTCGACGTCGAATTGCATCGGCGAAAAGCCGCCGTGTTGCGTTGGCCGACCGCGCGACGTGAACAAAGCGACGCCGGACTCATCACTGATGATGGTCTTCCCAGCCTCCGGAATAAGGGCAACGTCAACGATAGGCAGATTATTCTGCGCGCGATCCAGGAAAAAATGAGGTGCTTGAAACTCGGAAGGCGATGCCCAATCACCGACGTTAGATTGTGCAAGGACCACGGCAAATTGGTAATAGATCTGGCAAAGCCTGCTTGGATTCGAAACGGCGCAAGCGGTGTTGATAAAATAGGCAGCTATCTCCTGCTTGGTCTGAGTGAGATCCGCAGCGTCTTTTGCTCGAATGCGCACTACTTGGGCCAATGTCGCCAGCCTAGCGCGACCGTTCAATGCCCACGGACGGACTGGCGATCCCGGATTGGGCAGTCGGTAGCTAACGGACGATACAACTATATGGGCATTGACTCCTTTCCCATTCTGACCCAGTGGCGAAAAGAGCGACAACAGATCGCTTGGATTTCCCAGTGACGCCGTATAGAGCCACGCCTGCGAACGATCGAAAAAGACGATTTCGGGGCCATGATCCACAGCTGCGGCCGACGAGCAGGCGCTCATAGGTCTCGGTTCGAAGCGCATGTCTGTAGGCACTGCTGAGGAATGTCCTGGATAGCCGACTGAAGTGAGCACTGCATCTGAAAAGCTCGACATCGGCCCTGGCGAATGTGGAGGGCATAAAGCGACTGGCGAACCAAACATCAAGATATGCATTCCGGGTCCGGCTGCGCTGGCTGTCTTAGGATTCCAGGCAGCAACGAGGGGACCGCCAAAAGAGTTCAGCTGCGCAAGCGAAGTCAAATCGGTCGATACCTCGACTAAGTAACCCTCAGCGCCATGCGCAGGTTCGGCCCACAAGGGCGTAAATCCGACGCTTGCCGAGGTGCCTCCACCCGGAGTCGGATTTGCAACTGTGACGGCCACGTAGGTAGGCGTAGCGACGTCAGTGGCAGCAATCGAAGCGGTGAGCTGATTCGCACTCACATAGGACGTAGGTCTCTTACTCCCATTCCACTGCACGGTAGAAGTCGAAATGAAGTTGGTTCCATTGACCGTCAGCTTGAATGATGCGGCACCCGTCGTGACCGACGACGGCAGAAGCGACGTGATGGAAGGCGTTGGATTTGGCGTGCGTACGTTTTGCGCTCTTGCAGAGCCCGGCAGCGCGATCCCGGCGAGCGCCAGAATAATGATGAGCGCGCACGACCCGCGGTTTCGCCAAGGTGCCCTGGCGGCTGGCGCGATCGGCCTCATCTCGTGATCGTGACGCTTAGCTTGTTGCCGCTGCCGCGCGGCTGGGCGCTTCACTAAAATCTCCCATCTGCGCCCCGAGCGCGCGTTTGAAAGCGGGGCGCGCGGTGCAGCGCTCGATGTAGGCAGCCAGCCGCTGGTCGCTGGAGACAATGTCGGTATGCGCGAGGATGCGCAGGACCGTCGTCATCATAAGGTCGCCCGCCGTAAAGCGCTCGCCGTCTAGAAAGGACTTGTCACCCAGGCACTTGGAGAGGGCAGACAGGCGCCTATTCACGAATTCCAAGGCACCGGGCCGGCGAAGCTTAGCCCACTCTTCCTGCGCATAGAAGAGGTCGATCAGCGCGACATTCATCACGAATGGTTCGATCGAATTGAGCGCTGCGATCAGCCACTGCGTCGCGCGCGCACGCGCCCCTGCGTCCCCCGGTAGCAGCGACTCGCTCTGCTCGCCTATGTGCAGCACGATGGCTCCGGACTCGAAGAGTATGAGGCCGTCCTCCTCGAAAATCGGCACCTGTCCGAACGGCTGCAGAGCGCGATACTCCGGCTTATTCTGATCTCCCTGCTCGAGCAGGCGAGTCTTGTAGGGCAACCCGGCTTCCTCGAGCGCCCAACGTGCGCGCAAGTCGCGCACTTGGCCGCGGGCAAACTCTGGAACCCATTTGAACGCAGAGATCGTAATCATCTTGCATGCTCCCTATCAGAAAATCGAACAACATTGCTACTCTTGCTGCGAATAATCGGCGCACCGCCGCTGGCCGCTTCTCAACTTGAGGCACGAGTAAAAGTCGAGTCTCCGCTACGCGGAACATCGGTAAGCACGCGCAGTAAGTAAGGTGCCGTGCGGCTGTTAGACGTCGTCGCCACTTCAGCAGGCGTGCCAACCGCAATCACACGACCGCCCTCGTCGCCGGCACCTGGGCCAATGTCAATGACCCAGTCACTTGCCCCGACAACCCGCATATCATGCTCGACGACCAACACCGTATTGCCCGCATCAACCAGCTTGTCGAGTTGCAGTACGAGACGCTCCACATCTGCCGCATGCAGCCCAGTGGTGGGCTCATCAAGCACGTAGAGAGTATCGCCGCGTGCGATCCGTTGGAGTTCAGTTGCGAGCTTGATCCGCTGCGCTTCACCGCCGGAGAGTTCCGTTGCCGGCTGCCCGAGGCGCAGGTATCCCAGACCCACTTCCCGAACGACGCTTAATGCTCGATGCACCTGTAATTCCTCAGCGAAAAACTCCCAGGCGGCGTCAACCGTTAGCCCCAGGACACCGGCGATCGACAGTCCCCGGTAACTGACCTCGAGGGTCTTCGCGTTATATCGGGATCCATGGCAGGTGGGACACGGTGCATAGACGCTGGGAAGGAACAGCAGTTCGACCATCACAAACCCTTCGCCTTTGCAAGTTTCACAGCGGCCTTTGGACACGTTGAACGAGAATCGTCCAGCGTTGTAATGGCGCGCGCGCGCCTCTTTCGTGGCAGCAAACAGATCCCGAATGTGATCGAAGAGCCCCGTATACGTCGCAAGATTCGAGCGTGGCGTGCGGCCGATCGGCTTCTGGTCAACCTGCACAAGGCGCTTAATGCCTTCGAGCCCACCAGTTATTCCCCCACCCAGCGTTGCAACGGGTATCCGCTCAAGTCCCTCGTCCTCATCACCGGCTGAGGGAAGCCCGTATCCGAGTTCTTGCGCAACGAGTTCCACCAGCACTTGGCTCACCAGGGTTGACTTGCCCGACCCGGACACACCCGTTACCGCTGTCAACGCCCCCATTGGAAACTGGACGTCTAGGCCTTTGAGGTTATTGCGTGTGACATCAGTGAGATGCAGCCATCCCCGCGGGGAGCGGGGCAATCGGTACGGCAGCGCGACTTCGCCGAAGAGGTAACGTCGCGTCTGCGAGTTCGCCACGTTCTTGAGTCCCGCGGGCGGACCGCTATAGAGCACGAAACCACCGTGCTCGCCGGCTGCAGGTCCAACATCGACGATCCAGTCGGCATGACGTATCAAATCCAGGTCGTGCTCTACGACGAACAGCGAATTGCCAGACGCCTTCAATTGATCGAGCGCGGCAAGAAGAGCCTCGGTATCGGCTGGATGCAAGCCCGCCGACGGCTCATCAAGCACATACACGACGCCAAACAGGTTGGAGCGTATCTGCGTGGCAAGCCGCAGGCGCTGGAGCTCGCCCGGCGATAGGGTTGGAGTACTGCGTTCCAGTGACAGGTATCCAAGACCAAGATCGAGGAGCGCGTCGAGCCGCGCCAGGAGATCCTGGGTAACTCGCTGCGCCACGAGTGCCTTTTCGGGATGCTCGGTTACGAATTTCGCCCATCCCGGAGTCGTTCCGTCCGCGAAAGGTCGCATCAGGGTGGCGAGACGGATCAGCGGCAAAGTCGAGATCTCTGCAATGTCCATTCCCGCAAACTTTACCGATAAAACTTCGCGACGAAGTCGCTTTCCTTGGCAGAGGGAGCAAGCGGTACTCAACATGTACTGAGCCACCCGTCTTTTCATCGGAGCACTTTCGGTGTTCGCGAAAGTGTGCAAGACATGGCGCTTGGCGCTGGTGAATGTTCCTTGATAGCTGGGCTCCTCCTTGCGCTTGAGCGCGCGCCGCGTCTCTTCAGGAGAAAGCCCGGCGTAAACCGGCACGATGGGCTGCTCGTCAGTGAAGAGGATCCAATCGCGAGCTTTCTTGGGCAGGTCGCGCCAGGGGCGATCTACGTCATAGCCAAGACTTACCAGGATGTCGCGCTGATTTTGCCCTCCCCATGCGGTCGGCCATGCGGCGATGGCACGTTCACGGATGGTACGAGAATCATCCGGTACCATCGATCGCTCGGTCACTTCATACACGCGACCAAGGCCATGGCATCTAGGGCAGGCACCTTGCGGGGTATTGGGAGAAAACGACTCTGCGTAAAGAAGCGGTTGATTGCGTGGATAATTTCCTGCGCGCGAGTACAGCATGCGCAGCAGATTGGACAGCGTGGTGACACTGCCGACGGATGAGCGTGTGGTCGGCGAACCGCGTTGCTGTTGCAGCGCTACTGCCGGCGGCAGGCCGTCAATCTGGTCGACTTCCGGAACCGCCATCTGGTGAAACAGGCGTCGAGCGTACGGGGATACCGATTCGAGATAGCGTCGTTGTGCCTCGGCGTAGAGCGTGCCGAATGCCAGGGATGATTTTCCAGAACCGGATACCCCCGTGAACGCGACCAGCGCGTCTCTGGGAATATCCAGGTCAACGTTTTTCAGATTGTGCTCACGCGCCCCACGCACATGAACCATGCCCGTGGAATCCTTGTCGGCGGCCTTGCGGGAATAGCGGTTATTCGAGTTCGCCATATCAAGAGTGGTCGCGGTAAGAGACGTCGCACTACTACGAAAATGTCAAGCTTCGATCGTGGGGGAGGACAATAGACGTGTAAAGGCATGCTGCACTTACCGCTCCTGGTTGGCCGCGCTAAGAAGTGTTCGGTGCACGCCAAACCGATGTTAGTTGGCGCGCGAGTGGAAAGCCATGCCGTGATAAACGCCGCAGACGCGGGTCCAGCGCTCGTTAATTGTGCCCTGCGCCCGAGCATGGAAGACGCCGGCTCTGGCTCTCTGCAGGGCAAGTGCTGCAGGCATGCCGAACGTTGCTGCAAAGAACGTAGTGAGACCTTGCAGCGCGGCTGCCCGCCGGCCCGTTTTTCCGGCCGGCGAGCAGCGTCGATCTGCGTGGGACGCTCAAGCCTCGGCAGTATTCAGGGAATCTTCACTCGAGCCTTGGCGGCTTCGAACTGTACATTCATCTCAAATCTATCTTCTTCTGAGAAGTATTCTTTCACGTCGCTCCAGACATTGCTTTCCTCTTCCTTGATGTGATGCTCTACCAACTCCTTCAGCACTTTACCAACCGCCTGATGTTCGGCGGAGTTGGAAGCACCGAGGGAATCAAGACGTTGCAATGTCTTACTTGCTAACTCATGCTCAAGATAGCCTTCGTAGCCGTCGGTCTGGGCGCCCTTGTCGCGCAACCCGAGCACACGATCATACACAACCTTTTCTTCCGCCTTGGTGTGGGGTATGAGCGCCTTCTTTATCTTCTGCACAAGTTGGTTTCGCTGCGCCCCACTCTTCGCGTCCTGGAGTTCGGCAAGCAAGTCCTTGACCTCATCATGCTCTTTCTTAAGGGTATCCAGGATATCGGTCTCTTCGGCCGACGCGGGCTCGGGGGTCAGCACCTTCTTGACGGCGCCGGTTGCTTTGCGAACTTCGGATTTCATGTCCATTGGACTCACTCCTCTTTTGTATGTGCGGTCATAAACTCCGCGCCGCTCATACGGTTCCGCCTATGAGGCTGATCTTCACTGTACTGCTTAAGCGGAGCCTGTACGCATGCTCCTAATGCTGCGAAAACGTGCCGGCGCAGGAGCTCGCGTGCGTTGGCCACCGCATCGACCGGGCGATATTCGTACTCGCAACCCATTGGCAGCTTAAAGATCGAAGCGACAATCCCCTGATTCGAGATCAAGGGTCTGATGCTCTTTGTTGCCGTCTCCTTCATGAGATCTGATCAGAGGAGGTTTCTGCATCTGCGATAGCCTGTGTCGGAATCAGCCCTGAAACTGCGTAGGTGAATGCCTATTGTGCCGATCCCTTCTTCAGCCCGTAAATGGTGTGCATTAGACTGGGCTCACATCGCACGACCCGTTTGGTATCGCTATGCCTATGCCAAGTATCAATCCTCGCTCGACCGTGAGTCTCCACGGTCATCCTCTGCATGCGATGCTCGTGCCCGTTCCCATCGTCTGCTTCGTCGGTACGCTGGTTACGGATATTGTGTATTGGCAAACGGCTGCAATGCTCTGGGCAGATATCTCCGCGTGGCTGTTGATGGTCGGCCTCCTTGTCTCGCTCTTTGCAGCAACGGCGGGACTCATCGACTTTTTCGGCGACCGCCGCATTCGCGAGCTCCGCGCAGCTTGGATTCACGGACTCGGCAACATCGCGGCGCTCATCCTCTCCATCTTCAACGCATTGATCCACACTCGTGACGCCTATACCTCCGTCGTGCCGTCAGGCTTGATCCTGTCGGCCCTGGTCGTCGCGATCCTGCTGGTGACCGGCTGGAATGGCTGGACCATGGTGTACCGTCACGGTGTCGGTGTGCGCGATAAGGGATCGGCATGAAATCCGCCCGCCTCGCGTTCGGCGGGACCGCAATCCTGATCGCGATTACCGGTTGCGGACCCGCCCCGATTGATCCGCAACGTCAGATCGGTGCCAACCCGTATTTGCCCCCGATCCACCAATACCTGCTGCCACCGACGCATGTCGCCAAGGTTGTGGGTTGGAACGGCGCTACACCAATCGCTGCGCCCGGCCTGAAGGTGCAGGCTTTTGCCACTGGCCTTGCCAACCCCCGTTCTCTTTATGTTCTGCCGAACGGTGATGTTCTCGTGGTCGAGACTGGCGTCCCGCCCGGGCCGGTGAGCCGGCCCAAAGACATCGTCATGAATTGGGTCGAAAAGATGGCGCACTCCCGCACGAAGCCCGGTCAGCGCATCCTTCTGTTCCGGGATACGAACGGCGACGGTGTGCCGGACCAGAAGACCGTGTTTCTCGATCATCTCCATTCTCCCTTTGGCGTCGCTCTGGTGGACAACGATCTTTATGTCGCCAACACCGATGCGGTGGTCCGCTTTCCTTACACCACAGGTCAGACCCAAATCACTGCTCCCGGCGTAAAACTGTGCGACCTGCCTGGCGGTCCGATCGACCATCACTGGACGAAAAGCCTCACAGCTAGCCCGGACGGAACTCAGCTCTATGCGGGTGTCGGGTCCAATAGCAACATCACGGAGAACGGCATTCAGGCCGAGGTCGGCCGCGCGGCAATCTGGCAGATCGATCGGGCCACCGGTGCGCATCGGGAGTACGCCACGGGATTGCGCAATCCAAATGGACTGCAGTTCGAGCCACAGACTCATATGCTCTGGGCCGTCATCAATGAACGCGACGAACTCGGCCCGGATTTGGTACCCGATTATTTGACCTCGGTGCGGGACGGCGCCTTCTATGGCTGGCCCTATAGCTACTATGGCCAACATATCGATCCGCGTGTTCAACCTCAGCGCCCGGATCTCGTCGCCAAGGCAATCGCGCCCGACTATGCTCTGAGTTCGCACGTCGCGCCATTGGGGCTCGTCTTTTACACCGGGACGAGTCTGCCGGCGCACTACCACGGCGGCGCCTTTGTCGGCGAGCACGGGAGTTGGGATCGACCGGTGCTAAATGGCTACAAAATCGTTTACGTGCCTTTCGCCAACGGTCGTCCATCGGGGCCGGCAGAGGATGTCGTCACAGGCTTCCTGATCGATGGCGACAAAGCGCGGGGACGGCCGGTCGGCCTCGCGGTGGATGGTCAAGGCGCCCTACTGATCGCCGATGATACGGGCAACAGCGTCTGGCGAGTTTCGGCAGCTTCACCCTGAGGCTCAATTTCGAGCCAGCCCAAGCTAATCTATCGGCGTCGACGCTCGCGATCCGTTAGCGCGGAACCGCGGCCAAGTGGAGCGCGAGCGTACGCTGATCGGTCTCAGATAGCGCGAGCATCTGCGCCTTTTTATACTGGACGATTGCCCGCGCGTGGTCACCAAGCTTGTCGAGTGCCTCGCCCCAGTGCAGGTAGAGAGCGCCCCATCGCGGTGCGCGGCCGGCGGCCTGCGCATACTTGGCGACGGCCTCCTCGAGTTTCCCCTGCCCCGCGAGCGCTTCGCCCCAGGCCTCCAGAGGATCAGCCCAGTTTGGACCACGCTCGTTGGCGGCGGCAAACTTACCAATAGCCGCTACATACTTCTGATGACGAAGGAGCGCAGCACCCCAACTGAAATATCCCTGCGGCAGTGAAGGGGCATGTTCGACGCCGGCCGAATAGGCGCCTTCAGCCTGCGCGAAATCGCCGCGGTGATCATAGACGTCGCCGCGAGTAAGGTAACAATCTAAATTGGGCAAATGCTGTGCGGCCGCGAGCGCGGCGTCGGCGTCGGCGCGCCGCCCTGCGAGTTCGTACACGATCGGCGGCCAGCAGCTCCAGTAGGAAAATACTGGCTCATATTGCAATACACTCGCGCGTGCCGCGGCGAAACGCCTCGCCCACTCGTCCCAATCGCTTGCTGCTTCTGGGTAGCGACCTAAATCCAGCGCGATGCGCCCGCGGGCTGCAGCGGTCGCGATTAGCGTAGCCTCATCAATTAATGCGCCGTCGATGCCGACGGCATCTGGATCAGCGGCGAGAAAAAAATCGGTATTGGCCAGGTCGTGCTGCTGTGCATAAACCCAAGCTATCTCCGCGCCAATTGACCAGCCGCTAGTGCCCTGGCCGCCGGAAGTATCGTAATCCATACGCAGCTCACGGGCCGCGCCAGAGAGGTCGCCTCGCAATGCGTCGAGCTCGGAGAAGTAGTCCTCCGGCGCATGAGGCCCAAACCACCTGCCACGATTGCCAGCCTGTTCGAAATCTCGGCCGGCCTGCAGTGCTTGTTCTTCGCGCCCGGCACCAATTTGCCAAATGAGGAGGTTGTAGTACGGGGACCAAAGGTTGGGGTTCAGCTCGATTGCGGCCTTGAACTTCTCGAGCGCCTCAGGAAGGCGGTGGATATTCCCAAGCGAGTTACCCCATACATTGAGCAATACCGCCCGATCCTCAATCGAGGCGGGACCATAGGCACTCCGAATAAACGTGATCGCATCATCCGTACGACCAGAACGCTGCAAGTAATAAGCCATGAGCACCGGATCGGTGTGTCCATACACATACTCAGCAGCACGAGAAACTAACATCGGCAGCTCATCCGCTTTGCCGACAAAGCTCTTGGTGGGAAGATCGGTGCCGCGCAAGGTAAGCGTCAGGCCAGTTGGCTCTTCGAGCAGCTCGCCGCGGATCTGAATGCGATGACCGAGCGTCTCGTGTAGCAGTCGGCGCAGCTCGCCCATAGAAATGTGCATTTCGGGAATATCGACCTGGACCTTGTCTTCCAAGGCGTCCGCGACGGCGCGCTTTGCGCCACCGTATCGTGATGATTTTCGAAGACGACTGATCTGATCAATAAGCATCGAGGCAACGATCGTGCCAGATTCGCCCTGTGTTTCGAGCTTCGGAGCAACCGTGAACGAATTGACGATGATCGCACGGTCCGAGAAGGCTCCGTAAAGTGCCCAGACAAGTCCCGCGAGCAGTACCAGACCGACTGAAGCGAGCACGACGTCCAGGATCAGCCGAAACCGCTCGTGAACATGCTGCATATGCAAGTGGCGATTTTGCGCCGCAATATGCTCATCCTCCAGTCGCGTTCGGCCGATACGTCGCTCGACGAGCGTGCGCTGAGCGTTGAGGAGCGCGGCCTCATCGACCGCGACCTCGTTGCGCTTGGTGAGAAATGCGCGCAACTCTGCGCTCAGGCTCGGATTCGCGCCTGCAGCACTCAACGTGAGCGCCGCTACGCCGGCGGGATCAGTAGCGGACGAGCGTACGGCCGCTGGGTCTTCGGGGACGCCAAAAGGCGCGGATGAAATTCCAGTGTCGCCGCCCGCTGATCGATCGTCCGTCACGCTGCTTCCCTAACGAGCCGATTTTGGATAGTGCGGGGTGCCAACGTTGTGCGGCGCCGCGCTCGTTGGTTCATTCTCTCAGGCCCCCCGCAAGCCAGCAAAGCTTTTGAGAAATGAACTCCTTGCTAGGCATTATTGAGTTTCGTTTTACGTGGGTTCGCGGTCGGGTCTCTGGCTAGCGCTCGTCCCGGTGGCCGCGGCAGTCACCGCATATCTCCGGCGAAACGAATACGGTACGCAATCCCCACTTAAACATCTTGTGTCGATATTTCGGGTAATGGGGTACCGTCCGCGCATTGCAAGACCAGGGCGCTCCAGTCTCACAAGGAGATATCCAATGAAACAGAACGTTACGTTAACCATCGCGTCTCTCCTCTCGATCCTCTTCATGACGTTCCACCTGACGGACGACATCGTCCGGGGAATGGAGCCAGGAACGCTTTCAAGCCTGATTGCGCTGCCCATTCTTGTCGTCCAGCTGTACGGAACGCTGGTGCTGGCCGGAAGGCGATCTGGGTACGTCATCATCCTCCTCGGGTCGCTCCTTTTATTGGTCGTCCCCGTCATCCACATGAAGGGGGCGGGAGTCGGCGGAGCGATCGCCAAGTCCAACGGAGCCTTCTTCTTTATCTGGACGCTCCTCGCGCTCGGCGTGACCGCTCTCTTCTCCGTCATCCTCTCGGCGCGCGGGCTGTGGGAGCATTTGCCATGGCGGACCACCGCGCAGCACAAACAAGGTGCCCCTGCGTGAGGCTCTGATTTGTGTACCGGAGATTTGCCAGGGGTCCTATTCGCGGTGGTTGACGGCAGCTGCAAGCGCAAGGTGCAAATCTCGGCGACGATGCTTCGATACACCCTAGTCCGGCAGCTTCATTTTGCGCAGGAACGCGGGATAACGGGGATCAGTAACCAGAGTCCGAAGCAGCGGATCGCCGCGCACATGCAGGGCGCCCGGATCGTGGTGCACGCGGGCCTCCTCGAGCCAGTGGAAGGCCTTATCGGATTCACCTAAGTAGGCGTAGGTCTCAGCCACTTGGAACTCGCAGCCCGCGGAGTTCGCGACCAGCGTCGCGAGTGCTTGTTGTGACTCGGGCTCGCGATCCAGTGCCCGGTAGACGAGCGGCAGTCCAAAGGACTTCCACCTCGGTGACGGCTCCGCTTCGATCGCAGCCAGCGCCGCGTTGGGTTCATCCCGCGCGAGCAGTACCGTCCCGAGCAGGTAGTGGGGCGCCGGGAACTGCGGGTTGAGCTCGATGATCCCGTGCAGCGTCGTCTCTGCTTCGGCAAGCCGGTTCTCGTAATACAGCGCCTTCGCAAGGAAGCGACGCGGCAGCATATTCAACGGATCCTGCTCCGCGGCGCGGGCGTAATAAGTTCCCGCATCGGCGGGCGTGCCAGTCGAGAGCGCTAAGTGACCGGCCATCTGCAGCATAGTTGCGTTGTTCGGGTCGAGCTCATGCGCCGTGCCGATCATCTCTGCCGCGGCCGCCAAGTCAAACTCATACTGAAACCGCGCCATGCCAAGCGTCAGATAACCTTCCGGCAACTTCGGGTCGAGCGCGATGGCCCGCTCGGCCGCCGCGCGCGCGTTCGCGTAGCCGACCCCATCAGTATCGATACCGATCAACACGCACATCTCATAGCACCAGGCTAGGCCCGCGTAGGCGGGTGCGTAGTTCGGGTCGAGCGCGATCGCCCGCCGGTACAGAGCGACGGCCTTGTCGAGATCATCGGGGTTGAGCCGTTCCGTGAAGTACCGCGCCGCCAAGAAGTTGTTGTAGGCCTCGGCGTTCGCCGTTGGCGCGGCGCGCGGGATCGGCGACCCGAACAATGATACTTTGAGCGCCCTGACCACGGCGCCTGCAATCTCGTCC
>Ga0302324_100014379_pt1 | contig 15968 bp, 7 predicted proteins | sample Palsa_T0_1_FD_201949 | JGI IMG/M metagenome (GOLD analysis project Ga0302324, IMG submission 201949) | Peat permafrost microbial communities from Stordalen Mire near Abisko, Sweden - Palsa_T0_1 | ecosystem: Environmental > Terrestrial > Soil > Palsa > Peat permafrost | place: Sweden: Abisko...
TCACATTGCGCTTTCAGCCAACTGCCAGAGGACTTGCGTGTTGCCTTTTTTCCGTTTTCGCCTCGGCCACCACCGGATTCACTCGCAGAGAAATCACCGGGCAGGGCGCGGAAACCAGAATCTTGTAAGCGGCCGGCTCCGTTCCCGGCAGCCAGCTGTGCGCCGGAGCGTGAACGCCAAGCACGATCAATTCGGCCTCACTCTCCTGCGCCGCCGAAAGGATTTCCTGCACCACGTTGCCGAGCGCGATTTTTGCCTGCACCCGCGTCTGAGCCCTCGCGTCATCCGGCACCAGCCGCTCCAGTTCCTGGTTTGCGGCCGTAACCGCGCCGCCTGGATCGCGCGACACCGCCGGGCCTGGCATGATCACATGCAGAAGCAGAACCTGCGCGCCGAACTGCCGCCCCAGGCCGATCGAAAGTGCGGCACTGGTCTCGTGCATGCCCGCCAGCGAAACCGGATGCAGGATTGTTCCCGAAACTTCGGTCGTCTTTCTGTGGGCGCGCGGCCCGATGGTGCATACCGGGATCTCCACAGTTTCGAGCAGCTGTCGCGCAACCGAGCCGAGAACGAATTTCTTCAGGCCGCGCCGCCCGTGCGTCCCAAGAATTAAGCGGCCCGCGCCTGAGTTCTTCACCACATCGGCGACGACATCCGGAACGAATCCGTGACGCACCGCGGCCACACACTCAACACCCTGCGCTCGAATATCCCGCGCCAGACTGTCGAGCATCAGCCGAGCGTCGCGATCCATGCGCAGCGGGTCGTAATAAGGAACAGCGCCCGTCTCGACCGGCATCGACTCGTGCGGAAGGACAGCGTGAACCAGGACGAGCGAAGCGTTGCTCGCCTTGGCCTGCGCAATCGCGTGCGGCAGCAGATACTCCGTGTCCGTGAGATCCGTGGCAACAACGATCTTGCAAGGTGCGGCAAACGTGGCTTCGATGGTGCTTTGCGGGAGGGTCATTACGTCACCTCGCAGCGTTGCGAGCGCTGGTTGACCCTAGTTTCGAGGCGCTTCGGCTGAGCGGCTGTGTCCCAGCGCACACGGTTGTGTGACGGCGATCACATTGCGCCGCCGCGCAAACCTCAATTGCCTTCAGGAGTCTGGGAAACGCCTCTTGATCAGATAGATGCCCGTTACGGGAAATCCGCCTCGTTGCCGAAAAACCCTGTCAATTCTGAATGTTGCCGCGTTTGACCCAACCGCTCAGTGGTTGTTACCATAAGGATGCGGGGTGGAGCAGCCTGGTAGCTCGTTGGGCTCATAACCCAAAGGTCGCTGGTTCAAATCCAGCCCCCGCAACCATGTGAGCTACGGTTTTTCAATGGCTTCCGATTCCAGGTCGGGGCCGTTTCAGTCTGAATTGCAACTAAGCTGACAATAAGGCCCGCCCCGCTCTAATTCTTCATTCCTGACAGAAAAGCCTGCTGGACCCGGTTGAAGCTGCGTCCGCGCAAAGTGGCGGCGACGATGCTGCGCGTCGCGCGCGCGTCGCGGAGGCGCACATAGCGGCAGCCAGCATGCCGGTCGATAGCCATTTCGGGGACGATCGAGATGCCGACGCCAGCGGCGACCATGCCAAAGAGGCTGCTGAACTGGCCGCTCTCGAAGGCGATGCGCGGCGTGACGCGGGCGTGGGTGCAGGCGGCGATGCTGAGGTCGCGGAAGCAGTGACCGTCGCGCAGCATGACGAACGATTCTCCGCGAAGATCCCTGAGGGCCAGCGATTCGCTGCCAGCGCGCGGATGATCCCTGGGCAGCACGGCGAACAGTGGTTCGGTGCGAAGCGGAAAGAGTTCCAGGTCCTTATGTCGCAGAGGCAGCGCAAGAATCGCGACATCGATCGACAAAGCCCGCAGCCCTTCCACCAGGACAGGCGTTGTTTCTTCAACGATCCGTAACTTCGCTTCGGGATACTTCCTGGCAAAGGCCGTCGTGTAGCGCGGCATCAGGTAAGGCCCAATGGTCGGGATAGCGCCGACGGCTACGCTGCCGCGAACGTCCGCGCACGTATCAGCCACGCTGGATCGCGCCGACTCCATCTGGCTCAGAATGGAGCGGGCGTGGGGCAGAAAGGCGCGACCGGCCTCGGTGAGCCGAACGCTGCGGCCCAGACGGTCGAACAGCTTCGCGCCCAAATCTTCCTCAAGCTTCAGAACCTGCTGCGAGAGCGAGGGCTGCGCGATCTGGCAGCGCTCGGCGGCACGACTGAAGCTTCCTGTCTCCGCGACAGCACAGACATAACGCAGCTGGTGAAATTCCATAGGCGATGCCTATACTCCTGATGGGATGTATGTATTGGAACTATCCCTCTTTATGATGCTACATTCTATGGGTCGAGACAAACGACACCGCGGCCGCAGCGAACGCGGCCAGTTCTGCGCAAACTTTCCTGCGCGGCTGCCTGGGTTCCAGACCCAGTCGCTGGACGCAAACAGTTAGCCAAACAATTAGCAAGGAGAAAAAGATGTCGACCGAAACGAAGTGCCCGTTCAATCACGCCGCGGGCGGGGGCACAACGAACCGTGACTGGTGGCCAAACCAGTTGAGCATGAGGATTCTGCACCAGCATTCGTCGCTGTCGGATCCGATGGACAAAGATTTCAATTATGCCGAAGCGTTCAAGAGCCTCGACCTGGCAGCCGTGAAGAAGGACATCCTGGCGGTGATGACCACCTCGCAGGACTGGTGGCCGGCGGACTTCGGCCACTACGGGCCTCTGTTCATCCGCATGGCGTGGCACAGCGCAGGAACCTACCGCACCGGCGACGGGCGCGGCGGTGCCGGATCCGGCCAGCAGCGCTTCGCTCCTCTCAACAGCTGGCCCGACAACGTGAGCCTTGACAAAGCACGCCGGCTGATCTGGCCGGTGAAGCAGAAGTATGGCAGCAAAATTTCGTGGGCCGACCTGATCATCCTCACTGGGAACGTCGCTCTGGAATCGATGGGCTTCAAGACGTTCGGTTTCGGCGGCGGGCGCGAGGATGTGTGGGAACCCGACGAAGACGTTTATTGGGGCATGGAGAAGAAGTGGCTGGGCGGCGACGATCGCTACGGCAAGAGCCTGCCGGGCGATGGCACCATCATTGCCAATGAGAAAATCCACGGCACCGAACACGACCGCACGGACGGAACGGGACGGAACCTGGAGAATCCGCTGGCGGCAGTGCAGATGGGCCTGATCTACGTGAACCCGGAAGGCCCGGAAGGGGTTCCCGATCCGATCGCGGCAGCGCACGATATCCGCACGACCTTCGCGCGCATGGCAATGAACGACGAAGAGACCGTTGCGCTGATTGCGGGCGGCCATACTTTCGGCAAGACGCACGGCGCTGGTCCTGCCACGAACGTGGGGCCTGAGCCCGAAGCGGCCGGCATCGAGGAGCAGGGCTTTGGCTGGAAGAACAGCTTTGGCACCGGCAAGGGCGGCGACGCCATCACCAGCGGACTCGAAGTCATCTGGACGACCACGCCAACGAAGTGGAGCAACCAGTTCTTCGATCATCTGTTCCGCTACGAGTGGCAGCTGACCAAAAGCCCTGCAGGCGCAAACCAATGGACGCCGAAGGGAAACGCGGGCGTCGACAGCGTGCCCGATCCGCACGACCCATTCAAACGGCGCACCCCGTCGATGCTCACCACGGACCTTGCTCTGCGTGTCGATCCCGCTTACGAGAAAATCTCAAGGCGCTTCTACGAACATCCGGATGAGTTTGCCGACGCCTTCGCCCGTGCGTGGTTCAAGCTGACCCACCGCGACATGGGTCCACGCCCGCGCTATCTGGGCCCGGAAGTCCCTGCCGAAGAACTCATCTGGCAGGACCCCATCCCCGCGGTCGATCACAAACTGATCGACGAGCAGGACATCGCCGCTCTCAAGGGCAAGATCCTGGCTTCGGGCCTCACGGTCTCACAGCTGGTTTCGATGGCCTGGGCGTCGGCATCCACCTTCCGCGGCTCCGACAAGCGCGGCGGCGCGAATGGTGCGCGCATCCGCCTGACGCCGCAAAAGTACTGGGCCTCCCAGCCGGAACAACTGGCTAAAGTGCTGACGACCCTCGAAGAAATTCAGAGCGACTTCAACAGCAACCAGTCCGGCGGCAAGAAGGTCTCGCTCGCCGACCTGATCGTCCTCGCCGGTTGTGCAGGTGTCGAGCAGGCGGCAAAGACTGCCGGACATACGGTGACCGTTCCCTTTTCGCCCGGACGTATGGACGCCTCGCAGGAACAAACGGATGTGGAGTCTTTCGAAGTACTCGAGCCGATCGCGGACGGCTTCCGCAACTACCTCAAACGCAAATACACCATACCATCGGAAAAGCTGCTGATCGACAAGGCCCAGTTACTCACTCTCACCGCGCCTGAGCTGACGGTCCTCGTGGGCGGCATGCGTGTTCTGAATACCAACGTTGGAGAGGCAAAGCATGGCGTCTTCACCAGCCGTCCGGGCGCGCTGACCAACGACTTCTTCGTCAATCTGCTCGATATGGGAACGGAGTGGAAGCCGGTCTCCGACGCCGGGGACGTCTTTGAAGGGCGCGATCGCAAAACCGGTGAAGTGAAGTGGACCGGCACGCGTGTCGATCTGATCTTCGGTTCAAATTCGCAGCTTCGCGCCGTCGCCGAAGTCTATGGAAGTTCCGACGCGCAGGAGAAATTCGTCCTTGACTTTGTAACTGCCTGGAATAAGGTCATGAATCTTGATCGTTTCGACCTTGCGTGATCTCTGAATGTTGGCCTCGGAGAGGCTTACTCCGCTCACCCTCGACCTGACAACGGGTTTTCCCGGACCATGGTCGAGGGTGGGAAGGTTCTGTTCCTGGAATCTCGGTAACAGACGGGACGCTCATTGACGCAACGAGCGAAAGCAAAAAGGCAAATGCCACCGGTTAAGGTGGCATTTGCTAATTCGCAACAGGTGAGACCAGCGTCGGCCCAGTTTTGGCTTGTCCGATCAGTAATTCAGCTTCAGCGACAGCACGATTTGCCGGCCGGGATTCGATCCATCTAATAGACCGTACAGCCCAACGGTCCCCGCGCCTCCTCCGAAATACCCTGTCGTGCGAACGCCGTTGCAGGCGCCACACGAGCTGTACTGACCCCACCAGCTTGCCGGCACGCTGAAGATCGGCGTGTTCGTCAGGTTGATGAACTGAGCCCCCGCGGCAACGTTAATCCGTTCCGTAATGGGGAACTGCTTGGTCAGGTTCAGATCGGAAGTCTTGAGGGCAGGTCCGCGCAACGCACCGTTCTGGCAGTTGCCAAAAGTATCATTCGCAACCTCCGTCACGGCCCCTGGGTTTAGATTCGTTCTGCCAATGCTGCTGCCAATCTGCACGGTCTGCATTCCTACCGACTGCGCGACTCCCGCCACGCAGTCCGGGCGAGGCTGATACGACCCGGTGAGCGATGCCGCCGACTGCGCGTTCTCGTCCCCCATGTACGCGCCCGCAAACGGAGTGATCGCGAATCCAGAGTGGAATGCGAGATCGAGCGCCGTCTGCCAGCCCCCAATCACCTCATCCAGGCCCCGGCTAATGCCGCTGCCAATTAGTTTTCCGCGCCCGAAAGGCAGGTTATAAACCCCGTACGCCTGGAAGTTCTGAGCCACGTCGATCGTGCACCGCCCATAGTCCGCCAGTGGGTTGTATTCGTTCTGAAAGAAGTTCTGTGTAGCCTGCGTCTGCGATTCCCCAGCGCCTTCTTCGTCCCCATAGGATCCGAAGTAGCCCAAAGAGTTAGCCATGCACTTCGACCAGGTGTAACTCGCCTGCATATCCAGGCCGTGGTAGTTGCGCTGAGCAAGAACCGCCTCCAGCGCGTTGTAGCGCGAGATGCCATCGGATGCGTTGTACCGCGCCTGCGCACCAGCGGTCACGATGGGCTGCATGTACGGACCCGGAACTACTGTCCCCGCCGACGTGAGGATTTTCTGGTTGTACAGATAAATGTCCGACATGTGGTCGTCTTTGTTTCCCACATATTGCACCGTCGCAGTCAGGTTGCCTTTGAACTGATGTTCGACGGCGGCCGTCCACTGCTGATCGACCGCAGGCTGGAGGTTGGGATTCGTCGCGTGCGCCTGGCCGCTGGCGAAACAGGCTGGAGCAAACGCCATCAGTTGCGCCCGTGTGCATGCTGCGGAGAATGGCGTGTACCCCTGATCCAGCGTTGTAGTTGGATACTGCAAACCGGCGCCGGAGTTATTTACCTCGTTGTGCAGCTCGACATTCGGCGGATTAACCACGGCCATGTTATTAACGCCGTTGCCCTCCATGTAAGTCGAGATGTCATAAGCAGCACGGAGAACCGTGTTGCGATCCCACGGCGGAGTGAACGCCAGACCAATGCGTGGCTGCCAGTTATCCCACCCTTTGTAGGTGTTGTAGTTCGTGCCGATCTCCGGCGTCCCTGTCAGCAGATTGAAGTTGACGTTGTTGCTCGCGGTCTTGTCGCCGCGCGGTGTCGTCAGCTCGTAGCGCAGTCCAAGGTTCAGTGTCAGGTTGTGGGTCGCCCGGTAATTATCCTGCGCGTACCCGGCGAACAGGCTGTTACGCAAATGGAAATTAAACGGAACACCTTGCTGGACGTTGGAGGGCAGGCCCAGCAGGAAGTCGGCGAACGCGTTCCCGAAATTGCCGCCGTTGCCTGTGTATTGTCCGTTGAAGGTGAACGACCCCGCCGCGCCCTGATTGCCCGCGTACACGTCGTTCATGATGTAGTGGTAATACTCAAAACCTCCATGGAGCGTGTGCTTGCCATGCGTCCATGTAAGCCCATCTTCGGCCTCGATCGTCGTGTCATGGAAAATCTCCACGCCGTCGGAGCTTCCAATGCCTGTATACCCAAAGCTCATCGAGGGCAGAATACTCTCCTGCACACCCGGCAATCCGAACTGCTGTGGCAGATTGCCGCTGACAGGGCTGCTATAAATCTGATCGTTGGCCGGGAAGATTTGTATTCCAGCTCGCAGATCGTTCACCAGGGTTGGTGAGATTGTCCGTGAGTAGTCCGCGACAATATTCTTCAGCGGATATTCACGCGTTAGATTCGGAGTCAGCTGATTGGTCCCATTGCTCTGCGTGTTGATCGTGTACATCTGCGAATAACGGCCCATGATGTGATCGCGCTGCGATGCCTGCCAGTCGATCTTCAGGTCTCCCTGGTAGGAGTGCACGTAGCCACTCTGGTAGTAAGTCGGAGTTTCTTCCTGCCCGGTAAAGAGCTTCGACGCCACCAGCGCCCCGGCAACTTTGCTGTTAATCGGTACCTGGTTGTTCGCGAAAGGCTGGCGGGCGTTTACCGGCGCCGGTTGACCGGCAAGGGGACCGCTGAGATAAACCGGGCTGTAGAGCTGGTAGGCGGGATTAGAGCAGATGCCCCCCACGAAGTTAGCTCCCTGGCTGGTACACAGTGCGCTCAGGTCACCGGTCAGAAACGCCGACGGCAAAACCGTATTTGTCTGCGCAGTCCTCGGCGTATTATTCAGCTCCGTCTGCTGGTCGGCAAAGAAGAACAGCTTGTCGCGAATGATCGGACCGCCAATGGTCCCACCAAACTCATTCCACTGCAGCACCGGCCTCGGCAGCGTCGTCGAGGTCACGCTCGGAATCACCAGAAACGCATTCGCCTTGTCCTGCCATGTGTTCGCATCGAGATCCGTGTTGCGAACAAACTCAAAGAGATTGCCATGGAATTGATTCGTGCCGGACTTGATCGTTTCGACGATCACGCCGCCAATGTAATTGCCGTAGTCGGCCGGAGCATTGCTCGTAATAACGTTGAAGTTGCTCAGCGCATCAGGACTGGGAACATAGGCGACATCGTTGTTGTCCGGCTGATTCACATCCATGCCGTCCACAGAGGAGTTATTGTCCTGCTCGCGCGCGCCGTTCACGTACGGCCGTCCCGTTCCAAATGTAGTTTGCGACGACTCGAAGGCAAAAATATTCGGGCTGACCACCCCCGGCACCAGCAACGCGAGTTGGTTCACGTCCCGGGTCGCCAGCGGAAGCGACGTGACGTCATCCGCGTTCAGCGTCGTCCCCACTTCCGTTGAAGACGTCTGCAGCAAAGGTGGCTCGCCGCTCACCTGCACCGTCGTGCTCACCTTGCCCACCGACAGCGCAAAATCCACGCGTGCCACCTGATTCACCACCAGGTCGAACGCGCTCCGCTCCTGCGTCTGAAAGCCAGGGGCCTCAACCTTAACCGCGATCTTCCCGCCTGGAATCTGCGGAAATTCGTAAACGCCCGCATCGCTGGTTTTCGTCGTCCACGTGGTGTTCTGATTCACGTCTCGGGCCGTGACGTTTGCGCTCGGCACTGCCGAACCGGACGGATCCGTGACGGTACCCGTAATCGATCCGGCAGCCTGTTGCGCCCGGACCGCTGCCGGCGCCATCAACAACAGGACAAGCAGGTACGCAACTCCAGACAGATACAGCGACGTCCTGATTTTCGAGTTCACTGGAATCCTCCTTAGGTGGTGGCAAACTTTTCGCGGTCAGGGTGGGGATCTCTACCGCGCTATATAGCACGTTTGTTAATGCTATATAGCGATCTGCCGCGCCATGTCAAGCGGGCGGGGCGGCGAGTCTGTGGAAATCTCTAAAGTTTCCGGCGCTCCAACTCGGGTGGGGGAGCGCTGCAAAATCGAATTATTCGATGAATCGCCGCTGATTATGCTTATGTGCGCCATAAAATATTGAACCGATCGACCCTTCGGCAGTTGTCATCGCCCCAGCGGCACGCGCTCACCGGCCTGGCTTGTTTACAGATTGATCTTCCCGTGATATCTTCCGCTCTATAGCACTCCACCTATAGCTCTATCGAACTGCTATAGCAGTGCAATTCCGTCTCTCTGGTTCTGATATGGTGTTCAGGAAACAGCTGGCCCAACTCGCTGATACGACTACGGATTCCAGCCGCAACGGAACCTCCAGCACGATGCCAAATCGCAGCGATGAACCGGCTTACCGGAAAATTCAGAACGCCATTCGCCGCCGTATCGATTCCGGCTACCTCAAGCCCGGCGATGTCGTCCCCTCCGAACGCGAACTAGCCAGAATTCACACCGTGAGCCTCATGACGGCACGCCACGCCCTTACTGAACTGGCGCGAGACGGCGTGGTGGAACGGCGTCATGGAGCGGGCACCTTCGTTGCCCCCCCCAAAGTTCACTTCAACAAGCTGCTCGGCTACACCGAACAGATGGCAAGTCTCGGCTTGACCGCGCACTCGAGGATCATCTCCTCGTCCATCGTCAACCGCGAACACGAAATCGCAGCGCGTCTCGGCCTGCCCCCAACCGCCCGCCTGGGACGGCTCGAGCGAGTTCGCCTCGCAGCCGATGAGCCCGTTGCGTTCGAAATCTGCTACTGGTCGGCAGAGGAATATCCGCCACTACTCAGCGCTCCGCTCGACAAGGTTTCTCTGTTCTCGGTCCTGGAGCGCGAATGCGGCGTCGAGCTGGCCTATGCGGACGAGGAAATCGACGCAACTGACGCCGATCCCCGCATGGCCGAATTGCTTTTGCTTCCCAAGGGCACACCGCTGCTGCGCATGCGCCAACTCATCTTTTCAAACACGGGCCGCGCTACCGTCTACGTGACTGGCTTTTATCGATCCGGCCGGCATACACTCCGCATCCGCCGCTTCCGTTAGTCACTCGCACGCTACGTACTTCACTACCAGGGATCGAACCAGGAGTCAGTTCGAACCTACCGGCCCCGCTGCATCCGGTGCAGGCTGCGTGACCTGTTCCTGCAGCCGATAACCGTCCCTCGTACGCACGCGATACTTATCCATATCTTTCCCCACAAGCTTCACAGAAATCGTGCGCCACCCGCGATTCTGATTCGGTTTCGGATAGTAGCTGATCGTATAGAGATGGGCCAGGTCTTCGCGAATCGAACTAAATGCCAGGCTCTCATCGCGCCAATCCTTCGCGAAGTAAGCTTTGCCCCCCGTGCCCTTGCTCATCCTCTCAAACACCGCGCTCGAAATCGGCTCGTCCTGCGCCTGACGAGTACTAATGATGTAGATGATGGTGCCCGTCGATTGCGCCAGTTCCTCCACATCTTCAGGGGGCACCGTGCTGTCATTGTCCGGACCATTGGAAAACACGACAATGGCCTTCCGTCCGCGCAGCTGGGCCGCATCGCGCACGGTCAGCAGCAGGCAGTTATACAAAGCAGCCTGATCGCCGGCGACCGTACTGCGCACCCCTCGCATAACTAAAGAGCGATCCGTGGTAAGTGGCGTTGCCCGAGAAAGATTCCGGCTATACGAGTAGAAGGCAATCTTGTTGGCATCTTCCATCGAGCGCACGAAACCCCCGATGGCATCCTGCGCAAACACGAATCCTCGATACATATAGTCGCTCGTGTCGAACAGGACATAGACACTGGCGCCGGCAAGCCGCGAACCTGCCGGCTGCATCTCCTCCGCTGAAGCTGCGGCCGGAGCCGGAGTTGGCGAAGCCTCCGCGCCTGGCTGAACTCCACCACCGGCCGCCGGCTCAACCGAGCTCCTGCTCGGCTGACCCGCATCGCCGATGCCGCCCCCAGGCGCGCCTCCCTCATCGAACGAGGCGATCTTCTCCTGAATCTTGTCTTCGCTGATGACAAAGTTTTCCGGTTTCAGCCCGTTGATATAGTTCCCCTTGCGATCCGTGACCGCAACGTTAAGCTGAACCAGCACCACGTTAACGAAAATGCGTGAAGACTGATCCTGAGCTGCAGTCCCAGGAATGCCGGCCACCGCCACGACCAGACCCGAACAGAACACGATAGACAGAAGGAATTTCATTAGCACACTGCTCCCGTACAGCCTCACCAAATCAATGCTGGGGAATCGGACCGGCCGCGGCGATGTGCACCCCGCCGTGCCGGAATTCCTCCCCGGTTTGCTCCATCGCACGCAGAATCGCTGGCCAGTCTTCCAGATCCGTGGCGAATATCTTCGCGATCATGCGCCGGCTCAGTTCCGGAATCAGCAGGTTCAACGACTCCGGAGCATATCCCATTTCATCCGCCAGCCGCGCCCAGTAGAGATTGCTGGATTCCCACGACTCCCCCATCAGCGCGTAAGCATCGCCGGAATAAGCGGGCAGTGGCTTCAGGCTCAGGATGGAGCAGCCGTTCGTTTGCTCCAGCGTTGGATGGGGCACCCCGAAGGCTCGCGACAACCGCTCCGGGCTGATTTCCAACGGGCTCTTGTGTGCAAGATCGTCCAGCTCTCGACTCGCCGAACCCGAGGCTGTCGCTTCCGCCGGATATAACCTGCGATATTCCGACGCCAGATAGAACTTTTCTGCCGGTGTGATCCGCGGCAGGAGCGCCGTGATGTCTTCGGAGTGAAGGAGCGCTTGCTCCGTGATTTCCATGCGTCGCGGTGTCATCAGATCCCCGAGGATTGTTGCGACCTTCCCTCGCAAATCCGCATTTCCCGGAGATGCCAGCAGCAATTCTTCCCCTGCGCGCTGGTAGAGTGCCGCCGCGTGCAACTCCGCCGGAGTAACATCCCACCACCGCGGCTGGATCGCGTCCACGAGGATAGCCGGCCCCGCTGCCTGCCAGATCAAAGCCTGTACATTCTCCGGAGCGATGAAATCCTCTTCCGCCGTAGCCAGCGCATAGGGCAGGTTGGCCAAAGAGCCGATCAGATAAGCGCCGCCTCCCGCCGTTACCCCAATGCCGACCAATTCAGGCGAGTTCCAGATTCGGCCGTATCCCAGAATCGAGGTCCCCGAAAAATCGTGCGAGCGCACGAACAGAGGATTGTTGTGCAGCACCTGTGCGCCCGGCGGCTCGTAATACGCGTAATTCAATCCAACCACTGTGTCCCGCAGAAATGGCATAAGCTGACCGCGCGCTGCTTCCAGCTGTGCCGCGGAACTCGTCGACTGCAGCACTCGAGTCAAATCCGTCCGCACCTGCAATTCCGCGTGACGGCTGGTGTAAATTTGCGGAGCCCACGCTGCCTTTTCCCCAGCCGAAAAAATTGCGCGTGGCATCTCGAATTCCCGCAGACTGCCCGCCAGCGGGATCAACTGATCCTTCACCGCGGACCCATGCGCCATCTGATCCAAACCGTCGTAGAGCCCGAACAATGTATCGAGAGAGACCAGGCGCTGATCGTCCAGCACCGAGCGGATTCGTTCCGCGAGCGCCGCATGCGCCCGCTTTCCCGCGTCGGTTTGCTGCGGGGGGCCGGCCAGCAATTCGACAATCTGATCCTGCGAGAGATTCGGATCGTCGGATGCCGCGGTGAACATCGATCGCAGTGAACTGCGGGTTGCGTCGAACAGTTGCGCCGACGACGAAATCCCGATGAAGGGGTGAACCGTATCCTGCCACGATTGGTTCATCTTGCTGCCAGGAATCTCCTGCTGCCGGGCAAGGATCTCCCAAAGACCCACATTCGCCTGGAAAGCACCCAGCGCGTTCGACCGCAGCGCAGGACTGGAAACTCCCGATACCGCCTCAGCAGCACTGACGAATTGCGTCACAGAAGCGTCGTTGAGCGCCGGAAAATCCGAAAAGATCATGTACCAGCTGCGAAACTCTGAATATTTGCTGGCCAGTAAACGCACGGTTGCATCGCTTAACCGATCTCCCGGCGCCCGCGCGCCATCGATGGCGCTCAGGGTTAGGTAGATTTGCAGCGGACCTGCGTCGTTGGGAAAGTTGGAGCAAGCCACCATCGTTATCAGCAACTGCTCCGGGCTGTCCCACGTGCGCGCGTTGTGCACCCAGTCGTGGATCAACTTCGGCGTCGAATTTTGGCCGAGGATATCCTTCCAGGTATCGAGGTTGCCCGGAATGTACGGGGACCCGTCCTGCTGCCACTGCAGACGGCTGAACAAAATCAGCAGTTCCGCATTTTTGGGAAACACGCCTTTGGTCGCGCTCGCATTATTTCCCGCCGCCCGCCGATAAACGTCATACAGCTGTTTCAGTCGCGACCCCTGCGTCAGATGAGCCTGCTGCACGCGGCTCACCCGCGATAGCGCATCGAAATACGCCGCCAGCCACCCGCGATCCCGCGAGTACAAATGCGTGATGAACTCATTGGGAGAACCCGGGCTCGCCCCGACCAGCTCCTGCCAGCCCTTTTCAGCATCCGGTCCGCCCGGAACCAGCACTCGCCCCGAATGAACGGAGAGCTGACTGCCGTAGAATTCCAGCGCCGTCGCGAGCGGCAGCAAAGGCCTCAGCCCATGGGGTTGGCGCAGCGCCACCCGCGTTTCCTCGTTATTCTTCGATACAGCCCAATAGAGCAGGTCCAGATCCTGATCGTGCAACATCACGTCCACCAGGTTCATTCCTGCCTTTTGTCGCCACGCGGTCGCTCCCACCCAGTCCTGCTCGCGAAACAAAACAGGAACCTCCGTCGCGGGAAACTGATAGACGAAATCCGTATGTTTTCGAAGCGCATCTTCGAGGCCGGTCAACGGAAAGCCTGAATCGATGGTCAGAAACGCGCGTTCGGCATTCGCCGTAACCACGTACGCGCTCTTTTCGCCGCACCCTTCTGCGAACTGGTAGCCCAGAACATCCACCAGCCGCTCCGCGTCGCCGCAGTTAGTTACACGGATCGTGCCCTGCGCGTCCGCCAGCTGCCTCAGTTCCCGGGCGAATTCCACGTATCGCCGCAGCAGAACCAGGTACTCGGTCTCTCCGCCGCTTTGGAATCCATGCAGAGAAACGTTGCGCGCGACCAACGGCAGCACCTCTTCAGGAGTAGCCTCCTGGCTGATACCCGCCATGCGTAGAAAAGATCGCAACGGCCCAGGAATTGTCACCGTCTCCACTTTTGCAGGTTGCGTCGTGCGTGGTGCATCGTCAGTCGGCTGAGCGGGAAAGGACCCCACGCCGCCCGAGATCCCCGCACTCGCAGGAAGACAGGCGCTCAGGCAAGACGAGACCACCAGAAATGTGGTCCAAGGGCGTAGAGGAAGTTTCATGGCCGAATACCCTCCCATTAGCCGATCCGACTTTATGTACTCACTCACAAAGACAATCCAGGGCGGGGACCTAAACCCAGGAACGCCTGGATCCAACCGTCCGGCAATCGCCGTCAACGGTCCCTGGGGACAAATCTTTTCTTCCAACCCGTGCCAAGGTCAGAAAGTGATGAAGTGCGAAGGGATCGTCGTCTGGCGGCGCGACTTCCCATTGCCACTCTCACCGGATTTTGCCGCAAACCCTGCGTAGGTGGCGAACCATTGTCGCAAATCTTTTCTGGTTTGCGCGAATTTCGTTTGCGCTTCGTTGAAATCGTCCGGGAAATTCATGATTCGCGACGCGCGTACCTCGCCCGCTCTCGGACCGCCCTCGTCACCGCTCCCATACCAGCTGCACAGATTCCGGTGCAAACGACAGGGCCGACCGCAACGCTAGTGATGCGGATTCCCGATCGGTCTGCTTACAGCGGTAACCCCATTTTCCCAGGCACAAAAGCGAGAAATATTACGCGACAAACTCTTCATCACCACACTCCACTTTCGTTGTAGTGTCCGGGCTTCACTTCTTACAACCATGGTGACTTTCTGGTGATAGGCTGTGCGAACACTTCACCTCAACAGCCACGTTCACCGGCTCAAATTTTAGGAAACGCAGCTTCACCCCCAGGAGGATGCGTGCACGTAATATCCGAACGTCCTGGCGCCTTGCGTCTCGCACTGTCGTTGGCCCTGTCTTTGGGTTTGTCCATCGGTGCGTTCTCGTTCACAACCGGCTGCGGCACCGTCGTCGCCCCCCTCGGCGACCTCACCGCGATCTCCGCCTCCTCCGCCTCCATCCGCGTCAACCAGCAACTGCAGATCGCTAACCGCATGAGCATTACTGCGGTGCCATTAACCTTCTTTGTGAACGGTGTCCAGGGCGGCAACTCCGAAGTCGGCACCATCACTTTCAACGGCCTCTATACAGCGCCGGCCGTGATTCCCACGCCCAACACCGTTACCATCACTGCCACGGCCAATGGCCATCCGGGGGCTGGACCCGGAAGCGTCGCCGTCGCCGTACTCAATCCCATCCCCGTCCTCAACGGTTTGATACCGACAAGCCCGACCGAAGGCACCACGACCATCACGGTTAACGGTTCGCAGTTCGTCTACGGCGCACAAATCCTCTGGAACGGCACTCCCGTCGACACCACCTTCGTCTCCTCCACCGAAATAGCTGCCGCCGTCACCGCACCCGCTCCTGGAACCTATCCCCTGGCGGTCGCCAATCCCAATCCCGGCTCCGCAAATTCCTCCACGCTCCCCGTCCAGGTCGGCCCCGGCCAGGTCGTCCTCACTCTCCAGCCCAATAATGGAACCGACGTCCGCGTCACCAACTCCCTCAACCTCGGCCTCAATGTCACCGGCACCATGAACACCGGCGTCACCCTCGCCGTCAACGGAATCCCCGGCGGCAACGCCCAGCTCGGCACCGCCGTTTCTAACTCCGACGGATCCATCACCTACACCGCACCCGCCGTGGTGCCCGTCCCCAGCAACATCGTCCAGCTCACCATCACCAGCACGGACAACCCAAAAGTCTCGATCAACCAGAACATCTCCGTCCTCAACCCCATCCCCATCCTCACAACGGCCACGCCCTCCACATTCGCCACCACTGGCGCCGCCACCGTTGTCGTGACCGGCCAGAAGTTCATCTCCGGTGCGCAGGTTCTCATGAACGGCTCGCCCGTCCCCACCACCTTCAACAGCGGCGGCCAACTCACCGCCTCACTCACCCTCACCGAAGCCGGCAATCTCGACCTCCAGGTCCTCAATCCCAGCCCCGGGCCCGCCACCTCCGCCGACCTGGTCGCAGTCGCCCAGGGCAATCCTCCCGTCCCCGTCGTCAGCCCTGAAGACGCCTCCCGCTTCCTTGAGCAGGCCACCTTCGGCGCTACCGACGCCGACATTCATGACGTCTCGATGAATGGCTACCAGTGGTGGCTC
>Ga0302324_100014380_pt1 | contig 15967 bp, 9 predicted proteins | sample Palsa_T0_1_FD_201949 | JGI IMG/M metagenome (GOLD analysis project Ga0302324, IMG submission 201949) | Peat permafrost microbial communities from Stordalen Mire near Abisko, Sweden - Palsa_T0_1 | ecosystem: Environmental > Terrestrial > Soil > Palsa > Peat permafrost | place: Sweden: Abisko...
GTTCTGTCGGTCTCACAACATGCGTAATGACATTCGCGTCATCGGGCGACATAGGATTGAGTGGGCCCTTTGTCCTCGTTTATCCTTTCTACTTTTCTACTTTTCTACTTTCTACTTTCTTATTTCTCACTTCCTTACTGTCACCAAAGCGTGCGATTTATTTAACGGCAGTGATCACCGCCGACACCGGACACAGGCCCTGGGCTATCCAGGGTAGCCTATCGAGCGTCCTGATGAGATGTTGTCCCCCCGTCCCTTACTCACATGGGAACGTTGCAGGGGGCCGGGCATTTTCCTAGGACCGCGTTGCACAACCTCCCAGCCTTGAAATTTCAACACTAATGGGGATGTTGCGTTAGGCGCAAGGTCATTGGTCACAGGTTTGGGGAAGAGTGCTGTGGAAAAGTTTGGAATGAGTGTGGCGAATTTCGCTTCGCTCGGCGGACAGCCGAGGCGGCTGTCTCCACATGGCCTAGTAGCTCGCTATTCTCATGCGGCCTTGCTTACACGGTTACTCGATGTTCCAGCCTGTAACTTCGACCACGGCTTTGGACGATCCTAGTTCGCTGGCGCGATAGGTAGCGGTGAGTTCGCGCTTCTCGCCGGGTAGCAGGGAGATGTAATTGTCCTCCCACAGGACGGGCAAAATCTCGTCATCGCTATTGCCATTTTCGCGTTTTACTTTGAGGCGAACGAAGAATGCCAGGGTTGCGCTCGGATTTTGGAGCGTTACGTTCGTGATGGAGTTTTCGCCGTGGCGCTCGGTGTGATCGATCACTTTCAGCTTTACCTTGGACAACTGCGAAAGGGCAGTGTAGTCGGCGAAAGAACTAGTAGGGGTCATCCACCAGTTGGATTTCTTCCAATCGAGGGTTTCAGGTTTGGCCGAGAGCCAGTAGAGATTCGAGCCTACGAGTTTGCCGGAGGAGTCGGCCAAGCGCAGCACCAGGAAGTAAACGGGACTGAGACCGTTCAACTCGGGCAGGGTGAAGACCTTGGCGGTGCTATCGGCGGGCGCGTCGAGAGAGTCCTGGTGGGAAAACTTTTCGGTCATATCGAGGTTGTAAATCCTGGTCGTAAGTTTCAGGCCTTTGGCGTCTTCATACTGGCTGCTGACGAGCCAGATGGAATGATCGTCGTAGCCGTAGAGCGGGTGGAGCGCTTCCAGGGCTCGCTTGGCGCCGTAATAGCCGCCACCGGGGCGCAGATAAAAATCGTACAAATGCCAGATCATGGAAGGCCAGGCGTTGTTCAGCATCCACTGTATGACGCCGGTGGATTGATATTTATTGCGGCTGTAAGCCTCGTACATGGCGCGGACGCCTTCGTAAGTCTGCAGTTGTGACTTGAAGGCAAAGTCTTCGGCGTTGTCCGATTTGCCGTAGCGGCGGGCGAGGGCATCGCTAAAGACGTGGAGGTCTTTGAACTCCCCGCCGCCAGCGTGGAAGTTCCAAACATCGTCGATGGGCCAGAGGTGATCTTCGCCGACCATGGCGCGAATGCTTTCGAGGGGCGGAACGGCGGGCCCCATGCTGGTTTCAGTGTTGAAGCCGTAGGCTCCGCCGCAGCCGCCGGGGTTGCATTGCTTCCGGTTGAGCTGTCCGGCGAGAGTGTCCTGCTCCCAATAGCTGGGAGCTACATACTCATAGGGGCCGGTCATTTTGACGCCGCTCTTCCCGGTGACGCTGGTGGCTTTACCGGTGGCGGAAGAGACCACGGGGTTAGGCCACTGGAGCTGCTTTTCGATGTTCAGGTACATCTGCTCGACATCGGGCGGAGGCGGGTTGTCGCTGCCGTTGAGCCACATGACGAGGCTGGGGTGGCTGCGCAGCCGGTAGATCTGGTCACGCAAGGATTGCTGTGCGATGTCAAAATCCTGACGCTGCCAGCGCGGCCAACGCTCCCAGAAATCGCAGCAGCACCAACCCGCCATGATCAGGATTCCCTGACGGTCGGCAAGATCGAAGAATTCCTCAGTTTCGAGCTTGCCCTCGAGACGGATGGTATTGAGGCCCATGTCGCGAACGTAGCGAAACTCGTCCTCGAGGCGCTGAGAGTCTTCGCGCAGCATCATGTCGGTGGTCCAGCCGCCGCCGCGGATGAGGATGTTCTTGCCGTTAATGTGGAAGGCGCGGCCGCCAGTGGCGTTGACTTCGGAAGTGACCTGGCGAATGCCGAACTCGGAATGAGAATGGTCGCTGACCGCACCATCGATTTCGAAATCCACGTCAAGCCCGTAGAGATGCGGCTCACCCATCTGCGCCGGCCACCAGAGTTGCGGGTGCTCAATGGTAAGCTGCTCGAACTTGTCGGGAGTGAGGGTCACGTCTCTTGTTTCGTTAGAGCCGAGTTCTACCTCGAGATCGAGTTGCCGGACTTCAAGCTTGCTGCGGACGATGTTCGTGATCTGCGCCTTCAACTTACCCTTCACCGCATGACCGACGGCGTTCTTGAGTTGCGCGGTGAGGGTGAGTTGCGCGCTATCCGTGGTGGGCAGGTTCAGCTTCGACACCACGGTGGGATAGCGCAGGGCGACCGGGCCGCTGGTGGTCAGATAAACCTCGCGCCACAGTCCCATGTTTTTATCGGGAGGCGCTGGATTCCAGTCGACGAAGGTAATGGCGAGATCGTTCTCGGTGGGCGCGAAGACCTGGACTGCGAGAACATTGTCGGCACCGGGTTTCAGTGATTCTGTGATGTTGAATTCGTAAGTGCGCCAGGCGCCGGCAACATGGTTGGAGTTGGCGATCTGTTTTCCGTTAAGCCAAATATTCGCGCGGTAGTTGATGCCTTTAAAATTCAGCCAGACGGTTTTCCCAGTGTAAGAATCAGGAGTGGTGAACCGTTTGCGATACCACCAGGAGACGGCGTAAGGGCTATCGGGCTGCATGGGGATGTTGGAAAAATTCTTGCCGACGGGGTAAGTTACGCCGGGAAGCTGGCGAAGGTTCATGGCGAAGAACGGACCGGGCAGGGTTTTGTCGTTTACCAGAGCTGCGACCACGGTGGTGGGAGCGGTGGCGTCGTGCCATCCTTGCGGAATGAATGCGGAGGTGGAGATCTCCTCGCCGCGGGCGTCGATTTTTGCGGAAGATTGGATGGTCCAATGGTCGTGGAGAAGAAGTTTGCTGGTTGTCTGCGTCGCGGCGGGGTCGACGGCGAGCAGGAAGTGCGAGCCAAGAAATACGATGGCAAACAACTGCGGCAGCAGGCGCGTTGGGGTTGCGGAGTTCATGGTGCTCCCTTGTGCTCCTTGGTGCTTACTCCTGAACCCTAAGGTCGGGAGTAAAGAGGGATAACACGTCTATTGATACGATTCAATAGGTGATTTTTGCTGGTTTCACGGAATGGGAATTTTGAAGCCGCGGCGGGCTGCCGGAGAAGGGATGGGGTGGTGACGGCGCAGGCTATCGCGTTGGGAAGTTCGGAAGAGGAGGAACTGATGATGAGTTAGAGAAACCTCTTAATCCAAATCTTAGTATCGTCGCGACGCCGACGCCTTTAGCCTAGCGGAAGGCAGCACCTGGCAGCGACCGTTACAGCGAGGTCGTGCCGGAGTCGCCGGAGTCCCCAGCCCGGGGCAAGCTTCCAAAGAGATTGGCCGGGAACCCAAGAGAGCTCCCCATCTCCCCCCACACCAAGAGGAACACCTCTTATTATCAGGAGGTCTGTCATATCTGGCGGAAGTGGCTCAGTCGACGCACTCGTGGAAACGGGATAACGTGGGAGAAATTTGCAGCAATCCTCCGGCGACACCCGCTCTTGCGACCACGGATCCATCATTACTTGGACTGGTGCCGCGAGTCACGCTTGAGGAACCCGCTGCGGTAATCCTGCACGGTGGATCTGTGAGGTAGGAGAGCCGACGATTGTCATGGTGAACCTAATCGGGCACGAAGCCGGAAACGGCGGAGACAGACAAGGAACACCTACCACGCGTCGTGCTTTCCTCATACTCGGACCGATAAAACCAGCCGGGGAATTGAAGCTAAGTTCATAGTTTATAATTGTGAATTCCGCTGCGTACTCTTCGAGCGATACGAACTTTGGGAGTGATAAGAAGATGATTCGATTTCTGCAAACTGAAGGACCGTTCAAAAAAATAGTGCTTAGCGGGCTGCTGCTTCTCATCTGCGCCGCCATGGCGATTACCCTGATTCCTGGTGGTTTGGGGAGTGATTTGACGGGGACTCCGGGCAAGGGGATTGTGGCGAAGGTGAGCGGCGAAGATATCACAGCCGAGGAAGTGCGGGATACGGCGCGGCAGATGCTGCAACAGCAGGGAGCACAGTTGGGCGCGAATGCGGCGATGTTGCTGCCTTTCTTCGCGCAGCGAGCGGCAGACCAGTTGATTGACCGGCAGGCGTTGCTGGCGGAAGCGCAGCACCTGGGATTCAAAGCTACGCCGCAGGAGGTGAAGGACGAACTGCAGCACGGACGCTATGCCTCGTATTTTTTCCCGGGGGGGAATTTTGTGGGCGAGGCGGAGTACGAGGGGATGCTGCAGCGGGCGAATCTGACTCCCACGATGTTTGAGAGCAGCGTGGGCAAAGAGATTGCGATCTCCAAGTTGCAGGCGCTGATTTCGGGCGGGGCGTCGGTGAGCGACGCCGCGATCCGTCAGGAGTTCGCGAAGCAGAATACGAAGGTGAGGTTCGAGTATGCGGTGTTGAAGCAGGAGGATATTGAGAAGGGTTTGCATCCGACTACGGAAGAGCTCAAGGCGTTTTACGACAGCCACCAGAAAAATTACGCGAACTCGGTTCCCGAGCAGCGCCAGGTGAAGTACGCGACGATCGATCCGGGAAAGCTTCAGGTTCCGGTGACGCACGAGGATTTGCAGGCTTATTACGATCAGCATCGCGATCAGTATCGTGTGCCGGAGCAGGTGAAGGTGAGCCATATTTGGATCAAGATGCCGCTGCCCGGGCCGGATGGAAAGATTGACGACAAGGGCGTAGCGGAGGCACAGAAGCGCGCCGATGACCTGCTGAAGCAATTGAAGAACGGGGCGAAGTTCGAGGATGTAGCGAAGAAGTCTTCGGAGGATCCGGGAAGTGCGAACGTAGGCGGTTCGCTGGGCTGGATTGGCAAAAGCCAAATGGGAGCGGAATTTGAGAAGGCAGTGACGTCGCTCAGCAAAGGCAAAGTGAGCGATGTGGTGAAGACACTGGATGGCTTCCACATCATCCGCCTGGACGACAAGCAGGAGGCGCACGTGAAAACGCTGGACGAGGTTCGGGGGGAGATTGAGCCGGTGGTGAAGCAGCAGAAGGAGCAGCAATCCGCGCAGAAGTTGGCGGAAGATGTGTTGCAGCAGGCAAAGACACAGGGATTGGACGCTGCCGCGGCTGCCAAGGGAGCTGCAGTCGTGACGTCGAACTTTTTTGCGCGCAAGGACCTGGTGCCGGGATTAGGGCCGTCGCCGCAGTTCATGGATGCGGTGTTTACGGCTGGGGAAAAGTCGCCGCCGGAGGTGGCTTCGACGTCGCAGGGTTTCGCGGTGTTTCAATTGTTAGCGATAAAGCCGCGGTCGACGCCGACGTTCGAGGAAATCCGCACTAAAGCGGAGCAGCAATTCAAGAATGAACGTTCCAGTATCCTTTTGTCGCAAAAGACTCAGGAACTTTCTGATCGGGCCAAGGCGGAGCGCGATCTGAAGAAGGCGGCGAAGGAGTTGGGGGCGGTGGTAAAGACGAGCGATTTTGTTTTGCCCGACGGGCAGGTTCCTGATATCGGATCCATGAGCGGAGAAGCGTCAGTGCTATTCGGCATGAAGCCCGGCGACATCAGCGGGCCGATCAATAACGGAGGGAACGGGGTTGTGGCTTCGCTGCTCGAGGTGCAGGCGCCTTCGGAAACGGAGTTCGCCTCGAAACGCGACCAAATCCGGGACACTTTGCTACAAGCGAAGGAGCAGGAGCTTTTCGGGTTGTTCGTGACAAGCCTGCGGGAGCAAATGGAGAAGGCGGGCAAGATCAAAATCAACCAGGATGAATTGAAGACGCTGACTCGTCCCGCGGGCGGCGAACCTGGGGCATAAATCTTGACGGCGAGTTTTAGGCCGGCTGAGACGCGCTTGACGGGTCTTTCCGGATAGTCCAAATTGCATGCCGTTTCCACGCGCCGCAGGCATTTTGTTGCATCCCACGTCGCTGCCTTCGCGCGGCGGCATCGGCGATTTGGGTCCGGCGGCTTATGAGTTTGTGGATTCGCTCGCCGCGGCCCGCCAGGCGCTGTGGCAGGTTCTGCCGCTGGGACCGCTGGGTTATGGAAATTCGCCATATTCTTCCACGTCCGCATTCGCCGGCAATCCGCTGCTCATCAGCCTGGAGCGGTTGGCCCGCCGCGGTTGGATCGATCGCAAAAAACTGTCTGAACTGGCTTCCGACCGCGGTCCGGTGGAGTATGACCGGGTGTTTTCGCGGAAGATGCCGCTGCTATTTGAGGCGGGGCGCAATTTTGTGGCGACGGCTGCGGGCATTGCTCGCCAGCGCTTTGACCGCTTTTGTTCGGAGAACAGCTGGTGGCTGAATGATTTTGTGTTGTTCGACGCGTTGCGCGCGCGGCATAAGCTGGTCAGCTGGAACGAGTGGCCGACAGAACTGGCGCGTCGCGAACCCAAGGCGCTGCAACAGGCGGCGAAGGAGTTGGCGGCAGATCTGAGAATCCGCAGCGCGTTGCAGTTTGCCTTTTATGAACAGTGGCAAGCGCTGCGGCGGTATTGCTCGGAGCGCTCGATCCGTATTGTTGGTGATGTGGCCATCTTCGTGAATTACGACAGCGCCGATGTGTGGACCCAACGAGAACTGTTTCAGTTGAATGAGAATCTCGACCCGGAGGTGGTATCGGGAGTGCCTCCTGATTTCTTCAGCAAGACGGGGCAGCGCTGGGGGAATCCGCTTTACCGCTGGGATGTGATGAAGGCGCAGGGCTACGAGTGGTGGGTGCAGCGGCTGCGGTGGGCGACGTGGAATTGCGACTACATCCGACTCGATCACTTTCGCGGGTTCGACCAGTTCTGGGAGATTCCCGCGGCCGATCCGACGGCGATCAATGGCCGCTGGGTGGATGGTCCGCGAGACGATCTGTTTCGCAGGCTGCGTGAGGCTCTGGGGGGATTACCGTTTTTCGCGGAAGATCTGGGCTACATCACGCCGGAAGTAAACGCGCTGCGCGAGCGGCTTAACATTCCGGGAATCGCGGTGCTGCAGTTCGGTTTTGGCGACAAAGGCGCGCACATGTATTTGCCGCATCGCTCCGCCGGCAAAGTGATCTACACCGGAACGCACGATAACGATACGACTGCGGGCTGGTTTCACTCCGGCGCGGGGGAACACGAACGGCGCAACGCGGAAACTTATCTGGGCCGTTGTGATGACGGGATGCATTGGGGGTTTGTGCGCGCGGCACAGACCTCAGCGGCTGAGTTTGCCTTGATTCCGCTGCAGGATGTTTTGGGATTGGGCAGCGAAGCGCGCATGAACACGCCCAGCCAGGATACCGGTAACTGGAAATGGCGTCTTGAGCCAGGGCAATTCACGGGTGAATTGGTGACCAAACTCGCGCTGCTCGCTGAAGTGACCGACCGTCTGCCCCAGGCGTTGCCCGTGCTCGCGGATCAAGACTTTGCCGCTTAGAGTCAAATCCCTTAACCACAAAAGAAAACTAAGACTCACGAAGGTTACCGGGAATCGTGTATAGGAGTGATGAGGGAGTTTTGTTGGCGAACGAACCAATTATCGAGGCGCGAGCAATTGAGAAGTCTTATCCGCAACCGGATGGGACGCGCATTCAGGTGGTGGGGCTGACGGACTTCAGCATCGAGGCGGGGAAGATCGTGGCGCTGCTGGGAGCTTCGGGCTGCGGAAAATCGACACTGCTGCGGATTCTGAGCGGACTTTCGCAACCGTCGTCCGGGGCGCTGTTCTGGCACGGAAAGCCGCTCGATGGGCAGGCGCCGAACGTGGCGATTGTGTTCCAGAGCTTCGCTTTGTTTCCCTGGTTGACCGTTCTGGAAAATGTGGAAGCGCCGCTGGAGGCGCGGGGGGTGGCCGCGGTAGAGCGGCGCAAGCGGGCGCTGCGGACGCTCGATACGGTGGGACTTGACGGTTTCGAGACGGCGTATCCCAAGGAGCTTTCCGGCGGAATGAAGCAGCGGGTTGGATTCGCGCGGGCTCTGGTGGTGGAACCGGAGGTGCTGTTCATGGATGAACCCTTCTCCGCGCTCGATGTGCTGACGGCGGAAAATCTGCGCGGGGAACTTCTGGAACTCTGGCTCAACAAAAAAATGCCGACCAGCGCGATTTTTATTGTAACCCACAACATCGAGGAGGCGGTGATACTGGCGGACCGCATCGTGGTGCTGGGCAGAAATCCGGCGCGCATTCGCTCGGACTTCAACGTGCGGCTGGCTCAGCCGCGCGACCGCAAGTCAGCGAGATTCGTGGAACTGGTGGATTATATCTATAAGATAATGACGGAACCGGACGTCGAGCATCCTTTGCCGGATCCGGAGAGCACCGGGGAGATCGTGGTGCCGCGCGGGGGCCTGAAGAAAACCGAAGCTCCGATCCGGACGTCGAAATATCAGATTCTGCCGCACGCGCGGGTGGGAGGAATCGCCGGACTGGTCGAATTGCTGCACGATCGCGGGGGACGCGAAGATCTTTTTCGATTAAGCGAGGACCTGGTGATGGACGTTGAAGATCTGTTGCCCATCCTTGAAGCCTGCCAGTTACTGGGTTTTGCCAGGTTGAAGGAGGGCGATGTGGAACTATTGCCACAAGGAGGCGTATTTGCCGATGCGGACATCCAATCGCGCAAAGTGTTGTTCCGGCAAGCGGCGCTGGAGCACGTCACCATTCTGAAGCAGATCGATAGCATTTTGAAGCGAAAGTCGGACCACTCGATCAATGACGAATTCTTTCGCGACGTTCTCGACGAGCACTTTTCCGAGGATGAAGTGCAGCGGCAATTCGACACGGCAGTGAACTGGGGCCGCTACGCCGAGATCTTCGACTACGACCGGGGTAACGGGCGGCTGCTGCAAACAGAAGCGGCGCAAGCGGAAACGCCGGCAAGTGAGCAGGCGCAGGCGGCGCAGGCCGGGGGAAAGAATTCGACTCCCGCATCGTAGTGAGCCTTGATGCGTCCGAAGAAAGCCTTAAGCAATGCAGAGTCGGGCAAGACGGTTGGAAGATTTTCATTTGAGCGGAAAGCCATCACATGAAGAAGAGCATCAGCCTGCGGGGGTTCTCGGCGTATCGATTGTGGTCGCAACTACCGCACATCGAAACTTCGCGCTTACCCGATGTAGTTATGTTCGGGGCTGGGATTGCGCTGTTCTATGGCATGGTGACGGTTGGGCACTCGTGGTTCGGTCCCTTTACGCCGACGGTTGAGATTTCGCGCAGCCTGTCGGCGCTGCCCGCCTATGCGGGTTATTCGCTGTTGCGGATCGGTATCGCCTATTTCTTGAGCCTGGCGTTCACTTTGGTTTATGGCTATGTTGCGGCGTACAACCCCCGCGCCGAGCGTTTCATGATCCCACTGCTGGATGTGTTGCAGTCAATCCCTGTGCTTAGTTTTCTTCCGGGTGTGATGCTGGCCATGGTGGCGCTGTTTCCGGGGCGGCAACTCGGCGTGGAGCTGGGCGCGATCCTGCTGATTTTTACCGGACAGGTGTGGAACATGGCGTTCAGCTTTTACGCTTCCCTGAAGAGCATCCCGAAAGATATGCGCGAGGCGGCGACGGTTTACCGGTTCAGCTGGTGGCAACGCTTTACGCAGATGGAGCTGCCGTTTTCAGCGATTGGATTGGTGTGGAACTCCATGATGTCGGTGGCGGGGGGATGGTTCGCGCTGATGGTGTGCGAGATGTTTGTGTTGGGGCCGCGTGATTTCCGGTTGCGGGGCTTGGGGTCGTATTTGCAAACTGCAGCCAGCGCCGGAGACACGCGCTCGATCCTGTGGGGCATTGCCACCATGGTCGCGGTCATCGTGTTGCTGGATCAATTTGTGTGGCGGCCGGTGATAGCGTGGGCGGAGAAATTCAAGGTTGAGCAGGTGGAAAGTACGGATGCTCCGCGATCATGGGTGCTGAACCTGGTGGAACATTCCAGCGGTCTGGCGAAAATTCGGGAGAAAACGCTGCGTCCGCTGGGCGAGCGACTGCTCTTGTATTTTGCGCGGAAACATACGGGAGAGAGCCCGCAGGCCGTGGAGACGGCTCCGTGGCGGGAGTGGGTGCTGCGTGGAGTGGGCGTGCTGACGCTGGGCGGCATTGGTTACGGTGTGGTTCGAGTTGCAATCATTCTCGGCGGCCTGCAGAAGGTTGAATTGCACGAGGCGGCGCTGGGCCTGGGGGCTACATTCTTGCGAGTGAACCTGGCATTGCTGATTGGCGCGCTGTGGACGATTCCCGCGGGGGTGGCGATCGGGCTTAACCCTCGGCTGGCACGCATCGCGCAACCGCTGGCGCAGATTGCCGCATCAGTCCCGGCTACCGCTTTGCTTCCAGTTATACTTCTGATGCTCATACGGGTGGGAGGCGGACTGGGACTGGCGTCGATCGTGGTGCTGCTGCTGGGCACGCAATGGTATGTGTTGTTCAACGTGATTGCGGGGGCGATTGCGATCCCGACTGATCTGAAGGAGTGCTGTTCGGTTTTTCGAGTGCGGGGCATCGAGCGCTGGAAGAAGCTGATCCTGCCGGGAATTTTTCCTTATCTTGTAACCGGTCTGGTGACGGCCTCGGGCGGGGCGTGGAATGCGAGCATTGTAGCGGAGTATTTTCATTTTAAAGGGACGATTTACACGACCACCGGGCTGGGTGCGACGATCAGCCAGGCCACGGACCGCGGCGACTTTCATCTGCTGCTGGCCGCGACGATGATGATGGCGGCTACCGTGGTCACGGTGAACCGGCTGGTGTGGCGCAGGCTCTATGCGCTGGCGGAAACGCGCTTCCGGCTGGATGCTTAGCAAAAAAGAAGATCCGAGCGCTGATTGTCCGAGCGTAAATTGTCGGACTTGGGATTGTCCGATTAGGGCTGGTAAACGCGTTCGCGGGCAACGACGTTATTGCTGGTTACTTTCGAGTTTCTCCTCGAGCCACATTTCATCAGCTTTTAACTTCCTCTTCACGTGGCTGCAAACTGACTGCGCTATTTCTTTAACATGCCATGGGACCAACTGCATGGGGAAGAAACGCGTGGAGCGCTGTCGCCGCACGCTGCCGGATTTGCCGGCATTCCCGCGCTGGCGGAAAAGTTTCATCCGGTCACGAGAATGCGGGAGCTGTATCGACAGGTGCAGCGATCGGGCGATGGCTTCGGGTTGGAGAGTTTGCTGTCGGCCATGCGGGTGGATCTGCGGGTGGATGCAGCGGACGTGGCGCGAATTCCAGCTACCGGTCCGGTGGTGGTTGTGGCCAACCAGCCGTTTGGCATGTTGGATGGAGCAGTGCTGGCGGTGCTGCTCACGCGGGTCCGTCCTGACGTGAAGGTCGTGACCAGTTTTCCGCTGGGCGATGTTCCGGAATTCACGCGGCATTGCATCGTCACGCCATCGTCGAGCGACGATGCCCGGGCGACGGGCGAGGCACACGCCTGGCTGCGGGACGGTGGAATGCTGGGCATCTTTCCGGCCGGTGAAGTTTCACAATGGCAATTTCCCCAGGCACAGATCTGCGATCCGCCGTGGAACGACATGGTGGTGGGTTTGATCCGAGAGACGGGGGCCGCTGCGTTACCGGTCTATTTTTGCGGCAGAAACAGCGTGAGCTTTCATCTTTTCGGAATGATTCATCCGAAGCTGAGAGCTGCCTTTCTGTTGCAGGAGTTTCTGCAGCAGGAGGGGCGGACGGTGGAAGTGCGCGTTGGCAGCGAGATTCCAGATGATTTCCTGGCAAGCATCGCCAACGATCAAGAGGCGACTGAGTACTTGCGCTGGCGCACTTATCTGCTGGCGCGGCGGGGCCGGGCGGAGACATCCTGGCCACTGGCGGTGCGCTCGAAACTCACGGAGAAGGTGCAGCAGCCGGTGGGGGAATCGGAGCCGGCGGAATTGATGGCCGCAGAATTGAACCGGCTTGAGGCCGGGCGTTGCCTGGCGGAGAGCGGCGATCTGGCAGTCTACCTGGTGAAGGCGAACGAAGCACCGAGAGTGTTGAGGGAACTGGGACGGTTGCGCGAAGTGACGTTTCGCGCGGCGGGCGAGGGCACGGGCAAACGGCGCGATCTCGACCGCTACGACCGCTATTACTGGCAGCTGTTGCTTTGGCACAAGACGAAGCAGGAGCTGGTGGGCGGGTACCGGGTGGGCAATACGGCGGAGATCCTCGCTGAACGCGGTGTTCGGGGACTCTATACCAGCACTTTATTCCGCTACGACGAGCGGGTTTTCGAGAAGATCGGTCCGGCGCTGGAGTTAGGGCGTTCTTTCGTGAGGCCGGAATATCAGCGCCAGTATGCTCCGCTGCTTTTGTTGTGGAAAGGGATTGCGCGGCTGCTGTCGACGCACCCCGAGACTCCGATGCTGTTTGGAGCGGTGAGCATCAGCAACGATTACAACCAGGCATCGCGCGAGATGATCTTCCGCTTTTTCGAGGCGCGCATGCAAGAAGATGAGTTGGCTGGAATGATAGAACCGCGACGGCCGTTTCGTCCGGCGTGGTTGCGGCCGTGGGATTGCAGAGCCATGTGCCATGCTCTGCGTGATCTGGAAGAGTTATCGGAACCGATCACGGATGTAGAAGCCGACGGCAAGGGGCTGCCGATACTATTGCGGCAGTATGCGAAGATTGGCGGCAAGCTGCTGGGGTTCAATGTGGACCGTAAGTTTTCTAATGTGCTTGACGGGTTGGTGATGGTGGATCTGCGACGTACGGAAGTTGCTGTGCTGGAACGATTCATGGGGCGGGAAGCGGCGGCCAGCTTCAAGCGGTACTACGAGGCGTAGATTCAGCGGCTAAAGCCGGATTCGTTCGTGGTCTCTTTGCGGCGCGGCTGAAGCCGCGCCCTTTCAAAGCAGAACAAGACCCTTTCAAAACCTGCTTTGCTGCAAGACAATCAAAAGTTGTTCCCGGCGTGCCTAGCTCGCGACAGTTACGGGTTCCGCACTTTCGGTGGTGGAGGGGCGCAGCGTCAGCCAGTCGGTGCGCACCCGCTCCCACTCCTGGATGAGCATGCCTTTGGCTTCGAAGAAGCTGCGAATGCGGGCGCGCTCCCATCCGGCGATCTCTTCGAGGATGGGCGCCAGGACAGCGAGAGCGCTGGTGCTGAGCACGGTGCGCTTGGCGATCTGCGAAACGTGGCGCGACTCCGAGACCGCGATGGTGAGCCCGTCGCGCGCGTTGACGTGCAACATCACGTGAACATCCGAACTGCCGTCGCCGGTGTAAATGACGTGATCGGGACCGGTTACGTGCTGGGCGAGCAACTGATCAAGAACGAAGACTTTGCCGTAACCCGCGGTGGCGCGGACCAGCGTATCGATCTCGCCGGAAGCCTTGTAACGAAACTCGGTGCCGAAAACGTGATCTCTGGGAACGATGCCCTCGAGAGCGGAGTGGATCACTTCAACGGGAGCGGCCGACAGAATGTAGAAGTCGAAGGAGTAGCCGTCAATTCCGGCTTCGAGGAGATGGTAAAGGAGCTGGATATTTTCCTTGAGTCGGATGCGCTTGCCTACCTCGTGAAGGTGTTCTTTGCGAACCTTGGTTTTGAACTCGGGATCATGGAGTAGCAGATAGGCGAGTTCCGCTCCCTGCTGCACGAGATTGATCTTGGCCATGCCTTTGGCTTTGCGCTCGAATTCCTCGGTGGAAATTCCAACGAGCTCGGCGAGCACGTAGCCGGAGTCGTTGAAGGTGAGCGTCTGGTCGAAGTCGCTTGCGAAAATATAGCGTCTCAAAGGCTTGTCAACCATAACGATTCGATTCCTGGCGGGCCGGGACGGCCCATTAAAAGATTTGATGAGGATTATATGCGCTTTTATAACCTGTTATAGAAGAAGATTGAACAGGCCAGGAACCCCAGGAACCCAGGAACCGTCGCCTTTACTAAATTCGCTGACGCGTCCAAAATAGAAGGTCGGCTGACCTTATTTTGTGCGAATGTTGAACCCAGCGGTAAGCCGCAAGTCTGCCGGAATGGCCGACTACTTCTAGAGGAGCCCTCATGCTTGCATCTGGTGAACTGATCCGCTCGATGAATTACGTGGAAGATATTACGACCACGTTGCGCCGCATCTGCATTTCTATTCCCGCCATGAGCGTCGAAGAGCGCAAGCGTCTAGCGGATAGTTTGCGTGCCGCTGGGGTCGCGCTGAATGACGCCATTAAAGATCTGGAAAAAGAGAAAGTGATGGCGCAGTAGTGGCGGTAGTGAACACCATCGCGGTGATCGGCGCCGGAATTATGGGTCGAGGCATCGCGCACGCGGCAGCGATCGGCGGCTATCGCACGGTGCTTGAAGACTTGTTGCCCGGGGCGCTACGCCGAGCCGAGAGCGAAATCCGCGCCAACCTTGACAAGGCGGTCGAGCTCGGGAAAGTGCGGGCGCCGGATGCCGATGCAGCTTTTCGAAGGCTGGAATATGCAGGCTCGGTGGAAGAGGCCGCGCGCGAGGCGGACTTAATCATCGAAGCAGTTCCGGAAGAGATGGAGTCGAAGATCGAGATCTTCACTCTGCTCGACAAGCTCTGCCGTCCCACGACAATTCTTGCGTCGAACACTTCTTCCTTAAGTATCACGGAGATTGCCAGCGTGACCTACCGTGCGAAGAAGTGTGTGGGCATGCACTTTTTTAATCCCGTGCACAAGATGAAACTGCTCGAGGTGGTGCGAGCGCTGGAGACGGACGACGATACGCTGGCCACCGTGGTCGAGGTGGGAAGGCGCATGGGGAAGGAAGTGGTGGTGATCAAAGAGTCGCCGGGCTTCATCACCAGCCGAATCAATGCGATGATCGGCAACGAGGCGTTCTACATGCTGCAGGAGGGAATTGCTTCGGCCGCGGACATCGACAAAGCGTTGACGCTTGGGCTGAACCATCCCATGGGGCCGTTCGAGCTGGTTGATCTGGTGGGGCTGGATACACGGCTGAACATTCTTGAGTATCTCCACAAATCGCTGGGAGAGAAATATCGTCCGGCGCCGCTGCTGGTGCAGTATGTGAAGGCGGGACGGCTGGGGCGGAAGTCAGGGCGCGGGGTGTATGAGTATCCGGAAGCGAGGGCGGAGATTGAGCTGCGCGATTTACAGAAGCAGTGAGCTCACCTCAGGCTGCCGGGATGCGCCCTGGCGGGACACCCGAGGCGGCTGTCCCCACATTGGTCGTGCTAACGCTTGCGACCGAAGCTCAAACCAGATAAAGATTCGATTCTCCGCTGCTCGACTCCCTTGTTGGCGATTAGCACTTGAAAGCTTTCGCCCGTGCCTGCGGGCGTGACCAGGTGTTTGAGTTGCAGCGCGACCTTTGCGCGCTCCTGCGGCAAGCGGCATTCCTCGAAGGCGTCGGCAAACTGGTTGGCTTCGCCGATACCCATTAAGAATTGAGATTGCGTGACGAGTTTGTTGGTCTGCATGCCGTGCTCTTGTGCGGCTGCGGCGAGAGCGGTGAAGTTCACGTCAGCGGTGATGTCCTGCTCGCCGGGGGCTTCGTAGGGGCTGGCGCTGAGGGAATGTTGGCGGATGGCTTTCAGGGTTCCGCGATGGCGACCGGCAAGCTGCTGTTCACGAGTGCAGCCGTAGTCGATGGCGATGAGAAATCCGCGCTGGATATTGGCGGCGATGTGATTCATGAACTGTTGAGCGATCAGAGGAGCTTCGATGCGTTCTTCTTCTTCTTCTTCTTCTTCTTCTCCTCCTTCTTGAGGCTCGGGATGGATTGAGTAGCGGTCGAGGAATTCAAGTTCTTCGGGCGAAGGGCGCGCCCAGGTTTCGATGAAGCGGCCGTCGCGC
>Ga0302324_100014381_pt1 | contig 15967 bp, 15 predicted proteins | sample Palsa_T0_1_FD_201949 | JGI IMG/M metagenome (GOLD analysis project Ga0302324, IMG submission 201949) | Peat permafrost microbial communities from Stordalen Mire near Abisko, Sweden - Palsa_T0_1 | ecosystem: Environmental > Terrestrial > Soil > Palsa > Peat permafrost | place: Sweden: Abisko...
CCAGCGGCGCCACCGCCCTGCGCGAGGCGGGCCACGAGGTTCTCGTACAATCCACCGCGGGCGATGGCAGCGTGCTCCCCGACCACGAGTACGCCGCGGCGGGCGCCACCATTCTGCCCACCGCGGCTGAAGTCTGGCGGCGCGCCGAGCTCATCGTGAAGGTCAAAGAGCCGCAGCCCCAGGAATACGCGCACCTCCGCCCCGGCCTGATCCTGTTCACCTATCTGCACCTCGCCCCTCTGCCCGATCTGACCAATCGCATGCTGGAAGCCAAGGTAAGCGGCGTGGCCTACGAAACCATCCACGATACCGATGGCTCTCTGCCCCTGCTCACGCCTATGAGCGAAGTGGCCGGCCGCATGGCCGTTCAGGTAGGCGCGCAATATCTGGAAGCGCCCAACGGCGGGCGCGGTGTGCTGTTGGGCGGCGTGCCCGGCGTGGCCCCCGCCAACTGCGTCATCATCGGTGGCGGAGTGGTCGGCACCAACGCCGCCAAAATCGCCCTGGGCATGGGCGCGCACGTCGCCATCATCGACCGCAACCTGAACCGCCTGCGCCAGCTCGACGATATCTTCGGCCCCCGCATCGTGACCCTGGCCTCCAATGCCTGGACCATCGGCGAAACGCTGCGCACGGCGGACCTGGTGGTCGGCGCGGTGCTCATCCCCGGCGCCTCCGCGCCCAAGCTGGTGCGCCGCTCCATGATTGCCAACATGAAGCGCGGCGCCGTAGTGGTGGACGTGGCCATCGACCAGGGCGGCTGCTTTGAAACCTCGCACGCCACCACCCACACCGAGCCCATCTACTTTGTCGATGGCGTGCTGCACTATTGCGTCTCGAACATGCCCGCGGCGGTGCCGCATACTTCCACTTTCGCCCTCACCAACGCCACCTTCCCGTATCTTCTGGAGCTGGCCAACAAGGGCCTGGAGCGCGCCTGCACCCAGCACCCCGGCCTGCGCGAGGGCGTTAACACCTATGACGGATACATCACGTATGCCGGCGTGGCGCAATCGCAAGGCCGCGAGTACCGCGAATTCTCGGGTGTAATATAGAAGAAGTGAACCCATGCCAGCCAGCGCGCAGCAAACCGAGTTTGTTCCCCAGCCTCTTACCGCGTTGACGGAAGAAGAGAAGCTATTTCAGACCACCGTGCGCCAGTTCGCGCGCGAGCAAATCGGCCCTTACGTCCGCGAAATGGACGAGGCCGGCGTCTTCAAAAAGGACATCATCCGCCAGTTCTTCGAGCTCGGCCTGATGGGCATCGAGATCCCCGAAGAGTACGGCGGCAGCGGCGGCAGCTTTTTCCAATGCATCCTCGCGGTAGAGGAATTGTCCGCCGTGGACCCATCGGCCGGCGTCATCGCCGACGTGCAGAATACCATTGTCAACAACGCCATCCTGCGCTGGGCCAATACCGCACAGAAGAAGAAGTACCTGCCACGCCTAGCCACCGATACGGTGTCCTCCTACGCCCTTTCCGAAGCCGGATCGGGCTCCGATGCCTTCGCCCTGGCCACCCGCGCCGTGGACGCCGGCGATCATTTCTTGCTCACCGGGCGCAAGCTCTGGATCACCAACGCCGCCGAAGCGGGCCTGTTCCTGCTATTCGCCAATGCGAACCCGGATGCGGGCTATCGCGGCATCACCGCGTTTCTGATCGAGCGCGGGTTCCCCGGTTTCCAGGTCGGCAAGAAAGAGGACAAACTCGGCATTCGCGCGTCTTCCACCTGCGAGCTGATTCTCGACAACTGCCGCGTGCCGAAGCAAAACGTGATCGGCGATGTGGGCAAGGGCTACAAGATCGCCATCGAGACTTTGAACGAAGGCCGCATCGCCATCGGCTCGCAGATGATCGGCCTCGCGCGCGGCGCGCTGGAGCACGCCGTCGCCTACGCCCGCGAGCGCAAACAGTTCGGCCGCACGATCGGCGAGTTTCAAGGCGTGCAATTCCAGCTTGCGGTGATGGCCACCGAAGTGGAGGCCGCCCGCCTGCTGGTGTATAACGCCGCACGTTTGCGGGATGCCGGAATGCCTTTCCAGACCGAAGCCGCCATGGCCAAATACTACAGTTCCGAGATCGCCGAGAGGGTGGCTTCCAAGGCGATCGAAGTACACGGCGGCGTGGGCATTACTAAAGATTACCCGGTGGAAAAGCTTTATCGGGACGCCAAAGTCGGCAGGATTTACGAGGGGACCAGCAACATCCAGTTGATGACCATCGCCAAGAAGCTGCTGGGCAAGTAAAGAAACCCCCCGGTATTAACCAGCGTCCTTTTGAGGAGGGGAAGATGCATAGACTCGCCCAAATCGCATTCGTCTCAGCGTTGTGTCTGCCCGGTTGGGCGGACGATCCGAACAAACCGCCAGTCACTCCGGCCGCTGCCACAACCGCTGCGCCGGATGTGAATCCGGATGAAATCATTCGCAAGTTCGCCGCCAAGGAAAAGGAGTTCGCCGAGGCGCGCGATAACTATACCTACCGGCAGACCGCCAAAATCCAGGAACTGGACGACGACGGTACTCCTGGCGGCAAGTGGGAGATCGTCGAGGACATCCTCTTTACGCCGGAAGGCAAGCGCATCGAGCACGTGGTGCGCGCGCCCGTTTCCACGCTCCAGAACCTCCTTCTGACGCCCGAAGACATGGAAGACCTGCGCAATACGCAGCCTTTCGTCTTGACCTCCGACCAGGTTCCGCAGTACGACATTCGTTACCTGGGCAAACAAAATGCCGATGAAATCGCCTGCTACGTGTTCTCCGTCAAGCCCAAGAAGCTGATTCCCGGCAAGCGCTTTTTCGAGGGGCAGATCTGGGTCGACGACCGCGACTTTCAGATTGTGAAGACCTACGGCAAGGCCGTTGGCTACCAAAAGAAGAGCGACGATCAGCAATTTCCTAAGTTCGAGACTCTCCGCGAGCAGATCGATGGTAAGTACTGGTTCCCCACTTACACCCACGCCGACGATACCCTGCACTTCAAGGATCACCCGCAAAAAATCCGCATGCTGGTGACTTACAAGGATTACAAGAAGTTCGAAGGCAAATCCACCATCCACTTCGGCGATGTGGTGGAAGATAAGCCGAAGGATCAACCAAAACCCGATCCCAAGAAGTAAAGTGCTTTTCTGGGGCGGGCAATTGTGCCCGCAGCCGGCTCTGGCCGCCTAAAAGGCGGCTGCGGCCATGATTGGCCGCCCCACAATAACGCATCTGTCCCGCCATGCTACCATCCTGAAGATGGCCAAAATCACTCCTCTCAGCAATGGGCCCCTCCGCATCGAAGGGGAATTTACAATCCACGATCAGTCCGGCGCGGAATTCGGCCTGGCGGGCCGCACTGTAATCTCGCTGTGCCGTTGCGGGCAATCGGCCAATAAGCCGTTTTGCGATGGCTCCCATAACCGCGTCGGCTTCCAGGATACGTGCGTCGCCCGCGAACTGCCGCCCCCCAAACCGAAGTTGTAAGATGAGGGCATGCGTATCCTCCTGTTTGCTTTGCTGACATGCGGCGCATTCGGGCAGACGCCCCAGTTCCCGCCCGACATTGTTTCCCCGGAAGTATTGGCCCGCCGCGACCCGCTGAAGGTCGATGCCAACCACTACCGCCTCGACTTCGAGAACGAGCGCGTGCGCGTCATCCGCCTTACATTAAAAGCGGACGAGGCCGTGCCCATGCATGACGACGTGGATGCCATGGCTGTGTGCATCCAGGAATGCCACCTGCGCTTCACCGAACCCGCCGGCCGGATTCAGGATGTTCACATGGAAACCGGCGAGACCCGCTGGCTTTGGGGCGACACACACTCCGCCAAAAACCTGAACACGCAGCCCATGGAAATGGTCTTCATCGAGATGAAGGCCGCGAATAAAGGTCGATAATCCGCTCGATGGCGCGGCGGCAAACCGCGCAGAAGCCGACCTCGTCGCGCGTGAACATGATGCAATCCGGTTGCGGACGGTAGTAGCCGCGGCCCTCGTACATGGCTCCCTCAAACGCGCCCACCGCGTGCCCATATTGTCCCGCCCCGAGCAGCGCCGTGTCTTTCTCCCGCTCTTCGCGAAACAGCGCCTCCATTTCCTGTTCGGGCCGGTGCTCGGCGCGGATCTGCCGGCGGCGCGCCTGAATCTGCTTCTGCAAAGATTCAAACGCTTCTTTGGGCCAGGGCGTCGGCAGCGGCGTGCCCGCCGCGGTCGGACCGCTCCATTTCGCCGCGTGCGGATCGGCTGTGACGTTCGGCTCCCACGGCTCCGGCCGCTCGGTGGCCGTTTCATACGCCACGTCCGACGTGTAATATTCATCGGCCAGTCCAGCAAAATGATGGCCGAATTCGTGGACGAACACATACGGCGTGAACGCGTTGTCCGCGGCCACCGTGGCAAACAGGTTGAAGATTCCGCCACCGCCGTACTTACGGTCGTTCACTACGATTTCGATGAACTCATAGGGCGCCGCCGAAGCCGCCTCCCGCAGGCGCTTGTTGTCGAACGTCAGCACGTAGCGCTCCGACCCGAATGCGTCGTAACTGGCGCGCAGCGGCGACCTCCGATAGACGCTGTCCGATGGCCGCGAGACGCCGCTCTCCTCCGCTGGCGTATCCACCGCCCACACGTTGAAGTCGCTGCGGCGTTCTTTGAAGGGCGATGCGGCGAACAGCGTGTCGGCCAGGCGCCGCGCATCTGCGTGCCACTTTTCCATTTCCGCCGCAGTGTAGCCATCGCCCATCAGCAGCAGGTCCACCTTGTCGCGCGGCTCGCCGTTCTGCATCACCGCCCAGACTCTTACGTTGGCCGGTGGTCCGGAGCGGTCGATCGCCGGGTCCTTCGGGTCCACCGCGATCGACCACATCTCCCGGAATGCATTCCGCGCATCGCGCCGCTTTACCACCACCTGCACGGGGGCTGTGGGGGCCGGAAAGCGCAGCGATTCATGAAACTGCCGCCGTACTTCTTTCGCCTCCGGCGTCTCTTGCCACTCGCCAAAAATGCTGGCGAACCCCCGCGAATAGAGCACCCGGTTGGTCCGGCTATCCAGCACTTCGAAGTAATACTTGCCCAGGTTGGTATCGTCGATGGCGCGGTCCAACCGCCCCGGCCACGGCCCTTCCAGCACCAGGCCATCCAGTGAGAGCTGTTCTTCCGTGGCCGTGCCGCCATGGAAACAATCCAGCCGCATGGTGCGCGGGTCGGCCGCCGGCAAAGTCGATAGCGCCATCAGAAACAAGAGTGGAAATCGCAAACCTCACCTACTGTAACGCATTACGAGGTCGGCTCTGGAGTTCCATCTTGGCCAGGTGGGTTTGGTGGGGCAAATAGTGGGGCAGGCCCTTGGCCTGCGGCGGCCTCCCAGGCCGCCATCTTCTTTCCTGCAGATCTCGATTTAAGGGCGAGAAGCGGGTCCAGGGGACCCGACCCAGAGGGTCCCCCGGCCGAGGGCCCGCCGCACTATCTAAACAGAATCGCTTCTGTGGCATTGGCCCTCTCAGCCGAGATGCGACAATCAAACGATGCACCGCCAACACCTGGTAGCCGTGGCCCGCGGTGACGCCCCGGCCGACCGGCTCATCCGCGGCGCGCGCGTGGTGAACGTCTACTCCGGCGAGATCCTGGAAGCCAACGTGGCGCTGGCGGGCGGCCGCATCGCCTACGTGGGTCCGCGCCAGCCTTCCGCCCGCGAAATTCTGGATGCCGCGGGCCTGTATCTCGCCCCCGGCTGGATCGAGCCGCACGGCCACCCCTGGCTGCTCTACAACCCGGTCAGCATGATCCAGGCCATCCTCCCCGGCGGCACCACCTTGGTTTTCAACGACGACCTTTTCTTCTATCTGCAGGCCGGCCCGGAAGGCTTCCTGCGCTTGCTCGACGCCCTGCGCGGGTTGCCCGTCCGCTACCGCTGGCTCGTCCGGCTGCTATCGCAATCGCAGTGGAGCGGCGAGGCCGATGTCTTCGCCCTCGATAAACTGCGTCCCTTGCTAGAACGTCCGGAGGTCGCCGGTACCGCGGAACTGACCCGTTGGCCGGAGGTGCTGCGCGGCAACTCCTGCGTGCTCGACGGTATCGCGCATGCCCGCGCGCTCGGCAAGCGCGCCGACGGTCACACCGCCGGCGCCTCCTACGAGAAGCTGAACGCCATTGCCGCCGCGGGCATCTCCGCGTGCCATGAAGCCATCACTGCGCGGGAAGCGATGGATCGCCTGCGCATCGGCCTCTGGACCATGTTGCGCCACAGTTCCCTCCGCCCCGACATGTCGGAGTTGGCGCGCGCCATCACCGAAATGGGCGCGGACACCCGCCGGCTCATGCTCACCGTGGATGGTCCCGCCCCCGGCTTCATCGCCCACGGTGGCTTCATCGATGAGGCCCTGCGCCGCATCGTAGCCGCGGGCGTGCCCCCGGTGACCGCCATCCAAATGGCCACCATCAATCCCGCCACCTACTACCACATGGATGAAGAAGTCGGAGGCATCGCGCCCGGCCGGCTCGCGGACCTCGTGCTGCTGCCGGATCTGGAGTCGTTTCGCCCGGTATGTGTGATCGCCAATGGCGTGGACGTATTCCAGGCAGGCAGTTTGTCGATCGATCTGCCCAATCTCGACTGGGACGATCTTGGCATGCGCCCGCATTTCGCCGCCAGCGCGTGCCCGTGGTGGCAGCCGGATGGCGATTTGCCGGTGATCGACTTCGTGAGCAACGTGATCACCCGCGCCGGCGGTTTCCAGCCGTGGCAGGCCGGCGCCGTGCCGGAGGGCTTGGTGCTGGCGGTTCTGCTGGATCGCGAAGGCCGCTGGGCCGCGCGCTCCTGGCTGCGCGGCTTCGCTTCGGCCCTGGACGCTATGGCAACCACCTACAACACCACCACGCATCTGCTAGCGATCGGACGCGATTTGCCGGCCATGCGCCGGGCCGTCGAAACCGTCACCCACTTAGGCGGCGGTATCGTCACCGCCGACGGCTGGCAATTCCCCCTCCCCATCGCGGGCATGATGTCGCCCGCGTCCTTCGCCGAAACCGTGCGCGCGCAGACCGATCTGGAGCAGCGCATGCGCGCCGCCGGCTTCCCCTTCGCCGATGTGCTGTACGCGCTGTTGTTCCTGACTTGCGATTTTCTACCCGGCTGGCGTCTGACTCCGCGCGGAGTGATCGATGTAAAGACTGGAGAGGTGGTCGCGTAGCGTGGGGCAGGCCCGTGGCCTGCGCGGGTCCCCTGGACCCGCATGTCGCCCGGAAATTGAGTTCTGCATAAGATGAAGATGGCGGCCTGGGAGGCCGCCGCAGGCCGAGGGCCTGCCCCACTATTTATGCAGGCCGCCGTGTGGTACCTCTGTGACTTTGCGCCGTCACCGCAAAGGTGATATTTTAAGCGGAGCTATGAAGCACTCGTCTCTACTGGTACTAATCGCCGCGCTGCCGCTGGCCGCGCAAACCGCCCGCATGGCCCATCCCACGATCGTCATCCCGCCCCAGTCCTCGGCTCTGGGCAAACCCACCGGCATCTTTCCCGGGAAAATGCAGATCGCCTACGGTTTCAGCCAGGTTGCCAATCAGGGGCAGGGCCAGATAATCGGCATCGTGGACGCCTTCGACGATCCGAATATTGAATCCGACCTGGGAACCTTCACCACGGAATTCAGCCTGCGGGCCTGCACCACCGCCAACGGCTGCTTCACCAAAATCTACGCCACCGGAACGCAGCCGAAGAAAAACTCGAATTGGGCCTCGGAGATGTCTCTCGACGTGGAATGGTCGCACGCCATCGCTCCGCAGGCCAAGATTATTCTGGTGGAGGCCTCCGGACAAACCACGGCGGAACTCTATCAGGCGGTGGATGTGGCCGTGCAAAACGGCGCTACAGTGGTCTCCATGAGTTGGGGCTTCGACGAGTATAGCGGCGAAACCAACGACGATTCGCATTTCAACGTGCCGGGTGTGACCTTCGTGGCCGCCTCGGGCGACAGCGGTCATCAGTCCATTTATCCGGCGGCGTCGCCCTACGTGGTGGCAGTCGGCGGCACGGAGTTGACCATCAGTTCGACGGGCGCGTGGGAGAGCGAAACGGCCTGGAGCGGCAGCGGCGGAGGAACCAGCGCCTACGAACCGGAGCCATCCTATCAGGCCAGCGCGCAGAATACCGGTTTCCGTGGCATCCCCGACGTGTCGTACGACGCGGATCCCAAAACGGGCGTGCCAGTTTATGATTCGGTGGGCATCTACGGACTGCTGGGTTGGGTGGAAGTCGGTGGCACCAGCATGGCTGCGCCGGAATGGGCGGCGCTGTTCGCCATCGCCAACTCCATGCGCGCGGCCGCCAGCAAAAGCCCCCTCAACCAGGTGCAGTTCGATCTATATCCCGCCGCCGCGGATTTCCACGACATCGTGAGCGGAACCAACGGCTCTTGCGGCGCACAATGTACCGCCGGGCCTGGCTATGACTTCGTCACCGGCATCGGCTCTCCCGTGGCCAACCTGTTGATTCCGGTCCTGGTCGCCGCCCCGTAGGGCACGCGCTTCATCGCAGCAGCACCTTCAGGACGCCTTTCTGTGCGGCGCGCTCGAAGGCGCGCGGCGCTTCGTCGAGCGGCACCTGCTCCGAGATCATTTCCGCGACCGGGATCAGGTTGCGCTTAAGCAGATCGAGCGCCGGTTCGAAGCGCCCGCAGCGCGAGCCGACCAGCGTGATTTCGTTGACGATTACGGGTGCGGTGTCCACGTCCACCGTTCCGTGCATGGTGGATTTCAGGATCACGGTGCCGCGCGGGCGAGTCATCCGCACGGCCTGGCGGAGACCTTCCGGCGAACCGGTGGCGTCCACTACCCAGTCATAGGCCATGTCCGGGAGCGTGCCGTGCGCCGTCTCAGTGGCGACGCCGGCGCGATGCGCAATGGCGAGTTTCTCCGGGTGCCGGCCAAATTGGTGAACACGGTGGCCGTAGGCGTTCAGCACCAGCGCGATGAGCAACCCGAGCTTGCCGTCGCCCAGCACGGCGATTTCGGCGCTGCACGGCAGCGATACCTGGTCGAGGATCTCGCACGCGGCAGCCAGCGGTTCCACAAAGACGGCGCGTTCGGTGGGAAGCGTGTCGGGCACGGCGTGCAGATTGCGCTCCGGCAGCGTGAGATACTCGCGAAACGCGCCGGGATGCCGCACGATGCCGAGCACGGTGCGTCCAGGGCAATGACGGCCGAGGCCGCGGCGGCACCAGTCGCACCCGCCGCAAGCCAGGTTGATCTCACCCACTACGCGCCGGCCGACCCAATCGGGCGAATCCGCCTCGATCACTTCGCCGACGAACTCATGGCCGGGCGTGCCGGAGAAGCCGTAGTAGCCGCGCTGCAATTCGATGTCCGTATTGCAGATGCCGCCGCAGAGCAGGCGGATGAGGGCGAACCCCGCGGGCCTGTCGGGGCGGGGTTCGTCGCGGACTTCGACGCGTCCGTCTTCGAGGTGTACGGCCAGCATGAAGGTGGGCGATCTCCTGAGTGAACTAACCGCTAGTCGGGACTGCCGAACCGCCGGGGGGGATTCCGCTCTCGTCCACCAGCTTCTTGCGGACATAGACAAGGAACGGCAAGGCCCTTCGATACAGACCGTAGATTTCCGCAGAGGTCTTCTCGACCGGGAATGCGCCGAAGTTAAGATGAGCCAGTTTGTTTCTTGTCTCGCCCAACTCCATGAATGCAGCGATGGCTTCCGTCACTTCTCTGTCGCTTTTCAACTGTTCGCGGCAGTGCTTCGAGAACGCCTCCCCAAATAAAGAGAAGAACACATTTGCGTTGCGGTCCTTCCAATTAAAGTATGTGTGGAATTGGCGCTCAATGGCCTTGTTTTTGACCAGCCCGATTACAGCGGCATTGGCATTCGAGGCTCGCGACACGAAGGCCTCGATTATCGACCTGATCTCGGCTTCGAAATAGCTTGCCGCAGACATCACGAGAACCTTCTTCAGCTTGCTGTCGAGGTCCGAATACATCGAAATCTCGTTCGCCTCCATCAAGTGAGTCAGGACGGAAGTGTTATCCTCGTAAAGGCTGTCAATAATTGTGGCGTCCATGACTTACTGAAGGAGTGCTTCCGCCCTTTCGAGCCGTTTGAGCACGTTGCCCTTCCCCGCGGTCCTGGACTGGCTGGCATCGACGAACGCGCTATCCTCCTTGAGAGTGAAGATCGCCACAGGGTCGACGGGCGCTTTGAGGACCGTCTTGTCTTCGAGCGCGGACTTGCACACCGCAGCGAAAACCGCGTCATAAATCGAAATAGTAAAGGCGCCCATTTTGCCGTAGAATGCCTTTGGCGGCAATTCTTTACAGGCTTCCAAGAACGACATAAAGAGAGCCTCCAGATAGCTGACCGATTCTGATGGGAGCTTCTGGAGCTTTCGGGACGAGTCATTGAGGAAACGGGTCATCGAAGGCCGATACTCCCGCCCGTACATCAGCAGGGCAAAGCCTCGCAGGATCGTCTCGATATCCTTCATGTGCAGGTCGGGATCGTCAAGCCCAATGATCTTCCGCCAACGTGCGTCAGCGTTAATGCGAGCCAGCATCGTGTAGAATTCGGAATGATACAGGCTGGCACGAATCTCCTGAGGTCCGAGATTTATGCCGCCTGAATTTAGCCGATTGAAGATTTCGTAAATCGAGCTGTCATCTTCGGCCGGGCGGTTCTGCTTGATAATCACGTTCCTAATGGTACGCAAATCGAATTGGCTCTTGAGCTCACCTAGGCGGGAATAGTTAAGGCCATGAAGCGGATTCGGCGTTCGGTCGTTTAGTTTGAGGTTGAAATCACAAAAGTATTCGTTATCGTGCACGATTGAGTCCGGTAGGCTGCCAAGCTCATCGAAGATCCTCCGAAGATCAACCCGCTTGTGTTTTCGTGGAAACCTGCGTTTGATAAAGTAATAAATCGACATTAACCGTTGCTGCCCGTCAATCACGAGAAACCTGTTACGCGATTCCTCGAAAAGAAAGATCTGAGGGATCGGGAGACCAATGATGATTGACTCGATCAATTTGGAGGCCCGCTTGATATCCCACACATAATTGCGCTGGAATACAGGAATCTTGACGTTCCCAGACTCGAGGAACGACATGATCGTGCTGATGTTAAAATCATTGGGGTTCGAGCTGATATCATATTCCCTTATCACCGCCGATTCGTCGTCCTCTTCGGCAGTTGCAGGGTCGTCCCACCACTCGACTGGAGTTATCGCCTTCGGCACTCCATTTTTCGCGCGCTGAACCTTTCTTGTGTAAACGATGCCCATAATTGCAGCAACCTTCCCGTCGGCAACTTTTTGCTTCTGGCCGTACCATCGACCGAGCTTTTCGAGCAGGGGTCTCGTGGATGGCTAGTACACGTCTCAACCTGAAGTTTGGTTCGCGAGTTTTCAGCCGCCGACCATCCTAGTATAACCTCGGGCGTGCGACCCAGGTCCGCCGCTATAATTAAAGCTGCATGCCCGCTGAATTAGTCTGCTTCGAAGAGCGCTGCCGCGCGCGCTTTGCGATCGACGACGTCATCTACAACTGCCCGCGATGCGGTGGGCTGCTGGAGGTGGCCTATCCGCCGCCCGCGGCTGCGCACGCCGAGTTGAGACGCATCTGGCGGGAACGTCGCACATCGAATGCGCCTCTCGATCAGAGCGGTGTGTGGCGTTATCGCGAGATCATCCCATTTCTCGAAGCGTTCGATGCGGTGGTCAGCTTGCGCGAGGGCAACACGCCGCTGCTCGGCGCGCCGCGCGCCGCGGAGTACGGCGGCCTGGACGCGCTCACCTTCAAGCATCAGGGTTTCAATCCCACGGGATCCTTCAAAGACAACGGCATGACCTGCGGCGTAGCACAAGCGCTACGGCTAGGGATCGAGCGGGTGGCCTGTGTTTCGACGGGAAACACTTCCGCCTCCATGGCCGCATACGCCAGCGCGGCGGGCCTCGATCCGATCGTTTTCATCCCGCACGGCAACATCTCCTACGGCAAGCTGGCGCAGGCGCTGGAATACGGCGCCAAAACTCTGCAAGTGGAGGCCAACTTCGATCAGATCCTGGCGCTGGTGCGCACGCTCGCCGAACGGCTGGGCATCTACCTGCTCAATTCCATCAATCCCTTTCGCATTGAAGGCCAGAAGACCATCATCGTCGAGATGCTCGACCAGCGCGACTGGAATCCGCCGGATTGGATCGTGCTGCCGGGCGGCAATCTGGGCAACACGGTGGCCTTCGGCAAGGCGCTGCGCGAATTGCGCGCGCTGGGCTTCATCGCCAGAATGCCGCGGCTGGCGGTGATCCAAGCGGAGGGCGCTGCACCGTTTTACGATCTGATGCGCGCGCCCGCGGAGGGCTTCCGCGCCGTGAGCCATCCGGAAACCTTGGCGACCGCGATAAAGATTGGCGATCCGGTATCGTGGCCCAAGGCTTTGCGCGAAGTGGCTTGCTCCGGCGGCGTGGTGGAGAAGGTGAGCGAACAGGAAATCGCGGACGCCAAGGCGGTGATCGGGCGGTGCGGCATCGGCTGCGAGCCGGCCTCCGCTGCGACCCTGGCGGGCATTCGTAAGCTGACAGCGTCGGGCGCGATGGCCTCGCACGCGGACGTAGTCGCTGTTCTGACAGGAAATCTGTTGAAGGATCCCGACTATATCTACCGCTATCACACCGGGAAGCTGGAAGCACCGGATGGAACCACGATCCGGCCCCAGTTCGGCAACCAGCCCACGGTAGTGCCGAACGACGCCGACAGGATCGCCGCAGTATTGCAACGTTCCAGCTAAGTACACCGTTTCAGAAGTGGGGCAGCCGGGCGGCCTGGGAGGCCGCCGCGGCGCGGGGCGTTGCCCCACAAATACGCCATTCGAATATGCGAGGCCATACCCCAAATGGGGGGTATTGTGTCCGCATGGTATAGTACTTCTGGCAGAGAAACCAATAATGGCTGTAGAAAACGTTCCCCCACGTGAAGCCAAATCGGTTCACAAGCAACTTGCCGAGCTATACGACAAGCGGTCGGCGATCGACCAACTAATCCGATGCCTGGAAGGCTATGCGGCGGTCTGCCAGGCTAAGGGCGCGAGGCGCGAGCGACTGAAAAACGCCTGATTCTTTCAGCTAGCGCAGCATACGTCATCGCACCCGGATGATAAAGGCGTACTACCCCGGTGCCGTCGAGCAACACCAAGGTGGGCGTCGTGCTGCAGCCGTACCGCTGGAAGTTTTGGGCACTGAGAGGGACCGGCGTATTTCCCAGTACGGCATAGTACTGCCGCCGCACCTGCTCGATATATCGCATCTCCACATCGGGAGCGGCCTCCCCGGCTGCCGTATAACCATATAGCTGTGTGGGCGCAACCAGCACCAGACCTTTCGGGCCGAATTCCTGCATCACGTGCGCCAGTATGGGCGCTTCCGCTTTACAATCGACGCACCAGTGGGCCCAGAAAAAGAGCAGCACCGGGTGGCCTTTCAGCGACGCAAGAGGCGGCGGCTGCGCTCCCAGCCAGTGGCTGGCGTCGAGTGCCGGCGCGGGTTTCCCCTCCAGGGTCAGCAGGTTGATGTTCTTCTGAATGCGGGGCGCGATGGGCGTGTCGTGCCAAGCCGCCAGTTCCGTTTTGAGATACGCAATGGCTTCCGTCCGCTCACCACGCGCGGCCAGCACCTGCGCATGCACCTCGATGGCGGCGCCGATGGCGGTGCCAAGCGGGGCCGGCGCCGGGCCGCCGCGTTTGAGCATCTCCATCGACAGGTTCCGTGTCTCGGTGGCGTAGCCGTCGGCGCGGTCGAATTGTCCGGCATCCAGCGTGCCGCGCGCCAGCCAGGACAGGGCTTCCAGCATTGCGGGCGTGACACCCACGGCCGTGCGGTAGCTTTGAATCTCGCGCTCGGCCAAGGCGAAGTTGCGGGCGTCGGATGCGGCCCGCACTGCGCCCACGATATCGCCGCCGGCAGCCAGCGCAAGATGGCCCGCCAGCAGCGCCAGTCCCGCGGCGCGCGCGGTAGTCATGAGGCCGCCACCGGTTGTTCGCGCAGCAGGTTCAGAAAGGCCTGCGCCGCCAGGTTGAATTTCTTGCGCTTGCGATGCACGATACCGACGGGCCGCAACAAACCGGGAGCATGCAGGGGCACGGAAACAAGACGGCCCTGCTCGATTTCGGTTTGCATGGTGCGGGCAGGCAGGATACTGATTCCGGACCCCAGCGCGACGGCTTCCTTGATGGTTTGAATATTGTCGAACTGCATCACCTTGCGGACTTCCACACCCTGGTCGCGGAAAAAGCGGTCGATTTCGCGGCGGATCAGCAGATCTTCGTCGAAACCGATGAAGTCCTGGCCAGTGAGGTCGGCGGGTTGCAGCATCGCGCGGGCTGCCAGCGGATGGGAGGGCGCTACGGCCACGGCCATCTGTTCCTTGCGCCACGGGATGACGGCCAGTTCGCGCTTGGCCACGGGATAGCTTACCAAGCCCAGATCCGCATGATCGGCCAGGACCGCCTCATAGATTTTGTCGGGACGCAGATAATCCACGTGCAACTGCGACTGCGGGTGGCGCTGCTCGAACTGCTCGCGGAGGAGCGACATTTCGGAAAGGCCGATGGAGTAAATTGAAGCGACCCGGACAAGGCCCTCGGCGGAACCTTTGAGTTGGTCGAGGGCCACCAGGAACTGCTCTTCGCGGCGCAGGACCTCGCGGCAGAAATCGGCGTAGAGTTTGCCGGCGTCGGTGAGCGCCAGGGGACGGGTGCTGCGGTCGACCAGCGGCAGGCCCAGGCGGCGTTCGACCTCCTGGACGTGTTGGGTAGCGGCGGATTGGCTGATGCCGCAATGCGTGGCGGCGCGGCTGATACTTCTGGTCTGGGAAATTTCCCGGAAAAGCTTGGCTTCGGAAAGATGCAAACGAAGCCATTGTAACATAAGCGTGGCTTATGATGCTGTGAAGGCGAGGCGCGCCACCATGCTGTTCAAAGCCGTTCGCGCGTTCGCGCGCGGGCGCAGCTTGACACCGCGCCCGGCATGGCGATAGCCTATAGCCCATCTATGCAGTGGAGCGCGATCAACTACCCGGCCATCCTGGTGGCCGGAATTGCCAGCATGCTGGTGGGATTCCTGTGGTATTCACCCGCCCTTTTTGGCCCTGCCTGGGCCAAGTGCCGGGGCATCGATATGCACGATCCCAAACAGAGCCAGGAGCTGAAGAAGGGCATGGGCGCAGTGTACTCCGCCAGCCTCGGCGCAACCCTGCTCAGCGCCTTTGCGCTGGAGGCGCTGGTCGTCCGAATCCATTCCGGTGGTGTGCTCGGCGGACTCAAGCTCGGTCTGCTCGTGTGGCTGGGATTCGTTATGACCGTACAACTGACGGCGGCGCTGTTCAGTCACAAGAACAAGACTCTGTTCTTCATCGACACCGGATACCAGCTCGTGTGCTATCTGGCGATGGGCGCTATCGTCGGCGGATGGCAAATGAGTTAGATGTCGATAGCGACTACTTCGTGGTCCAGTATGGAAGTTATGGTCAAAGTAACCGCGCCATCTCTTTCTAAAACCTGCGGCGCCTGGCTGCTTACCAGTAACTGAACCTTCTTCGCCCTCCCACCCTGGGGTAGCTTGATACTGATCTGCTGCGCCGGCACCGGCAGAAATTCGCGCAGCGGACCTTTCATCATCATCGGATTCGTAAGGTTCACCAGATGGACGGTGAGCGAATCCTTTTGCCGCCAGATGGTCACATCCAGCGTGCCGGGCCCGGTTACGACAACCGGTGGCGGCTCATTGACGGCCCACTCCACGGCATTGCGCAGCAGCTTCCCATGATCCGGCGAGAGGACCTCCCAGAAGGTTCGATCTACGTCCCACGGGAAATATACCACCCTGCCCTTCCCCACTTCGCGTACGAAGACCGCGGGGATGTCGGTCTGCGAAACGCGCGGAAAAACCTCTTCCATGGGAAGGTCCGGATAGGACGGAATCAGCGTCAGCGGCGG
>Ga0302324_100014382_pt1 | contig 15967 bp, 13 predicted proteins | sample Palsa_T0_1_FD_201949 | JGI IMG/M metagenome (GOLD analysis project Ga0302324, IMG submission 201949) | Peat permafrost microbial communities from Stordalen Mire near Abisko, Sweden - Palsa_T0_1 | ecosystem: Environmental > Terrestrial > Soil > Palsa > Peat permafrost | place: Sweden: Abisko...
CGCGCGGCGGGATTTCTGCGGCACGGCTCGGGGTCTTGCCTCGTGCGCGCGCTCGGTGGCGCCCTTTGCGGGCGCAGCGGCCTCGTCCGAGGGCCTGAGCGCGCCGCTCCCGTGCGGCTTATCCGTCGAGTGAGTGTTTTTGGTTGCCATGCGGAGGTGCTGCCCCCGTGATGCCTTGACCATGCGAGTTTAACGTGGCGCGCGCGCAGGTGACAGTCTGCACATGCGCGCGTGCGCGAATTCGCGGGCATGGGGGATTTTTGGATCGACGCGTCGTTAAATAATTCAAATAAATCGTTCAGCCCCGGTGTCTGTGATTCGCGCCAACACGCTCGCCCCCGAGTGCGAGGCCAGAATTTCCCCGCAGCGCAGCGCGCACTGCTTCCCGGCCTGGTTGGCCGGGAAGCGCTTCGTTGGTGGAGGCGGGGGGAATCGAACCCCCGTCCGCAAGCACTAGACTTCAGGATCTACGTACGTAGCTCGCTCATTGATTCTCGCGCGGCGCTACCCGAGGAGCAGGGAAGACGCAACGCCAGCGAGCAGTGACTCTTAACGCACCGGCCTGTTCGCAACGCCAGAGCGCGATCCCGTGAACGCGTCCCCTGATTCGGTCGCACAGGCACGAGCCGGTCAGAGGTCAGCTGCGTTTAGGCAGCTAGAGCGTAGTTGTCGTCGTTGGCAACTATGAGTTGCAGCTGTATTTACGAGGGAACTGCGCCTCGGTACGCCCCTGAAGGTTCGCAACCCACGTCGAAACCGGTCGCCCCCTTCAGATTGGCCGCTGGAGCATACCGCAACGGGGGCTGGCACGCCTCGTACGGGCCGCCTGAGGGGGCCGGAACCCCCGGGCGCGGATGTGGTGGGCCTTTCGGTTTCCGACGTTAAGTTAACCATCAGGGCGCACGAGCCGTGCGCGCCATGTCGGCGAGAGCTAAGAGCGGCCGCAAGCACAGCCGGCAGACCTGGTGAGGCATTGGGCGCGGCGCCTCAGCCGCGCCGCAGCGCGCGCGCCTTGTCGCGCTGCCAGTCGCGATCTTTCTCCACGGCGCGCTTGTCGTGCTGCTTCTTGCCCTTGGCGAGCCCGATGCGCACTTTGGCGCGGCCGTTCTTCCAGTACAGCTCGAGCGGCACCAGCGTGTAGCCGCGCCGCTCGACCGCACCGATCAGGCCCTGCAGCTCGCTGTGGTGGAGCAGGAGTTTGCGGGTGCGCACCGGATCGGGGGTGATGTGCGTGGAGGCGGCTGGGAGCGGGGAGAGGTGCGCGCCGATCAGGAACGCCTCCCCCCCGCGCAGGTACACGTAGGCTTCCTTCAGCTGCGCACGCCCGGCGCGCATCGCCTTGACTTCCCAGCCCTGCAGCGCGAGGCCCGCTTCGTAGCGCTCTTCGATGAAATAGTCGAAGCGCGCCTTGCGGTTCTCGGCGATCAGGCGCTCGGATGCAGCAGCTTTGGTCATAGGAGGGCGTAATGGGACAATGCGCACATGCGAGAGGTCAAGCGCGCGGCGCTCGTCGACAGGCCGCCGGCCGAGCTGTTCGCGCTCATCAATGACATCGAGAGCTACCCGCGCTTCCTCCCCTGGTGTACGCACGCGCGCGTGCAGTCGCGCTCGGCGCAGGAGCTGATCGCCACCATCGGGGTGCGTCAGGGTGCGCTGGCGGGGGAATTCACCACGCGCAACACGCTCGCGGTCGATCGTAGCATCCGCATGCAGCTGGTGAGCGGACCGTTCGAGGTGCTCGAGGGCGAATGGCTCCTGACCCCGATCGCAGGCGGCGGGTGCCGCGTGGAGCTCACCATGCGCTTGGCCTTCCGCAACCGTCTCACGGGGTTGCTGTTCGAGCCGAAGTTCGCGCACACGATCGCCTCGCTGGTGGATGCGTTCGTCGCGCGCGCGCGGGCACGAACGTGACGAACGGCGCACGCAAGCGTTGCACGGTCGCGTATGCGACGCGCGAGCGGCAGTACCTGTGGAGCGTCGAGCTGGCGGGGACTGCGAGCATTGCCGATGCGCTCGCGGCGGCGCGCGCAAGCGCCGCAGCGGAACTGCCGGCGGGAATTCCGTGGGAGTCGGGTGCCGTGGGCATCTTTGGCGAGCTGCGCCAGCGCAGCGAGGCTTGCGCGGACGGGGACCGAATCGAGCTGTACCGCCCGCTGCGCCGCGATCCGCGCGAACGCCGCCGCGAGCGTGTGCAGCGCGAGCGCCGCGGCGGCAAAACGCCTTAGATCTTGGGGAACTTCGAGATCGGCGCGCCCTGATCGGGGGCCTGCGGTGCCGATTCCGGCACGTTGTCGCGCTCGAAGCGCGTCACCTTGTCCTCCTTGAAGTACACCACCAGGTGTCGCTGCGCGACCGCGCGCAGGCGGCCGTGGCGGAAGTAATAGAGGTAGTCCCAGCGATCCTTGTCGAAGAGATCCGGCACCATCGGAGTACCCAGAAGGTAGCGCACCTGGGTACGCGTCATGCCGAGCTGCAGCTGGTCGACCGTCTTGCCCTCGAGGAAATTGCCCTGCTGGATGTCCATGCGATAGACGCAGCCACCGAGGGTGGTCGCGATCAGCACGGTGGCCAGGGCGGCAAAGAGTAGGCGCATGTCGACTCGTTGGAGGATAATCACAGGTCGCTAGATGATACCCGGAGAGAGCGCTTGGAAGGCAAGGACCTGCGCAAAGCCGGTCTGAAGGTGACGCTGCCGCGCCTGAAGATCCTTGAGATTCTCGAGGGCAGTACCACGCGTCACCTGTCCGCGGAGGACATCTACCGCACGCTCCTCGAATCCAACGAAGACATCGGGCTTGCGACCGTGTACCGCGTGCTCACGCAGTTCGAGGGCGCAGGCCTCGTCACCCGCCATCACTTCGAGGACGGCATGGCGGTCTTCGAGCTCAACCAGGGCACGCACCACGACCACATCGTGTGCTTGGATTGCGGCCGCGTGGAGGAGTTCATGGACTCAGGGATCGAGGAGCGCCAGACCGCGGTCGCCACCAAGCTCGGCTTCACGATCCGCGATCACTCGCTGATTCTCTACGGCCACTGCCGGCGCCAGAACTGTCCGCACCGCAAGCGTACGACGAGCTAGAGCTTCTTCACCCGCGGCGGGCGCCTCTGGCGCACGGTATCGCCTGCCTCCTGGGGGGCCGCGGCGGCGCCGGCCGGCGCGCCCTTCGGGCCTGCAAGGCTTGCGAGCATCTCGCGCGCGTGCTCGCGCGCCCGCGCGCTGACCTCGATTCCCCCGAGCATGCGCGCGAGTTCCTCGATGCGCTCCTCCGCCGTGAGCTCGGTGAGTGTGGTGCGCGTGCTGCGGCCGTCGGTGAGCTTCATCACCTGCAGGTGATGGTGTGCGAGCGATGCGACCTGCGGCAGGTGCGTGACGCACAGCACCTGGCCGCGCGCGCCGAGCGCGCGCAACTCTCGTCCGACGATCTCCGCCACCGCCCCGCCGATGCCGGCGTCCACCTCGTCGAACACCATGCAGCGCGCGTCATCCGCCGCGCACGACACCTGTATCGCGAGCGACAGGCGCGCGAGCTCCCCGCCCGAGGCGACCTTGGCAAGTGCCCGCGGCGGCTGCCCGGGATTGGCCGTGACGCGAAATCCGATCTGGTCGATGCCGTGCTGCGTCGGGTCGGTGTTGCCGTCCTGCGCCACGCCTGCCTCGAAGCGCCCGCCGGACATGCCGAGGGTCTGCATGCGCGCGCTGATGTCGCGCGCCAGAGCGCGCGCGGCCGCCCCGCGCTTGCCCGAGAGCTCCTGCGCCTGCGCGCGGTACGCCTCGAGCGCAGCGCTCAGGTCCCGGCGCAGTACCGCCAGATCGAGGTCGGCGCGCTCGAGCGCCTGCAGCTCCGCGCCGAGCCGCCGCGCGTGCTCGGGCAGCTGCGCGGCGGGCCCGCGGTGCTTGCGCGCCAGATCCTCGATCGCTGCGAGGCGCCGCTCGATCTGATCCTGGCGGGTGGCGTCGACCTCGAGGGACTCCCCGTAGGAGCTGAGCTCGCGCGCCGCCTCGCGCACCTGGATGGAGGCCTCTTCCAGAGGCGACAGCACGGCTGCGAGCTTGCCATCGAGGGCTGCGAGTGCGCGCAACGCCAGCAGCGCGCGGCTGAGTGCCGCATAGGCGCTGACCGCATCGTTCTCGTACAGGTCCCCGAGGGCTGCGCGGGTGCCCTCGGCGAGCCGTCCGTGGTTGGCCAGGCGCGCGCGCTCCTCGGTGAGGGCCTCGAGCTCACCGGCCCCGAGCTTCAAGGCCTCGAGCTCCTGCACCTGGTAGCGCAGCAGCTCCAGGCGCGCATCGCGATCCCGGGCCTTGCTTTCAAGCTCGAGCGTGCGGTTGAGCAGCTCGAGCCACACGCGGTAGGCAATGCCGACCTGGCCGACGAGGGTGGTGAGCTCGCCGTAGCCGTCGAGCAGCTCGCGCTGTGCCGCAGCGCGCGTCAGCGACTGGAATTCATGCTGGCCGTGAATGTCGATGAGTATGCTGCCCGCCTCGCGCAGCAACTGCACCGGTACGGCCTGCCCGTTGAGGTAGGCACGCGAGCGGCCGTCGCTTCCCACCACACGCCGCACCATGAGCTCCGCGCCGCTGCTGATCGACTGCTCCTCGAGCCACTGCTTGAGTTCGCGCGGGGCCTTGCCGATATCGAAGCTCGCCGATACCTCGGCGCGCTCGGCGCCGTGGCGCACCACCTCCGCGCCCGCCCGGCCCCCGGCGAGCAACTGCAGTGCGTCGACAACGATCGATTTGCCCGCGCCGGTCTCACCGGTGAGCACCGTGAGGCCTGAGCGCAGCTCGAGCTCCACCTGATCGATGATGGCGAAATCGCGGATCTGCAGATGCGTCAGCATCGTTCAGCGATCGAAGTTGCCACGGCCCCAGTTGAGCTTGGAGCGCAGCAGCTTGTAGTAGTCGTGCCCCGGGGGGTGGAGCAGCGTGGCGCGCTCGGGGGCCGTCGTGACGGTCAGTCGGTCCCCGGGGGCGAGTTCGCCTAATTGCGCCCCGTCGCAGCTGCAGTTGGCCTGCGTGTCGGGGCGCTCGAGCAGCGTCACCTCCACCACGGAGGTCGAGGCCACGACAATCGGGCGGTCGGAGAGCGTGTGCGCGCAGATCGGCACGATCACCATCGCTGGCAGATGCGGCTCAATGATCGGGCCGCTGCAGGAGAGGGCGTAGGCGGTCGAGCCGGTGGGGCTGGCGACGATGATGCCGTCGCCGTCGTGCGTATTGACGAAGCTGCCGTTGATGCGGGTCTCGAAGTCGAGTGTGCGTCCGGTGTCGTGCTTCTGCATGACCACATCGTTGAGCGCGAAGGCCTGCGACACATCGCCCCCGGTGCGCTGCAGCTGCGCGGTCAGGAGCGGGCGCTGCTCCGCCGTCAGCTTCCCCTCGAGTGCCAGATCGACCGAAGGGAGCATGTCCTGGGGCATCACATCGGTGAGGAATCCGAGCCGACCGCGATTGACCCCGATCAGCGGCACCGCATGGCGCGCCACGAGGCGCGCGGCGTACAGCAGCGTGCCGTCCCCGCCTACTGCGATGACCAGATCGGCGCGCGGGCCGATCTCATGCTCGGGCACACGCACCACGCCCGTGGACCCGGCGTCGAGCCCGCTGTCGGCACTCACCAGCACCTGCACGCCGCGGCTGGCGAGGTGGGGCAGGAGGGTGGCGACGCTCTCCGCGACACGCGGATCGGCGAATCGGCCGATTAACGCACAGGTGCGTACTGGAAAGGCCATGACGCAAAGCCCTTGACTTAACCGCGCCCGAGACGCCCGCGGCGCGGCCTTTGTAACACGCACACCGCGCCGGCAGCCAATGGGGATTTCACATCCCCGGTGCCAGCTCGCTTGACGCTCGGGCGCTGCGGACGCTAGCTTTCCAGACGGGGCTGTGCAACAAAGTAGAGTATGGCGCACGAAGCTCGGGACGAGTCCTTGGGCGAGCGGGCTCAGCACCTGTTGCGGACCCTCATCGAGAGCTACATCCGGGATGGCCAGCCGGTGGGCTCGCGTGCGCTCTCGCGCGAGTCGGGGCTGCAGCTAAGCTCGGCGACCATCCGCAACGTCATGGCCGATCTCGAGGAGCTCGGCTTCGTCACCTCGCCCCACACCTCTGCGGGGCGCGTACCCACCGACAAGGGCTACCGTTTCTTCGTCAACACGCTGCTGCAGCTGCGCCCGCTCGATGAGGCCGTCAGTGCCGAGATCCGCCGCCAGTTCGAGGCGAGCCGCGACAGCTCCAGCTCCACCGATCTCATCGCCACGGTCTCGCAGCTGCTCTCGAGCGCCACGCAGCTCGCAGGGGTCGTGACGCTCCCGCGCACCAGGCAGGCCTCCGTCACGCAGATCGAGTTCGTGGCGCTCTCGGAAAACCGCGTGCTGGTGGTGCTGGTCTTCAACGACCGCGAGGTGCAGAACCGCATCATCCAGCTCGAGCGCCACTTCTCGCCCGATGAGCTCAAGCGCGCCTCGAACTACCTCAACGAGCAGTTCCGCGGCCGCTCGCTGAGGGAGGTGCGCCAGGAGATCCTGCGCCAGCTCTCCGAGGCGCGCGCCCACATGAACCAGATCATGCTCGATGCCATCGCCGTCGCGCAGCAGGTGTTCGAAGCCGGGAGCGAGGGCCGGCTCGAGTACGTCATCAAGGGCGAGACCAACCTCATGGGCATGGCCGAGCTCACGAGCGTCGAGAAGTTGCGACGGCTGTTCGAGGCTTTCAACGAGAAGCGCGACTTCCTGCACCTGCTCGATCACAGCCTGAAAGCCGAGGGCGTGCAGATCTTCATCGGCCACGAGTCGGGGTACCAGATCCTCGATGATTGCAGCGTGGTCACCTCCGCGTACGCGGACGGGGACTCGGTGATCGGCGTACTCGGGGTGATCGGCCCGACGCGCATGGCCTACGAGCGGGTTATCCCCATCGTCGACATGACGGCTAAACTCCTTGGAGCCGCCTTGAATTCGCGCCGCTGACCCCAAATGCGGGTGCGATTGCCGGTGCGAGGTCTGGAGCTTTAGATGACTGCCAATGAATCCAGGCGCGTCGGTCCCGGGGAGCCCACCGAGGTGCTGCCGGAGACCGCCGCCCAGCTGGTGGAACTCGAGCGCCTGCAGCAGGCGCTCACCGAGTCCGAGGAGCGTGCCAAGAGCCACTGGGAGCAGTACCTGCGCGCGGTCGCCGAGCTCGACAACGTGCGCAAGCGCGCGGCCCGCGACATCGAGGCGGCCAACCGCTACGGCCTGGAGAAGTTCGCCGCCGAGCTGCTGCCGGTGAAGGACAGCCTCGAGCTGGCGGTCCAGAGCGCCCCGCGGGCGGACGTGAATAGTCTCAGGGAGGGCCAGGAGGCGACCCTGCAGCTGCTCGCCAAGGCCCTGCAGACCCTCGGCGTCACCTCCATCGAGCCGCTCGGTGAGCCCTTCGATCCGGCCCGGCACGAGGCCATGATGGCCCAGGACTCCACGACCGCCGAGCCCAACTCGGTGCTGCAGGTGGTCCAGCCCGGCTACGAGCTCAACGGCCGGCTGCTGCGCCCGGCGCGGGTTATCGTGGCCCGATCCCCGTCCTAGGGCTTGAAAGCCCCCGGCGCCAGCCCTAAGAAGTGGTCCTGGACTATCCCTCCTTTGAATGAGAGTGCTTGCGGAGTTAACCCATGGCTAAGGTAATCGGCATTGATCTGGGCACGACCAACTCGTGCGTCGCCATCATGGAAGGCGGCAAGCCGCGCGTGATCGAGAACAGCGAAGGCGACCGCACGACCCCCTCGATCGTGGCCTTCACCAAGGACAGCGAAGTGGTGGTCGGCCAGCCGGCCAAGCGCCAGGCGGTGACCAATCCGCAGAACACCCTGTTCGCGATCAAGCGCCTCATCGGGCGCAAGTTCGAGGACGAGGTGGTGCAGCGCGACATCAAGATGGTGCCCTACAAGATCGTCCGCGCCGATAACGGCGATGCATGGGTCGACGTCCAGGGCAAGAAGATGGCGCCCCCGGAGATCTCTGCCCGGGTGCTCATGAAGATGAAGAAGACCGCCGAGGACTATCTCGGTGAGAGCGTCTCCGAGGCGGTCATCACGGTACCGGCCTATTTCAACGATTCGCAGCGCCAGGCGACCAAGGACGCCGGGCGCATCGCAGGGCTCGAGGTGAAGCGCATCATCAACGAGCCGACCGCCGCCGCGCTCGCCTACGGGCTGGACAAGCAGGGCGGGGATCGCAAGATCGCCGTCTACGATCTCGGCGGGGGCACCTTCGATATCTCCATCATCGAGATCGCGGAAGTCGACGGCGAGCGTCAGTTCGAGGTGCTCTCGACCAACGGGGACACCTTCCTCGGGGGTGAGGACTTCGACCAGCGCATCATCAATTTCCTGGCCGAGCAGTTCGAGAAGGAATCCGGCGTCGACGTGCGCCGCGATCCGCTCGCCGTGCAGCGCCTGAAGGAGGCTGCCGAGAAGGCCAAGATCGAGCTGTCCTCGACGCAGCAGACCGACATCAACCTGCCGTACATCACCGCGGACGCCTCGGGCCCCAAGCACCTGAACATCAAGCTGACGCGCGCCAAGCTCGAGTCGCTGGTGGAGGATCTGGTGCAGAAGACCATCGGCCCGTGCCGCACGGCGATGAAGGATGCGGGTCTGAGCGCTGCCGAAGTGGCCGAGGTCATCCTGGTCGGCGGCCAGACGCGCATGCCGCTGGTGCAGAAGTATGTGAAGGACTTCTTCGGCAAGGAGCCGCGCAAGGACGTCAATCCCGATGAGGCGGTCGCAGTCGGGGCTGCCATCCAGGCGGGCGTGCTCGCTGGCGAAGTGAAGGACGTGCTGCTGCTGGATGTGACGCCGCTGTCGCTCGGCATCGAGACCCTCGGCGGCATCATGACCAAGCTCATCGAGAAGAACACCACCATTCCGACCAAGGCGTCCAATACGTTCTCGACCGCGGATGACAACCAGACGGCCGTGACCATTCACGTCCTGCAGGGCGAGCGCGAGCGCGCCTCGGACAACAAGTCCCTGGGCAAGTTCGACCTGACGGACATCCCGCCGGCGCCGCGCGGCATGCCGCAGGTTGAAGTGTCCTTCGACATCGACGCCAACGGTATTCTGAACGTGTCGGCCAAGGACAAGGCCACCGGCAAGGAGCAGAAGATCGTCATCAAGGCCTCGAGCGGGCTCAACGAGGAGGAGATCAAGCGCATGGTGCGCGACGCCGAGGCACACGCCGAGGAAGACAAGCGCTTCCGCGAGCTGGTCGACGCGCGCAACAAGGCCGACGCGCTGATCCACGCGGTGGAGAAGTCGCTCCAGAGTCTTGGCGACAAGATCGACGCCGCGGAGCGCGCCAAAGTGGAGAGCGCGGTCTCTGATCTGCGCTCGGCCCTCAAGGGCGATGAGCGCGGCGTGATCGAGAAGAAGACCGAGGCACTGGCCCAGGCCTCTGCCGCGATTGCCCAGCGGGCCGCCGCCTCCGAGCAGGCTGGCGGCGCGGCCGGCGCGGACGGTGCAGCCGCCGGCGGCCCGAGCGGCGGAGCGAAGGCGGGCGAGGATGTCGTGGACGCCGAGTTCGAAGAGGTGAAGGACAAGGGACGCAAGGCCTCGTAAGCGATGCATGGCCAAGCGCGACTACTACAAGGTACTGGACGTACCGAGAACCGCGACTGAGGCGGAGATAAAGAAGGCCTACCGGCGCCTCGCCATGAAATACCACCCCGATCGTAATCCCAACGATCGGGAGGCTGAGGAGTCCTTCAAGGAAGCGAAGGAAGCCTGCGAGGTGCTCACCGATTCCACCAAGCGCGCCGCTTACGATCAGTACGGACACCCCGGAGTCGAGGCGGCATCCCGCGGGGCTGCCGGCGGGCGGGGCGGATTCGCCGCGGATGCCTTCAGCGATATTTTCGGCGATGTGTTCGGTGACATCTTCGGTGGCGCGCGCCGCGGCGGGCGCGCGCAGGTGTTTCGCGGCGCGGACCTGCGCTATGAGCTCGAGCTGGAGCTTCCTCAGGCGGTGTTCGGGCACCACGTGGAGATCGACGTCGCGCGGCTCGCCGAGTGCGAGGTGTGCCACGGGAGCGGGGCTGCCAAGGGCAGTAGCCCCTCGACCTGCGACACCTGCGGCGGGGCCGGCCAGGTGCGTGTCTCCCAGGGCTTCTTCCAGCTGCAGCAGACCTGCCCGCGCTGCCGCGGGGCCGGCACCGTCGTGCGCAACCCCTGCGACGGGTGCCTGGGGCAAGGGCGCGTGCGCCGCGCCCGCAGGCTCTCGGTCAAGGTCCCCGCGGGGGTCGATTCCGGCGACCGCGTGCGGCTTTCCGGGGAGGGCGAGGCCGGACGCAACGGCGGACCTACCGGGGACCTGTATGTCGAGATCCAGGTCAAGGAGCACCCGATCTTCGAGCGTGACGGCCAGCACCTGAGCTGCGAGGTGCCGGTGAGCTTCGCCACCGCCGCACTCGGGGGCAGCGTCGGCGTGCCGACCCTGGAGGGGGATGTGCAGCTGAAGATCCCGGGCGAGACGCAGTCGGGACGGGTATTTCGGTTACGCGACAAGGGCGTGAAGCCGGTACGCGGCGGGGCGCGCGGGGACTTGTTCTGCCGCGTGGTGGTGGAGACCCCGGTGCACCTGTCGGCTGAGCAGCGCGAGCTGATCCGGCGGCTCGAGGAGTCGCTCAAGACCCACGACGGCAAGCACGCCCCGCGCGAGAAAGGATTTCTGGAAGGCGTCAAACGCTTCTTCGCCGCCGCATCAGGCAAGACCTGAAGGCTGGCATGAGCGCCGATCGATCCCACGCACCTCTCACCCGCGCGGTGCTTATTGGTGTGACCGGCCGCATGGGGCGCTCGCTCCTGCGTGCGGCCCCGACATTCCCCGCACTCCTGATCACAGGGGCCGTCGCCTCCGCGGACAGCCTCGCGCTCGGGCGCGACGCGGGTGAGCTGTACGGGGCGGGTGTGACGAATCTCAAGGTCACGAGCGACCTGGCGGGTGCTCTGGCACAGGCGGACGTCGCCATCGACTTCAGCACCGCGGCTGCGACTTCCGCCACGCTCGCCGCCTGCTGCGCCGCGCGCAAAGCACTGCTGCTCGGCACCACCGGCTTAGGCGGCGAGCTTGATGCGCAGCTTGAGGCGGCAGCCGCCGACATTGCCCTTCTGGTCGCCCCGAACACCAGCCTCGCCGCAGCGGTGCTCACCGAGCTCACGCGCCGTGCCGCCGCAGCGCTCCCGCTGAGCTTCGACATCGACATCCTGGATCTGCATCACCGCTCCAAGCGCGATGCCCCCTCGGGCACGGCGCTCGCGCTGGCCCGGGCGGCAGCCGAAGCGCGCGGCACGCGTGTGCCCCGGGCAGCCGCGGCGGGCGTTCCCGCAGCTGGCGAAGCGCGCCTGCCGGGTGAGATTCGCTTTGCTGCGGTGCGAGCGGGTGACATCGTAGGCGAGCACACGGTGCTCTTCAGCGGCACGGGCGAGGAGCTGTCCTTGAGGCACCGCGCCAACGATCGGGAGGTGTTCGCCAAAGGCGCGCTCGCGGCGGCGCTCTGGCTGGCTTCCCAACCGCCGGGACGTTATGGCATGGCGGAGTTCCTCGGATTCAAAACAGGGACTTAGAGAGTTATCCGCAGGCCGCCGTGAGCTTTGAGGAGCCATCTGCGAGGAGCAATTTACATGGACACATCGGGCGCAAAGCCCGTAAAATTTCTGCCTAATCCGTGTACGGGTTAGTCCAAGCAAGGCGGGAGGTTGTTCGCAAGAACGCCTCCCGCTTTGTGTATGTGCCTCAGGGAGAGTCGATCACGTGAGCGTAGCTGCGGTGCTCGCCCTGGCAGACGGTACGCTCTTCCGCGGCCAGTCAATCGGAGCCAAGGGCAACACCACCGGCGAAGTCGTTTTCAACACCGCGCTCACCGGCTATCAGGAAATCCTGACCGACCCTTCCTACGCGCGTCAGATCGTCACGCTCACCTGTCCGCACATCGGCAACACCGGCACGACTCCCGAGGACCTCGAGTCTGCGCAGGCCTATCCGGCCGGGCTCATCATCCGCGACCTGCCCGTGCTCGCCAGCAACTGGCGCTCCAACGAGTCGCTGCCGGAGTTTCTCGAGCGCGCCCGTGTGGTCGCGATCGCCGGCATCGATACACGCAAGCTCACGCGACTGCTGCGTGAGAAGGGTGCGCAGGCCGGATGCATCATGACCGGCGATGCGGTCGATGAGAGCGCAGCGGTGAGGGCGGCGCGCAAGTTCCCGGGCCTGAAGGGCATGGATCTCGCAAAGGTCGTCACGACCAAGCGTGCCTACCAGTGGAACGAGGGGAGCCTCTGGCCCGAGACCGGGCGCGCGCCGATCCGTGCCAACCAGCGCCTGCACGTCGCCGCCTACGACTTCGGCATCAAGCGAAACATCCTGCGGCTGCTCGCCGATGCCGGCTGCCGCATGACGGTCGTGCCGGCGCAGACCACCGCACAGGAGGTGCTGGCGCTTGAGCCCGACGGGGTGTTCCTCTCGAACGGCCCGGGGGATCCGGAGCCGTGCGAATACGCCATCGAGGCCACGCGGCGCTTTCTCGAGACCGATGTGCCGGTGTTCGGGATCTGCCTGGGTCACCAGATCCTGGGGCTTGCGGCCGGGGCGCGCAGCGTGAAAATGAAATTCGGTCACCACGGCGCCAACCATCCGGTCCAGGATCTCGATTCGGGCCGTGTGTTCATCAGCAGTCAGAACCACGGCTTCTGCGTGGAGGAGGCCTCGCTCCCCGCGGGCGTCAGGACGACGCACCGCTCGTTATTCGACGGCTCGCTGCAGGGGATCGCCTTCCGCGATCGCCCCGCGTTCGGTTTTCAAGGACACCCCGAAGCGAGCCCCGGCCCGCACGACCTCAAGCCGCTATTTGAGCGCTTCACCTATCTGATGCTGCGCCGGCTGCAGGCGCAGCTGCGCGCGGCCGAAGAGGACCAGCGCCGCCAGCTTGCTGGCGGGCGCTGAAGCGTGGGCAAACGCACCGACATCCAGAGCATCCTGATCATCGGTGCCGGCCCGATCGTGATCGGGCAGGCCTGCGAGTTCGACTATTCGGGCGCCCAGGCGTGCAAGGCGCTGCGCGAAGAGGGCTACCGCGTGATCCTGGTCAATTCCAATCCGGCCACGATCATGACCGACCCGGAGATGGCCGATGCGATCTACATCGAGCCGGTCAACTCCAAGAGCGTGGCGCGCATCATCGAGAAGGAGCGTCCCGATGCACTGCTGCCGACGATGGGCGGGCAGACCGCGCTCAACACCGCGCTCGACCTGGTGCGCGAGGGAGTGCTCGATAAATACGAGGTGGAGCTGATCGCAGCCTCGCGCGCGGCCATCGACATGGCGGAAGACCGCGAGCTGTTCCGCAACGCGATGCGCGAGATCGGACTCGAGACGCCGCAGTCGCAGATCGCCCGCAGTCAGGACGAGGCACTGGCGATCGCAGGTGAGATCGGCTACCCGGTGGTGGTGCGCCCGTCCTTCACCCTCGGGGGGAGCGGTGGGGGCATCGCCTACAACCGCGAGGAGCTCGAGGACATCGTGGCGCGCGGCCTGGATGCCTCTCCGACCGGTGAGGTACTGCTGGAAGAATCCGTGAGTGGCTGGAAAGAGTTCGAGATGGAGGTCGTGCGCGATCGCAAGGACAACTGCATCATCGTGTGCTCGATCGAGAACTTCGATCCGATGGGCGTGCACACCGGCGACTCGATCACGATCGCCCCGGCCCTGACCCTCACCGACAAGGAATACCAGCGCATGCGTGATGCCTCGGTGGCCGTGCTGCGCAAGATCGGCGTCGACACCGGAGGCTCGAACGTGCAGTTCGCGGTCAACCCCGAGGACGGGCGGCTGCTCGTCATCGAGATGAATCCGCGCGTGTCGCGCTCCTCCGCGCTCGCCTCCAAGGCGACCGGCTTTCCGATCGCCAAGATCGCGGCCAAGCTCGCCGTCGGCTATACGCTCGATGAGCTCAAGAACGACATCACCGGAGGGGCGACGCCGGCATCCTTCGAGCCCTCGATCGATTACGTGGTCACCAAGATCCCGCGCTTCACTTTCGAGAAATTTCCGGCCGCCAACGACCGCCTGACGACGCAGATGAAATCCGTGGGCGAGGTCATGGCGATTGGACGCACGTTCCAGGAGTCGCTGCAGAAGGCGCTGCGCGGACTGGAGACAGGCCTCGATGGCCTCTCGCCGCTCATGTCCCTGCCGCTCTCGGATGAGGACCAGGACCGGCTCGGATATGAGCTGCGTGCGCCCGGGGCCAACCGCCTGCTGTATGTGGCGGACGCATTTCGCGCCGGCTGGTCGCTCGCGCGCGTTACCGAGCTCACGAACATCGATCCGTGGTTCCTTGCGCAGATCGAGGAGCTGGTGCAGCAGGAAGCGCAGGTGCGCACGCAGGGTCTGGGTGCGCTCGGCGCCGAGCGGCTGCGCGTGCTCAAGCGCAAGGGCTTCTCGGATGCACGCCTCGCGCGGCTGCTCGACATGCCCGAGAAGGCGATCCGCGACAAGCGGCACGAGCTTTCCGTGCGCCCGGTCTACAAGCGCGTCGACACCTGCGCGGCCGAGTTCGCCACCTCGACCGCCTACCTGTACTCCACTTACGAGGAGGAGTGCGAGGCGCAGCCCACGCAGCGCCGCAAGATCATGATTCTCGGCGGTGGACCGAACCGCATCGGCCAGGGGATCGAGTTCGATTACTGCTGCGTGCACGCCGCGCTGCAGCTGCGCGAGGACGGCTTTGAGACCATCATGGTCAACTGCAATCCCGAGACGGTCTCCACCGATTACGACACCTCCGACCGGCTGTATTTCGAGCCGCTGACGCTCGAGGACGTGCTCGAGATCCTGGCGGTGGAGAAGCCCGAAGGGGTCATCGTGCAGTTTGGCGGCCAGACCCCGCTGAAGCTTTCGCGCGCGCTGGAAGCCGCCGGTGCGCCGATCATCGGCACCTCGCCCGACTCGATCGACGTCGCCGAGGATCGTGAGCGCTTTCAGGCGCTGGTGCAGAGGCTTGGGCTCAAGCAGCCGGCCAACGCGACGGCACGTACCGAGGATCAGGCGGTGAAGCTGGCGCGCGAGGTCGGCTTCCCGCTCGTGGTGCGCCCCTCGTACGTGCTTGGCGGGCGCGCCATGGAGGTGGTGTTCAACGAGGAGGACCTGCGCACCTACATGACCCACGCGGTGCAGGTCTCCAACGACAGCCCGGTGCTGCTTGATCGCTTCCTCGACGTGGCCATCGAGGTGGACGTCGATGCGGTGTGCGACGGGGAGGACGTGCTGATCGGGGGCATCATGGAGCACATCGAGCAGGCGGGTGTGCACTCGGGCGACTCGGGCTGCTCGCTGCCTCCCAACAGCCTCTCGCGCGAGATTCAGGGGGAGCTGCGCGAGCAGACGCGCCAGCTCGCGCGCGCACTGAATGTCGTGGGTCTCATGAACGTGCAGTACGCCATCCAGAGCGGGGTGATCTACGTGCTCGAGGTCAACCCGCGCGCCTCGCGCACCGTGCCCTTCGTCTCCAAGGCGACCGGCCTGCCGCTCGCCAAGATCGCCGCGCGCGTCATGACCGGGCGCAAGCTGAAGCAGCTGGTGGGCGCGGTGGAGCGCGTGCCGGGCTATTTCTCGGTCAAGGAAGCCGTGTTCCCGTTCATCAAGTTCCCCGAGGCCGACCCGATCCTGGGTCCGGAGATGAAGTCGACCGGGGAGGTGATGGGCACCGGGCGCACGTTCGGGGAGGCCTACGCCAAGGCGCAGACCGCCTCGGGGGTGACGCTCCCGCGCCACGGCGTGTGCTTCATCAGCGTGCGCGATCGCGACAAGGCTCCGGCGGTGACCCTTGCGAAGAAACTCATCGAGCGTGGCTTTGAGCTGCTGGCGACTGAAGGCACGGCGCGGGCGCTGAGTGAGGCCGGGGTCGCCTGTCGGCGCGTCAACAAGGTGCGCGAAGGCC
>Ga0302324_100014384_pt1 | contig 15963 bp, 13 predicted proteins | sample Palsa_T0_1_FD_201949 | JGI IMG/M metagenome (GOLD analysis project Ga0302324, IMG submission 201949) | Peat permafrost microbial communities from Stordalen Mire near Abisko, Sweden - Palsa_T0_1 | ecosystem: Environmental > Terrestrial > Soil > Palsa > Peat permafrost | place: Sweden: Abisko...
TCCGACCCACAGTCGCAGGCTGGCGAGCAGGCGCCCGGGGCTGAGCAGGTGCATGGTGAAGCTGATGTCGTGGCCGCCGCCGCTGTTCGGCGCCCGCACCATATCCCCGGCGTCGAAAGCACCGTTCCCATCCAGCCGGTAGGCGAGGTGCAGCAGTTGGTGGAAGCCGCCGCCCAGGATCCGGCCGACGTAATTGGTGCCGAATATCATGTGCTCCAGGATCAGCAGCAGCAGCGGCGGCGCCAGCGCCCAGATCAGCGGCGAACGGCGCGCCCAGACCGAGGCCAGCATCAGGTAGGCGGCCAAGGGGGCGTACCACAGCAGCGCCGCGATCAGCCCGTAGAACACGATGCCCTGCATGCGCAGCCACGACAGCACGTTCCACAAAGCCATCACCGGCTGCCCGTTGACGATCACGTCGTGGTTGCGCAGCACCAGTATGGCGCTGCCGGCAAGGCTGGTGGCCGCGGCAATTGCAAACGCGCCCAGCGGCACCAGCGCAAGGCCGGTCAGCAGCTTCACCAGCACCGTGCGGGCATCGGTTACCGGCATCGAGCGCCAGAACAGGATGCTGCGGTCGCGGCGCTCGCCGTACAGGCAGTCGATCAGGTAGCCGGATGCCTGCAGTGCCGCTGCCAGGTAAAACGGCGCCGCCCAGCCCAGCACCATCAGCTCGACCAGCGGCGGCGGCGTGGGTCCGTCGTAGTGGATGCCCGGATCGCCAAAGTTGAGTTGGATGCGGCCGAAGATCGCGGCCGCCAGCAGCATCACCGCGGCGATCGCGAGCGGCACGATCCACAGTGAGCGGTATTCCCAGAACTCGCGCCTAATCTGTGTCAGCAGTGCTTTCATGGGGTGGCCACCTGCATCTTGGCCACGAACAGGTCGGCGATGCCGGGGGTGCGCAGCTCGCCGAGCCCAGCCAGGCTTTCGGCCGGTCGGTCCTGGTAGAGCATGATGGTGCGGCCGAACAGCTCGCGCACGTAGAACGGGTTCAGCGAACGCGCCTCCTCGATGCGGTCTGGCGACACGGTGAGCTGCTGGAAGCGCGCGGGCAGGTCGTCCACCGCCGCGTCAAGTACCACGCGCCCGCGATCGATGAACAGCACATCGGTCAGCAGGTTTTCCACTTCCTCGACCTGGTGCGTGGTCAGCAGGATGGTGCGCTCCTTGTCGATGTAGTCGTTCAGCAGCGTGTCGTAGAACTGGCGGCGGTAAACCAGATCGAGCCCGAGCGTCGGCTCATCGAGCACCAGCAGGCGGGCGTTGATCGCGAGGATCAGTGCCAGGTGCAGCTGCGTGATCATGCCCTTCGACAGCTGGCCGATGCGGCTGCCGCGGCGGATGTCGGTCGTCGCCAGCACCTGCTCGGCGCGCTTGCGATCGAAGCGCGGATGCACGCCGGCGACGTAGTCGATCGCATGCGCAACGCTGAGCCAGCGTGGCAGCACCGCCGCATCGGCGATGAAGCACACCTGGCTCATCAACGCATTGCGGTCGCGCGCGGGGTCGATGCCCAGCACCTGGACGCTGCCCTGATAGCTGGTGAGTCCGAGGATGGTCTTGAGCGCGGTGGTCTTGCCGGCGCCGTTGCGGCCGATCAGCCCGACGATGCGGCCCGGCTGCACGCTGAAGCTGACGTGGTCGAGCGCGACGAAGCTGCCGTAGCGCTTGCTGAGATTTTTCGCTTCAATGATCGTGGCCATCGGTTTCATCCTTATGGGGGGCCGGCGGCACAGACGGCGCGGCGCCTGGCGCTTGCAGCAGATCTTCCACCGACAGGCCGAGGCGGGTGATGAGCGCGCGCACCTTGGGCCAGTCGCTGTCTAGGAAGCGGCGCCGCTCGTCGGTGCGCAGTGCGGCGGCCGCCCCGGCGCTGACATACATGCCGCGGCCGCGGCGCTTCTCGACCAGCTGCTCGTCCACCAGCTGCTGGTAGCCCCTGAGCACGGTGAGTGGATTGAGCCGGAACTCGGCGGCGACGTTGCGTACCGAAGGCAGCGGGTCACCTTCCTTGAGCACGCCCTCGAGGATCATCGCGACCACGCGATCGCGCAGCTGCCGGTAGATCGGCTGGCTGCTGTCCCATTGCGTGTCAATGTTCACGTGCCGTTGCGGGTCACTCAGCGCGAGCGCGCGACGACGATCTAGCCGCGGATGTCCGGACTGGAGTCGCTGGGTGTCGTGTCGTTGGGCATGGCGCGGGTTGGCGACTGCCGCATCGCCGCCATGCCATATTCATGCACGCCGGCGGAACTGATGATCACCTGGATCGTTACGGCGGTAATTGCCAGCGCCACGGCGGCGCAGATCATCCGCCGCAGCGGCTTGCCCTGGGTCAGATGCTCAATGTGGCTGTTCATGTCGGTCGCTCCTCGTCTGTGCTTGCGTACTAGTGATATATTCAACTACAACACTAATCGCATGTCAAGCCGCCGAGCGTGGCTGATAATGGCACTCATGGGTGCGCTAACCATGTTTGGACCACTTGAAAACCACGATTCAACCACGGTCGACACCAGACAGCACGGCGCGCACAGCGCAACGGAAACGCCTCTATCCGAAATGAAGGCAGCACCAATCAGTAGAATCAGCGCACTTTTTCGAGCCTCGGAGACCCCATGAAGACGCCCTTGAACGTTGCCATCACCGGCGCCGGCGGCCAAATCGGCTATGCGCTGTCGTTTCGCGTCGCCTCCGGAGCGATGCTCGGCCCCGATCAGCCGGTCAATCTGCATCTGCTGGAAATCACTCCGGCGCTACCGGCGCTGGGCGGCGTCGCGATGGAACTCAATGACTGCGCATTTCCGACCCTGAACAAAGTAGTCACCACCGACGACGCCCGGGTCGCGTTTCGCGACTGCCAGGTAGCGCTGCTGGTGGGGGCGCGGCCGCGCGGCCCCGGCATGGAGCGCAAGGATCTGCTGCTCGCGAACGCGCAGATCTTCTCCGCACAGGGCAAGGCGCTGGACGCGGTCGCCAGCCGCGATTTGCGCGTGCTGGTGGTTGGTAATCCAGCCAACACCAACGCACTGATCGCCAGCCGCAATGCACCCGGGCTCGCTCCGCGCCAGTTCACCGCGATGATGCGCCTGGATCACAACCGCGCGCTGTCACAGCTGGCGGAGAAGACCGGCACCCACGTCAATGACATCGTGCACCTGACGATCTGGGGCAATCACTCATCGACCCAGTACCCGGACTTGAGCCACGCGCAGGTCAAGGGCAAGCCGGCCACCAGCCTGGTAGACCAGGCCTGGATCGAGCAGCATTTCATACCGACGGTGCAGCAGCGCGGCGCCGCCGTCATCAAGGCGCGCGGCTCCTCCTCGGCGGCATCGGCAGCGTCGGCGGCGATCGATCACGTGCGCACCTGGGTACTGGGCACGGCGGCCGGCGACTGGACCAGCATGGCGATTCCCTCGGACGGCAGCTATGGCATCGAGCCGGGCCTGATCTACTCCTACCCGGTGACCTGCAGCGACGGTGTCTACCGCATCGTGCCGGATCTGCCGATCAATGATTTCAGCCGCAAGCGCATGGATCTGAGCGCCGCCGAGCTGCGCGAGGAGCGCGACGGCGTGCGCGAGCTGCTCGGCGGCTGAAGCGCGCGTGCCGGCGCGCAAGCGGATATAGTTCCGCGCGCGAGCCGTGTCAGCGCGGCAGGAGCTTAATCCATGATTGGCGCCATCATCACCGTGTGTTTCATCGTCGCGGTGCTGTATCTGGCGTACCGGCGCCTGCCGCTGCTGTCCTTTACCATCGCGTTCACGCTGCTGCTGGTGGCCTACAGCGCGCTGGGTCATCCGGCCGGTGCCTGGCAGGGCCTGCTGTGGCTGCTGCTGACATGCTTCTGGCTGCTGAATCTGCCTCCGCTGCGCATCGCACTGATCAGCCGGCCGTTCATGCGCACCTACCGGCGCCTGCTGCCGCCGATGTCCGATACCGAGCGTGACGCGCTCGAGGCCGGCACGGTGTGGTGGGAAGGCGAGCTGTTCACCGGCAACCCCGATTGGCGCAAGTTGCATGCGGCCGCCGCCCCGACGCTGTCGGCCGAGGAGCAGGCGTTTCTCGACGGCCCGTGCGAGACGTTGTGCCGCATGCTCGATGACTTCGACATCACGCACCGGCGCGCCGACATGCCACCGGAGGTGTGGCAGTACATCAAGTCGCAGGGCTTCTTTGCGATGATCATCCCCAAGCGCTACGGCGGCCTCGAGCTGTCGACCTACGCGCATTCAAGCGTGCTGGTGAAGCTTGCCGGCCGCAGCGTTACCTGCGCCTCCACGGTGGCGGTGCCGAATTCACTCGGCCCGGCGGAACTGCTGCTGCACTACGGCACCGAGGAGCAGAAGAACCATTATCTGCCGCGGCTGGCGCGTGGCGAGGAGATTCCCTGCTTTGCGCTGACCGGACCGCGGGTCGGCTCGGATGCCGCATCGATCCCGGACACCGGCGTGGTCTGCCGCGGCCAATGGCAGGGACGCGAAGTCATCGGGCTGAAGTTCAATTTCGACAAGCGCTACATCACACTGGCGCCGGTGGCGACGCTGGTCGGCCTGGCGTTTCGCATGTTCGATCCCGACCATCTGCTCGGCGACCGCACCGACATCGGCATCACCTGCGCGCTGCTGTCGCGCGATACGCCGGGCATCGAGATCGGCCGGCGCCACATGCCACTCAACGTCGCATTCCAGAACGGCCCGCTGCACGGCCGCGACGTGTTTGCGCCGCTCGACTGCATCATCGGGGGAGTTGCGATGGCCGGTTGCGGCTGGCGCATGCTGGTGGAGCAGCTGTCGGTCGGCCGCTGCATCTCGTTGCCCGCCAATGCCACCGGCGGCGCGCTGGCGGCGATCTTTGCCACCGGCGCCTACGCCCGCATACGCCGCCAGTTCAACACGCCGATCGGCCGCTTCGAGGGCGTCGAGCAGATGATCGCGCGCATGGTGGGGCTCGGCTACATTATGGATGCGGCGCGCAGCGTCACCACCGCGGCGATCGACCACGGCGAGAAACCGGCGGTACCGGCCGCGATCCTCAAGTACCACGTCACTGAGATGGGACGGCGCGTCGGCAACGACGCCATGGATGTACAGGGCGGCAAGGGCATCATGCTCGGTCCGGGCAATTACCTCGGCCGCGGCTATCAGTCGATTCCGATCGCGATCACGGTCGAAGGCGCGAACATACTGACGCGCAACCTGATCATCTTCGGCCAGGGTGCGATCCGCTGCCACCCGTTCGTGCTGCGCGAAATGAATGCGGTACGCCACCATGATCGCAGCCATGGCGTTGCCGCATTCGATCACGCGCTGTTCGGCCATATCGGCTTCACCATCTCCAACGCCGCACGCTCGCTGATGATGGCCCTGACCTTGGCGCGCTTCGAGCACGTGCCGGAATCCGGACCGACACGGCGCTACTACCAGCACATCGAACGCTTCAGCGCGTCTTTCGCATTCGCCACCGACGTCGCGATGCTGACGCTCGGCGGTTATCTCAAGAAAAAGGAAACCATATCGGCGCGCCTGGGCGACGTGCTGTCGGCGATGTACCTGGCCTCGATGGTGCTCAAGCACCACGACAACCAGGGACAGCCGGCCGAGGAACTGCCGATCGTCGAATGGGCGTGCCGCGAACTGCTGTACCAGGCGCAGGAGCAGCTGCACAGCGTGCTGCGCAATTTTCCCAACCGCGCGCTCGCCGGCATGATGCGGCTGCTGATCTTCCCGCGCGGGCTCACCTATTTCGCTCCCGCCGACCGGCTCGGACGCTCGGTTGCCGACCTGGTGCTGAACGACACTGAGACCCGCCGCCGGCTGTGCCGGCTGGTATACCGCACCGTGGAGGACGGCAACCCGCTCGGTGCGCTGCAACAGGCGCTCGAACTGGCCGCGGTCGCCGAGCCGCTGGAGCGCAAACTGCGCGTCGAGGGGCAGAAGACCGGACGCCTGAGCGCGCTCGACCTGCCTGGCCAGATCCGCCAGGCGCTCGCGCTCGGGATCCTGACAGCGGCCGAGGCGCAGCTGCTGAGCGACTACGACCACCTGGTGATGCAGATCATCGACGTCGATGATTTCGCACCGCACGAGCTTGGGCTAGTCTCGGCCCGGACATTTCCGCGAGCCCTTGCTCCTATTACCGACACGGCTCCCGTCACCGAAGGAGATCAGACATGCGCGTCGTGACCGTCACCATGCTGTTGGCGCTGGCTTGCAGTGCCGCCTTGGCCGACCAGACGCCCTCGCCCGCGGGCGCGGTGGTCTACATCATCAAGCCGGCCGCCGGCGCCCGGGTCAAGAGCCCGGTCACTGTGGTATTCGGACTCAGTGGCATGGGTGTGGCGCCGGCCGGCGTCAAATTCGACAACACCGGCCATCACCACCTGCTGATCGACACCGAGCTGCCGGCGGATCTCACGCAGCCGCTGCCGGCGACCGACAGCATCCGCCATTTCGGCAAGGGCCAGACCGAAACCACGCTCGAGCTGCCGCCGGGCAAGCACACGCTGCAGCTGCTGTTCGCCGATTACACCCACACGCCGTTCACGCCCGACGTGGCTTCGAAAAAGATCACGATCACGGTGACCAAGTGACGGCGCTGACCGTGGGTTGACCCAGCGCCCATGTATCTGTCGTTCTTCGGGATCGCGGAAAAGCCGTTTGCGATCACCCCCGATCCGCGCTACCTCTACCTGAGCGAGCGGCATGCGGATGCGCTGGCCCACCTGGTGTACGGCATCAACGAGGCCGGCGGCTTCATCCAGCTCACCGGCGAGGTCGGCACCGGCAAGACCACGACCATCCGTTCGCTGCTGGCGCGCGCGCCGAAGAACGCCGAGATCGCGCTGATTCTCAATCCGCGCATGGGGCCCGGCGAGTTCCTGCTGGCGCTGTGCGAGGAGCTGGGCATGGGCGCGGACGACGACGCCGTCGGCAACACCAAGGAACTGGTGGACCTGCTGAACCGCTATCTGCTGCGCGCGCACGCGCAGGGCCGGCGCGTGGTGCTGATCGTCGATGAAGCACAGAACCTCGCCCCGGAGGTGCTCGAGCAGATCCGGCTGCTCACCAATCTGGAGACCGAGACCCAGAAGCTGCTGCAGATCATCCTGATCGGACAGCCGGAGCTGCGCAAACTGCTGGCGCGCGAGGATCTGCGCCAGCTGGCGCAGCGCATCACCGGCCGCTACCACCTCGATCCGCTGTCGCGCCAGGAGACCGCGGCCTACGTGCGCCATCGCATGCGCGTGGCCGGCGCGACCGCCGATATCTTCACGCGCGGCGCATTGCGCGAGGTTTATAACGTCACCCGCGGCATTCCGCGCGTGATCAACATCATCTGCGATCGGGCACTGCTCGGCGCCTATACCCAGGAGCTGCACCAGGTGCCGGCCGCGCTGGTACGCCGCGCCGGCGCGGAAGTCTTCGACCAGGACCTGTCGCCGCGCTGGATTCCGGTGCTCATCGGTGGCCTGGCCGTGGCCGTACTGATCGGCAGCGCGCTACTGCTGTGGCGCTATGCACCGCGGCACGCGACGCCTGCCGCTGCGGCCGCAGTTACCACGGCGCCAACGGTGGCGGCGCCCGCGGCAGCGCCCGCGGCAGCGCCTGTGGCGAGCGAGTCGTCGGCGGCGTCGGCACCCGCGGCCGCCGGCTCGGGCGCAGTTGCCGCCCCTGCGGCCGATGGCGCGTCCGACAACAGTGCATCGGGCGCGACGGCGCCAGCCGCAGCACCGTCGGCGACGGCAACGCCGGGCGCGACCACGGCGCCTGCCAGCGCGATCAGCGCGCCGCAGAGCTTTGCGCAGGTGCTGGCGAGCAATCGCAGCGGCACCGGCACCGATAGCGCGTTCGCGCAGCTGCTCGGCCTGTGGCAGGCGAGCTATACCCCCGGCAAGACCGACGGCTGTAGTCAGGCGCTGGCGCAGGGTCTGCGCTGCCTGATGCAGCGCGGTTCGCTGGCGCAGTTGCGTATGCTCAACCGACCGGCCATCCTGATGCTCAGCGATCAGGCCGGTACACCCAGCCAGGTCGTGCTGCGCGCACTCAGGGACGACACCGCCCAATTGCAGATCGGCAGCCAGAGCGTGAGCGTCAGTATCGCGGAACTCACGCGCTTCTGGTTTGGCGACTTCGTGCTGCTGTGGCGTCCGGGCGTCAAGGACGTGCGTGACCTGAGTGCCGGCATGCGCGGCGCGCCGGTGCGGCAGCTACGCGAGCAGCTCAATCGCTGGAGCGGCGCCGGCAACAGCGCGTCCACCAGCGATGCGTACGACGGGAGCCTTGTGCAGTTGGTCGAACAGTTTCAACGCGCCAATCGCCTCGCCGTCGATGGCATCGCCGGCATCGAGACGCAGGTGGCGCTGGACGCGGTGCTGGCGACGCCGGATTCGCCGCTGCTGCAGCCGCTATCGGCGCAACAGGCGTTGACGCGAGGCGGCTGATGTCCCTGATTCTCGACGCACTCAAGAAGTCGGAAGCCGAACGCCAGCGGCAGACCGGACCGACGCTGCTCGAAGTGCGCGTGACACAGCCGCGCCGCCGCTATCCGATCTGGGTGATTGCGGTCGGCGCGCTGCTGGCGATCAACATCCTGCTGCTGCTGATCTTCGTGCTGCGCCGGCCGGCGGCCACGGCAACGCCGGCAGCGCAACTTGGCGCCAGCGCGCCGGCGGCCACGGCGCCGGCAGGCACAGCGGCGCCGCCACCGGCATCGGCGTCAGGCGCCGGTGCGCAGCCTGCCGGGCCGCTGCCTGCCGGCCCGCTGCCGTCCAGCGTCGCGCCCATGGCGGCGAACGGCGCGGAGCCGCCGCTCGCGCCGGCAACATCCGCGGGCGGCGACCCCGGCTTGCTCGAGTCCGCGGCCAACGGCCTGGCCGCGCACAATCCGGCCGACGACGAACCGGCGGTTCCCGCCGGCGACGCCGGCCACTACGCCAGCCTGCCGAGCTTCAGCGATGTCGGCGGCGATCTGCCGGCCTTGCGGCTTGATCTGCATGTGTACGCGGAACGCCCCCGTGACCGTTACGCGCTGATCAACATGCACCGGGTGCACGAGGGCGACGTCTTGCCGGAAGGGCCGCAGGTACTGGCGATCACCCGCGAGGGCGTCGCGCTCGACTGGCGCGGTCAGCAATTCATGCTCCATCCGCAGTAGCGAGCCTGGCGTGCTTGAGCAGGCTCTGCAGCTCGAACTGTGGATCCGCGGCCTGCTCGGGCGTTGGCGAGAGCCCGTGATCGAGCAGCCGCTTGGACTGCATGTGATCCTGCACGCGGCTCAGTGAGTCGACCGCGATCAGGCGCCCGGCGCGGAAATAGAACGCCGAGAATGCCGGCTTCTGCAGATCGCCGCGCGTCACCACCTGGTCATAGCCATGGCTCAGGCCGACCATCTGCAGCTTGATGTCGTACTGATCCGACCAGAACCACGGCGCCGCAACGAACGGGCGCTCGCGCCCCTGCAGCCCTGCCGCCGCCGACTTGGCCTGCTCGACCGCGTTCTGCACCGACTCCAGCCGCAGCAGTCGGCCGTCGGCCAGCCGGCGCGCGGTGCAGTCGCCGGCCGCCACGATCGACGCATCGCTGGTGCGCGCACAGTCGTCCACCAGGATGCCGCGATCGCACGCCAGCCCGGCTGCCGCCGCCAGCCGGTCATCCGCCACCACGCCAATGCCGACGATGACACAGCCGGCCGCATGCTCGCGGCCGTCGGCGGTGCAGACCGCCTCGACGCCGTCGGCGCCGCCCAGCAGTCGGGTGACCTGGGCCCCGAACAGCAGCTCGACGCCGTGCGCGCGATGCACGCGCTCGAAGGCTTCCGAGACGATCGGCGCGGTGACACGCGACATCAGCCGCGGCAGTCCCTCGAGCACCGTGACCGCCGCGCCGAGCTTGCGCGCACTGGCGGCCACTTCCAGGCCGATGAAACCGCCGCCGATCACCACCACCGGGCGGCCGGCGGCCGCGCACCGCCGGATCGCAGCACTGATCGCGGCCGAATCGCCGATCGAGCGCAGGCTCAGGACCTGGCCGAGCGCGGCGCCCGGAACCGGCAGCGCGCGCGCCGACGCCCCGGTGGTGAGCGCCAGCTTGCTGTAGTCGAGCCGCTCGCCATTGGCGAGCTGCAGCTGCGACGCCGCGCGATCGATCGCGATCACTTCGGTATCGAGCTTCAGTGCGATCCTGCGCCGCAGCAGGGCTTCGGCGCCGCGCAACGCCAACGCGCTGTACGCACCGGGCTCGAGCAGCCATTTCTTCGACAGCGGCGGACGCTGGTAGGGCGGGTGCGATTCGTTGCCGATCAGCAGCAGCTCGTCGCCATAGCTTTCCTGGCGCAGCGATTCGGCGATCTGCACACCGGCCTGGCCCGCGCCGACGATCACAATGGGTGCCTGGGAAGTCACTAACTAACCATTCTGCCCGCGAGCTATCTGTTGTGCCTGCGGGTCAGCTCTGCCGCTCCGGAAACTGCACGGTAAGACCGTCGAGCGCCGCGCTGACGATCAACTGGCACGACAGCCGGCTGTTGGGGCGCCGTTCGGCTGCCACGTTGCTCAACATCAGGCACTCATCATCGGAGGGCGGCACCAGATTGTCCAGCCACGGCGGTTGTACATAACAATGGCAGGTGGCACAGGCACAATTGCCGCCGCACTGCGCCTCGATGCCGTCGATGCCTGCGTCCACCGCGCCGCGCATCACGCTGCTGCCGGCGCCGAGCTCGAGCGTGCGCTCGCGGCCACCGGGCTCGATGTACCTGACTCGCGGCATGCAGCACCTTGGGGCAACGTGAAGCGGGAGGCGTCAGTGTATATCCGCGGGTACGGTTGCGCGCGCCGCCCCGGCGGCGATGGCGGCGGTGGCGGCGGTGGCGGCGGTGGCCGCGATGGCGGCGACGGAGCAAAAGTACAAATTCCGATGTATTCCGTCCATTCCCTCGCGGGCGCGAATCCTTAGTCTGCGCTTCAGGGAGCGACGCGCGCTGTGCGTCGCTGGCAGGGAGTGATGATGTCCAGGACCCAGGTCGCCATCATTGGCGCCGGCCCTTCCGGGCTGCTGCTGTCGCAACTGCTGCACACGCGCGGCATCGACTCGATCGTACTGGAGCGCCAGACGCGCGAGTATGTCGAGGCGCGCATCCGTGCCGGACTGCTCGAGTGGGGCACGGTCGAGCTGCTGAACGAGGCCGGGGTCGGGGCGCGCATGATGCGCGAGGGCCTGGCGCATGACGGCGTGGAACTGGCATTCGACAGCGGCACGCACCGGATCGACCTTGCGGCCCTGACCGGCCACCGCATGATGGTCTATGGCCAGACCGAAATACAAAGGGACCTGGCGGAAGCGCGCACCGCGTCCGGCGGCCACATCGTCTGGGAGGCCAGCGACCTGGCGATCCATGATTTCGATGGCCGCGCGCCGCGGGTCAGCTACACACATCATGGACAGCGGCGGCAGATCGAGTGCGACTTCATCGCCGGTTGCGATGGCTACCACGGTGTCACGCGCGCCAGCGTTCCGCACGACCGGATCGCGCTGCACGAGCGCAGCTACCCGTTTGGCTGGCTTGGAATCCTGGCGGACACCGCGCCGGTGACCGATGAGCTGATCTACGGCAATCACGCGCGCGGCTTCTCGCTGTGCAGCATGCGCTCCAGGACCCGCAGTCGCTATTACCTGCAGTGCCCACTTGATGACCATATTGATAACTGGCCCGACGCGCGCTTCTGGGACGAGTTGCGCGCGCGCCTGCCGGAAAAGTACGCCGCGCGGCTCGAGACCGGACCGTCGATCGAGAAGAGCATCGCGCCGCTGCGCAGCTTCGTCGCCGAGCCGATGCGCTTTGGCCGGCTGTTCCTGGTCGGCGACGCGGCGCACATCGTGCCGCCAACCGGCGCCAAGGGGCTGAACCTCGCGCTCGCCGATGTGCGCTTGCTCTACCACGGACTGGTCGAGCACTACCACGGCGCTGGCGATACGCTGCTGGAGCAATACTCCGCGCACGCGCTGGCGCGGGTGTGGAAGGCGACGCGCTTCTCATGGTGGTTCACGACCCTGATGCACCGCTTTTCCGACGACACCTTCGCCTACCGGCTGCAGCTGGCGGAGCTCGACTACATCGTGCGCTCGCCGGCGGCCGCGGCGGCGTTCGCCGAAAACTACGTCGGGCTCAAGTAGCAGGGGCCGCACACCACGACGCAGAAAAGTCCAAGTTCCTTCCAGTTTCGTCCATGTACCGGCGCCAGCCGCGCGACTAACCTGAAACTCGCGCGCATTCTAAAGAGCACTCATAGAGGCCGGCGCTCGGGTTCAGGGATGACTTAAGGGGGATTCATGAAGCACAAAGCATTGTGGCTGCTCGCGGCCGTTGGCGCGGCGTTGCCGCTGGCCGCGTTCGCGCAGACCAGCGGCGCACCGGAGACCGGGACGCTGGAAGAGATCGTGGTCACCGCCGAGAAGCGCACCGAGAATGTCCAGGAGGTGCCGATCGCGATCACGGCGTTCTCGCAGACCGACCTGCGCGAAAAAGGCGTCACCGACATCCATGGTCTGTCGATGCTGACGCCGAACGTCAATCTCGACGCCGGTGCGCCGTTTTCAGGCTCCAACTCGGTGCTGTCGGCCTCGATCCGCGGCATCGGCCAGGATGACTTCGCGTTCAACCTCGATCCCGGCGTCGGCGTCTACGTCGATGGCGTCTACCTTGCGCGCACCGTCGGCGCCAACCAGAACCTGCTCGATGTGGAGCGCATCGAGATTCTCAATGGCCCGCAGGGCACGCTGTTCGGCCGCAATACCATCGGTGGTGCCATCAGCATCGTCACCCGCACGCCGGGCGACCAGCTGGCGCTGCAGGCCCAGGTGACCGGCGGCAGCTACAACCGGCGCGACATTTCGTTGATGGCGGACATTCCGTTGACGAGCAACCTGCTGTCGACACTCACGTTCTCCGACGCGTACCGCGACGGCTACCAGAAGCGCATTCCCTATCCATCGCCGACGCCGTACGTGACCGACCCGGTGGGTGCGTTCCACAGCGCCGGCACCGAGGCCTTCGACACCCAGGGCGGGGAGAACCAGCAGGTGCTGCGGGCCAAGTTCCTGTGGAAGGCCACCGACGCGCTGACCGCAACCATGACGCTCGACTGGACCCACACCAACCAGCCGTCCACCGCCAATACGGTGCTGGCGACGGAGACCACCGGCGGACCCCCAACGCAGATCTTTGGCCCGATCTACAATGCGTGCCTGCTGGGTATTCCGTTCGCGCCGACGGCGGCCCTGGTCTGCGGACCGCGCAACACGGTGGGCACGCCGCTGTGGCAGGCGAACCTGAACCCCACAACCACGCGCCTGCTGTACGGCCCCGCGGTCGTCAACACCGGCAACATCGATACCACCTATGCCACCGGGCTGAACTTCGACAAGCTGGATTCTTATGGTGGCGCGATCACCGCCGACTGGGTGATCGATCCGTCCTTCACGCTGCGCTCGATCACCGGCTGGCGGCGGCTGCATTGGGACACCGGCCTGGATGCCGATGGCTCGCCGATTGATTTCTTCGAGCTCAGTTTCGCCGAAGGCCAGCACCAGATCTCCGAGGAAGTGCAGCTGCTCGGGGACCTGTTCGACTCGCGCTTGAAGCTGGTCGCCGGACTGTATTTCTTCAACGAAGGCGGCTACATCCACGACTGGGTGACCTTTGGCGGCGGTCTGCTGCAGGTCGACGGCCCCAACACCCTTGATACGACCTCGTATGCGGGCTACGTGCATGCCGACTACAAACTCACCGACGCCATCGGGCTCACGCTCGGCGGCCGCGAATCCGCCGACCGCAAGACCTTCACCGGCGGCCAGCAGGACCTGAACGGGTTTTTCTACCGCCTGTTCGGCGGCTGCTATGCGGGCTATCCCACCACGCCATCGCCAGCCTGCGTCGCGACCCTGGCCAGCCTGGGCTATGGCTTTCCCAACCCCAACAACCCCTATCAGGTGTATCCGGTGGGCGAGAACCACCAGAACTTCAATGAGTTCACGCCGACGGCAGGCATCCAGTATCACTTCGATGACAGCAAGATGGCCTACGCGTCCTATGCCAAGGGCTTCAAGAGCGGCGGCTGGACCACGCGCCTGACCGCGCCGCTGCCGCCCGGGTCCCCGGCGCAGGCGTTTGGTCCGGAAACCGACCAGACGTATGAAATCGGCTTCAAGTCCGACTGGCTCAACCGGCAGCTGATCGTTAATGCGGCCGCGTTCTACAGCCGCTACGACGGCATCCAGCTCACCTACCAGATCAGCAGCTCGCCGGTGACGCAGAACGCCGGCAACGCCGAGATCAAGGGCTTTGAACTCGAGACGCAATCGCGCTTCGGCCAGCACTTCACGCTGACCGGCAACCTGGGGTACATGGATGCGTACTACACGTACATCAACCCGGCTGCGGTCGCCTATACCGGCAGCCAGTTGCCGAAGACGCCGCGGCTGAAGCTGTACCTGAGCCCCGACGCGCATACCACGCTCGCCGACGGCTCGACGTTGCGCCTCGCCATCGACTACTCCTACACCACCCACATGTTCAACGACGTGCAGAACACCGCTTTGCTTGAGCGACCGGATGTCGGCATGATGAATGTATCGACCAGCATCGTGTCACCGAGCGGCAAGCTGACCTTCACCGTGGGCGGCAGCAATCTGACCGACAAGCGCTATGTCACCACCGGCCAGCCGCAGATCGCGGGCGGCGTCGTCTATGGCACCTACAACGCGCCGCGCGAGTGGTATGCGACGCTCGGCATGAAGTACTGAAACGCCGGGAGTGGCGGCGGGTAGCAGTGGCCAGCGGCGGATTGAGCGTCGGTGACGCAGCGGGGTTGGCCGTGCCATGGACGGCGGGCGCCGAAAATTGTACTTTTCAACGCATGCCAGCGCGCACGCATGGACGCGGAATTGCCACCGAGCGCGGCGATGTCCCGGCCTTTTTCCTGTACGGCGAACCGCTGCGCGCGCCGGACGCGCGCACCGTTCATGTCGAGACCATCGCCGCCCGCAGCAGCCTGTATGACTGGAAGATCCGGGCCCACCGTCACCGCGACCTGCACCAGGTTCTGATCATCTGGCGTGGGCCGGTCGAAGCGCAGCTCGACGGCGCCACGCGAACGCTGCGCGGCCCGGCGTTCGTGATCGTGCCGCCGCTGACGGTGCATTCGTTCCAGTTCGGAAGACACACCGACGGGCTGGTGGTGACGTTCGCGGCCGGACTGGCACGCGAGATCTTTCGTAACACCACCTGCCTGTGGGAGCGGCTGGACCGCCCGGCGGCAGCCGGATTCCGGCGCGCGCAGCTGGCCGCGACCGACCTGGCGCAGCTGGCGAAGATGCTGCTGCGCGAGTCGTCGCGCGCCGCCACCGGCCGCGACAGCGCGCTGCACGGGCTGCTGACCACGCTGCTCACCAACGTGGTACGCATCTCGGAAGGCGCCGCGGTGGCGGTGCCCAGTGCCGCGATCCGCGAGCGCGAGCTGGTGGCGCGCTTTCGCGAGGCGGTCGAGCGGCGTTACCGCGGCCATCTCGGCGTCGGCGCCTACGCACGCGATATCGGCACATCGGAGGCGGCGCTGCGCAAGGCATGCGTCACGGTGGCCGGTCAGTCGCCGACCCAGTTGATCCACGCGCGCATGCTGATCGAGGCGGAGCGTCAGCTGCGCTACACCGGCATGTCGATCACGCAGATTGCCTATTACCTGGGCTTCGAGGACCCGGCCTATTTCAGCCGCTTCTTCACCAAGGGCATGGGCGCTTCGCCGCGCAGCTTCAGGCGCAGCACCGGCACCACGCGCTGAGCGCCTACAACAGCTCCTTGCGGTACAGGATCCAGTCCTGCATCGGCCGCGCGCCGAAGCGGCGGTAGAACTCGATCGCCGATTCGTTCCAGTCCAGCACCGCCCATTCCAGCCGGCCGCAG
>Ga0302324_100014385_pt1 | contig 15962 bp, 11 predicted proteins | sample Palsa_T0_1_FD_201949 | JGI IMG/M metagenome (GOLD analysis project Ga0302324, IMG submission 201949) | Peat permafrost microbial communities from Stordalen Mire near Abisko, Sweden - Palsa_T0_1 | ecosystem: Environmental > Terrestrial > Soil > Palsa > Peat permafrost | place: Sweden: Abisko...
CCGATCACTATCTGTGGATTGGGACGACCGGAGGACTTCTCCGTTTCGACGGCGCCAGTTTTGTACTCTACGACCGCGAAAGCACCCCCGCGTTTCGCGACAACAATATTTTTTGCCTCGCGGTGTCTCGGGACAATTCGCTGTGGATCGGAAGCGAAGGCGGCGGCCTGATTCGTTACCGGGATGGCGTGTTCCGTTCCTTCTCGACCAGCGATGGATTGACCAACGCTTTTGTGCGGGCCATCGAGCAGGACTCCAGGGGACAAATCTGGATTGGCACGGACGACGGACTGTTCCGGCTAACACAAGCTCGAACGGGAGAACATCTCGAGCGCATCGACGGCACCGAAAGTGTGCCGCAGATCGCCGTCCACGCCATTCATGAAGACCGCAGCGGCCACTTATGGGTTGGCGGATCGAAGCTGCTGCGGCTGGATGGCGACTCGGCCACCGAGTATCACCTGGAGGGTGAAGCCAGCCAGAATCGGGTGAAATCCATTCTCGAGACAAAAGACCGTACGATCTGGGTGGGGACCGTTTCCGGTCTTCAGCGTATGACGCCGAGCATGACGCCAAACGCCTCGCCGAAACCGGACTTGCTGAAACGGGATTTGCCGAAACCTGCCGCGACCGAAGGTTTCCAGAGGGTCAGCGGGTTCAATGTGACGGTGCGCTTTCTCCGCGAGACGTCCGACGGCAGGTTGTGGATTGGCACGATCGGCCGTGGGCTTCACATTTACAGCCACAATCGGTTCTCCGAAATTACGGCGCCTACAAGACTGCCGAGCAACACGGTCCTGAACCTGTTTGAGGACGTCGAAAAAAATATCTGGGTTGGAACGCAAGCGGGAATGCTGCGCCTGAGCAAGACTCCGGTGAGGACGGTGGCGTTGCCGGATGCGTCCGATTCGGACGCGGAGACGGTTTATCAGGACGTGGACGGCGATGTCTGGATCGCGGCCACGAACCTGTTCCGGTTTCAGAAGGATGAAGCCACGCCTTATCGCTTTCCGACCCTCGCCGGGGTGAGGGTGCGAAACGTGTTTCGCGACGCTGAAGGCACGCTCTGGATCGGAACCGACGGCCGCGGCGTATACCACCAGATTGGAAAGCGACTGGTTCACTACACGACGAGGCAGGGACTGGTGAACAACTTCGTTCGCGCGTTCCTGCAGAGCCGGGACGGCAGCGTCTGGATTGCAACCGACGAAGGGGTAAGCCGCTGGACGAAAAACGGGTTCACCAACTACCAGATGAGTGACGGGCTGTGCTACTTCAGCACGCGATCGCTCCTCGAAGATCGCAACGGAGATCTCTGGATCGGAACCGATCGCGGTATAAGTCGATTGCACAATGGAAAGTTTGAAAGCGACGCCGTGGTGCGCGCGCTCCAGGACGAAAAAGTCTGGGCGATCCATCAGGACCCGGACGGCGGGTTGTGGTTTGGCACGCGCACAGGCGGGCTGTATCGCTGGCAATCCGCCAGGCTGACGCACTACACCATCGCGCAAGGCCTGGCGAGCAACAGCATCTACGAGCTGCTGGAGGATCACAACGGCAAGCTGTGGGCCAGTGGTCCGAATGGAATTTCCGTGATGAATCGTCGCGACCTCGAGGCGATCGCGGATCACCCCGGGAGCCGCGTGCCGGTCACGCTGTATGGAATCTCCGAGGGTCTGGAAACGATCCAGATGTGTGGCGGCGAAAAACCAGCCGGCATTCTCACCACGCAAGGAGAAGTTTGGTTTCCCAGCAGCAAAGGCCCGGTGCGGGTATCGACCGACCAACCCCCGCCCTCCAATGCAGCGCCCGTGGTCATCGATCGAGCGCTGGTGGATGGCCTGCAAGTCCCCGCTGGAAGCCGCGTTTCGCTGCGCCCAACCAGCGCCAAGCTGGAGTTGCATTACGGCATCGTTCTCCTGCGATCGCAGGAGCGCATCAATTTCCGATACATCCTCGATGGCTTTGACAAGAACTGGAGTGATGCCTCGGCGGGACGAACGGCGTACTACACCAACCTTCCGCCAGGCCGGTACCACTTTCGGGTGGCGGCGTATGAGATGAACAATCCGGCGCAGATTGCGGAAACGTCACTCGAGATTGTGCAGGAGCCACACTTTTATCGCACGCTGTGGTTCCTGGGATTGTGTCTGCTGCTGACCGGGGGCGCGGTGCTGGGCGTTTACCAGGTTCGACTGGGCCAGTTGCGAGCCCGTTTTGAGGCAGTTCTTGACGAGCGCAACCGGCTGGCGCGCGAAATGCACGACACTTTGATTCAGGGATGCGTGGGCGTGTCGGCGTTGCTGGAAGCTCAATCCAGCATCGGACACACACACGGAAACAATGGGCATGACCTCCTCGAATATGCGCGTACGCAGATACGATCGACGATTGACGAAGCCCGGCGCGCCGTATGGAACCTGCGCCAGAACTCCAGCGCAGTCGCCAGCCTGGCGCCGCAGCTGGCAAAAATGACGCAGCAGGTCAGCCATGAATTCGGGATACCGGTGGAGTTCCAGGTTCTCGGCAAGCCGTTTGGGCTCGATCAATCCGCCGTGCACGATGTGCTCATGGTGACGCGCGAAGCCTTGTACAACGCGGTGCGACATGGGCAGCCCCAGCGGGTGCAGGTTGACGTGTGCTTTGAAGAACAGAGCTGCAGGGTGAAGATCAGCGACGATGGTTCAGGATTCGATTTCGCTTCTCCGGTCACGTCATCGGCGGGGCACTATGGACTCATCGGGATGCGGGAGCGGGTGGAACGCATCGGAGGAAAATTTATTCTGAGCAGCCGTATCGGCGCCGGAACGAATCTGGTGATTGAGGTGCCGCGAACGCCCCCGCGAACCTCCGCCGCGGCGCGCCGTGACGAAGTCCCGGAGAGAACGCTGTGAACGCCGCCGACAAAATGGCCGAGAAAATGAAAGTCATGGTAGTGGATGACCATCCGCTGCTGCGCGTCGGGATCACTGCCATCGTCAACGCGCGCTCCGATATGAGCGTGGTCGCGCAGGCGGAAACTGGGGAAGAGGCAGTGGCGCTGTTTCCGCGGTGCAAGCCTGACGTAACCCTGATGGATCTGAAGCTTCCCGGGATGAGCGGGGTCGCGGCGATCGCAGCCATCCGCGCCGCGCACCATAACGCCCGCTTCATCGTGGTCACAACCTATGAGGGCGATGAGGACATTCATCGCGCCCTGGAAGCAGGCGCCCAAGGCTACATCATCAAGGGAATGCCGTATCAGGTGCTGGTGCAGGCGCTGCAACGCGTGCACTCGGGCGGACGTTTTCTGCCGCCGCCCGTGGCCCATGCTCTGGCATCGCGCATGCCGGATTCAGATTTGAGCGCGCGCGAGCTGGAAGTTCTGAATCTTCTTGTCGGCGGCAAGAGCAACAAAGACATTGCGAGCTTGCTCGGCATCACCGAAGCGACTGTGAAAAGTCACGTCAGCGCGATTCTTATGCGGCTGAATGTGAACGATCGCACGCAGGCGGTGGTGACCGCGTTGCAGCGCGGGCTGGTGCATTTATAGATTTTCAAAGGAGCGCGCTCATATCGTCCCGGGGAGCGCCGTCGCTATTTCGGTTTGTCGGAAGGCGCGATCTGAACCTGAATGGCGTGAATGTTGTCGGACTTTGTCGTATCCACGGAGATGACTCCGAAACTGCCGTTCGCGTCCCGCGCTCGAACGGTTTGCGTGGCCTGCGCTCCGGAAGCGCCGGGCCGCACCATATCGATGGTCACCGTGGTCACTCGCAGGCCGGCCGCGGGATCACCAGGATTCACCTGCTGCACTTGCTGTTCGGTGGTTTGCTGACCGGTTGAGCTGGTGCTCTGAGCAGTGGTTGCGCGGCCAACCAGGTGCAGGCTGCCGTCCGGAACTGCCCCCGGCACTTCGACGGAATAAGTGTCGACGGTGTTGCGCGCTTCTCCGGGAGCGCTCTGGGTTTGTAGGGTCACGGTACTGGAGACGAGGCCCAGCTTGCCTTCCGAGTCGGCTTGGGAGACGCGCTCCTGCGTGCTCCGATTCGTGCCTTCCTGCGTGGTGGTGGATTGCCGTACTTCGCCCACTTGCCAGTTTCCGGCGCCATCGGGAAGCAGCGTGGTTTTTTGAGATTGAACCGTGCCATTAGCGCCTTGTTCGCGGCGCTCTTGCGTCTTCACCGCCGCGGCCAGACCACCGTTGGCGTTCGGGAGCAGGATGGTCGTTTTCGTCTCCTCCACATTCGGACTGGTCTTTTTCGTCTCCTCGATCTGGCGCTTCATCACTTGAAGATTGCCATTGCCATCGGGGTTCGAGGTGGCGCGGGTTACGGTCGAGTCGCCTCCGGGCGAAGTGTGCTTTTCTTCTTCGATTACCTGCACCAGTGTTTTCCCGCCATTGGCATCTCGATCGAAGGCGCGCGTGATGGTTCGCACGGTGGTCGCGTCCACTTGCACCGTTTCCTTTTCGACGTCCTGGTAGGGCTGGAAACTTCCGTCAGGGCCGCGGTGTTGGATCGATTGTGCATCCACCGTGCGATTACCGCTCTGGCTGTGGCTTTCGGTGGTGCGTGTCGAATCCGCGTCAGATTGCGAGTTGGTTGTGGCCGTCCATGACTTGTTTGCGTCGCCGGTTTCGGAATCCGAGGTCTGCGCCCAAAGCGCCAGACTGGAGAAGATCACGATCGCAAGCAGTAGGAGTCGACTCATATCTATAATTTTCCGCCTCCGCGGAGCCGGTGTCCAGCGAAACAGCATAAAAGGGTGGCGAGGCAAGAGCTGCGAAGATGACAGCCGAGGAGCGCAGCAAAAGTGCAAGCATAGCAGCCCGCGCAAGTGGGCACAGATTAGAGAAAAGAAGTCAACTACCTGAAAACAAAAAGCTTTCCTGCCCATAGCAACGAAGTTGCCAAAACTGCATCAAAAGAGACAGTACCGACGTTATTTGATTATGCCGCTGAGACGCTCCAATATAATAGTATGTCGAACGGTAGAGGAACCCAGAAGGTAGCCATGTCAACCCTCAGAGTTTGTCACGATCAACCGGCCCGTCGAAAATTGACGCGTGCCGAGGCCGCTTTGAAGCTATCCCGAATAGCAGAAGCTGACATGGAACGCAAAGGTTTGTCTGAAACCAAGAAAAACGAGCGTGTTCGTCAGTTCATCGAACACGTGGACAGTGTTAGCGCAAATCGCGCCAAATAGCCAAAGATTCTTCAAAGCTCTCCTCACCTGGAATCAGGCCTAATCGCTTTAAAGCCTTTTTAACCTCTTCTTCATCGTCCCAGTCCAGAATTGCAGCCATTCTGGAAAGCATCTGTTCTGCACGCTGCCGAGACAAAGCTCTTCCCGATAATGCCATCGTTACTCCTGCTTTGTCGGCTCATTGCTGGTTGATTCCAGGTACCACTCTGGAAGCCCCCAGTCGCCATGAACATGAACCACATCTTTGCGTTCCTTGGCCCGAATTCAAAGTAGCCCACTACCTGCGGAGGCTATCCGTATATCAGAGTATTGCTTATCAGGGTGTTGCGGTGTTCGCTTTTGCTCACGTGGGGATACATGACGGACTGGCAGAGCCGTGGTCAGCATACAATCCCGTCAAGTGGCTATTGCCACTGAAAATCTTCTCGTCCAGGATATTCATATGTCTCGCGGCGGCTCAGCACGATCGTTAGTGTGCGCAGGTTTGTTCTTCGGCCTTTTGTTACTGCAGATGTTCCCGCAAAGCGCGCCAGCCGCCGATGCGCGGGGCCTGCCAACCGAAGGCAGAACTGCTGACCCGTCAAGCACGGCGCATCCCATTCTTGTGGAACTGTTCACCTCTGAGGGCTGTTCCAGTTGTCCTCCGGCGGACGCCCTTCTCCAAAAAATGGACACTTACGCGCCTATTGCGGGCGCGGAGATGATCGTTCTCAGCGAACACGTGGATTATTGGGATCATGACGGATGGAGAGATCCGAACTCCTCGGCTGCGCTGACCGAACGCCAGGCCGACTACGTCCGCGCTCTAGGACTAAAGACTGCATACACCCCCCAGTTCATCGTGGATGGAACCAGCGAAGCGCACGCTAACAATCCGCAACAGTTCGACAAGGTCCTGCACGATGCTGCCGCTGTGCCTATGATCTCTGTCCGCATTGGCGAGGTAAGCGTTGATACCGGGAATGTTCTTCGCGCGCGCATTGAAGCGGATGGCGATTCCGACAAGCACGCCGACGTCTATCTGGCGGTCGCCCTCGATCGCGTCGAATCGCAAGTGCTGCACGGAGAAAACGGAGGCCGGCACTTGACGCACGTTGCGGTCGTGCTGCAGCTCACAAAGATCGGAAAGCTGCAAAAAGGAAAGAGCTTTGGCGAAACTGTCCAGGTGAAACTGAAACCCGGTACGGATCCAAAGAACCTGCGGGTCGTTGCCTTTGTCCAGGAACCCGGCCCGGGCAGGTTGCTGGGAGCGGCTTTGCGGAAACCGGCCAGCTGAGAAATCCACCGTTCGCCTCATTAAATAAAAATTGTCATCCTGAGCGAAGCGAAGGACCTGCTGTTTGCCGCTCGCCAAACGCACACGTGGCTCGCTTCCAACTCAACCCGCCCGAGTGGAAGTAGTCTGCGGATTAAAAGAACGGTTCGTCTCGACAACGCTGCCTTTGCCAGCCGTCCGTCGTCGATGAGATTCTCCCTTCACAAGCAGGTTACGCAGTTTGCGTATGGCACGCGGCATCTCCTCCACTGGGGTGCTGCCAAAACCCAGGATGAAGCCGGGGCGCGACACGCCCATGTAGGAACTGGACAGAGGCCAGATGCGAAGGTTCTGACGAGCGGCTTGCTCGGCAATTTCCAGATCGCGGCTCCCATGGGGGAGAGTCACAGTCAGATGCATGCCAGCTTCGCTCCCGAGCACTTCGACCATGGAACCCAGTTCCTTGCCGATGCTGTCTGCCAGCGCGCTCCTGCGCTCGCGATAGAGAACCCGCATCCTTCGAATGTGGCGCGCAAAGTGGCCTTCGCCGATAAAGTCCGCGAGCACTTCCTGATAGAACGTTGGCGCCCCAAGATCCATGACGCGGCGGATGGTTAGAAAACGATCGATGAGGTCCGACGGAATGACGATATAGCCGAGCCGCAAAGAAGGAAATAAAACTTTGCTGAAGGTTCCGATGTATATCACGCGAGCGTTTGCGTCGAGCCCTTGCAAAGACGAAATGGGCAGGCTTTCGTATCGATACTCGCTATCGTAGTCATCCTCGATGATCCAGGATCCGTTGTTTTGGGCCCACTCCAGCAGCTGGAATCGCCGCGAGGCGCTCATGGTGACGCCCAGTGGAAACTGATGCGAGGGCGAAACAAACGCGGCCCGCGCCTTGCGGCATCGCTTGATGCCGGCGGCCACATCCAGACCTTCGTGGTCGACAGGAACGGGTACGAGCTGGCAGCCCGTCAGCGTGAAGACGTCTCGCGCCAGGCGGTACCCCGGCTCTTCCATCCAAACCGCACTCCCAGGGTCGAGAAGAACGCGGGCCGAAAGCTCGAGGGCCTGCTGAGAACCGCTGACGATCATGACTTGCTCCGCTTCGCAGTGCACCGATCGCGCGGTCCTCAGATAGCTGGCGATTGTTTCCCGGAGAACTTTGGAGCCGATCTGCTCGCCATAGTGGAATGACGCGGCGTCCATGTTTCGGCAATGGCGCGCGACCAGTTTCGACCAGACCGGCAGTGGAAATTCGTCAAAGGCCACCTGTCCGACAATGAATGCTCCCCGCCCCTGCAGCCAGGGACGACTCTCAATCGGAGGCAGACTGGAAGCACGGCGCGCCACCGGCCGCGGCCCGGAGCGAGTTGCCGCGAATCGCGCGCCGCGTGGTTCGGTCGACGCGAGCTGTTCTGGCAGGGAACTGGAAACGACAGTCCCGGCGCCCACGCGACTCTCGAAGTAACCTTCCGCCAGAAGTTGAGCGTAGGCATTCAGGACGGGAAATCGCGAAACGCCAAGTTCGGATGCAAGCACCCGGGTCGATGGAATTCGCTGCCCCCGGCGCAGGCTGCCATCGACAATCGCGGCGCGATACGCGTCATAAATCTGCCGGTGCAGAGCCTTCGCAGCCTTCCGGTCGACCGCGATCACGGGCAGAACCCCGGAGGCCACTTTTTTCATTGCGACGGATCATAATGGCTATGTCGAAATGTCGTCAAGTGGGTATTGTGTCCGACCATTTTATCCGTCAACTTTGGCGAGGGGATTTTCCAGTTCCGCCAGCCAGGTCGAAGTGTGCCATGACCGTCCGTATTCGCCATTGCGTCGAGTGCCCGAAATGCCTCACTCGCTATCTCGTCGGCTTCAGTCCATTCCGAAACGGATCGCACCTGGTGCCGCTGGCGGAAGGATTCAGGGAGGAGTGGACATTGTATTGTTCGTGCGGAAGGCCGCCCACTTCCAGTCGATGGCGCTGGAGCGAGTTGAAGATGTATGCGGTCTCCAGCAAAGCCTACGATCTGGGCTACGGTGCGGCCGAGGAAATCGTGCCCGTAGGCCGGAGGTCACGATTTTCGGGTTGAGCTTATCCTTCTCGCCGCCGGAAGCGCTATCATGTACGAGCCCTGCGGTCAGGGGAACACCGACCATGAACGAAACGCCCGACTGGAAGAACCACGGCCTGCGGATTATTCGCAGCGGCGAGCTCGACGGCAACACACCGCAGACCCCCGGGATGACGCGCGCCGAAGCGATTTCCCGCGCCACGGTCGGCGCACAAAAGCTCTGGGCGGGAACGGTGGTGGTCCACCCCAACGCCAAGACTGGTCCTCATCATCATGGGGAACTGGAGACTGTGATCTACGTGGTGCGGGGCCGCGCGCGCTTTCGCTGGGGAGATCGTCTGGAGTTCGTCGATGAAGCGGGCCCCGGAGATTTCGTTTACGTTCCTCCCTATGTTCCGCATCAGGAGCTGAACGCGCGCAAAGACCAGCCGGTGGAGGCAGTGATCGTCCGCAGTGGTCAGGAGCCGGTGGTGGTGAATCTGGATATTCCAAGTCCAGAGGACGCTCCCGACACTCCGCAAGACGATCCCTTTCACTCGGCGCCAGGAAAGCGCTGAGCGGCCATCCTCAAACTTCAGTCCGCCGGCATGGCCGCGGTTCTCGGCACGAGCGCCGGCACTCCGTAAGGACCAGCCGCAGCAGACTCAATCCATTTGCGCACTTCGGGCAGGGCGGCGCGCATCGCCTGTTCGCCTGCCCGGATCAATTCGTCAGCCCGTTTGAAGTTGTCATAGTCAAAGCCCGCGACATCGGGCTCGATCACAACATCCGCCGCGCTTTTCCATACTGCGCTCATCATGTCCTGGGCGATGGCGAATGACTGGCCGATGACGTCGAAAAGATGGCGGGGCGCGGTCGACTTCGACCACTGCCCTTTCAATTGCACCGCCAGCACGCGCTCGGCGCCCATCGCGCGCAGAGGGTGCGTCGGCACGGGATGAGAGAGCATGCCATCCACCAGCCACCGTCCGCGAATTTCTACGGGCAGGAACATTCCCGGATAGGCGCAACTCGCCCGCACCGGGTCGATGATCGAACCCGAGGAAAAGACAGCTGCTTCTCCGGTGTTAAAGTCGGTTGCAGTCACGGCCAGAGGAATGCGCAATTCCTCAAATGTATGTACTTTCAAAGTGCGCATGAGAAACGTCACCATGCGGTCCGTGGTGGCGAAGCCGTAGCGCGAGAGCGTCCAGCGCGCGAAGGTGGTGAATCGAACTTTGTGGGCGACTTCTTCCAGTTCCTCGATCGTGAGCCCGCTGCAGTATGCGGCGCCAATCAGCGCGCCCACACTGGTGCCGGCAATCATGCGAATCGGGATACCTTCTTCTTCGAGGACTTTCAGGACTCCAATGTGCGCAATGCCGCGCGCAAAGCCTCCACCCAGAGCGATACCGATGGCGGGTATGCGCTTGGCTTCGCTTGGAGTCGAGAGGAAGGATAGTTCGCGGCCGAAGGCTTGCACCGACCGGATAACTTTGCCCAGACGCTTCATGGAACCCCCACACCTGGTTTGCCGGGGCCGCAAACTTCGGCTACATATATAAGATGCCACGAACCGGGTTTGGGCTGCAGTCCACCGTCGTGCTATCTCGCAGTTACATTAGAATTTCCGGCAAGTTACCAATGGATCCTGCAGGTTTCCATGGGGACAATGGCTAACTCCTTTTGTTGTTATTGCTTGCCCTCTAATGATCGAAAAAGTATGGTTTCTTAGCACCGTTTGGGCTCGTCCAATATTGCAAGGCTTTGCAAACGAACCTGAAACACAGGGGTTCGGGTAGCGGCACAGCTTGAACTGGTTTTGAAAGGGCACGGCTTCAGCCGTGCCGTGAGCTTTTCAAACTGCACCACTACCGGAATTCGCCGCAAAGACAAAGAGTCCAACTATGAATCGGAACGAAATGTGGCGCCGCGTCGATGCCCATCCCAAAGCATGGGACATGATCGTCGTAGGAGGCGGCGCAACCGGCGTGGGCGTTGCCATCGATGCGGCGGCGCGCGGCTACGATGTGTTGCTGCTGGAGCAGAGCGACTTCGGCAAAGGAACGTCGAGTCGCAGCACCAAGCTGGCGCATGGCGGCGTGCGCTACCTGGAGCAGGGAAATATCGGTCTGGTCATGGAAGCGCTCAAGGAGCGCGGCCTGCTTCTGCAGAACGCGCCTCATATCGTGCACGATCTCGCCTTCGTCGTGCCGAACTATGACTGGTGGGAGGCGCCATTCTACGGTCTCGGCCTGAAGCTCTATCAGTTGCTGGCCGGCAAATACGGCTTTGGCGTCTCCCGCATTCTTTCCAGGGAAGAGACGCTCGCACATCTGCCAACATTAAAGACAGAAGGCCTGCGCGGCGGCGCGGTTTATTACGATGGGCAGTTCGACGATGCGCGGCTGCTCATCCACATGGCGTCGACCGCTTTCGAGCAAGGCGCCACGTTGCTGAACTATGTGGAAGTCACGGGGCTGACGAAAGACGCTCAGGGATTCGTGGATGGCGTCCATGCGCGTGATGTGGAAACCGGCAACGAATTTCGCGCGACCGCAAAAGTTGTGGTCAACGCCACCGGCGCTTTCAGCGACCTGCTCCGGCTGCAGGCGGAGCCTTCCGCCGCGCCCATGATCGTTCCCAGTCAGGGCATCCACCTGGTCTTCGAATCGAGCTTTCTGCAGGGAGATAGCGCGATCATGGTGCCACATACCAGTGATGGGCGCGTGCTGTTTGCGATTCCGTGGCACGGACACACGCTGGTGGGAACGACCGACACACCCATTGAAAAGGCGACTCTAGAGCCCGTTGCGATGGAGCAGGAAGTAGAATTCATCCTCGCGACCGCCGCGCAATACCTGACAAAAGCGCCGACGCGCGCCGACGTGTTAAGCGTATTCGCCGGAATCCGGCCGCTGGTAGGGGCAGGGGCGACGAGCGCGGTGAGAACGGCGGCGCTGTCGCGCGATCACGTAATCCACATCGATCGCTCCGGCTTGGTTACCGTCTGCGGCGGGAAATGGACGACGTATCGCCACATGGCGGAGGATTGTGTCGATCAGGCGGCAACGCTCGCGCAGCTTCCGGAAAAGCCGTGCGTGACCCATCATCTGAACATCCACGGCTTTCACAGCGCGGCAAAGCAGTTCGGCTCGCTGGCTGTCTATGGTTCGGACGCATACGAAATCCAGAAGCTGATCGACGCCGATGCGGAGCTCGGCGAACGCTTGCATGCAGCGCTGCCCTACGTGAAGGCGGAGGTGGTCTGGTCTACGCGAAATGAAATGGCGCGCACCGTGGAAGACATACTAGCAAGGCGAACGCGCGCGTTGTTCCTGAATGCGCGCGCGGCCCTGGAGATGGCCCCCGCAGTCGCGGACCTGATGGCATCAGAACTGACGTGGGACGATTCCACCCGAACGCAACAGTTAGCCACGTTTCGCGAAGTTGCCTCGAACTACGTTCTCCATTCCAAATAAAAATTGTCATCCAAATAAAAAAGTGTCATCTAAGAAAGTGTCATCCTGAGCGGAGCAGAACGATTCGCGAAGCGAATCGTCCTGCGGAGTCGAAGGACCCCTACACCCTTATCAATCGGCGGGTGGCCCTGGGCCTTTGACCTCGTGGGCTGGGGTGCGCCCCTTCCCGTGCTTTTCGAGAAAGGAAGTTTGATTCTACTTCGTGAACCTTGGTGTCCTTAGTGGTTAGCGCCCCACGTATCGATCGGTGCCCCCCGAATTCCCGCAGCCGTCAAATAAACTTTGTCATCCTGAGCGGAGCAGAACGATTCGCGAAGCGAATCGTCCTGCGGAGTCGAAGGACCCCTACACCCCTATCGATCGGCGGGGGGCCCTGGGCCTTTGACCTCGTGGGCTGGGGTGCGCCCCTTCCCGTGCTTTCGAGAAAGGAAGTTTGATTCTACTTCGTGAACCTTGGTGTCCTTAGTGGTTAGCGCCCCACGCATCGATCGGTGCCCCCCGAATTCCCTCGCCATCACAATCGCCAGTGCGCCCCGTCACAGACGACGAATCGCGCCCATGTGAAAATATGCACCTGAACTGGGGCAATGCCCCGTAGCACCAAGTCTTTGACAACCGTAAGTCCTTATTCCGCCATATTTTACCTGTAACCCCCTTGTAATCCATATTTTGAAAGCTTTTCACCATGTAACTCCATGATTCCACTACCCCACAGGGGGGAGGGGGTCAGCAACAACTTCATACATTTCATAAAACGAAACAAGGAGTGCAAAATGTCCTTATACCCAGAAACAATCGCTCGCTGTCGGCACATTAAAGTCAACGGAACCCAGTGCGCATCCCCGGCGGTGCACGCGCGCAGGTTCTGCTACTTCCACAACCAATATCGTCAAAAGCAATTGCAGATCAACTCCAACCTCCAGCAGCAGCGCGGCAAAGTGACGCTGCAACTGCTCGAGGACGCCAATTCCATTCAGATGGGTTTGGTCCAGGTGATGAACCTGCTGTTGACGCAGCAAATCAACCATCGCACCGCAGGCGTGCTGCTGTATGGCTTACAGACCGCCTCGGCCAACTTGAAACACACGTTGTTCGAGCCCGAGCCGACGCGGGTAGTAATCGATCCCAAATCCGTAGCCCGGCGTCCGCTAGGCGTTTCCGCCTGGTCCACAGTCGAAGGCGTGGAATATGACGACCTGTCGGAATGCATCAACCATGCGCAGCAAGAAGAAGCCCCCCAGAAATTAGGCGAAGCAACGTTAGACCACATGTTAAGCAGCGTAATAGCAAAAGCCGTAATCAACACGGGACATCAGAAGCGACAAGCCATGGCAAGGCGCTGGTGAAATATCAGCAGCACTGGTGAAAGCCCACGCTCACTCTGTCATCCTGAGCGGAGCAGAACGACTCGCGAAGCGAGTCGTTCCGCGGAGTCGAAGGACCCCTACCCCCTTATCGATCGTCGGGTGGCCCATCCCTTCGCGCACTTTGCGAAGGGGTGGGAACCACGAACGTCGCGAGCGTAGGCTTTCGTCCCGGGTTACAGCAAGGACCGCCGCGCTCTACCGCACCACGAGCCGGGTAAACGGAAATAGATAGGCTTGCATGGTCACCATGATTCCCACCAGAGACGCGAGCGCAATGCTGTGGAAGAAAACGTAACGCAGGATATCGCCTTCGTGTCCGTACCACTCGGTGGCCGTGCTGGCCACGACGATGCTTTGCGCATCGATCATTTTGCCCATCACGCCGCCACAACTGTTCGCTGCGGCCATCAGGTTGGCGGACACTCCGACCTGTTCGGCCGAAATTTTTTGCAGGCTGCCGAACAACACATTCGACGAGGTATCGGAGCCGGTCAAGGCCACGCCCAGCCAGCCGAGCAAGGTTCCGAAAAACGGATAGAGCACGCCGCTTCGCGCAAATGCCAGGCCCATGGTGGCGTCCAGTCCCGAATACCGTGTCAGGTAGCCGATGGAGAGCATGGTGGCGATGGTGAGCAAGGAGAAGCGCACACGCATGATGGTCCTGCCGTACGTCCGCAGTAACTTCCACGGGGTGAAGCCCATGATCAGGCCCGCAATGATGGACGCAACCAGAATGCCCGAGCCGGTAGCCGACACCCAGTTCAGCGAATACACCGCGGCCTCCGCCGTGGGCTTACGCACCACCGGCGGCACGCGCTGCACCATCTGGTGCAGTCCTACGACCGGAAACTTCGGCGCCGATAACTTATCGAGCGCGGTCTTCACGGTGGGTAATCCCCAAAGAAAAACCACAATGCTCAAGACCAGCCAGGGTACCCACGCCCTTGCCACCAGGGCCGGGCTGTGACCGTGCGAGCCGCGTGCCGCGCGTTCTCCATCCTGCTCAAAGCCCCAGATGCGCTTAGGTTGCCATTTCATCAGGAAGAGGATGAGCGCCAGCATGGAGACGACAGCGGAGACAACGTCAACAAGCCAGGGTCCATGAAAGTTCGACACCAGAAACTGTGGGACGGCGAAGAATACGCCGGCAACCAGCACGGCGGGCCAAACTTCGAGCATTCCGTCGAAGCCGGCGAATGCCCATATCAACCAGAACGGCACAATGACGGAGAAGAAAGGCAGGATGCGACCCGCCTGCGCACTCAACTTCAGCAGATCCAGTCCGGTAACTCCCTGCAGAGCGATGAGAGGAGTGCCGAGCGCGCCATAGGCCACGGGCGCGGTGTTAGCGATCAGCGACAGGCCCGACGCCTGGAGCGGTTTGAATCCCAGGCCGATCAACACCGCCGCAGTTACGGCGACCGGCGTGCCAAAGCCGGCCGCGCCTTCAAAGAACGCGCCAAAGCTGAAGGCGATCAGCAAAAGCTGCAAGCGGCGGTCTTGCGTGACGCTGGTCAGGCTCTCCTGCATCACTTTGAACAGTCCCGCGTCGCAGGTGAGCTGATACATAAAAATGACGTTGAGAATAATCCAGCCGATCGGCAGCAGGCCGTAGCCGGCGCCCAGAACAGCCGTTTTGGCGGCCAAGCTGGCGGGCATGCCGAAGATCCAGATGGCACAAGCGATGGAAGCGGCCAAGCCCAGCAGCGCGGCAAAATGCGCCTTCATGTGGAGCAGAGCGAGACTCCCGAGGAGCACTGCCACAGGCACGGCGGCAACCAGGGCCGACAGCCACCAGTGTCCCAGCGGGTCGTAGCCCTGCGGCCAGGGATGGGCAAGCGGCGGAATCCTCAAAATCAGTACAGCGGCAACAACCGCCGCTACGAGCGCCGTTAGCCACACCACAGGGTTGGCCGATGTGGAAGAAGTGCTGGGTATCGGGGCGTTTGCAGAGGTCACGGGTTCCTCCTGGAACCTGCAGGTATTGTGTCGCCGCTTTGACTCGCTTCAGATCAGGGAAGCAGGGCCGACTTTGCCAGCCGAATCGAAGGCATACTACACGCTCCTGGAATCCGGCACAACGACTTCTCTTGAGCGCGGCAGGGGGCTACAATGTCGGGCGCTGGCTCGGACACTCCCGAAGCCAAAGGAACGTATGCACATGCCGCGAGAGAAGCAAACGGGCGTGCAGGAACAGCCGCTCGTCCGCGTTGGCCTGGGCCTCGCGAACTGGAGTGAGCGCTGGTTTCCAGATCCGCTGATTTTTGCGCTGCTGGGGATCGTGGTGGTCTTCGTGGTCGGCCTGTTGCTCCATCAAAGTCCGGCCAAACTGGCCATCCAGGGCGGCAAGAGCTTCTGGGCCCTCATCCCTTTCACCATGCAGATGGTGATGATCATCATCGGCGGATATGTCGTCGCCTCAACGCCGATTGTGTCTCGCGCCATCCGCGCCCTGGCCGGAGTTCCAAAAACCCCACGCGGAGCAGTCGCGCTGGTGGCGTTGTTCTCCATGCTGACCTCGCTGATCTCCTGGGGCCTGAGCCTGATTATCAGTGGACTCTTTGTTCGCGAACTCGCGCATCGCGTCAAGGGATTGGACTACCGCGCCGCCGGTGCT
>Ga0302324_100014386_pt1 | contig 15962 bp, 16 predicted proteins | sample Palsa_T0_1_FD_201949 | JGI IMG/M metagenome (GOLD analysis project Ga0302324, IMG submission 201949) | Peat permafrost microbial communities from Stordalen Mire near Abisko, Sweden - Palsa_T0_1 | ecosystem: Environmental > Terrestrial > Soil > Palsa > Peat permafrost | place: Sweden: Abisko...
GGAATCAACCTGATTTGACCGGGGAATCGCTGCGCGGCGGATGGTTTCACACCGGAGACATGGCCACGATCGACCGGAACGGGTATGTCCTGATCGTCGATCGCAAGAAGGACATCATCGTGAGCGGTGGAGAAAACATCTCGTCACTTGAAGTGGAGAAAGCCATGCTCTCTCATCCTGCCGTGCTCGAAGTTGCGGTAATTCCTGTGAGCGACAAAAAATGGGGCGAGGTCCCAAAAGCTCTCGTCGTCTTAAAGCCAAATGCGACGCCGACCGAGACAGAACTCATCGAGTTTAGCCGGACGTGCCTGAGTCATTACAAGTGTCCCAAGACAGTTCAGTTCGTCGAGACACTGCCGAAGACAGGCACTGGGAAAGTGTTGAAGAAGAACTTGCGCGCTCTGTACGACGTAACAGGTGCCGAGTTCCCCGCGAGTTAATCTGGCCCATGGATGCAAGATTCTTATCCGACAGGCAAAATGAGCAAGCGAGGTTCAGTCATCTCCAGAATTGCGCTGCGCACACCTTCTTTGCCGATGCCGGAATTTTTGACTCCGCCATATGGCAGGTGATCCGCACGCCACGCGGTCGATTCGTCTACGAGGACTGCGCCCACCTCAAGCTCTTCCCAAGCACGGGCAATGTGCCTCCAACTGTCAGTAAAGACGGCCGCCTGTAAGCCGTACTTAGACCGGTTGACGGCCGCGATTGCTTCACCGAAGTCTGCAAAGCCCTCGATGACAGTGATCGGAGCAAAAACCTCTTCACATTGAAGTTGAGCATCGGGCGGGACATCGCTCAATAATGCGGGGTCCAGCAGCGAGCCGTTGCGCCGGCCTCCGATGTGCAACGTTGCGCCGCGCTTCACCGCTTCCGTGATCCAGCTTTCGGCGCGGATGGCGGCCACCTCGTTGATCATCGGGCCAAGCTGCGTCGATTCGGCCGCGGGGTTGCCGATCGTAAGTTTGCGAAGTCCGTCAACAAGCCCCTCAATCAGCTTCGATTTCAAAGCTTCGTGCACAAACACTCGTTGCACCGAGATGCAGCTTTGCCCGGCGTAGCTGTAGCCTCCGGCAACAATCTTGGAGATTGCTTTGGCAAGATCTGCGTCTTCGCAGAGGATGACAGCTGCATTGCCTCCGAGTTCCAGTGTGACGCGGGGAGTGGCCGACTGCTTTCTGAGCATCCAGCCGATGCTGGCGCTTCCGGTAAAGCTGAGCATGGCGATCCGGTCGTCGGCAACCATCTGTGCCGTTACTTCATTGGAGCAAGGTAGAACGCTGATCCCACCAGCGGGCCAGCCTGCGTCGCACACGGCGCGCCCCAGCCAAAGCGCCGTCATGGGAGTTTGCGGCGCAGGCTTGATGATGATGGGATTTCCCGAAGCCAGCGCAGGAGCGACTTTATGCGCAACCAAATTGAGCGGAAAATTGAATGGAGTGATTCCCAAGATTGGACCGATTGGCCATCTTCGAGAAAGTGCCAGGCGACCGTCGTTCCCGGGAGTCCAGTCAGCAGGAGTAATGTCACCGCCGATTCGCTTGGCTTCATCCGCCGCTATGCGAAAAGTTTGAATGCCGCGCGAAACTTCGTTACGGGCGTCGGTCAACGGCTTGCCCGCCTCTAGCATGATTAAGTTAGCAACGAATGCCGATTGTTCGACGAGGGTGTCAGCAATACGATTCAGGATCGCTGAACGTTCCCAGGAGCTTAGCTTTCTGGTTTGATCGAAGGCGCGTTTTGCAGAAGCGCACGCGTGGCTCGCATTATCAGCGCTGGCCGAGTAGACCTGTCTTATGACAGTCCCGTCGAATGGATTGTTCACAGTTACAATTAAGGAACCGGCGCGGTCTTCTCCCGCGAGAAGAAATAGTTCTGGTGATTGCAATGGTAAACTCCCTAATTTCTACTAGATTTTACCTAAGGCTATGTCGGGCGGTCGCAACAATTTATCGCAACGGCTACTGGAATGAGACCTCTGACCCTCGGTAACGGGTCGCTTTTGAGAAGCCGCGCCTGAATGCTCGGTGGCCCAGAAAGACTACTCCGACTTAACCTCAAGGGGTCCGCCACACAGGGAACCGACTCGGTCATCGCCCCCTGATCCCCGCTAGCGCCTGATGCAACCAAGTCCTCATAATCGGCTTCCGATAGCGAATTGATATCATCACGGGCGACGGAGATAGGTATTCGCGCAGGCAGCCGTTTCGGATCGTGACCCTCTACCGGTGCTTCTGGAATTCTTAATAGATGATCCCTGGATTTGGGTCCGTCGCCGTAGTTACTTCGGCAGGCAATCTCCGGCGATAAAGATGTTCCTCCAAGAAGTCAATCCGATTACTGCTCCTTGCCAAAATCTCTTTTATTACTGACTATACTCATGAATGAGTATAGTCAGTAATACGTGAGCGGATGGTGGGGATCGTCGCATCGCGACACGGAACCAAATAGCGAAAAACTTAAACCCGACTTTCTTGATCAGATCCCAAAGACATGAGTGCTACAGAAAATCCCGTATCCCCTTTCGGAGTGACGATGCTGCGCGCAATTCTAGTTGGGGGTACACTAGCCGGCACATTCGATCTCGCCGTTGCGTTGCTCATCGCGGGCAGCAACGTCCCTCGTGTTGTTGCAGGCGGCCTACTTGGCAAATCGGCCCTACAAGGGGGGCTCGGGATGTGGCTGCTAGGCGTCGTTTTTCATTACGTCATCGCGCTCTGTGCGGCAGCGATTTATTGCCAAGCAAGCCGAAGGCTGGCGTTCCTGAACGAGCATTGGTTTGTGTCCGGTCTTTTTTTTGGAATTGGGTTTTACCTCGTGATGAACTTGATCGTTCTACCGCTCAGCGCGTTGCACGCCATGGGGCCATATGACCATCGAACACTGGTGGGCGGCATTCTGATACACATGTTGTTTGTCGGCTTACCGATTTCATTCTGCCTCCACAAGTTGACATAGCTCTCAGGCGGTATGACTGAAGTCGGAGTCGTGCGCCGCTATTCAGCGCGCTAGGTTTGGAGGGATCACTGGCGGAATGCTGGCTTGATCTGGTGGTTTTGGCCGACGACGGGCGCTAGGAGTTCCCGCCCGTTATTGTCACGACGGCATATTACGAACGAAAGTTTGCCGCTTGAATGGCCGCCCGTCTGTTCACAGTTCGCCTGTACCGAGGCCATAGGCTGCCGGTGCGGAGAAATGACGGCCGTTGCTCACCCCGATAGCTTGCGCGATGATGTCGCGACCAGCCTTGACGAGCGGTCTTGCTGATTACGCCATTCAGAAATACATAACGCCCGGTTGGGCGTTCTGAACCTTTGCGTGCAGGGACGCGATATGAACTCGCTGGAGTCTAGAAGCTGCGTCTCTTGCGTGAATATACTTGCAAGTGAGTGTGCTCAATGAATTCAAAGGACCCGACGAAACCAAAACCATCGAGACGCGAACGAAGTAAAGCTGACAAAATGCGCCGCATCCTTGCAGCCGGTGAGAAGCTTTTCTCGAAACGGGGATTCGATGGGACAACCGTGCAGCAGATAGCAGACGAGGCAGACGTCGCTGTCGGCACTCTTTTTCTTTACGTCTCAGACAAGAGCGAGTTGCTGCTTAGGTTATTCCACTATGCAATGGAACTAGAACTGGAACAAGCTGTACGGCGGATGAAAGCGAACAGGAAGTTTGTGCCTGCCGTTCGACGATTTCTTGAAGATCTGATTGTTCCCTACGAGAAGGATCGGGAACTAGCCAAGGTTTTCTGGCGCGAGTTCTTGTTTCATAAAGGAGAGGTGCGAGCCGAATTGGATAAACAGGCCTCTGAAATTTTGCAAGCCCTCGCCGAGTCGATTGCGATTGCAAAAAAACGAGGGGATATCGATAAACGGGTCGATCCTTCTGTTGGGGCTTTGCAGCTCTACGCAATCTTCCATGCGACGCTTGCATTCCATCTCGCGGATTGTTTGCCGGGGGGATCGCCGAGCCTTACCTTGAATGCGCTGCTGCAATCCGCATGGATCGGTATGGCGCCGCGTTCTTAGCGGGTTGTTGGTTACAGAACTATCCAGCAGATGCGGCTTCCGAGCTGTCACACATAGGGAAGGGGAAAGATTTAGGGGCGAGCCTGTGCATGATGGCGTCGATGTGTGTCCGTGCGCCGTCTAAATGAGGAAAATCGGTGTTCTCCGGATCAAAGACAAACGAGAGATCGGTTCCGGCAAGAAGAATGGCATCCAGCTGTTCTCGCTCGATCAAGGCATGAGCTAAATCACGTAGCTTTGGATACTCCTTTGGAGATACTCGCTCTTCCTCAACAATTCGCTGGTAAATCGCGCCCACCGTTTCGATCTCTTCCGTCGTCGGCGTAATTACTTTTTTGTCCTGAAGTTTGCCGAATAGCTTGGTTTCCATTGTGACGCGAGCACCGAAGATGGAAAGACGCTGAAGCTTTCGGCGCTCGATCTCGGCGACAATGGCATCCAGCAGATCGATGAGCGGAATTGGCGTAACTTCGGTTTGCTCTCGAACGCAAATTTGTGGCGAAAACGCTGGGATAGTTGCAATCTCAGCTCCCGCGTCGGCCAGTTGGTGAAGCAGAGAGCCGAGGTATCCAGCTAGTTCTTGGGTCGCGCGCGGCGGCAAGAGCCATAACACGACGGACGTCCGCATGTACCATGAGGTTATTCGGCTACAATCCCCTCGCAAGGTGCGCGTTGACCAAGGAACGGTAGTAAAAGATTCCTGCGCCCACGCCCAGACCAGCTATGAGTCCAAAGCAGGGCGTTTTGTATTGATCTGGCATTGTCGCACTTTTCTTTGAGGATTGAGTCACTTAAATTGAAGATTCCTTGCGCCCTCACCGGCGGCCACAGCTCTTACTATTCGTCGGAGATTTGCGGATAACTGACCCCGCGGCTCTTTAGTCGGAAATCCCGGTCAGAGATCAACCGCGCCGCTCTTAATGCGCTTGATACTGCCGCGTCGACCAGCATGCCCTCTGATCCTACCCAATCTCCAGCGATCGCCAGACCATCAGTATTTGGCAGAAGCTCGTCGGCGCGTCCTTGCGAACCAGGAATCGATGCCGACACCCTTAGACTGGGCATGAACCTGGCTCTTCGCAAATTCAATCGCCAGCCGGGTATGACCAGGTCGACGTATTGTTCCAGTTCCTCCCGTAGAGAGACAGGTTCACTTGATTCGTCTTGAAGGTACTTCATCACGTGGACCGCAGCTTCTCCCGGAGGTGCGAGCCGCGCCACGGCAGAATGAACTGAATAGTAAAGTGGACGGTCCAAGGCGAAAGCTGCCGTGGGCGCGCCTTCTGGAAGGCGGCTAAGACAAAGGTCAAGACAGGCAGCGTAGATCGCCTTACGGGGGGCTAGAGTTACACCAGTCAACTGCTCGACCGTTTCTGGGTCTGTAGCCAGAATGATTCCGTCCGCGCGAAGAGTACTAAGGCTGGTTATGCGTACTCCAGTACGAATCTGGACGCCTTGCGAAAGCGCACGACGAGTCAGCCCATCAACGAGCGTCTGCCAACCGCCGTCCAAGTAAATTACTCCAGGGTTCAATGCAAGAGAGAGCTGCCGGAGCGCGGTTCGAGCGCTTAGATAATCAAACGCGATAGCATATGTGGCGGTTCGCACCGCCATTTGAATAAATTCTCTTACACGTTCGGATCGGACTCTCACGTCAAGCCACTGCTTCAGATTCTCGGAACTATCTACATCGACCGATCTAAGTGAGACAAACAGACGAGCTAACTCCAATTTCTCCAGCAAGCTAAAGAGACCGCTTGTGAGGATACTGCGAAGATCTTTCACGGCCGGAAACAGCGCGTTCCCGCGCACCAGGACAGCGCGTATGCCTTCAGCCTCTTCGGCGGGATTGCCTCCTGAAAACTGGATATCCCACTCCGCGAATGTGCGAGCCGCCACCCCGCCTGCGTACAACGCGTGCGGCCCAAGATTAAGGAAATAGTCGCCATCGTATTTCGTCCGCGCCCGGCCGCCGAGTTCGCGGGCCTGCTCAAATATCGTTACATCCCCACCTGCGCTGGCAAGAGCATTCGCTGCGGTCAGCCCGGCTATACCGCCTCCGATCACGACGAACTGCGACATGATTCCTCCCGGCCCTTCAGTGACACAACAAAGAGCCTTTTAATAACCTGCCTTTGAAGGATGACTGGACCTGGTAGCGGGTAAGGTCACATCTAAGGTCTACGAAAAAGACTGTCCGGGAGCTGAACATCTATTTCCGGGAACCAAGATAGAACGCTTTTATGGAAACGGCGTTGCAGGAGCCGTCCAATTCCACGACATCCAATACCCGGTTACCGTTGTCCCTTCGATACAACGCAGCATATCCGCTCGGGACGGTGAACACCTCTCCCAACTCAAAGTGGAGCGAGCGAGCCAACTCTAACCCTATGCGAAAGTGTTCGCGGAACTCGTCCGCGCCGCGCAGAGTGCCATCTGGTCTGTTCCAGCGGCGGACTACCGTATTGGCTTCAAACACGACTGAAGATGCATAGTGCCGCATGATGCGATCCAAGTCTCTGCAATTCCACGCCTCAATCCAGCCTTCGACTACAGACCGCAAATCCCTCTCGGTTTCCATCTACGATTGCCCTCCCTGTACGGCCGATTTGCGAGCTCAAGCCTAATAGCTCCTAGGCCACAGCCATTCATAAACGGCGTACTCAAACAGACCCACCACCTGAATCCCCAAATCAGTTCTCATCTTCTCTCAATAGTGAGTATAGTCATAAATGAGCACAGTCAGCAAGAATTGGTTGAGCGCTGCATAGAGAAGGAGGAAGAATTGAAATTTGCCAAGGTCGTTTTTACTGTCGCCGGAATCTGGGGCATCGCGATCACGTTGCCCCTCTACTTCATGTACAACTTCATCGGTCGCCAGAGCCCACCGGTGATAAGCCATCCAGAGTTTTACTACGGCTTTGCCGGCGTCACTTTGACTTGGCAGGTCGTTTTCCTGCTGATCGCAAGAGATCCCGCTCGATACCGGGTGATGATCATCCCGTCTATTCTTGAGAAGTTTTCCTATGTGATCGCAAATCTGGTGCTGTTTGCGAACCAGAGAATGTCAGCATCTCAAGCGCTCCCATCTACGACTGACCTCGTGTTGGCTCTTTTGTTCATCGCCGCTTTTTTAAAGACAACCTCCGCACCTCAAATTGAGGGAAACGACTAGCCCAAGGAAGCGATCCCTCGATTCACCTTCACTGCGATTCATTCAACTCATATCGACCTGCACCCATAGCTACCGTACTCATGCTTTGGTCCGGTAAACAGTGTAGTTGTCGATTGGCTAATCCTAGCCGGCGAAGCGAACTCTGCGCTCCGGAAGAGTTTAAGGATGATCGTGGAGTGTTTTAGGCTCGCGACAGCGCAACACTAACGATGTAAAACACGAAAGAAGCGGTGACGCCTATCAGTGGAGTTCTGAAGAAGTAGAGCTTACAGATGACAATAAGACACCCCAGCATGACCAAGCCGACGACCAACAAGAAGGGGGACCGGAAAAGAAGTTGACTTTGGGCCAATGCGAGGTATCCGTAAATCAGGCCGAAGAGGATGAGCCCCATACTATGGCTGGTATTGAAACCTAACCAGCACCGCCACATGGTCGTCTGTCTCGTCATAATCGGTGAAGTCTGGCTCATGCTGATTTGCAGGGCGGGGTCACGGGGCGTGAGGCCTTGGCTCCAGAACGTCGAGAAAAGGTGGAGCACTCCAAGCGTAAGAACAATGCTTGCACTCAAGACCATGAAAATTCTTGCTGCCAAGATGGTCCTCCCTCTTGTGTGGGCTTAGTGGTCGAGCGCCTCACCCTTACGTCCCTGCGGTGTTTACTTCCTCGAGTTAGCGAAATCCTTGACGAATACGTCCGTGTTATGTGCGAAGCGTAGGCCATAATAGCCATCTGTTGATGTCAGCATGCCGGAGCCCAGGAGGGTGGCTTTGTCGTAGCTGCCAACCGTCACGCCGTTGATGGCGCACACAACCTTTTCCCCTCTTACCGAGAGCGAGATGTCCTGAGTCACCGGTTGGCCGCGCCCGGCTGCTTTATGAATCGCGACGTTGCTCTGGCCCAGCAGTCCGCTCACTTTGAATGGCTCTGGTCCAAATCCGCGCACGATAAACTTTCCGTTTCCAGAGGCAGCGCAGTAAAGCTCAGTCTGGTGTGGAGTACCCATGTCATTCCCTCCGATAAACAATCCGTAGGGATGTGGGTGAGAGTTGAGATTCATGTACCTTGGCTCCGTGAACGTTGCTTCGACAGTAAAGTCGCCTGACGCGATCGCCTCGGTTTTCCAGTAGCTGACGGCGGGGCCGGTTGTGGCATGAAGGGTTTGTCCCTCTTGAACAAGTCGAGCTGCGTCCAGGTTCATTCCTGCCTTCTCCTCAGCAGCATCGACTTTTCCGTTCCAACCGGGAATCTTGATACCACCCTCTGTCACCGCACGGGAGCCATCTACTGTGAGGCTGCCGGGGCCACCGACAAATTGCTTTCTTGCGAGGAACAGTGCGACAAGCGAGGCGGCAAGGAAAGTTGCCAGGCCAATCAGGATTTTGAATTTTCTCTTCATAGTGGAACCTCAACGTAGATTTGTATTGGTGATTGTCGGTACACGTCCGGCATTTCAAATGCGATTGGGAGCATTGGCAGGGATTGCGGAAGTATGGCCGACAGTCCGAGAGTGATGGTGCCCCCAGCAGAGCCGAGCGATGCCGTCGCCGCGATCATTAATCTTTTGTCCCTTTCATCGCAGATCAACGGACTCTTCGCTTGGCTGTAATCGTACGAGCGTCTTTGAGTCGTTCCATAATTTCAGTGCCCGCTGTTCGTCATAGGAGAGTTTGGAAGATCGCGTTTCACTGAGCGCGCCGTTATTCACTTGAAAATACTTACCAGAGGCGTTCCTGCAGACAGGATCAGTAGCAACCTCAGCAAGGGATGCGCCAGAGAACTTGAGGGAGCCCTGAGTTATGCCAACTCGTTTTGTAATCCACTGCGTCGAGCGAGTTTTCGCGAGCCACTGCACAGGCTTCGGCATCGTCCGGAGCAGCCCGGTCTGCGGCACGGCCCCGGGGTCGAAGGCAATCGACGCGATCGAACTGCCGGACCTCCGCAAGCGACGGTGCAGTTCGTAGGCATAAAGGATGGTGCAGAGCTTCGATGTCGAGTAACGCTTTCCCGCGGAGAGGGATGTCCTGGCGTCTTTTCCATCGTTGGCAAGAGCAATCGCGTCCGGTTCAGCCACGATGCCGACCATTTTTCCATCCGCGGTATCGGGATCATGCGTTCCGCTCGCGGTGAACACGATGCATCCATCGTCTCCCATTCGCTCAATGAGCAACTGAATCAATAAGAAATGTCCAAGGCAATTGGTCGCAAACGTTGTCTCATAGCCGTCTTTGGTATGAGAGGGCGGCCCACCGAAATATCCACCTGCGTTACACAGAAGTCCCTGAAACGAATCGACGTCGCCGGAGTCGAGCATCGCACGAAACTTTAGTGCTGCATCTCTAACAGAACTCATCGACGAAGTGTCCAGCTCAAGCGTGCTGACCTTTATTCCGTAGTCCGTCCGAAGTTTTTGTGCGGCTGCATTGATCTTTTCCACGCTTCGTCCTGCGAGAACCAAGGTGTGGTGCGAGCGCGACGCAAGTTGTTTGGCGCATTCAAAGCCGATTCCAGCGTGACCGCCTGTGATGAGAATTGTTGGCACGATGACCTTTCTGATTCGGAACCACCTCGTTAGGCGGGCAACAGACCCGTCCGTGCGATATTGGCAAACCAAGCATAGGATTTCTTCAGGGTTCGTTCGCCCGTGTTGACATTCTGAGCAACCAGCCCGAACTTCGAGGTATAACCGGAGTTCCACTCCCAGTTATCGAGCAACGACCACACGAAGAAGCCTTCTACCTGGCTGCCGTCTTTTATAGCCCGCATGACAGCACCTAAGTGAGCGCTCAGATAGCGAATTCGGAATTCATCATCGATGACTGCGACGCGGTCACCCATTGGGTCGGAGCAACCGTTCTCGGTCACAATCAGGCGCGGATTATCGTAGTCTTTCGTCAATCGATTGAGAACTTCTCGTAGGCCGCTAGGGTCTATCTCGCGGCCCGATGCGTCTTGCGTAGCGCCGGCGGGTGTTCTCCCTGGGCCTAAGAAACTTGGGCCACTAAGATCCGCTTTCATATAGACCGGTGAGTAATAGTTGACGCCTATGAAATCGCAACCCTGATGAATCGTGCGCATATCTCCGGGCTGTACCACTTCGGCGACCATCTGACGCGCCGCCAGAGGATATTCTCCCTTTAGAAGCGGGTCCAGAAAAGCGCCCGACCATATTCCATCGAAAGCCAGCGCGGCGAAATCGTTGAGCAAATGGCTCTTTCCTCCCTCCGGCCGCACTGGCGAGAGTGCAAGTCCGATTCCTATTGCCAGATCATTTCGCTGCGCACGCATGGCTTGAATGGCTTGGCTCTGGGCCAAATTTAGATGGTGGGTGACGGGACCGATGAGCTTACCATCGTGTAACCCCGGTGCATGATCTCCGGATACGTGGCCTAAAAGTAAGTGGACGTTCGGCTCATTGAGCGTAATGAAGTTCTTGATTCGATCGCCCAAACGAAGAGTGACCGCTGCCGCATAGTCGGCGAACCGCTCTCCCGTATCTCGTGACAGCCACCCTCCTAATTCATACAAGCGCTGAGGAAGGTCCCAGTGAAACAGCGTTGCGAAAGGAGTGATGTGGTTTTGTAAGAGCGAGTCGGTCAGCCGGTCATAATAATCCATGCCGCGTTCATTGAGAGGCCCTGAACCCGTGGGAAACACTCGCGGCCACGATATCGAAAACTTGTAGGAATTCAAGTTTGCGGCGCTGATCAACGCTGCATCTTCCCTGTACCGGTAGTATGAGTTACATGTTTCGCTAGGAATAGAGCCATCCTTGATGTGCCCGTTCTGCTTTGCGAAAACATCCCAGATACTCTCACCACGTCCATCGACATCCAAGGCGCCTTCGACTTGGAATGCAGATGATCCGCATCCCCAGCGAAAAGTGTTTGGGAATTGACGTGCCTCAAATGTAGGCTTTCTGGATTCGCATCCGGCAGCCATCGCAGCCGCTCCCAAGGAGAGCACGAATTGTCGGCGAGTCCAGCTGTTCTTGTCATTAGCCATTCGCTATCTCTCTCCTCCCCGTTTCATGACTACCCGTGGCAAACTCATGAGCGGAAAACTCCCCGCCCGAACATTTTTGTTAAATCGCCTATCGCATCCGAACAGCTGGCCTCCAAGTGCGAGTTTCGGCTGAGCGATTCGGAGACCGATTGTCCTTCTGACCACAGAAGTCTTGCCATCGGAATCGCGCCGGCGCGCAGTAGCGACTTTGAACGCGTACCACGCGGATCGAGCGGGTCACTTGAAGATTTTGCTCTGCATCTCGCACCGCATTGCCGGAATCTGGCATTTGGTGGCGCTAAGGACGCAACAACAGCTCATGAATCCGCGCTCAGCCTTGAATTTCCGCGTCTGGGCGGTTCTTCGATGGAAGCCAATAGTTAACGGTATTCTGGACGCGTACGTGATGCTCCATCGCACAAGGGATTGGGTTTTCACGGTTTTCCAATTCCTTGAGTTAAGGCGCCGCATCGTCCATGCTTCTGGATCGATCATGATCAACCTCTATCTAGCGGCGAGTCTCATCGGATTCTCAACCGGTTTGGCGATTAGCGTTCTTCTTCTGGTTCTCACCGCGCGCGCCGTCAAACTACCGGGTGCAAGCACCGCCAATTTCCTGTTTGTGATCTGCTGCCTGGTATGGAATCTGGGCGGTCTGGGGCATTCCATCGCACTCACATTTGGCGCGCCCGAACAGGGACGAGCGGCGCTTGTCATTTTGGCCTGTCAGTACACTGCAGCAGCTGCATGGCCTATCACTGTATTAAGCCTGTGGATCTCGCTCGCTGGCCTGCATTGGCAAAAAATCAGTGGTCGGTTGCTGCAGGTCGTTTCAGTGATCACCTGCACGCTGATCGTCATACCGCTTTGGCGCCTGGTTTTGTACGGTGCGAATTCCGTGTCGCTGCTCATCCTCAAAGAATCGACCCCATATAACGGGGCCATCCTGCTCACGTTGGGAGTCACCCTGTTTCGTAAACGACTTGTATCACGCGCGATGAGGCTTCCTTTTCTTACGATGTTAGCGGGCGCCTTCGGCGCCACGACAGCAGTTTTCGCTACGCAGTTGTTGCCATTCAACCGCGTTGCTACTGACTTGCTTCGCGTTGTCAGCGAACAGATCACCCTCCTCGTCGTCGTCGGCGCGTTCTTCTTATTTGCACGTTTCCGTTTTTCCGATTTGTTCATTCGTCAAAGTCTCAGGGTGATGTTGGCGGCGCTCACGGCCGTAGCCTTTTCGCTGACCTACTACTACCTCTCGTTCGTTCGATTTCAGGGCCGGGTCGCCTACCCGGGGGCTGCTCGGGTCTGCCTCGAGACTTTAACGGCGGTTGCCATGCTGGTACTGTTCACGTTCTTAGACCGTCATATCGGCGACTTCGTGAACCGTTGGATCTTCCATGCGCCGAACTACCGCATTCTGCTGCGGGAGTTGCTGGCAAAGCTGGCGCGTCTTCGGTCCGAGACACAGATCGCAGACGTAGTGGAAACAACTGCCCGTCAATCGCTTGAGCTCAAAGCCGCCCAGCTGATTACCCTCGAGACCTTGTCCAGGATGAGCCTGCCGACATCGCGTTGGTCGCACTCGCCCGAGCGCGAGCCGGATTGGTTAGACGCGGTGAACGATGGCGAGCTTGTAGAATTCGATTGCCACCGCTCGACCCACGCGACGCAGATCCATGACGAAATCGAACTGCTCATTCCGGTTCGATCGGAGGGCCGAGTCGCTCACGTGCTTGTCATCTCGCCTGGTCATGCGCGACGCGGCCTGGTGACGCACGAAGTGAATTACTTGCGCAGCATTGCAGCGCAGTGTGGGAATCGACTCGACGCACTGCATACCGAAGAGCGACTGATGGCGGCCCAGAGCCGTGAGGCAGTGCTGCTGCAGCAGGTAACCGAGGCGGAGTTGCGCGCTTTGCGCGCTCAAGTAAATCCGCATTTCCTCTTCAATTCGCTTAACAGCATCGCAAACCTTGTGGTGACAAATCCCAAGCAGGCCGAAACTATGACGCTGCGGCTAGCGAGAGTCTTCCGCCATGTACTGGCCAACTCCGCACGCCCCCTTATTCCGCTGCACGAAGAGATCGAGTTCCTGGAGACGTATCTGCAGATTGAAGAAGCTCGGTTCGGCAGCCGGCTTCAAGTCAAGATCGCCATCGACCCGGCGGTCGCCATGGAGCAAATCCCTTCGCTGATGCTTCAGCCCATCGTGGAGAATGCGCTGAAGCACGGCCTTGGACCGAAGCCCGGTTTAGGGCACTTGTGGATAACCGCAATAGCTGATGGAAATCAGGTGCGTCTGTGCGTGGAAGACGACGGTGTCGGACCCACAAATGGCGTCGTGAAACTCAACAACGGCAATAGACGATCGAATGGAGTTGGGCTAAAGAATGTTGCTGAGCGACTTAACGCGCTCTATCAGGACGAAGGACGGATCACATTGGAAGGGCGGCAGGCTGGTGGAACGCGCGTGACAATTTTGTTGCCACGTGAGAACGGAGCCGCAGCCTGATGCGAAGCCTGGTCATCGACGATGAAGCGGATGCTCGGGCGCGGCTGATCCGATTGCTCGGTGCTCATCCCGAAGTCGAAGTGATTGGCGAGGCTCAGGATGGCCTCGAGGCGATTGAGAAGATCGAACAGCTTCGACCTGATCTTTTGTTTCTCGACATAGAAATGCCCGGGCTCAGTGGATTCGAGGTACTGCGGTCGATTCCGTCAGCCATCGAGATCCCACTCGTCATTTTCACAACGGGGTACGATCAGCATGCCCTGGCGGCCTTCGAGGCCAATGCGCTGGCCTATCTCCTCAAGCCCATCGAAGCCCAACGATTATCGGTTGCGATAGAACGGTCGACGAGACTTTGCGCTGTCGCCGCAGAAAAAGAAAAGGAGCGCAAGAACATTTTGCGTGCGACGGGAGCGACGCCGAAGACACTTCGCAAGATTGTCTGCCGAAAGAACGGGCGCGCCCTACTTGTGCCTTCAGAACAAATTCTCTGGTTTCGGGTGCAGGCTGGTATCGTTCATGCGACGACAGCGAAAGACTCGTACTGGGTGAATTACCAGTTAGCCGAACTTGAAGCTGCGTTGCCGCCGGAAGAATTCTTCCGTGCGCGCCGCGAAGTTTTGGTTAATATGTCGCGGATCAAAGAGATAAAGCCTTACTTCAAAAGCAGCTTTCTGCTTGTTATGTCCGACGCTGCGTCAACTGAAATCGCGGTGAGCGAACGACAGGCGCGTCCGCTGCGCCAGCGCCTGCCGGGTCTCTAAGCGTTCTCCTGTCGACGTTTTCGGGGCGCCAGAAACCTGTTATGCTCTCGTCCTCATCGAGTGAAATTGAGCTGATTCGGAAGCTTAGGAACTAGTGGCTTCGCATGCTTCTCGTTGCGTTTACAGCGAATTGAAGGATTGCTCCAAACCTTCCTCAGGCGGGTGTAGATCGCGCAGAGAATAGGTTTGTCGACGCTCACCGGCGACCTCGTTTAGCGCCGAACAATGATGGGCCTGACCAACGAGTGCCGTAATAGACAATCAACGCTATAGCTTGACAGCCAGCTCATCCAATTGTTCGAGGCATGTTCCCCATCCTTGATGGAAACCCCTTGCCTCGTGGTTCGCGCGATCCTCTGGGTTTTTGTGCCGGATAAGAGCACGATAGCGTGTGCCGCCCTCGACCGGCTCCATTGTTATGTCAGCGGTCATGAATGGTTCGGCGTTTGGCCTGAATTGTGGACCGAGACCGTCGGTAAATACGAGGCGCCTTTCGGGTTCCACAAGGAGGATGCAGCCTTTCTTCTCGGGAAAGACCTGCCCTTCCGGAGACTGCATCACGACATTGAATACCCCGCCAGGCACTAGATCGAGTTCCGCCTTCCCGACGCCATAGGGCTTGGGTGCGAACCACTGCCTGAGGAGTTCAGGCGTGGTAAGGGATGTCTTCTCCGAACCGCTCGACTTGACTGTTCGCCCGAGCAGAGCGTCACTGGTGTTGCCGCGGAGAGGGCGGCAGCATGGACGAGAAAAACGAGGCGACACGAGAGATCGTCCGCCGACTCCCGACGGCGGATCGAGAGGAACTATTAAGGCTTTGGGAGGAGAACTTTGGCAGACCGGCGTCGCCGGGTCTGCGCCGTTCTCTCATCCTGCCGATCCTGGCGTACCGCATTCAGGAGCGCGTCTATGGCGGCCTCGATCCGGAGAGCGAGCGGCGACTTCGAGAAGCGGTCGGTAAACTAAAGCCGCAAGGAACGAGGAGAGCGGAAAAGGCTCAGGCATTCAAGCCGGGCACTCGCATCCTGCGAGAGTGGAAGGGACAGATCCACGAGGTGCTGATCACAGCCTCCGGATTTGAATACAAGGGAGAGACCTTTCGAACCCTTTCGCCGATTGCGAAGCGGATCACTGGAACCCATTGGTCAGGCCCAGCATTCTTTGGTACCAAGCGAGGCAGCCGGTGAGCGCCGACAAACCTACTCTCTGCGCGATCTACACCCGCAAGTCGTCTGAGGAAGGTTTGGAGCAGTCCTTCAATTCTCTGCAAGCGCAACGAGAAGCCTGCGAAGCCTATGTGCTGAGTCAGAAGCATGAGGGCTGGCAGGTCTTACCGGATGTCTATGACGATGGCGGTTTCTCCGGTGGAAACATCGAGCGACCTGGACTGAAGCGCCTGTTGGCTGACATCGCCAGCGGGAAGGTCTCGACCGTTGTCGTATATAAGGTAGACCGCCTGACCCGGTCCCTGACCG
>Ga0302324_100014387_pt1 | contig 15961 bp, 14 predicted proteins | sample Palsa_T0_1_FD_201949 | JGI IMG/M metagenome (GOLD analysis project Ga0302324, IMG submission 201949) | Peat permafrost microbial communities from Stordalen Mire near Abisko, Sweden - Palsa_T0_1 | ecosystem: Environmental > Terrestrial > Soil > Palsa > Peat permafrost | place: Sweden: Abisko...
CGCGAGATGCCTGACTGGCGCTCCGCGTGCTTCGGTTGGGAGCTCTGAGCGCGACGGCAAACCCGATTAGCAAAACCGAAGCCACACGGACGGCTGCTTGTCGCGGTGGCTGTTGCGTAATTGGTGGTGTCCGGCGGGTTTAAGACGATGCCGCTATGCCCCAGAATTTCATTGCGTGTGATCGTGATCAGGAGTTGTTGCTGCCGCCGGATCTAAGGGATTGGCTGCCGGAGAACCATCTTGCGTGGTTCGTGTTGGCGGCGGTCAAGGAGATGGATCTGTACGCGTTCTATCGGCCTTACAGTCCGGATGGTGTTGGTCGTCCGGCGCACGAGCCGGAGATGATGGTCGCGTTGTGGCTCTACGCGTACTGTCGTGGGCAGCGCTCGGCACGGGTGATTGAGCGCGAGTGCATCGAGGACGTTGCGTTCCGGGTGATCACCGCGAACCAGCGCCCCGATCACACGACGATCGCAAGGTTCAGGCAGCGTCATCAGGACGCGATCGCCGGCCTGTTCGGCGAGGTGCTGGCGCTGTGCGCTGACGCCGGCCTGGCTGGGGTTGGGGTGCTCGCTGTCGATGGGACGAAGGTGCATGCGAACGCGTCGCATCACTCCAACCGTGATTACGAGCAGCTCGCCCGCGAGTTTCTCGAGGAGGCCGCGGAGACTGACCGACGCGAGGACGAGCTTTACGGGGAGCGGCGCGGTGATGAGTTGCCGGCGGAGCTCTCGACGCCGGAGGGCCGCCAGCGCTGGTTACGCGAGGCCAAGCAGCGCCTCGAGCGAGAACGCGCCGCGAACCCCAAGCCGGTGCCACAATCGCGGCCAGCGAGGGTCAAGGAGGCCAAGCGTCGCCTGGAGGAAGAGCTGTGGGTTGAGTGCCGCGCGAACGAGGCCTATGAGCACTATCGCGCGACGGCGCGCCGCTCAGACGGACGCCGGTTCGGATCACAGCCGAAGCCCTACACGCCGCCCCCAACACCGGCAGGGAAAGTGAATGTCACCGACCCTGACTCCAAGAACCTCAAGGCGCCGCGCGGCTACATCCAGGGCTACAACGCGCAGGCCGCCGTCAACGCGCATCAGATCGTGATCGCCGCTGAGATCAACACCGGCAGCTCAGACTTCGGCAACCTCGCCCCGATCGTCGAAGCGGTCCAGCGCGAACTCGACGGCGCGGGCATCAGCGAGCAGCCGGGCGTGATCGTTGCCGACGCCGGCTACTGGCACCAAGCACAGATGGAGCAGATCACCGCCCGAGGCATCCCGGTGTTGGTTCCGCCAGACGCCGACAAACGCAAAGGCACCCGGCCTGGCTGGAACGGCGGCGCCTACGCGTTCATGCGCAGCGTGCTTGAGACCGAGCTCGGCCAGGCGCTCTACCGAAAACGCCAGGAGCTCGTCGAGCCAGTGTTCGCGCACACGAAGTTCAACCGACGCTTCGATCGCTTCCAGCGCCGCGGCAGAGCCGCCTGCCACTCCGAATGGCGCCTCATCGCCGCCACCCACAACCTAATGAAGCTCCACACCGCCCTCCAGGCAGCCTGAACAAGCCTCACCCCGGCGCCGCGGCGTTTACGCCCCCGAAAACGACCCGCCGCCGGCCCGGACACCACCAATTACGCAACAGCCACCGCGAAACGGAGGCGCGAGACGGGACCGGCGTGCTGTCAGCTTGCGGGTAGGCCGAGCATTTCGCATGCCTGGCGGGCGCTGAGTGCCGGCGGCTTGAGGTTCTCGTGGTCGAGGAGGTCACGGTCGCCGGTCACGATGGCCGTGGCGTTTGCTGCGAGCGCGAGGGCGACGAGATAGTCGTCGTCGCTGTCACGCAGAATCTTTGGCGGCGAGACTGGGTCGGGCAGGTGCAGGGCGAGGCTTGCGATCATCGCTTCGTATGCGCGACCGTCGACAGCGCTAACGCGATCACGGAAGTAGGTCGACTCGAGACCGTCGTGTAGTTCGCTGAGCAGCTCGTCGCAGGCGACAATCTCGATGGCTCCGCTGGTTACCGCATCGAGGAGGACCGCGAGCGGGCTGTCGCGCTTGGCGACGGTGGCTGAGAGCAGCGTGCTCGCGTCGACGACGAGTAGCGTCACCGACTGACGCGGCGCGACTCGTGCACGGCTCGGACGCCTAGCTCGATCGCGTCCTCGTCGTCGAGAGCGTTGGACTGCTGAGTCTCGCGCAATGCGCTGACCCCGAGGTGGACCTTGGCGACGTCCTCGATCAGCTCACGGTCACGCTTTCCGGGATGACGTGCCCGCAGGCGCTCCAGGAGCCCGTTATCGATCTCGACACGCGTTGTCGCAGCCATCAACCAAGTGTAGGGCGAGCCGGCGCCAGATCAACCGACTCGGCAAGCTAGGCGAATCCCGAGCCGCTCCCGTGAGAACATTTTGAGAACAAACGCATCGTCAGATGCATCCTTTTAGTCGTTTCGACCGGACAGAAAGACCGATAAACGCTGGGGCGGACGCATCGCAAACCCTCAAGTTCTACTTGAGGGCCTTGTGAGCGCTTAGCTCGTGGAGGTTCGAGTCCTCTCGGGCGCACTCGGAAAGCCCCGCGAAGGGGGCTGTTGCACAAAGGTCGCCGCGAGGCGATCTTTGTCGTTGAAGGGGGAGAACGGCCGCTCGCGGGATTTGCGTGCGGAGGTGCGCGCCGGCTCAGGTGGTGAGCATCGCTCGGTGGAGCTTGAGCAGGTTGTGGGTTGCTGCGATCAGGCGCCACTCCGCTCGACAGGCGGCTAACCCTCGCCTGTGGAAGCGGCGGATCCCGCGGTTGAACTTCGTGTTCGCGAACACCGTCTCGATCATGTGCTGACGACGGGTGTAGAGCGCCTTGCCATCCGGGGTTTCTAAGAGCCGGTCGATCCGCTCGGCTTCAGGTCCCTGCATCGGAGACAGCTTCCTGGCTTTGGTCCTGGACGCTGAGCGGGTCGGAACGATCACCTGCATCCCCTCGTCGCCCAAGGTAGTGGTGTGTGTGTTGTTCCAGTAGCCGCCGTCGGCCAGCACCGTCCCGATCCGCTCGTGGCAGCCGGCCGCACTCGCCACCGCCAACCAAATCCAGGCCGAGCGCTGTCGCCTGCACGTGCCCCCTCAGGTCGCTGCGCGTGTTCTTGCGCCGCCCCGTGTCTTCCAAGAGCCGCGCTGCGCCGCGTACACTCAGAGAACGGTGGCAGCTAGTCGGATTGCGCGGTGAGAGCGGAGGCTCGGCTACACGCTGTACGGCGTGGAGCGCGGAGGCGCCTCAGGGCAACCCTCGCTGCGGGGGCGGCCATGGCGGCCGCGTCGCTCTGCTGCTTCAGCACCGCGGCCGCCGGGACGGCGAGATCGAGACCCGTGCCGCGGGGCTCGGGCTTCGGCTCCAACTGGACTACCTACCACGGGACTCCTGAGGCGACGGGTGTACACGCAGCGCACACCAAGCTGCTCCCTTCGCGGCCGGCCTGGACCTCGTCGACCCTCGACGGGCAGCTCTATGGCGAGCCGCTCGTCGCCGATGGCCGCGTCGTCGCGGCAACCGAGAACGACACCGTCTATGTGCTGGCCGCGCGCAGCGGGCGCATCCTGTGGTCACGCCACCTGGCGACTCCCGTGCCATCCAGTGACTTGCCGTGCGGCGACATCTCGCCCGAGGTCGGCATTACCGGCACCCCTGTGATCGACTTGAAGCGCAACGAGATCTTCGTCGACGCGGACACCCTGATAAGCGGCCCGTCTGCCTCTCGTGGTGTGGAGGCGTCGCACCGTCTATTCGGGCTCAACCTGTTCACCGGCAAGGTCGAGCTGGACGAGTCGGCGATGCCGAACGCCGGCGAGGACCAGCTCGCGCAGCTGCAGCGGCCAGGGCTGGCGCTCGACCACGGTTTCGTTGTCATCGCCTACGGTCAGAACACCGGCGACTGTCCCGGCCCGAACGGTCCCGCCCACGGCTACGTCGTGTCGATCCCGGAGTCGGGAGGATCGCTCCACTACTTCCAGATCGGCAGCGGCCGGGATCGGGGAGCGGTGTGGATGGGTGGCAGCTCGCCGGTCGTCGACCCTCACGGGAACGTCTACGTGGCGAGCGCTGACGGCTACGACCTCGGCGCGGGCCAGCCCTACGACGACAGTGACGCTGTGCTCGAGCTGTCGCCGACCATGCAACTCGAGTCGATCTTCTACCCCAAGGCCTGGCAGATGCTCAGCGCCGACGACCTCGACCTCGGGACTGGGGATCCCGTACTTGTGCATGGCTTCGTGCTCCAGATCGGCAAGACGGACATCGCCTATCTCTTGCGTCAGGGACATCTCGGCGGCGAAGAGGGCGAGATTACGTCGCTCTCGGTGTGCAGTGGCGACCCCGACGGCGGACACGCGGTGGACGGCTCGGTCGTCTACATCCCCTGCCCGAACGGCATCACGGCGGTCAAGGTTTCGACGAAGGCCCCGTATTTGAAGCAGCTATGGACCGATAACGACGGCGCCGCCAGCTCGCCGATCATCGCGGATGGACTGGTCTGGACGATCGGCGGCACCGCGGTGCACGGCCTCAATCCGGCCAATGGCAAGGAGGTCGTCTCGATCGCGTTCGGCGGGTATGCGAACCACTTCCCGACGCCGTCGGTCGGCGATGGCCTGCTGCTGCTTCCAGGAACCGACCAGGTCTTCGCCTTCATGGGTCCGGCCGGGCTGCCGCCGCCACCCCCCGCGCGATGAGACGCGCCTGCTGGCGGCTCGCTCCGAGCTTGACGACTCGAGGCCGTCGTGTAGTTCGCTGAGCGGCTCGTCGCAGGCGACGATCTCGATGGCTCGGCTGGTTACAGCGTCGAGCAGGACCGCGAGCGGGTTGTCTCGCCCTGCGACCGTGGCTGACAGCGGCGTGCTCGCATCAATGACGAGCCGTGTCAACGACTGGCGCAGCGTCGGCCCGGTCTCGCGGGGCCGTGCGGCCGAGACGCTGGCGCCGCGCTGGTTGTCATTGACCTCAGGCGAGCCCTGTTGCCGGCGGCTCTCGACAGCTGCGCGGACCGATCAGTCGAGCGGCAGCTGATACTCGGTCATCGCCAACGCGAACTCCTCGCTCCACGTCTCTGCCTGAGCCAACCATCCGCGACGCTCATAGAAGCGCCGTGCGCGAACCTGCAGCGACGGAGTGAAGAGACGGGCGAACTCGCGGTAGGACTCGAAGCCGGCCTGCACAATCATCCCGACCAAATCCACATCCGCCACTGTCCCGCGACGCGTGGTGAAAGGCTGCACGTGTCGGATTGTCTCGTCTTGGAGCACCTGCAAGGCCGGCGGGGAGTTGGGTTCAGAGGATCATGAGCGCGGACAGGCCCGGAATTTGGGCCGGCGGCCGCTGCCGATTTGTGCCCGACCATCGAGCGGAGTAGTCTCGAAGGCTGAGGGCATATGCCGCGATGTCAGCCACCAGGCTGGCAGCGTGACCTGACTTCCGAGGATCCACAAGCCCCCGGAGGTAGCCGTGCCCGACGAGCAGGCAGTAACAACCGCTTCCATCGCAGGCGGCGCGCCGAGCGCCTCGGGCGTACTCGCTGTTGGCGGCCTCCGAGAAGTCGCGCAGAGCGCCACACACGTCGGCCTCGCGGTGGCAGACCGCCGAGAGCGCTACTCGATAGTGCAGGTCCGCGCTGACCCGGCATCAGCACCCAACGGAACCCTGGTCCCGTGATGATGACCGCGAACGGATATCACGAAACCCTCCCCATAGAGGAACGTAACGCAACGGTCGCGGTCTACGGCGACATGCACCACGCTGAGGACGCGGTCCGGACGCTCGAACACGCCGGCTTCGACATGGCCCAGCTGTCGATCCTTGCCCGCGGTATGAGCGAGGAGCGCCACGTCGTCGGCTTCGACACGCCGGCGGTACGCGAAGCGCGGTGGGCGCGCTGGGGCGCCCTCTGGGGAGTGCTGTTCGGCGCATTCGTATTCATTCCCGGGATCGGCGGTGTCGCGGTCGGCGGCTATCTCCTTTATCTGTTGATGACCGGCGCAATGGGCGCCGGTGCGGGAGCACTCGGCGCCGCGTTCTCAACGGTCGGCATCCCCGGCGACGCCGTGATCCGCTACGAGACCGCGCTCCGCGCCGACAAGCAAATCCTGATCGTGCACGGAGCGGCCGCCACGATCGAGCATGCGCGCGAACTGCTCAGCGACAGCGGCGCCGAATCTGTCGAGGTTCACAGCGGCGACCCTGTGCCGGTCGCATAGAACGCGACGGCCGGCAGGCACCCCGGCCACCTGTGACACCCGCTTCAACGACCGCAACAAGTCAGCAGCTACCAAATGAAGGTTTCATGAGCGACCCAACCACACCCGAAGCAGCCGAGACCGAGCCCGCGACGCACGCCGCCATCGCGGCGGCCAAAGACGAGCTACGCAAGGACGCGGAGCGGCTCGAGCACGCGAAGACCGCGCTCGTGCACGGCGTCGAGAGCGTCGTCGACAAGTTCACCGAGGCCGTCAGCAGCATCGGCGGCCGCAAGTAGCACCGTGACGTCCGCGGTCCTGCCGGACGCACCGAGCCGGGAGCCTCTGTCTCGCGACCTGCTCGCGCGCGTCGATCGCTACTGGCGTGCGGCGAACTATCTGTCGGTCGGGCAGATCTATTTGTATGACAACCCGCTGCTGCGGGTGCCGTTGAAGCTCTCGCATGTGAAGCCGCTGGTCGTCGGGCATTGGGGTACGACGCCGGGCCAGAACTTCATCTACGTGCACCTGAACCGCGTCATCCGCGAGCAGCAGCTCGACATGTTCTATGTAGCCGGACCCGGCCACGGCGGTCCGGCGCTCGTCGCTAACACCTATCTCGAGGGCAGCTACAGCGAGATCTACCCGAATATCAGCCAGGACGAGGCTGGGATGAGGCGGCTATTCACGCAGTTCTCCTTCCCCGGCGGCATCTCGAGTCACGTCGCTCCGACGACGCCGGGATCGATTCACGAGGGCGGGGAGCTGGGCTACTCGCTGAGTCACGCTTTCGGCGCTGCGTTCGACAACCCGGAGCTGATCGTCGCGTGCGTGATCGGTGACGGTGAGGCGGAAACGGGTCCGCTCGCGACGGCGTGGCAGTCCAACAAGTTCCTGAACGCGGTCAGCGACGGGGCGGTCCTGCCGATCCTGCACCTTAACGGCTACAAGATCAGCAATCCGACGGTGCTCGACCGCATCGAGCACGACGAGTTGGACCAGTTCATCCGCGGCTGCGGCTGGATGCCGCACTTCGTCGATGGCCACGAGCCGGCGGCGATGCACCAGCTGATGGCCTCGACGCTGGACACCGTGATCGCGGAGATCAAGCGGATTCAACGCGCTGCCCGTGAGAGCGACGATGCCACTCGGCCGCGCTGGCCGATGATCGTGCTGCGCTCACCGAAAGGCTGGACGGGACCGAAGGTGGTTGACGGACTGCAGATCGAGGGCACTTTTCGCGCGCACCAGGTGCCGCTGCTGGTCGACACGGAGCACCCCGAGCACGTTGAGCTGCTCGAAGCGTGGATGCGGAGCTACAGACCGGAGGAGCTGTTCGACGGCGACGGCCGCTTGCTGGCCGAGCTCGCGGAGCTGGCGCCCGCTGGCTCGCTGAGGATGGGCGCGAACGCGCACGCCAACGGTGGGCTGCTGCTCAGCGATCTGCGCCTGCCGGACTTTCACGATCACGCGGTGCTTGTCCCCGCGCCGGGCGCGGTCGACGCTCAGGACACGCTCGTGCTGGGGAGCTTCCTGCGCGATGTCGTCACGCTCAACGGAGAGCGGCGCAATTTCCGTCTGTTCGGTCCTGATGAGACGCTCTCGAACCTGCTGGGCGCGGTTTTCGAGGTGACCTCGCGCCAGTGGGAGGGGCGGGTCGAGCGCAGCGACGAGTTCCTTGCTCCGGCCGGGCGAGTGCTGGACTCGATGCTGAGCGAGCACCAGTGCCAGGGCTGGCTCGAGGGCTACCTGCTGACCGGCCGGCATGGGCTGTTCAACTGCTACGAGGCGTTCATTCACATTGTCGACTCGATGTTCAACCAGCACGCGAAGTGGTTGAAGGTGACGAAGCAGCTCCCGTGGCGGCGGCCGATCGCGTCACTGAATTACCTGCTCTCATCGCACGTCTGGCAACAGGACCACAACGGCTTCACCCACCAGGATCCCGGCTTTCTCGATCACGTCGTCAACAAGAAGGCCGACATCGTCCGGGTATACCTGCCGCCGGACGCGAACTGCCTGCTGTCGGTCGCCGACCACTGCCTGAGAACCCGCGACTACGTCAACGTCATCGTCGCCGGCAAGCGTCCGATGCCGCAGTGGCTGACGATCGACGAGGCGGTGGTGCACTGCACGGAGGGCATCGGCATCTGGCCATGGGCCAGCAACGATCAGGGCGGCGAGCCGGATGTGGTGATGGCGTGCTGTGGCGACACGCCGACGCTCGAGATTCTGGCCGCGACTTCGATCCTGCGCGACGCGCTGCCCGAGCTGAAGATCAGGGTCATCAACGTCGTCGACCTGATGAAGCTGCAGTCCGCGAGCGAGCATCCGCACGGGCTCAGCGACAGCGACTACGACTCGCTGTTCACCAAGGACAAGCACATCATCTTCGCGTTCCACGGCTATCCCTCGCTGATCCACCGCCTGACCTATCGCCGCCACAACTGTGACCTGCACGTGCGCGGCTACAAAGAGGAGGGCACGATCACGACGCCGTTCGACATGCGCGTGCAGAACGACCTCGACCGCTTCCATCTCGTCCAAGACGTCGTCGATCGTACCCCCGGCCTCGGTGCCGCCGGCAGCTACCTCAAGCAGACGATGCAAGACAAGCTGATCGAACACGAGCTGTACATCGACAGGCACGGCCAGGACATGCCCGAGATCCGCGACTGGAAGTGGGCCGCCGGTAAATGACACGCCGCGGGGAGCAGAGCACCCCGCCAGCCAGCACGGCAGCATGAGCACGACAAGCGGCAAGAAAGCCGGCCTCGGCGTCATCGATCCCAGGGAATCAGCGGCCGGCGCGCTCGCAACGGCCAAGTAGGACGGAATGTCGGGCAGCCCGCCGGCGGCTGGGGCGGCGGGTTGCACGACTCACGCGCGGGCGGGTTCGACCAATGCGAGGCCGCTAGGGTGAGTGCGATGGATCCACTGCTGCTCGATGAGCTGGTCGATTGGCTTCGCGTGCCGTCGATCTCGACGGGCGGAGGCGAGCGTGGTGAGATCATTCGCGCGGCGACTTGGGTGATCGACCGGGTTCGCGCAGCCGGCGGCAGTGGCGAGCTCGTGCACATTGGCGAGGGAAATCCGCTTGCCGTTGGCGAGTTCCGCGCGAGCGATCCGGCGGCGCCGACGATCCTGATCTACGGTCACTACGACGTCCAGGGCCCGGGAGCAGCAGAGCTTTGGAGCTCGCCCGCGTTTGAGCCGACGATCCGCGACGGCCGACTGTACGCGCGTGGCGCATGCGACGACAAGGGAAACTTCCTTCCGCTGCTGCACGTGGCGTGCGCAATGGCCGCCGCCGGAGAGCTGCCGGTCAACGTCAGGGTGCTCGTCGAGGGCGAGGAGGAAGTGGGAGGCGGCGCAGTCACAACATGGCTTCGCGCGGACGCGCGCGGCGCCGACGCGGCGATCGTCTTCGACGCGCTGATGCCCGATCCTGAAACCCCGGCGATCACGGTCGGCCTGCGCGGCGCGGTAAAGGTCGACCTCGAGGTGCGGACCGCCGAGCACAACCTGCATTCCGGGCTTTACGGCGGTAGCGTGCTGAACGCGCTGCACGTCCTGCAACGCATCCTTGCCGAGGTGCTACCCGGGCCTGACGGCAGGGTGCGGGAGGAGCTGCGCGAGGGGATCAGCGCTCCGTCGGCGGCTGAGCTCTCCTCCTGGCGGCGTCTGCCATCCGGCGATGAGCTGATCGAGCACAGCGGCGGCAGGCCGGTGTATCCCGGAGCCGGCGGCGAGTACTACCTGCGCAATGGTGCTGACGCGTCACTTGACGTCAACGAGATCGCCGGCGGCGAGCCCCGGACAATCGTTCCGGCGCAGGCCCGCGCGACGCTTTCGCTGCGCCTCGCACCGGGACAGGACCCTCGGCGCATGCACGAAGTCCTCAGCGGCCTGTTGCGCTCCGCACTGCCCGACGGCGCCGTGCTCGAGGAAACGGGCGTGATGTACGCCGAGCCGGCGCTGTTCGAGCCCGAGGAGCCGGCGCTCCGGCTCGCGGCTGACGCGCTGCGGCGCGCCTGCGGAACCGAGCCGGTGTTCATCCGCTGCGGTGGCAGCATTCCGATCGTCGCCGAAATGGCAGCTCGCGGATACCCGGTGATAGTCGCCGGCTTTGGACTCGCCGAGGATCAGATCCACGCACCAAATGAGTCCTACGCCCTGCACAGTTTGGAATGGGGCGAGGCGGCCGCGCGTGAGCTGTACACCGCCCTCGCGGCGCTCCCCGCACGCACCTGACCGTCCGCCGCTCGACGGCGCCGCTGCGCCTGCTCCAGTAGACGCGCGCGAGGTGCGTGTTGTGGCGAGGTAGCTTCCGGGGCCGCCGAACCCTCAAGTGCGACTTGAACGCGCTGTGAGTGCACAGTAAGTGGAGGCTCGAGGCGCACCCTGCGGCGGAGCGCCGAACGACCGCGAGGCGTCCAGCAGCACGCTGCACAGCTCTCCAGACCACTAACCCGGTTTCTCGCGCTTAGAGCATCTAATTCGGTCGAGCTGGTGTTTAGGGGGTGGTACTTTCGTTTCGAGGCGATAGGAGTTGATTGAGGTGCTTGGTGCCGTCGGTCTGAGACTCTCAGGCCGAAACTTTTATGACGGCGAGCGAGTCTCACCCGCCGCCGTCTCCACCTCGTTTGGAGGTGAGTCAGATGGGTGACTTGTCGTGCCCGGCGTGCGGGCTCGTGCTCTACGGGCGCGGCGTCGAGCGGCTCAGTCCGCGCCACTGCCCGCGCTGCATAGCGTTGAGTCGGCGCCTCGTGGCGCTGGTCGAGGTTGACGTCGAAGCGGCAGTGCCCGAGCTGGATGTTGACGGCGCGACGGTACGAGTTCAGGACGCTCGTCCAGCCCGCGCGAAGCAACAGGCAAGCGATCAGAACGACGCGAGCCCGTTCGGCTCACCCGACGTCGCAACGCCCTGAGCTTCAGCCGGCCTGGCCGGCGCGGGTGAAAACTGCGGCAAGACTCGCCGATCGCTAATCCCGGGCTGAAAACCCGCCGATACATGGCTTGATTTTTGATGCGCGCGATCGAGGACCAGACCACCGGCGGCGCCCTGAAGGGAGACCGGCTCCGCGTTGGGCTGGAGGCCCGCGAGGTTCGACTGCGGAAAGGACTCGCGCAGCCGCGGGCGACGAACCTCGACCCACCGACGACGCACCAGCAGCATGCTTCGGTCGGCGTACTCTCCTCGCATCGCGAGGAGAGCGCCCGCGCCGCGATTCCCGGCCGGCTGGGACCTGTGGCGCATGCGTCGTTCGACGCGCTGATCGTCCTCGATGGTGAGCGGCGCCAGCTCGATGCCAACCAGGCGGCCTGCCGCCTGTTCGGCCTTAGCCGTGAGCAACTGCTCGGTCGCCGGCTCGACGAGTTCATCGCCGACGCTGACCGCAAGCCACTGGCCGGGCGGTGGCAGACGCTGCTCCGCGGCGGTGAGGGTCGGCCCACGTGCGTGCTCCTGCGCGAGGACGACTCGCGCGTCACGATCGAGATCGTCGCGGTCGACGAGCTGTCGCCTGGCTCGCACGTCTGCCTGGTGCGAGACGCGAGCGACGACGGCGGCGTCTCGCCTCTGGGCGGCGCCGGCGACGGCGCGCCGCCCGATGCACAGTCGCTCGCAGATCGTCGAAACCTCGCCGCAGTCCTCGACACCTCCGACGACGCGATCACCACGAGCACGCTCGACGGCATCTTCACGTCCTGGAACCGCGGCGCCGAAAAGCTCTACGGCTACACGGCGCAGGAGGCGATCGGACAGTCGCTCGACCTGATCAGCCCGCCCGGCCAACGCGCGACCGACCACCTCAACTGGGAGCGTCTGCTCAAGGATGAACCGGTGCGCTCACTGGAGACGGTGCGCGAAACCAAGGACGGGCGCACGGTCATTGTCTCGGTGACGCGCTCGTTGATTGTCGACGCAGGCGGTCGCGTGATCGGTGTCGCTTCCGTCGGCCGCGACATCACCGAAACCAAACGTACCCAGGCGCTGCTTGCCGCCGCGCATGCCGAGGCCGTTACCGCATCGGAGATGAAGTCGCGCTTCCTGGCGAACATGAGCCACGAGATCCGCACGCCGATGAACGGCGTCCTCGGCATGACCGAGCTGCTTCTGGATACCGAGCTGAGCGACGATCAGCGCGAGTTGGCAACCCAGGTCGCGCGTTCCGGCGAGGACATGATGCGGATCATCAACGACATCCTCGACGTCTCGAAGATCGAAGCCGGACGGCTCGAGCTCGACGCCTGCGACTTCACGATCCGCGACACGATCGAGCAGGCCTGCTCAGTCGGCCAGCTCGAGGCTTCCGCGAAGGAAGTGGCGCTCGAGCTGCAAATCGGCGAGGAGGTCCCGCTGCGCGCTTACGGCGATGACCGCCGACTACGCCAGGTACTCCGCAACCTGGTCACCAACGCCGTCAAGTTCACCAGTGACGGAGCGGTCACTGTAAGGGTCAACGGGCACCAGCCGGCCGCAGGCGGCACGCGTCTACGAATCGAGGTCAGCGACACCGGGATCGGGATCGACCCGGCCACCCTCGACCACATGTTCGAACCGTTCACCCAAGCCGACGCCTCGACGACGCGCCGCTACGGCGGCAGCGGGCTCGGGCTCGCGATCGCGCGCGACCTCGTCGCGTTGATGGGCGGGACGATGGGGGCAATGAGCAGCCCCGGTGAAGGCAGCACTTTCTGGTTTGAGGTCGAGCTTGGCGACCCGATCGCCAGCGATGAGCTCGCCAACGCCCCAGCCTCACCGGCTCGCACGGGCGCGGATTTCGACGCTCGGCGGTGACGGCCTAACGTCGGCGGGCCTAACCTGTCGGGATGCCCGCGGTCAGCCCCGGTCGCGACGAGGGTAGACGACGCTCGACGCACCCGTTCCGGCGATCCTCGGACCGGGGGCAGCGGCGCCACACGCTGCGGGGGAACCGAGTAACACTCGAACTCGGCCAGCTGTCACGCCACCGCGGGATCACGGGTTACGGCTGCAGGTCGCGGTTCCAGCGGCTGTTCGATAGCGTCCGGCGCGATCTCGGACTTGAGTAGCTCGTTTCGCCTATCGGGCGCGGTCGTCTGGACCGCCGGGATCGCACTCCTCTCGGTTGTCTATATGGGACTTGTCGTCCCGATCGGGTTCGGTCCGGACGAGGCCGAGCACATACTCCGGGCCTACCAGGTCTCGCTGGGTCATGCGCTCCCGCAGGTCGTGAACTGCCGGACGCACCGCTATCTCTTCACCTGTCACGGCAACCTGAACGGCCGGCTGACACCGAAGCGACGGGCTGGCGGTGGGGTGTCCTACGTCCTCGTGAATGTCCTCAGCCGCCTCTACACGGTGTCGCATCACAACGGCAAGCCGCTCCACTTCACGGCGAAGGACTACGCGCCCCTTCTGGACGCCACGCTCGGATCAAAGCTGGCGTTCGCGCATTTTGAGAACACGGCCCTCTACTCGCCGATCAACTACGTGCCGGCCGCGATTGTCTTCTGGATCGCCCGGCACATCAACGAGACCGTGATCGGGGCGATCTTCGCGGCGCGTCTGCTGACGGGGGTGGTGTGGGCGATTTTGGTAACCGCGGCCGTCGCGATCACGCCACGCTGGAAGTGGCTGTTCTCGCTCGTGCTGCTCGTGCCGACGGCGCTCTCGCAGGCCGCCGTGGTCTCGGCCGACTCCTTCTCGCTCGGCGTGGTCGCGCTGACCACGGCCTACGTCCTCTACCTGGCCGATCGTGGCCTCGCGCTACAGAGGCGCGAGATCGCTCTGCTCAGTCTTCTCGGGCTCGTGATCGGGCTGCTGAAGTTCCCGCTCGTTCTCGTCCTGGTCGCGCTGATCGCGCTGCTCAGCGGCGTCCTCGGCGGCGGCGCCGCGCGCCGCTGGCGCGCCACCGTTATCGCGCTTCCCGGCGTGGTCGCCGCGATCTTGTGGGACATCGCATCGAACTCCTACTTCGTCCCCTACCGCAACGTCGTCTACGAGGCGGCGAGACGCGTCTTCATCAGCCAGCCCGAGCAGGAGCACTATCTCCTCAGCCACGTCGTGAAGATCCCGGCGCTGTTCTGGAATACGGCGATCGCCGGCAACCTGTTCAAGCTCAATGGGGTTGCGGGGACCGTCGGCGAGTGGGGCTTGCCGGAGTGGTTCGCGATCACCTGGCTCGTACTCTTCGTGCTGCTGGCGTGTGGCAGCACCGAGGGAGCCGGCGTCGGGCGAACCGTCCGCGGCTGGATCAGCTGGACCCTCGTCACCTACTTTCTCGCGACCGCTGTAGCGATCTACATCACGTGGACCGCGGTCGGCGCTTCGCAGATCAGTGGCATGCACGGCCGCTACTTCACGCTGGTACTCGTTCTTGCGGTTCCGCTCTTCGCCGGCTTGGGCCGCCGACGGCTGCGAATCAGCCCGCGCATAACCGCCTACTCGGTGATGCTGATCAGCGCACTGTCAGCCGCCTGGATGTTCTCCTATACGGCGCAGCGCTACTACGCGAAGCCGCCTTGGTGGGTCTTCGCACACGTCACGTCGGTGCTGTTCTGAGGTTGCTTTGCCCCGTCAACCTGGCGAAGCCGGCGTGAGCCGCGGCGCGACGCCGCCCTCGCTGCGAGGCTTTTGCACCTTGCAGCCGCCTCGCAACCAAGGCGGGCGGGCCGCCGCGGTGCTGGGGGCAATTCTCGCCTGCGCCGCGGTAGCGACGCTCGCTCCAGGCGCCGGCGCCGGCGAGCCGCACACCGCGCAGGTGGGAGGGTCGATCGACCCGATTGCGCTCGCCAAACAGGTGTCGCAACTCGCCGACACGACCGCGAGTGAGTGGTCGGCGCACGAAGACGCGGCAGGAGGGTTTGACGATCCCGTCGTCGGCAGGGTGGTCGGCGACTACGGCGTTTCGATGATCGGCGAAGCACTTGTCAAGGCGGGTGTCGACGCCGGCAACCAAACGTTGGTCGACGACGGCCTCTCGGCCGAGCTGTCGGAGATCGCACACGCCGACGAGGGCGGCTTCGAGCTGCTCTCCCTGAGCGACGCCTACTCCTACGACGCGGCGCATCTCGCGGGCAATCCCGCCTGGACCAGGGCGCGGCCGCGCATGGCGCGCTTCCTGCGCCGGCACGGCCCGCCGGTCTCCAGGGAGGGCCTCTGTTACGCGAGCCCCCACTGCTACAACAACCTCAAGCTGGTCTCCGCGGTCGCCGAGCTCGCACTGCAGCACACGGGCCTGCGCGGCTACCGCTCCGATGCCCTCCTCGGCAACCCGCCCGGTGTCCGCGACCAGGCGCTCGCCTGGCTGCGCCAGGCTGTCGGACACGCCGGTAGCGGCGCCTACCGGGTCGGTGACCCGGCGTTCTCCGGCGTCGGCATCCTCAGCGACCCGACCGAGAACCCGCTCGCCTACCACGTGCTGTCAACGCTGATGCTGGGCGAGGCGATCCGGTTGCTCGGCCCGAGCGCGCCCCCCGCGGCGCTTGCGGCCTTCACTCGCACCGCGGAGGCGCTGATCGGTCTGATGGCACCTGACGGCGACGACACCTACATCGGGCGCGGGCAGGCCCAGGTCTGGACAGCCGCTGCAAGCATCGACGCGCTGGCGACCGCGGCCGAGCTGACCGCGGACCCGACATGGCGCGGACGCTACCTGAGCGCCGCAACCGTCGCGCTCGCGCGGCTCGAATCGCTCTACCCGACCGACGGCTGGGGCTTCCCGCTCGTTCCCCGCTTCGCCGGCGACGACCTGCCGACGAACTACAACGGAA
>Ga0302324_100014388_pt1 | contig 15961 bp, 8 predicted proteins | sample Palsa_T0_1_FD_201949 | JGI IMG/M metagenome (GOLD analysis project Ga0302324, IMG submission 201949) | Peat permafrost microbial communities from Stordalen Mire near Abisko, Sweden - Palsa_T0_1 | ecosystem: Environmental > Terrestrial > Soil > Palsa > Peat permafrost | place: Sweden: Abisko...
TTAGGACATTCTGCCCAGCGTCCTCCTCCTCACTCTCGTGCCTCAATTGACGATTTCGATATTTATTAAGTGATTACTAGGGCGTGTCATCAAATTAGGCAGATGAGTAGTCCCTTGCCAGAGTTGGCCCAATGTTAGCGAGATTTCGCTTGACATTTCTGATACCCTCCCATTAAGCTGCGCGACAATGCTCCATCGATTTGGCCCACTTTCCCACACCTCAAGTTGGGGCCTCTCCAGGACCTGACAATCATCGTTAGACAAGCACAGCTTACTCGAAGGATGTTTCCATGAACAGAAGGCACTGGAGCTGCGAGTTCGTAACCTCAATCGATGACTTGTGCCAATTCCGGTCGACAATCGACGCGCTCTCGAAGATGAAGAAATCATTCGCGCATACGATCATTGCATTGCTAGTGTCGTGCACAGCGATCGAATTGCACGCAGACGACATTCCGGGCGAACTGCGTATTACTCACTCTGTCAGCGCTTCTGGAGCTTCAGTCGCCAGCATTCCAATTCCGACTTTACCAGGCGCAGGAGGTTTGGAGCCCAAGCTGTTGCTTAGTTATTCGAGCCAGGATGGCAACGCGGGATTTGGCCTTGGATGGAGTCTGAACGGATACTCAACGATTGTCCGCGGATCGAAAACTCGCGAGGTGGACGGGACACCCGGGCCAATTACGTACGGGAATAATGACGCATTTTATCTCAACGGTGATCGCATCGTTCCCGTGGCGCAGCTCTCGCCAAATGACCCAGCCGGCCCGTGGTGGCTGCAAACTGGGTCGATTTCAAAGGGTGCGATAGAGTATCGTAAGTGGATCGATGATGGAACTTTAGTCATTGCAATTCTCACTGACGGAGTCGATCCACAACATCCGGCAATCGATAGGTTCGTCGCGGAAACTAAGAGCGGAATCCGAACGGAATTCACGACAAAGATCGGCGAGTCCGTTCTGCCCGCTTCTGTTATCTATTTGCCCACTCGATCCATTGACACCGCTGGCGATTACATTCTATGGCACTTTAGCATCACCGGGTTGGCTTATCAGCTCTCATCCGTCGAGTACACGGGACTCGACGGGCAGCACCTGATATCCCCATTTGCGACGATCCAATTTGCATACGAACCGGCTCCGAGGGCCCTTCTGAGCCACCTCCTGGGACAAGTCGTGTCGAGAACGCAAAGACTCAAAAGTGTCGTCACAACGCTGAACGGGAGTAGTGGGGCGGCGGCAAACGGCCTCGAATTATCCATATCATACAGAGAGGCTTCAGCTTCTTCCGCAGATGCGTACTACCTCGCTGGCGCCCAACTTACGGCATTTGGTGACAATATTCCCGGAGTATCGTTTGACTATCAGCTGCTCCCCGCTAATGCTGTATGGCAGCAGCTCAAAAACACGCCAAATGGTATTCCAGCGCTCGGTGGCTTGACGACGTCAAACGTTGCCTATCAGTTAGGTAAGAGCTGGGACGACGCAGGAAATTCCGTGCCTGCGCTATTCCTATCTAAATTTAGCAATGGTAAATTCCTGTCCGCGACCTACCTCTACTCCGCGAATGGCTGGGTAGAAACTAATGGCGTCCGTGCCCCACCGGTACCTTTCGTAGGCGTAGCCGGAAACCCCTTGAACGTTGTGCTGATGGATTTAAATGGGGACCATAAAACGGATCTCTTGCAATTAACAAATAACGGACAAGCTTTCATTCAAAATCAGCATGGATGGGCGATGGATGCCTCTCACTCTATGTTGCTGTCCCAATGGTACGACCCGAACTCAGAGCTCCCATTAACGCTGGTACAGCCACTGCGACTCGGTTCCTATACGCATCCCCGGCAAGATTTATTGGTCAAGCTTAAAACGGGCTCATATTCAGTAATACTCAACAAGGAAACTGGATGGGTGAGACCGAAGAGCGATCCAGCCTTGAATTTTTCTCTTTCTCCCGGAGATGAACTTGCGATCGGCGATTTCAATGGCGACGGTCTCGATGATCGCGTAGATCTCGTATCGGACGGAAGCTCTCTGTCTCTCGTGACTTACACTTCGAGCCCTAATTCCCAAACTTGGACTCAGCAGACGAGCGCAACGTGGTCTTGGAAGGCGCCGATTACTGGCCCCTTCCATTTGCGAACCATAAAGATTGACCCCTCAGACCCCTGCGAAGCTTTACTTATTTCGATCTACGACTCGACGAAAAAGCAAGAATCCCTCTTCGTCCTCCAGGGCTCAAAAAACAACGGATGGATAAAACAATATTCAGTGAAGGTCCCAGGACCTCTATTCTTTGAAAACGATGGAACGGTTCTTTCGCCCATACTCTTGGACGTTAATAACGACGGGCGGACTGACATAATATTTGATCAAATAGTCCAACAAACTTGGCTTCAGTCCACCGTGATTAGTGGCTCGACCGTGACCTGGACACATGATGATGGCGCTTACGGCCCGCCGCCTGTTCTCATAAGCAAACCAAGCGACGCCCAGAATTACATTGTCGCACCATGGCATGGGCCAACCCCGGGCGCCGTCATTATCGCTTTGCCGTCATCTAGCCAAACTAAAGGCGCAACCTATCTGTCCAACGCTGCTGGTTGGCAGAATACCAGTCTGAGCCTCACACCGTCTGTCTCGTTAGTATCGACAAAGCAAAACACCGGGTCCATTCAGTTCGTCGACTTGAATGGGGATGGACTACAGGACGTGCTATACAACGATGGGCAAGAAATCCCTTGCAAGGCCGTCTCCAACGTGGCAGATCCACATTGCGGAGCCCAATTCAATTGGGCAAATAAGCCATGGACTATACAGAACGAATTCACACCACCACTAGCGCTCGAAAAAACGGGTGATCTGGGGGCTCGTGCGACATTCGTTGATGTGAATGGAGATGGTTATCTTGATCTGGTCTACTCCTACATTGGCGACGGAAATCCAGTTAACGAAATCTATCTTAACGGTACGCCTTTTTCCGGATGTAAGGGCTGGGCGATTGCCGACCAAAATTGTGATCCCCCCGCCTGGTCCCTCCCGCAAGGAGTGGTGCTAACCGATGTGACCCGAGGAGGTCTGGGCTGTCAATTTGTCGATATCAATGGGGACGGTTTACCGGACCTCATCTGTGGAGTCCTTGATAGCTCCGGCAACATCACAGCCAATGCTTACATTAACGATGGCCACGGCACATGGGACAAATTACCCAACTATTCACTGCCGGCTGCCTTCGTATTCGACGCTGGTACGGGGCCCACGCTCAATTTGGGAACGCAGTTAATTGACCTAGATGGCGATCGCCTCCCAGCGCTGATCGCAGCCTATCGCAATCCGTTGAACCCCGGCCTTGGTTGTCAAAAGTGCGGAATTTACAAGAACTTAGGCGCAGGCGCCTTTGATCCCACCTCAAGCGGAAAATTCCCAGTTAATCCTAACTCTGGTCTACCAATCATGCTGGACGCCGAATATTATCCTTTGCCGAATGACGGGTACCAGATCAGCTTCATGGACATCGATGGAGACGGACTTCCCGACATGGTCCAATTCACCAACGGTCAGGCGCAGGTGTATCTGGGCAACGGGACGAGCTGGGATCCGCCGCTTGCGTCTTGGACCATCACGGGTGACGCCACGAATCTCAACTTTGGCGGTACGCAATTCGTAGACGTCAATGGTGATGGTCGACTAGACGTCATTTACAACGTTCAAGGCGGTGCGGCCGGTGTGCTCCTGAATACTGGCAATGGCTGGACTCCGCAGGGTGAGAACTCGAATCTTGCGCCCAGTTTGCCATTCATTAGTTCATCCGGCGATGACCTCGGTGTTCGGCTCATTGATGTCACGGGAGACGGCTCACCGGATCAAATTCAATCGAACGCACAAGGACAACTGGCCTACGAAAACCCGGGAGCGCGTGACGGTATGCTGAGCTTCGTCCAGGAAAGTTACGGGACTAAGACGAGCTACTCCTATCGAACGTTGGTTGACTATGGGGACGACTACCACCCCATAACAGCCGACAAAGCGGCTCCGCTCCCCGGAATTCCTCTGGTCCCATTCAGCCCGGTTGTCTGGCAAACGGTGACGGATGAATCTTACGGACGTACCTTGACAACTACATACGGATACGAGGGATTTCGTTTCGACCTTTTGAACTCAATCGCGTTAGGATTCGCGCGCACTGAACACACCGATCAGGCTGCGGACACCCCTAGCTTCAGCATTTCTCATCGCACTTGGTATAGACAAGAGCCGCACCTCGTCGGGCATCCTCGGTTGGAACAAACCATTGTCAATCAGAATAGCAAGGACGTCATGGTTGACGAAACGACTAAAACCTGGGACGAGCGTCCTGTCAGTGTTGCGCTCAATGGTGCTCCAACGGCTGGCTACCTTCAGCTGCTTTTGTCAAAGTCTGTCATCAAATCATTTGATTTGAATGGGACCGGCAGTATCGAGAGCAATGTGGAGGCAACGTTCAGCTACGATGATTGGCTAAACGCGACAGAAGTAGAAGTCACAAAACCGGGTCGAGCTACACAAACTTTGGATAACGAATACGTAGGTGTGGATTTTTCTCGATACGGACGTCTCACAAAGAGTACATCCACGGTAATGGATTCGAATGGCAAAACCGTGAGCGAGCGTAGTTCGACGTTCGAATACTTCGATGATGTGAGTCAACCACAGCGCTTTTTGTTAAAGAGTGAGAAGATCGATGTTGGTGACGATCAACTCAATTCCACTACAGTATATACGCGGGACGACCGGGGCGACATCACGTCCACGACCAAGAGCGCGGTTAATTACTTTCGCAGGGAGCGTCCTAGTGCCCACGCAATGCAGCTGGGCGGTTCTGCGCGAACCGAGAGAGTAGAATACGACCAACAACAACTGCGTCAGGTGATCCTGCGCTCAAATGCCAAACAGCAAAACACTTCACTGAGCTATCTAGCAAACTCAATTGGTAGCAGCGTCGCCCTGCCGACAAGCAGCATCGACCCAAATCTTTTGACAACGACCAATTCTTATGACGGCCTTGGTAGGACCGTTACCGTAACAACCCCCGACAAGATCACACACCATTTTTACCGTTATCAAGCTCAGCAGATTCCAGCTGAGTGGTTAGTGGGCATCAACAGTATCGCCAAGATCACTGCGATGACACCGACTGGTCCATGTTCGCCCGCGGGTCGTACTTTGACCTGGACTCCGCAACCGATCGGCTTTGCGGAGGAAGAGCGAGTGACTACATCAGTGGGCGCATCACGGCTCGTTGATGCCAAAGTTTACGACGTTCGAAATCGGTTAGTCCGCACTATCAATTATCGAACAGCAGATGGCTCGACCGCCCGCTTGGCCTTCACAGATTCTAAATACGACACACAGGGGAGGTTAGTAGGACAATCCCTGCCCTATTTTTCCGGTGACGCGGTATATTGGACGGCCTACGACTACGACGCATTGGGAAGGCGCACGCTCGCGAGAAGACCTAATGGCGGGGTCTCGCAGCTCTGCTACAACGTTACTGCTCAGGGACTGCAGAAAACGCTCATCGATGCGAACAGACACGCGACAGTGATCCAGCTTAATCTAGATGGGAAACCACTCCAGATCACCCGCGCGGATGGGGGCATTCTTAGCCTCTCCTACGATGCCATGGGCCGCGTCTGTGCCGTTAAGTCACCGTCGGGCGCTAAGACAACACTCGAATTTGACGGACTCGGTAATCGAAAGCACATCAACGACCCCAACGCGGGATCAATAGAGTACCGTTACGATGCCTTCGGCCAGCTACGGGAAGAGCGTTCAGGTTCGCAGCAGTGGGTCGAACGCGATTATGATGAATTGGGTCGAAAAAGACACGAGTGGCGTTGGGATCAGGTCACCGTGTGGACCTACGATAAGCCCGGGGCCATCGGACATCCGGACGCGGTAACGCTTAGCACGCAAGCCTCGACCACATTAGTCACATATGTTGAAAACTACGACTACGACGACTATGTGCGTCTCAGACATACACTAACCATGCTCCACGCGGCGCCACCAGACCAAAAAGGCCGCGACACAGATTTTCGAGGAACCTACTCATTTTCTTATGATCCCTACTCTGCCCTTGACGAGGTTGAATACCCGACGCCCCAAGGCAGTTCTGGCCCGCTCCTCAAGATCAGACGTCACTATGATGATGACACAGGCCAATTGACGCAGGTCGACGACATCACAAATAGTCACCCCCACCACCTGTGGACGCTAAAGTCTGCGGATGCATCTGGGCATACACTGCTCGCCAGCTTTGGAAACGGCACTAGCGAGGCAAAGAGTTTTGACCCAAATACAGGTCGAATTATGTCCTTCGAGGTTGCTTCTTCTGCTGGGAAACCGATGTTGTCTGAGAGCTATGCCTACGATCCGGTCGGAAATTTGTCGTCTCGATTGAGCGATGGCCGTGGCCTAGAGGTTTTTAGTTACGACGAGGAGAACCGTCTCAAAAGAGTTGACGGATCGCGGAAGTTCGTATCGACAACGTACGACTCTGACGATCGCATCAGAACCAAGAGCGACGTAGGTGAATACCATTACTTCGGAGATGCAGATAGCCCTAAATATTGTCATTCCGATTCGGGGTCTGCGCCGGATGCCCTATGCGCCATTCAACGCCACGATGAAACAACCGACACATTTCAGTATGATGAATTCGGCAACCTTGAGAATCATGAATTGCATGGCTTGGTGGGGCATGCTGTTGCTGTGGAATACACCTCTGATCACCACGTTGCAAGCCTCGCAGTTGGTTCTCGTCTTCATAAGCGAGCGAACGCGCAGTTTTATTACGGTCCCTCTGGCCAGCGGATATTGTCGCGCGAACGGAATGACAAGCGCTATAAAGAGACCGTTCACATAGGTCTCTATGATCGCATCTCGGTTTATAACTCCTGTATCTTCAGCCGCAGGCGCCAAACCACTAATCGGTTCTACGTTCTCGGCGATCAAGGTGTATTTCTCACGATAGATGCAACCAACCGGGGGAACGGAACGGCCCCGGGCAGTCGCGATCTGCACACTACTTCGCTCTATCAGCACCATGATCGACTGGGCTCCATCGTGCTTCTCACGAAGGACGACGGTCGCACGGGCGCTCGTGTGCATTACGATCCTTGGGGAAAGTCCTCGGGCGATCTTGCTCCCAGTCGGGACGACAATTCTCGCTTGGAGATTGAAGCTGCTTGGACCCAGGGATTTACCGGTCAGGATCACATCCCAGATTTTGACCTGATCCACATGACAGGCCGAGTTTACGATCCGAGACTGGGCCTCTTCTTAAGCGTTGATCCACTCGGAGAGCAAAATGAGACCGGTGTTGATCTAAATCCGTATCTTTATGCAGATGGTAACCCTCTCGCGATTACAGATCCGACGGGATTCTGGGGATTGAGCGACATTGAGAACGCCATTGGCAACGCCATCAGTGGAATCGGACAAGCTGTAGGCAGTATTCTAAACACTGCTGCTAGCGCCGTAAGCTCAGCTCTTCAGAACGCAGCTCAATGGGTCGGTCAGAATTGGAGAGAGGTTGCAACCGTGGCGGTGATTGCTGTCGTTACGTTTGCCACCGCCGGCACCGGTACCGGACCAGTTGTTGCTGCTGCTTTGGCGGGGGCAGCGGGCGATGCCACTGAAACTGCTCTGTACGGAGGCAGCGTTCAGGATGTGATTGGAGCCGCTGTCGAAGGGGGAGTATTTGGTGCTTTTAGTGCTGGTTTGGGTGATGCGGGATTGAGTTGGCAAGCTTCCGAATTAGTCAACGGTGTCGCAGGCGGCCTCCAATCGGCAATCAGCGGGCAAAACTTTACAAGCGGCTTTGTCACTGGCGCGCTCTCCCAGGTCAGCGCGGGTTCGATTACTGCGGGGTACACCTCCGGATGGGGAATGGCCGAGCAAGTCGCGTTGAACGCTGTGATCAACGGTGCCGTCTCAGAGGCTCAAGGCGGTAAATTCGCAAACGGTGCTCTGACTGGGGTGTTTCAGCAGTTGTACCTCGACGTTGATCAAGACCAATGGCAGGTCAAGGATGTAATCGAGGCAGCGAACGCCTTTGTATCGTCGGGTGAGTCCCAACTTGGTGTCAACGGATTCATCGGTGCAGTTGGTGTTACCCAACAGTCTGTGGTATCGACAACTCTTCAGTTAGTACCTGGTTACTCTGATGTCGGCAGCTTCTTGAGTATCCTGCAAACGGGGGCCAATGACTTGACTGCGCTGGACACAGTGGTTCAAGCCTTGAAGCCGAAACCAGTCTCTGTAGTCCCGTCAGGAATTGCATATTGAAATCTTGAACGCCCGTCTCTGTTGTTGATCCTCTGATCCTTGAAAGCATGTGAAATCGATTGGATTGGTCTTGTCAGAGGGTTTTGGCCGTGCTCGCAGGGCTAAAACAGACAAGAGCTTGGGCGGTACTCAGAATCTCTTCCCTCATTCGGTTCCGAGAGTGCGCCACGGAGGTCAAGCCGCTGTCTCCACACTTTGGCCGGGTCGATTCGGAAGCTCGTAACCGTGTGGCGTTCCCTCGTTTAGCTAGGAAGAAGTTATCCCGGGAAAAGGTCACGTAAGAGGCAGAAGGTCGAACAGAATGGTCGGACATAACACGTCAGCGAGCCCGGTGACTCTTCTGTGGTGCTCATCAAATCCACATAAGGGATAATCGACCAGCCCTAAAAGCCGGTTTGAAATTCACCCTTCTGGCTTAGGGACAAAGGTGATGACTCCAACGCCCCGGCCGCGATTTGTCTTGACCGGTATGGAGATGAGATATACAGTCGTATTCACCCGTTGCATCATAATGTCTTCCCCCAGTTCTCACAAGATTCAGATCTCATGGGATTTCTCTGACTACCGTTGGTGGTTCCGCTAAACGCGGCGCCACTTCCCACTTGGAGGAACGGATTGATAAGGAATCGTTCGGACTCAGGGACTTGGGTCCAGACCCCAGTACACTCTGTGTGGGCCTTACTGAAGTTGGCCCTTTACCAGTCCCGCAGCGGCCCCCCGTATCTACGGGATTTGGCCCCATGGATCTTTCTTCCCTGTGCGTTTTTCCTCGTTGGCGCCCCAATCCATGCCCAGTCCCTAAAGGACTATGGGGATGATTTTGTGAAGGAGACGTTTAGCTTTGAGACTCTGTGGGAGCCCGCGCTTTCCGCTGGAGCCTCAGTTGGCTGGAACGACTTTTTCACCCCCATTAAAGGGTACAGTCCAGGGTGGCCTGGCTACGGCCATCACTACGTGGTCGCCTTGGCCGACAACGTGAATGGAAAATTCATGCGCCAATTTGTCTTTGCTGCGGCGTCGGGTCACGAAGACAACTACAGCCCCAAAACAGGTGGCGTGTGGAAGCGAGTAACCAACGCCGCGCTACACACAATTTGGGTCTGTCCCGGTACATCCGACTGGAAATTGACTCCGAAGACTCTCAACTGGTCAAGCATCCCAGCTTCCTTCGCGACCGCAGCATTTTCCAATGCCTATCAGCCGGCCCCGCAGCGCAACATTGGATCAACGTTTGAACGCGTCGGAATCGGCACGCTGGGGTACATGGGCGGAAACGTTCTAACCGCCTTCGCAGATGCCTTGAAGGACAACCACCACAAATTGCATTTGTTATTGAGGAACCGCTTTAGCCACACTGCCTGCCCGGATTGAGCGCTCCGGCTCACATTGGCACGATGCGCCGCGTGAATAAATTTAGAACCGAACCTAAGGGGGAAAATTGTGCCTGAAAAAATGAATATCCGCGCCGGAACCTGGGTTGCGAACTTGCTCTTGCTCGTTTTAGTCTGCCTTCCCTGTTTCATCTGTCGGAAAGCACTTGCGGATGGGTGTGTTTTTCACTCGAAAGACGGGACGCCGTATAAGGTGCCTTTTGGCCCATTCCAGCCGCGCAATCCCCTACCCGGCGCCAGGCACGTGAAGGTTGTTGTGTTCGGAGACTCCGCAGCCTGGGGAAATGGGGACAAACCAGACCACAGGATCGCTAATTTGGTCAGCCAGTACCTGGCAGACGATACCGGCCAGCCGGTGGATCTAAACTCCTATGCGCACTCAGGAGCGCGCCTCCAATTCGCGCCAGCCGGCGACAAGGCCGGTTATCCGGTTCGCGATGGTCAGCCGGTCAGCGACGTGGGTAATTCCCGTCCAACAACAGAAGAGCAAGCCGAATGTGCCAAGGTTGATGATTCAAATGCGGATTATGTTCTGCTCGATGGCTGCATTAACGAAGTTGGAGCATTCAACATCGCCATTCCACCGTTCCTATTCAACAAGACCACGCCCGCCGACATCCGGAAAAGCGTAACCAGCTATTGCGCTGCGCCAATGCGAATCATCTTGTCAGAGATCTCAGGCTGGTTTCCAAATGCCAAAATCGTGCTGCTGAACTACTTTCTGGTTATCTCAACAAATAGCGAGCCGAAGCCCGGGATTGCTCCATGGACCGCCGATGAAACGGCCGTCCAAATGGTCAAGCTAAAGCCAGTCTTCAAGAAGTACTCGAACGGAGATAGCCTGACCCCGGACGGAATCAAGAGGCAGGCGCAGGCATGGCAGAACAACGCGGTTGAGTTTCTGAACGGTACCACGGCCTGCTTTAACTGGGCAGTTGCAAGTGCAAACGCGGGAAGTACCCTTCCTCCCATCACGCATCCTGATGACTTGACTAAGCCTGCGTGCGATCAGTTTAAACCAGCATCCAATCAACCCCTGGCGCCAAAACGGATCTTCCTTGCAATGGTATCTGAAAATCCCAACTATTCGTACGGAGCGCCACAATCGCATTTGTGGGCGCTTCCAATCCCATTGATATTCGGGTTTGCCATTGGTCCGGACGAGATGTTCAGGAAGCGGAACTGCGAGTGCAACGGCACCTTCTACTCGTTCCGCAATGATGGTGACTGCAAGGTCAATCCAACAGCGCATCCAAACCCCGCTGGCGCGCAATGCTACAGCAAGGCCATTCTTGAGCAACTCGGCCAGAAATGGAATCCTCCCGTTCCTGTGAACTGCGACTGACAGAAGGACAGAGTCCGAACTCGACCGGTCATACGAGTCAGCGTTCTTTCAAACATGACCTGCTCTTTGAGAATGTGCCCGTGTACCGTAAGCGTCCAGTCATCTCCTCTGGCATAGGGGATACTTGTTCCTGTTTTTCCCATTCCGCTGTTTCCTCCACTTACCAAGCTACTGCTTTTGAGAATTCTGTCGGATCTGACGGCATGGGCCCGGGACGCTATGCTCTAAGACGTCCGCTCAGCACAGCCTGCCATTAATCGGTCCCATTGTAAGCGGCTAGCTTCCACAATCCCTCCTCGCGAATCCAATAAGTGACTGCGGTCTCTCGCACCAGCCCAATGTGAGGCCTAATTAGGTAAACCACGATCGCCAGGTCGGCGCTTGTCGGGTCGCCTTCAGAATGATAGCCGGACACTAGATGGACCAGAAACGAGCGATTCCTGGAGCTTCTCTCTTGAGTTGCTGGCGTTGGAAGTAGTGAACCGGGAGGGAGCGACGAAACATTGATAATCGCGAAACGATCTTTTGGAAGGCCATCGTCTCCTGCATTGAGGTAAGTAAGTTCTTTCGTTCCAGGAGGCATCGTCGGAGGCTGATAATTATCAAGCACTTCCCCAAGTGCGGCGGGATGTAGCGCCGACGTATGCGCTACGAAGGCTCCTCCAAAAAGCTCCTTCCACGCAGACATCGACGTCAAACCATGCGTAAATTGGCCTTTGTTGTAGGCAAATACGTTATCCCGAGCCACAAACGCGCCAAGAGTGTCGAGATCTCGATCGATGTACCAGGTCGTCAGGAACGCCTTTACCGAATCCCGCAGAAGAGGCAGGGGTGCAGCAGTTGATTTAAGCTTTAACGGAATTGGATTTTCGGGTTGCTCGACGCTGGCAATGCCTTCTGGACATGGCTTGTATCCGCTGATCGCCCCATACCAATCGCAATAGGTACCATAATTCTTGTCAATGTTTCCGTTATCAACCCCAAAGTGGCCCCAAAACCGCATGTCGATGTGAAACTGCCCCTGGGCTTGATTGGATTTCTCAAATAGAACGACGACTCCTCCGGAGGGCATGTCACCGGCGTTCTGCTGGTAGCCGAACATGCCGTTGTGCAACCACGAAAGATGATTGCTCCACCCCTGCAAAACGTTAAAAGACCCTACGGACGTGTCACGCCAGATCACATCCAGATGGAACTGATCAGGCGATTGAACTCCGGAAACCGATCCCACAATATTCACAAAGTTGCTGATCTCATCAAGCCCAGTGATTGAGTTTCCGATCGAGACAGTGCCGATCGCATGTGTTCCTCCACCGAATTCAAGACGTTGACTCGCGTTCAACGACTGCTCCCAAGTCGATGTCGGGTTGCAGCCGGGAGGTGTGCAAAAGCTCCGAAACGCGGCCTGCTGTTCGGGCGACAGATCTGAGTAGTGTGCTTGGGCGGCCGCTACGAGTGTAATAGCAGCAGCCCAAGACACAAGGATCGCCAATTTCGACAGAGTCCATCGAGGGGTATGACAAGGATAAATCGCTGGTCGTTTATCCATTAAGTTTCGTCTCCTTGCCCTCACAATTTGAAGCAAAGTCAGCCTGGGGCATCCGCACCAAAATCGGATCTAACCCGCACATGAATCTTGGTTTGACAGCCATATAGATCTCCCAAACGGACATACTACCGCAAGAATGTTCGGAGGCCAAATCAATGTGGTCTGCCCGATCTTTTGCACCGGTTGATTTGTTAGTGTAGCGCAGCTTGTGATGAGCATTCGTTGGATTAACCGAACCCCATTGTTTCAAGTTTCACTCGCTTGAGTCACCGAATTGCAGCGCAAAAAAGATCGTCTTTTCATCTTTCCAATAAGTAATTCCCGGGTACAGCTGGGGAGCGATCAGGCGGATTTCGTCTCGTACCCATTCCGCAATGAGCGAAGTCTTCGAATAGTCGAGAACAAGGGACTCGTTTCCGTCGAACCAGCTTTTTCTCAGATAGACCTCCGCGATGATCGCTTGCAGGCCGAAGAAGGTGATCCTGTTGACAAGGGTCCCCGAGGCTGCATCGAAGGTCTTTCCCTGCCAGCCGAAGATATTGATGAGGGTGGCGATCACAGGTGTAAACAGCGTGCCCGGTGCGATGATAGTCGTACCGTCAGCATCCCCGTTTGGTATGTCTCCTGGCGGAGAACTACCAAACAGGTCGTTCAACTGATCTTTCGACATTTCCATGAGATCATCTATCGAAACCGCCATCACGCTCTTCCCCAGAACCAAGCAGTCGACCTGTCCTGAATCCGCTCACTACATAACCTAGATGCAACGACATGTGTGGGGATCATACATGAAAGTTAATCTCGCGATCAGCCATTTTCGGAAAAATGCTTAACATCTGCGAGAGTGCGGTTGCATGTTTACTTCACATGCAGGCCTCGATTTTGACGAAGGAACTGCACGAAGAAGGTCCCGGAAAGCCGGATCCGCCCGCAGGGGCATCCTTGCGCAAGAACCAACCCATCATCTTGCGGCAAGATGGAGAATAAGACTGAAGTTTGACACAGGCCATCGTCACAATCACCACAACCGCAAACTCGAGGCGTCCCACACCTGAAACTCGAAATTTTTCCGCATCGAAGGACCCAAATCTCATCGAGGCGCTCTCACTGTCAACTTTCTCCTTAGGCATAAGGGGCAGCGCCATGGTATCAATGTTTGGCATAGACGTTTCTTTGAGATGATTGAAATGGTCCAAGTAGACTTAGAAAGGCCCCCGCTTTCGAGCTGACGACGGTCTAGCCATGGGAGGGCGACTAAAGTGACGAGCAAGTCAACGGACGGCAATCCATCCGTAGCCGAGTACGTTGTACAACGATTGGCGGCGCTCGGCATCAAGCACGCCTTCGGTGTACCGGGTGATTACGCCTTTCCCATCGATAAAGCCATCGAGGCATGCCCAGGACTCACATGGGTTGGCTGCAGCAATGAGTTGAACGCAGCCTATTCTGCGGACGGTTACGCCCGGATTAATGGTGCCGCGATCCTTAGCACCACATATAACGTTGGTTCGGCTGCGGCGCTCGCAGGGGTCATGGGATGCAGGGCGGAGCGAGTGCCCGTCTTTCATCTTGTCGGATCTCCAAGCACGCGGTTGGTTCGGACTCGCAGGCACATGCATCACTCGTTCGCTGATGGAAGCCTCGATCAATTCCGCCCATATCACGAAGTATCGGTCTGCGCATCGGCGTATCTCACCCCGCAAAATGCGATCGCCGAGATAGAGCGAGTGATTTTCGAGGCCGTGTCTCAGCGCATGCCCGTTTACATCGAAGTCCCCCAAGACTACGCTGAAATGCCGGTCGTTGGTGTACCCGCTCAAGGCGTTCCCTTTGCCGATACACCCACTTTCTCGAGTAACACCAAAGAACTGGAGGCCGCGTTGGAAGCGATTCGGGCTCGGCTCGAGGATAAAGATTCTCCCGTGATTCTTGCCGGATTCACGATCGCGCGCTACGGGCTCCAGGCTGATCTGGATGCGCTACTGAAAGCCACTAATATCCGCTTTGCCACCACCGGCATGAGTAAGGGATTGCTGCCGGAGTCACATCCGAACTTCATCGGCGTGTACAACGGGAGAGTCCCGCTGAACAGCGTTTTCGAGATCGTGGAAGAGGCGGATCTCGTGCTCGATTTGGGTGGCGTGGCTTTTTCCGACACCGAGACCTACTCCTACAGCGATTACCTCGATCCTTCAAAGGTGATCACGGTCTGGCCTGATCATGTTGAGATTGGCTGCCTGGACTACACGGGTAGCCGTGGCAACCCGACCTACGGGCCCATCCACATGAAGGACGTTTTGGAGGCGCTCACGAAGGAGGCCCCCGCATTTGAGATGCCCGAGTTTACCCATCCCGCACCAGTCTCGGAGCTAGAACTACAAGATCGTTTGCCGATCGAGTTGGGGATTCTTTTGCTTCAACTTCAACAATTCCTCGAGTCGGGCGACACGCTGGTCGTGGATACGGGCATCAGCGAACTACTAGCTATGTTCCTTTTGCTTCCCGAAGGAGTGCAGTTCCAACATGCGCCGCTGTGGGGCTGTATCGGCTGGGGGACAGCGGCCTCTTTGGGGGTGGCCCTGGCGCTGGCGGATCCCAAGCGGCGCGTGATCCTGGTGCAGGGAGACGGCGGCCACCAGTGCACAGCAAACCAAATTGGGACGATGGGCCTGTGTAATGTGAATCCCATCATCCTGCTACTGAACAATGGCATCTACGGGATCGAAGAGGTTGTTATGGGGAATGGCGACCCGCGCAACATCCAGAAATTCGACGAGATCGCTCCGTGGCAATATCACCTGCTTCCGGCGGCCATGGGTTGCGACAAATGGTTTGTGCCCGAACCAGTGGATCCAGGCCCCAGTCTCGCCGCTGCTCTGCAGCAGGCGCGAGCTTATGGCGGAGCCGCATACATCGAGATTGAACTACAAGCCGATTCGATGGCTTTCCCGCTTCCGAAGGATGCCATCGACAGAATGTATCAAACCGACCCGCCGAATGTTGAGTGCCCGTCGCCGGGCGACGCTGGCCGACGCTCGCCAACCAGATCGGAAGATCACAATTTGGGACGTTGATTCTGGATGGACTGGCCCCACGAAATGAGACAGAATTTTTTGCGACACGGAGCAGGGAAAGGAACTGCGAGTGACAAAGAATCGAGTCGGGAAATACCCTTTGCCGTTCCGACAGATGGCGATGGAGCGGATGAAGGATTGTCCCAGCGTCTCGGCGCTGGCGGACGAGCTTGGCGTCCACAGGACGATTCTGTATCAGTGGCAGCGTCAGATGGAGCACTCGAGTCAATCCAGCGCCAGGGCAACGTCTCCAGTCCGTGAGCTGCGTAAGT
>Ga0302324_100014391_pt1 | contig 15960 bp, 11 predicted proteins | sample Palsa_T0_1_FD_201949 | JGI IMG/M metagenome (GOLD analysis project Ga0302324, IMG submission 201949) | Peat permafrost microbial communities from Stordalen Mire near Abisko, Sweden - Palsa_T0_1 | ecosystem: Environmental > Terrestrial > Soil > Palsa > Peat permafrost | place: Sweden: Abisko...
TATCTTTTCCGGGTGTCTCATCCCTGCCAGCCCGCCGCTTAGCATTTGGCGGGGTTTTGTGAAGGTGGGCGTTCCAACCTAGCACGTTCCCTATTTTAGACTCCAACTTTTCCCTAAGTGGTGAGCCGCGTAGAGTACGCCAAAAACTTAGCGCGGCGGTGTGCTATATTTTCCGTTCGCATACCAATGCCTGCCAAAAAAACCAAGACCAAACCGGTTCGCTCGCAGAAGAAATCGCCGCGCCGTGCGGCTGCTGCAAAGGCCGCCGCTTCCCTGCCCAAAGCGACCAGCATGGCCAATCTGGGCCCACCATCTAAGTTGCGCGGGAAGAATCCGGAGCGCGTCCGCCAAATTCTAGAGAAGCTGGACCAAGCGTATCCGAACGTTACCTGCGCGCTCGAGCACCGCAGCCCTTTCGAGTTACTGATCGCTACCATTCTGTCCGCGCAGTGCACCGACGTGCGCGTCAACATTGTCACCAAAACGCTGTTTGAGAAATACCGGTCGCCATCGGACTTTGCCCACGCCAACCCTGCGGAATTGGAGAATGAAATTCGTTCGACTGGATTTTTTCGGAACAAGACGAAATCGATCATCGGCGCCGCGCAGAAAATATTGAAGGACTTCGGCGGCGAGGTGCCCAGGACGATGGAGGAGTTGCTGACCGTCCCGGGCGCGGCGCGCAAGACGGCCAACGTTGTACTCGGCACGGCCTACAAAATCGCATCCGGAGTGGTGGTGGATACCCACGTCCAGCGCCTCTCGCAGCGACTGGACCTCACCGAACACCAGGACCCCAAGAAAATCGAGCAGGACCTGATTAAGATCATCCCCCAGGAGAGGTGGATTCTCTTTTCCCACCAATTGATCTGGCACGGCCGCCGGGTGTGCGTGGCGCGGAACCCGCGTTGCGGCGAGTGCAACCTCGAAAAACTATGTTACTCCGCGGACAAGACGGTCGGTTGGAAACTGCCTGCCCGCAAAGCAGCCGCAGGACGTTAGTTCTTGGCTAACGATCCGACGGTCCCAGGATTGTCACGCGAATTCCGAGACGGAATGCCAGCGGCAACGATGGGTATCCGAATTCTTCTTGGTAGTGGGCGCTTAGCAGATTGGTGATCGCGAAATAGCTTTCCAGGTGCCGGTTCCAGGTGTAGCGTCCGCTCCAATCCAAGGTTTGGTAGGACGCCTGCAAATTTCGATTCGGCAGCAGTAGCGAGTAACCCTCGTAGTCGTCACTCAAGAATGTGCTGCCGTCGCGGCGCCCGACGAAGTAACCGGAAAGCGCGGTACCGAAGCGCTTGCGGGTGTAGTCGACGATCACACTTCCCGAGTGTGGAGCGCGATCGAATGGACGCGCGCCCACCAGCGGGGCGTATGCACCGATCGGGATGGTGGGAAAGTCAGGATTGAAGGCGGGCGCGACCGCGCTACCGGTGAACGATTTGGTTACCACCGCATCGAGGTAGGTGTAAGCGGCCTGGATGTGCAAGCCGTGCCCGAGATTGGAATTGAATTCGAATTCGGCGCCCTTGGCTTTGAACGAATCGGAATTGATGGTGGCGCCGAACCCGCTTGCTGCTGCGACGCTGGCGGGCACTCCCAACTGCGGAAGGACTCCCGCGTCGACGTACTCGATCAGATCGTAAAAATTCTCCTGAAAAAGCGAGATGCCGAATCGCGCGCGGTCGCCCCATAGGCCCTGATCGATTCCGAAATCGAAGTTCCGGCTGCGTTCGGCCCCGATCGGCGCGATGCCGTACTGCTTTATCAATTCGGAGCCACCCGGAAGGGCCAAAAGCAGAGTGTAGAGTGACTCGCTCTGATCGGTGATGCTGGGCTCCTTAATTCCCTTCCCGAAATTAAATTTCAGCTTGGTTTCGTTGAACGCCGTGCCCGATTGGGGGCGCCGCAAATAATATGCCGCGGAAACGCGCGGAGTGGCGGCGAATCCGAAGACCGCGTTATGGTCGAAGCCAACGCCAGCGTTAGCGAACAAACGGTGGCCGAGGTTTCCATTGGCTTCGGAAAACGCGTTGTAGTTGTTGCGGTCGGTGGAGGTGATGAAACCGCCGGAATTCTCGATGCCGTTCTCGTATTCGTAGCGGAAGCCGCCGGTGACTGCAAGTTGCGGATGAATCTGATATTCCGACTGCGCGTAGAACGAGCGCCGCGTGGTTTCCGTATTGTAAGTCTCGGGATAGACGCCGGCGTAATCCAGAATGGCCTGGCCGGAAGCGCTGTAGCCGTTCGCGCCACGAATCGTCACCTGATCGCCAAGATAATTTGGCCCGGTATCATACGGCGTGCCCGCAAAAGGATCGAAAGGGGTGCCGCTCGGCGATGGATCGATGAAGGCGTAATTCAAAGTAGTGGAAGCAAATCGAAAGAGATTGTGCCAACGCGGCGTGGTCTGGTTCTGCAGGGTGAGTCCCCAATACAGATTGTGATTTCGCTGCGAGGATTTGTCCGCGATGCCGTAGAAATCGAGCGCGTTGGGATCTCCCAGGTCCACCGTGGTGTGGCGAACGGTGAAGCGGATGCTGGTGGCGTTATTCACCTTCCAGCCCGCGTTGCCCGCGTAGGTTGTGTCGTGGAAGGCGCTATTGGGTGTGCCGTTGCGGGTGTCAAAACCTGTGAACTCGGAAAAATAATCCAGCGAGCGGTACGCGCCGGCGATCGAACCATCGTTGCGGTAGGTGTTAAAATTTCCGCCGTCACCGGAATAGCGGATCTCCGGAATCTCCGAGGTTCCGTGGCGGCTGGTGATGTTGATCACGCTGCTGAGCGCATCGGTGCCGTAGATGACGCTGTTGGGGTCGCGCAGGATTTCCACCTGCTCCACGCCGCTCGATTCCAGATTCGCGAATTCCACGGCGCCGCCGATGTCGTTCACCGGAATGCCGTCGATCAGCACCTTGTTGAAATCGGAATTGCCGCCGCGAACGAACAGCGCGGTGGTGCTTCCGGGCGGCCCGGATTGGACAAACTGCACTCCGGGAAGAGCGCGCAGACCCTGATCGATTTTCACCGCGGCAAGATCATCGAGCTGATCTCGATCGACCACGTCTACCGAGGCGCCGACCTGCGAGGCGCGCGTTTCACTCCCGGTGGCAGAGACCACCACCCGCTGCGGCAGCGTTCCGATGGTCAGGGAAAGGTTCAGCGTCTTCACGACTCCCGCGCCGAGAGTAGCCACATCGCTATTCAAGACGCTGAACCGCGGCGCTTCCACGCGGACGCTGTAGCGGCCGGGATTGAGCGAAGAGAACTCGAACTGTCCTTGGGAGTCGGTTTGCGTAACGCTGCGCTCGGCGCCATCCAGGAACAACGTCACCTTGGCGTTGCCGATGGGCTGGGACAGAGAATCCGAAACCGATCCGCGCAATGTTGCCAGCGTCGCCGGCCACGACACGCCCGCACACAGAAACCATGCCGCGCTCAGGTACAGTAGGAACCACTTGCGGCGAGTTCCGATCATTAAATATCTCTCCTTCGCCCCTGGAAAGAGCGAATTCCTGGATACACCGATGCGACGGGCTGATCGGGCAGCCTGCGTGACGTTTTGATTTCCGGGTCGAAGGGAAAAATGGACTACGTCCCTACCGACACAACGACGCTTCGATAATTAACCTGCCGGATGCGCGGCTCCACAGAATCGACGCCAATGCCCCTGAGGCACTGGTGCGAGTAGATGTGGGCTTGGTCGGTCTCCTGACTTGCGCTTCATCGGACCGGAGCCACCTTCCCAAGGCCGTATCGCCTCAGTGGCATCGTTCGCTCCGGCCCTCCACGCTTACAGTGGCGGGGCCGTGCCGGATTTTCACCGGCTTCCCTAATTCACCAAGCTGTCTTGCTTATAAGATGCGGCGAAAAAAATGTCAAGCGCTTTGGACGAAGCAGGACGGCAGACAGTGCAGTCCGCTTGTCAATTCATGGTTGGCTACAGCAAGGACTCGATCGCGGGAAACAGATCGGCGCTGAGGCGCCCTTTATCGATGCAGCCTTGTGCTCCGGCGTCCAGGACTCCAGGGAGCATGTGCGCGGCGTCATGCTGGCTCATCACCAGAATGCGAGCCGCGGGAACGCTGGCTCGAATCATCCGAGCAGCGTCGAGCCCGCTCATCCCAGGCATGTTGATATCGAGCAGAACCAGATCGGGCCGGAGCGCAGCGGCCTTCTGCAAGGCCTCAGGACCATCGCTAGCTTCGCCACAAATCTCCCAGCTTGCGTTGGTCACCAACAAGGAAATGATGCCGCGGCGAACCAATTCGGAGTCGTCAGCGATCAAGATACGCAGTTTTGGCCGCGTGACCGTCATTGCGAGGTGCGAGCGAGTATAGCGCGACATGCGGAAAGTCGATCGGAAAACACCGGCTACGCCGGTCAGGATGACGCGTTCCTGTTAGCGGCCACTTTAGAGATAACGTCGATCGGCGTGCGCCGGTTGAAGTTACGCTGCATCTTTCTCGCTTGGCAACCGCGCTGGCCGGAGTAGAATAACCACTCATGAAAATTGCCCGCGTTACGAGTTTGCCCATTGTACTAGGAGCGGCAGCGGCGTTTGCTTTCGCCGGTTCGCCCACCGCGCCGGTGGAATCCGCCCCGCAAGCGCGCACCGTGGAGATTACCTACTCGGCTCAAGTGAATGCCATCCCCGCCGGCAGCAAGCGCGTGGAAATCTGGCTCCCCTATCCGCAGAGCGACGACAATCAAAAAATTCTCAAGGGCAAGGTGAGTTCGCCCGTTCCGTCGAAAATCCTTACCGACCCGCAATACGGAAATAAAATCGTACACATCGATGTGAAAAATCCGGAGCTGACCGATATTCCCATTACCATGCTGTTCACCATTCGCCGCACCGAGTACGTGCACAATGATTTCGCGGCGGCTCCTACCGATGCCAGCGCCGCTTCTTCGGAAGCAAATCTCGATCGCTGGCTCCAGCCCGATCGTTTGGTACCGCTCGATAAGCGCATCCAGGAACTGTCCGCGACCGTGGTGGCCGGCAAGAGCACCGATCTCGAGAAGGCGCGCGCGATTTACGATTACGTCATCGCCAACATGACCTACGACAAAACTCCGGCGGGCTGCTGCAATGGCGACATCATCTGGGCCTGCGACGCCAAGCGCGGAAATTGCTCCGACTTTCATTCGCTTTTCATCGGGCTGGCGCGAGCCGCCGGGATTCCCGCGAAATTTGAAATTGGACTGCCCGTAGCGGCCGACAAACCATCTGGCGAAATCGGCGGCTATCATTGCTGGGCGGAATTTTATTTGAAAGGCTACGGCTGGGTGCCGATTGACGCGTCGGAAGCGTGGAAAGATCCCGCGAAAAAAGATTTCTTCTTCGGGGCGCTGGACGCGAACCGGGTGCAATTCAGCGTCGGCCGCGATCTGACGCTGGCTACGCCCCAGGCGGGCCCGCCGCTCAACTATTTCATTTATCCCTACGTCGAAGTCGACGGAAAACCGTTCACCCACGTGACCAAGAAGTTCGCGTTCAAAGACTTGAGCGCGAACCCGGTCGCCGCCCCTCGCTAAATCCTTACTCCCGATCAGATCAACATTGACCTGCCTTTGAGGTCAGCTAACATGCCAGCAATCGTGGGCAGATCAAGCGTGCGTTCGGTGCTTTCTTTGCGGTCCAGCCAAGGCGCCCGTTCGTTGATGATTCATTCGGGCAGCTATTCGCGTTTTGCGGGGGACGTCCCCCCGCATGCTCAGTTCTGGACCACCAGCGTCAGGTCGAAGGTGTGGGCCACCGTTCCACTGGTTTCCGTCACCACCAAGGTGTAGGTAGTGCTTCCAGTGGAGGACTTGGCTGCGACGCCGCTCGAGCATCCACTCAAACCCGCCATAGCGCCCAGGCTCAGTGCCGCGAACAGCACGATCGCGAGCAAGCGCGGTGCAAGCTGGGTCCGCTTCCGGAGCGACTGCATCCCCAGCAGCGGCCGAAGCAGTAGCGCCAGCAGAATCGGCGTGCCGTGGTGCGGCGCGTCGCCCTGCGGTTCGGTATTCCACGCCGTCGACGAGGCGGCCATCTGGACTACCAACTTCACCGCCGTCGCCGGACTCCCCGCCGGAATCACCGAAGGCGAAAATGTGGCCGTCGCACCGCTGGGCAGGCCCGAGATCGTCAGCGTCACCGGCGCCAGCAACGTTGTGGATCCGATGGGCGACACCGTCAAATTGAACGTCGCCGCTGCACCGCCGTCACCTGCTGAGTGGTCGTGCCACTATTCTCGGTCAGAGTGAAGCCCACCACCGTCAAGGTGACGCTCGCCGCGGCGGTGTTGTAATCGGTGGTGTCGGTTGGCGTGAAGGTGACCGCGAGTGTGTCGGTTCCGATCGCCGGAGTGGTTCCTGCCGCCGGGGTGTAGACGAACTTGCCCGGCACAGTCACTCCGCCGGGCCAACTCGCGGTGACGTCCAGCTGCGTGCTGCTCAGTGCGGTGCCCAGCTCGATTGCCGCTGGCCTCGGCCAATTGATGGTGGGAGTCGCTTTGCTGTTGACCACCAACGTAACCGTCGCCGTATTGTAATCGGTGCTGTCGGTTGGCGTGAAGGTCACCGAAAGTGTATCGCTTCCGATCGACGGAATTGTCCCGGCCGCCGGGTTGTACACGTAGGTGCCGGGCAAACTCCCGGCTGGCGCTTGGGCTACAGCCGCAGGTGCCGTACGGACGTCACTGCCCGTACCAGGCGCACTCGCCGTGGCGTCGAGCTGCGTGCTGCTCAGCGCGGTGCCGTGTCCCACTGCGACGGATTCGGGATCGCTACCGGTGGCATTCGCGTGTAGGCTCCCGCGGAGCCGGAAGGCGAAATCGTGGTTGCGGTGGGGTACAGCCCGGTCACCCCTCAACGGTTGCGCCGACGACGTGCTCGTCGCGTTGCTGGTGTTTGCTTTGAATACCGCGGTGTAGCTGTGGATGCCGATCCCGGGCACCAACCTGATTACCGCGGTTCCGGCCGAAGTCAATTGCGCGGTGCCGATCAGCGCCGGCGCGTTTAAGCAGTATGGCGCGGCGGCATTGCAGAACGTCACCGTGCCGGCAGTGACCGGCGATCCGTTGGACACCGCCGCCGTAAATGTCACCACCGTCCCGGAGGTCACCGAAGAAACCGGAGAAGCAGAAGCCGTCAGCGTTGTGGTGGTGGCGGTCTGCGCTTGAGCGACCGGCGCACCCAACACCGCCGCGATCGTCGTCATCGCGGCAAAGAAAATCCACAGGCATGACTTTCGTTCCATTGGCAAAGGCACGACACGCATCGGCTGAGCTCCCGCGCGAGGAATTTGCGGAATGGCAAACGCCCCGCACAACTGGACTTTAGTAAGGGGAGGAAAAACCGTCTAACGAGAGGAAAAAAAATCGCGAGAGGACTGCTTGAACACTACCCTGGCCGCGCCAGCGGCCTGAGCACTGACAATGTTCGGACGCAATAGTACCGAGGTACCTAAAATACGTACTATTAAGTTCTTCAAATATTTATCATGAGCAAACAAAAAGACGAGGCGTTCCCACCGAGAAGTATATGCGCGAACGAAGACCCGCACCGTAGAGTCTTCTTAGAAACGGATCGGAATGAAACTAAGTTAACGATCGCTGAGTGGGTCGAGCTTTTGTACTGCGGAAATTGAGAGGGTCTGCAAGCCTCGAAAACGGGAGCGAAACTGGCGATGCGACCCATCCGGCGTGCGGCGAGCCGTCAAATCGATGATGCGATCGATCCCATCACTGAAGCCAGTCTGGCGGTCCCTATTGAATCGGCATAACATCCACTTTCACGGCCAGGGTGTGCCTGGCGCCGCCCAGCAGGACCCCATGGATCGGGCTGACATCGCTATAATCACGGCCCCAGGCCACGGTGATGTGACCGTCCGTAGGCACGCAATTGTTGGTTGGATCAAAATCCACCCAGCCGGCGCCTGGGCACCACGCCGAGCACCAAGCGTGAGAGGCGTCCGCACCCACTAACCGCGGCCGGCCGGGCGGCGGCAGGGTACGAAGATAACCGCTAATATAGCGAGCCGGCAGGCCCAGCGATCGCAAGCAAGCAATTTGCAGATGAGCAAAGTCCTGGCAGACGCCGCGCCGCTTTTCGAAGAAAGCCTGGACGGGGGTGGTGACCTCGGTCGCGGTCTTATCGAATGCGAAATCCCGATTTATTTTTCGCATGAGATCCCGAATGGCTTCCAATACCGGACGACCCGCGGGAAATACATCGCGCCCGTAGTCCGCGAGTTCGCGGCTTGCTGCCACGCGTTGCGAGCCGAATACAAACTGATAAGCGTCCAGGCCTTGCTCGGTGTGGTCGGTGACTACCGACTCCGCAACCGTATCCCACGGCGGGGATCCGGAGAAATCCGGCGGTTGGGTATTGCGCACTTCTAACTCGCTGTTGGCCTCCACGATCAGGCTGTCGTGCGGTTCCTCGAGCGTGAAAAACGTCTGAATATTGCCGAAATAGTCGTTGTGGGTGCCTGTAGCTGGAGGCGCGGGGCGGATGGAAAGCTGGCTCTCACGGCAGACCTGTCCGGGAAGATTACGCGGAGTCAGCCGCACCAAATGATGCGACACCGAAACCGGATCTTCGTAGTCGTACGTGGTTCGGTGCCACACGCGGTAGATCATGTGGTCCGCTCCATTTGGGCGTGACTGAAATACGCGTGAGTGATGGCATTCGAAAATGCCGGCAAAGCCGCATCCATTCCGGCGAGCAATTCATCCAGCCGCTCGCGGGCGCCCCCGATACCCTGCTCACACAGCGTGCGGACGTCGGTGTGGAAGAGACCTGCGGCGGCGTCCTCCAGACGTTTTTGTTTGGCAATCGGCCATCCGGCGCCCGACGGCATGCTGGATAAGCTGCGGCAATGCTGGGAGAGATCCTTAACCTGGAAGGCCAGCGAACGTGGGTTGGCCTCTTCGTTCATCAGAAGATCGAGTACCGGGACGGGTTGAAGAATGGTGAAGTATCGCGACCGGTAGGTCATCGAACTGTCGGTCACCTCGAGCAGCATCTCGAGCGCGGGCCAAGTCTGCAAACTGAGCGGCACAATGATGGTGCGAAACAGCTTCACCAGGTGGACCGAGCGTTCCAGGCGTCTTCCTATGCTCAGAAAATGCCAGCCGGGTCCTCGGGTCATGTTTTCCATCTCGATCCCACGGAGCGCGGCAAGCGTCCCGATACAGCTATTCAATACCGCTAAGGCATCGCCCACCGAGACGTATCCCCAAGCGGGATTCCCGGCGCCTCGCGCCGCCGAGCCGAACTGGCTAACCACCCGTAGCAGATCGCTCGAAAGGCGGTCCCGCACCTGCGCCGCGGATCGTGCAGCGCGATTCAGAATTGCGGTGAGGCTGTCGCTGCGCTGCTCTTCAAAAATCCGCGAAAGAATCTCCTGTTCCAAATCACGCACGAGATCGAGATGCTGTTGGGGGTCCTCCTTGTCTTTGGTGAGGCGTGCGTGGGGAGACTCCAGACTATCGTGCATCTTCATCAGGGATTCCCATTCCGAACCTTCTGCAGCCCCGGACTGGCCCGTCAATCGGGTCAAAATGCAGCGAAGCATCCGAGCTAGGTGCTCACTGCGCTCGGCGTAGCGGCCCAACCAGAAAATATGGTCGGCGGCACGGCTGGGCAGATCGCTGATCACTCCGCGACTCAAATCCACCGGCACGTCACGGGGCCGCTGCAAACTGAACGTATTCACAGGACCGTCCGAGAGCACCCAAGCGTCCTTGCTGCCACCGCCGCGTTGCATCGAGACAACTGGTGTGTCGATCGATGGGGAAACACGCGCCAGTCCACCCGGGATTACCACCCACGAGTCACCGTGCGCCGCCAGGTATACGCGGAGCACCACGCGCCGCGGAGTGAGGCCATGTTTTTCTGACCAAACCGGCGCGGCGGATAGGCTTAACAACTCTTGCCCGGCGAATTCGTGCGGGCTTTGTTTGATGCTGGCAATCAGGAGTGCCCGCTGATCGGGGTCGAGCTTCCCACCAAAAACCGGCTCCTTTCCTGTGGAGGGAAAGGCCGGCTTGATTACCAGGAAATCCAAATTATCGAGCACGTATTGGAGCGCCTTAGTCTGGCCACACCACCAGGTTGCAGTGGTCGGGAGTTTCAGATCCTCCCCAAGCATCCGCTTGCAAAGCCCTGGAAAAAACGGCATGAAGGCTGAGGTTTCGATCACACCACTGCCCAATGCGTTGGCCACCGTGACGTTGCCCGCTCGCACCGCTTCCACCAGCCCGGCTACACCCAGAAAGGAGTTGGAACGCAATTCGATTGGATCGCAAAAGCTGTCATCCACGCGCCGCAGAATTACGTCCACCCGCTTGAGGCCCGCGAGCGTCTTCAGGAATACCCGGCTGTCGCGAACCGTCAGGTCACCGCCCTGAACCAACGTGAAGCCAAGATAACGTGCGAGGTAGGAGTGTTCGAAGTAGGTTTCGTTGAACGGTCCGGGCGTCAGCAGCACCACGCGCGGATTGTCACGGGGTACCGCCGAAAGGCGAAGCAGATTTTCGCGAAACGTATGGAAAAACGAAGCGAGCCGCCTCACTTGAAACTCGCGGAATAAGTCCGGAAAGGTTTCCGCCATAACAATTCGGTTCTCGAGCGCATAGCCCGCTCCCGAAGGCGCCTGGGTGCGGTCGGAAATTACCCACCAGTCGCCGTCCGGCCCTCGGGCTAGATCCACTGCGAGTAAGTGCAGGTAAGTCTTGCTCGCAATGTGTATTCCGTGGCACGGCCGCCAGAATCCCGGGTTCCCAAATACCAAAGCCGGGGGAATCAGGCCCCGGTGAAGCAACTGTTGCGGACCGTAAAGATCGGACAGAATCAGGTTCAGCAGCCGGGCCCGCTGAATCAAACCTTCCTCGAGCTTGCTCCATTCCGACGGCGGGATGATCAGAGGGATGGCATCCAAATTCCACGGCCGATCCATCCCCAAGGGATCGCCGTAGACGTTGTAGGTGACTCCGTTCTCACGAATGCGGTGCTTGGCCGTTTCCCACCGGCGAGCCAGTTCCTGGTCGCCAAGCGCCGATAACGAATTGATGTAGTGTTCCCAGTGCGGGCGAAGAACCCCGGGCACCGCCGACATCTCGTCGTAGACTCCGGCGGTTTGGGTATAGCCGCTGCTCAGCGGCCCCTTCATCGTGTCCAGAGAAATCTTCATTCGGGCTCAGCGGGATGCACTTGCCGAACTTCGTGAGGGAATCTCACGGCGTCCGTCGCAAATCGAGTGTCAACGGGAACGCGGGATTGCGCTCTTCGGTTGGGATCGTTATAACTCCCGGGGTATGCCCGATATCGCTGAACCGAGCCAGACGCCGGCTTTCAGCCTCGAAGGCATTGACGGGAAAGTGATCGTGGGCTCGTCCGCCGGGGTGAGTGACGTGATACGCACAGCCCCCGATCGAGCGTCCCGACCATGTATCCACGATATCAAACACCAAGGGCGTGTGCACCGGGATGTTCGGATGTAGGCACGATGCCGGCTGCCAAGCGCGGTACCGTACTCCCCCCACGAATTCTCCCTCCTCGCCGGTGAAGTGCAGCGGCACGGGCCGGCCGTTGCACAACACCGCGAAACGAGAATCGATCATTCCGGACACCTTTACTTGCAAGCGCTCCACGGATGAGTCCACGTTGCGCACCGTTTGGCCGCCAGAAGCTTCTTCTCCTAGCACGTGCCACGGCTCTAAGGCATGGCGCAACTCGAGGCGTATGCCGCGCTTGGTGACCGAGCCAATCATGGGAAATCGAAACTCGATGTGCGGCGCGAACCATTCCTGCTGAAACGGGTAACCGGCGTCGCGCAGGTCGGCCATCACGTCTTCCCAATCCAGCTGAACGAAGTGGGGCAGCATGAAACGGTCATGCAGGGTGGTTCCCCACCACACCAGTTTGCGACGGTACGGAGTTTGCCAGAAGTGTGCGATCAACGCCCGCACCAGGAGTTGCTGGGTGAGGCTCATTCGTGAATGCGGAGGCATCTCGAAAGCCCGCAACTCTAACAGGCCAAGCCGCGAGTCGGATGCGTCCGGCGAATAAAGCTTATCGATGCAGAACTCGGCACGATGGGTGTTGCCGGATAAATCGGTTAGCAGGTGCCGGAAAACCCGATCCACGCGCCACGGAAAGAGGCCGTGGGAACCCTTGTCCGGAATTTGGTCGAAAGCAATCTCCAGTTCATAGAGGGAGTCGGTGCGCGCTTCGTCCACCCGGGGATGCTGGCTGGTAGGTCCGATAAACATGCCCGAGAACAGGTACGACAGCGAAGGATGGTTTTGCCAGTAGCCGACCATGCTGCGCAGTAAATCAGGACGGCGCAAAAAGGCGCTGTCCGCCGGTGTTGGACCACCTAGCACCATGTGGTTGCCCCCGCCGGTGCCGGAGTGCTGGCCGTCCATCATAAATTTCTCAGTGCCCAGATGGGCTTCGCGGGCCAGAGCGTAGACCGCCTCAGTGGTTCGCACCAGCTCGTCCCATGATTCTGCCGGATGAATATTTACTTCGATTACCCCTGGATCCGGTGTCACCTTAAGCACCCGAATTCGCGGATCGAACGGCGGTGCATAGCCTTCCAGCATCACCGGCATGTTGAGATGCGCAACGGTGTCTTCGATCGCAGCCACGAGATCCAGATAGTCGGCAAGATACTGCACCGGCGGCATGAAGATGTATAGCTTGCCGTCGCGCGGCTGTAGGCAGAGCGCGGGGCGCGCGACCCATGTTGCCGACTCACCTTTCTCCGGCGGTTTCGTGAGGTCCGCTGCCGGTGGCAAATCGTCAGCCACGAGAGGCGCGGTAAAAAGATCGGTCCTACGCGCAGGCCGGTTGGGAAGGACGTCTCGCGTCGCAAACGGATCCGGATCGAAGGAATACAGAACATCTTCCGGCTTGGTCCAAGGGAGAGATTCAAGCGGCAGGCGGTAGCCGATCGGCGAGTCACCAGGGATCAGAAATATATGTTTCGATGCGAGGAACCAGGGTTGGCTAGTCCAGCGAGGTATGCCCTTCCTGGTTGCAATCCGGCGCAGCGGGAGCACATAGCCGATCGCCTTGCCCAATCCTTCTTCGAAAACGCGGGCCATCTGCTTACGTTCGATCGGGTTTTCGATCTTCGAATCCAGCGGATCGACGTTGACCGGAAGCCGTCGCTCCTTCCAGAGATAGTAGAAGGTGTCCTCGAACGCCGGCATTGCAGCCGACGCGTCCACTTGCAAGCGACGGGTCAACGCTTCGAGAAACTTTCGCGCTTCCTCGCTGGTGTAACCGTAATCCTTGCCGTCTTCCGCGATGAGTTGCGCGCGCTCCCAGACCGGAACTCGATCCTTGCGCCAATAGCAGGAGAGCGCCCATCTCGGCAGCAACTCACCGGGATACCACTTTCCTTGTCCGTAGTGAATCAGTGCGTAGGGCGCGAAATGATCGCTCAACTTCTTTAGTAGCTCGACCCCGAGTTTGCGCTTGGTGGGCCCTTGCGCGTCGCTCGACCACTCGGCGCCATCGGGATCATCAATGGAAATAAATGTTGGTTCGCCGCCCATGGTCAGCCGTACATCACCAGTCCGCAACTTGGCGTCCACGGTGTGGCCCAGCGCTTCGATTTCGGACCACTGCCGATCGGTGTAGGGCTTGGTGACGCGAGGCGACTCGTAAATCCGATGAACCGCCATCTCGTGACCGAACTCGGTGTTGCATGTATCCACTGCTCCCGTAATCGGCGCGGCGCTTCGCGCGTCTGGGGTGCAGGCAAGCGGAATATGGCCTTCGCCGGCAAGCAGGCCTGACGTTGGATCGAATCCGATCCAGCCCGCCCCGGGTAAATACACCTCAGCCCAGGCGTGCAGATCGGTGAAATCGGCGGTGGGACCGGCGGGTCCTTCGAGCGGCTTCACATCGGCTTGAAGTTGAATGAGATAGCCCGAAACAAAGCGTGACGCGAATCCCAGATGGCGCAGGCTCTCCACCAGCAGCCAGGCCGAGTCACGGCACGAACCGGTTCGTAGCGATAGGGTTTGGTCGCACGTTTGCACGCCAGGTTCCATGCGGATTACGTAGGCGACATCGTCCTTCACTCGCTGATTGAGGCCCACCAGGAAATCGATAGTCCGCGCGGTTGCCCGCGGCACTCGAGCCAGGAATTCGGTGAGGTGCGGTCCTGCCGGCGCCGTTTCGAAGTACGGCCGAAGGTCGCGCGCGAGGGCATCGTCATAGATGAAGGGATACTGTTCAGCGGAAGGCTCCAGGAAAAAATCGAACGGATTGAAGACGCCCATTTCGGCAACCAGATCGACCTCTACGAGAAACTCGGTAGTCGGCTCGGGAAACACCAGTCGGGCCAGGTAGTTGCTTTGCGGGTCCTGTTGCCAGTTAATGAAGTGATTTTCGGGACGAACCTTCAGGGAATACGACAGGATCGGTGTGCGGCAGTGTGGCGCAGGACGCAGCCGTATCACCTGCGGCCCCAGGGAAACCCGGCGATCGTAACGGTATTGCGTCTTGTGGGTGAGCGCAACGCTAATGGTCATAAGTTGGAATCGATGGAGATCTCCGAACCACTACTGAGCTGTCGCCAAGTTTGCGGCTACTTCGTCGGCTATCACCGTAAAGTTCGTCAACCAGCTGGTTCCGAACGACGTGGTTATAGCGACGTCGGCTGCATCGCGCCCTGTGGCCATCAGCACTCGTCCGATTCGCGGCTTGTTGTTACGGGCGTCAAATGTCCACCAGCGATCCTCAAGGTAAACCTCGAACCATGCGCTGAAGTCCATCGGTGGAACCAACGGCACTCCAATATCCCCAAGATATCCGGTCGCGTAGCGGGCGGGGATATTCAAACAACGGCAAAATGTGATCGCCAGATGCTGAAAATCACGGCAGACGCCCTGTCGATCGGCGTAGACCTCCATAGCTGTCTTGGTCGGACTCGCGAAGTGGTAGCCGAACGTGACGTTCGCCTGCACCCAGTCGCACACCGCCTGCACTCGCGGCCATCCCGGCTGGGAGTTACCGAAGAGCATCCCCGCAACATCCAAGAGGCGGTCAACTTCGCAGTACCGAGAGGCGATCAAATGTCGCAGCGCTTCGGGAGGCAGATCTTCCACCGGTATCTGGCGGGCCTGAGGGCTCACAGGATCCGGTTCGCCGGAGTCTTCGATCAAGGTCGAGTGGAGTAGCTGGAGCTTTCCGGCGGGCGCCACAAACCGGGTACACACATTCCCAAACGAATCTTCATACTCAGCAATCGGCACCGCCGGGACGATGCGCGGTTCATCGGGTTCTCGCAGGTCAGCACGCCGCGTCGAATGCACATGGAACAGCGCGATAATGGGAACCGGATTAGGAATCTCGAACTGAATGTCAAAACCGAGACGGATCAACATCGTCAGTACATCCTTCCAACAACGACTGTTGCTTGAACTAGTTATATTGAGGCAGGAACGCTTCAAAGTACATTCAGAAAGCTGATCGTGGCGATCGACGTTTGCAGTGGGTGGCCAATGGAGGGCCGCCCAGCGCATCGGGGCCGGCACTTCAACAAATCACAGGCGCTCCATGTTTTCAGCGACTTGGAGCGGAGATGACCGCGCGCAGTGGTTCAAATTCGCCGATATTTTGCGCAGTTCGCGCACAGTGGACGCGAGACCGCTGGCTGGAAAATCACAAAGTGCAGTAGAATTAATGCGCAGCAAATGTCGGGGCGTAGCGCAGCCTGGTAGCGCGCCTGCCTTGGGCGCACGACACTCGACTCCAACAGCTCCGTCCATTACTTCTAACTACTAACGTTTCCAACAAATCGGGGAATCTGCTTTTCGCTCCCCAGAAACTCCGACGTTTTTAAGCTGCAGGGGCGTCGATAACTTGAAAACCCAGCTTGGCCGCTTTCCATTTTAGATGGTTGATCTGTCGCTGGCGGTGTTGGGCTTCGTAGAATTC
>Ga0302324_100014392_pt1 | contig 15959 bp, 14 predicted proteins | sample Palsa_T0_1_FD_201949 | JGI IMG/M metagenome (GOLD analysis project Ga0302324, IMG submission 201949) | Peat permafrost microbial communities from Stordalen Mire near Abisko, Sweden - Palsa_T0_1 | ecosystem: Environmental > Terrestrial > Soil > Palsa > Peat permafrost | place: Sweden: Abisko...
CAGGCGCAGCCCTCGACCAGACGGGGATGCAGGCCGCCGCGGCGCGGCTCGATGCGACCGGCATGTTTTCGACCATCAAGTTCAGCTTTAACGGTCGTGAGCTCCACTATGAAGTGGCCCCGGCAACGAACCTTCTTCCCGTGCGTTTCGCCAATTTTCCGTGGTGGGAGGCAAAGCAGATTTCCGAACAACTGACAAAGGGCGTGCCGCTTTTTCACGGTCGAGTGGCGCCGGGAAGTGGCACCGAACGCAAGATCGACGACGACTTGACCGCAATGCTGGCGGCGCGCCACGTGCAGGCAAGGGTCGAGGCAACGCCGGACATCAATCTGGCAACAGGAAAGGCTACGTCTCTCGATTTCCGAATCACCGCGCCGCTGGTTCAGATTGGAGCTGTGACCTTCACCGGGACAACGCCAGAATTTGCCGATCGGCTGGCGGAGATTGCCAAGGCCGCCGCCAAGGTCGATTATTCGGCACTCGATACGCCCGCAACTCTGACCCAGGCCGTCCAGAACGTCTATTGCGACCATGGATATCTGCAAGTGAATATTCCCTCAGTTGCGCACCAGGCGCCCGCGATCGAGGTGGCGGATGGAGTATCAGTCGTGCGGGTGCCGATGACCGTCGCCGTCGAGGAGGGGTCGCAATACCGGCTGGGACATTTCTCGCTGGAGGGCTCTGTGTTGATGGACCAGTCGGAATTCTTGAGCAAGGCGATTCTCAAGCCGGGCGACCTGGTCGAGCAGGACAAACTGAAACGAACCATGCAAATGGTAAGCGCCCCCTATGTGACGCGGGGATATCTGAGGGCCAAAATTTCGGCTACCACCGACTTCCAACAGGCGAATAAGACCGTCGATTACACGATCCATGTAACCCCCGGGGATGTCTACCACATGGGTAAGCTGGAAGTGAAAGATCTGGACGAGGAGCGCACTGCGCTATTCCTGAAGAACTGGAAACTCGATACCGGAGCGCCATACGATACGTCCTATGTCTCGCTTTTTCTCAAGAAGAACGCAAAGGAACTGCACCCATTGGATGGGTATTCAGCAAGTTACAAACAGTTCGAGCACGAAGATACGCATGTTGTCGACTTAGTCGTTACATTTCGCAAGGGTGGACCGCTTAGCTAACGTTGTTTCGCAGAAGTGGAAGGCGTGAGGAAGGATTTATGGGGATTGAACTTCGCGGATGTTGCCCGTTGTTACAGGTTTTCGATATGCCGACTTCGCTGACGTTTTATTGCGGTGCCCTCGGTTTCGCGGTGAGGGGCCATTCGGGGCTCCTGCCGGATTGCGGCTGGGTGCTGCTCGATCGCGGGGGTACGGAGCTGATGCTGAACACCGCGTACGACACCGGCGAACGGCCCGAATCGCCCGACGCAGCGCGTGCGGCGGGGCACGGCGACACTTGCATCTACTTCGGCTATGAAGACCTCGACGGGTTGTGCTCCGATTTACGCGCAAAGGGGGTAAACGTCCAGGAGCCCAAAGTCGCGTGGTATGGAATGAAGCAGCTCTACGTGACGGATCCCGACGGATTTGGGTTGTGCTTCCAGTGGCCGGTTATTCAGAGAACTTATGACCAATGGGTTACCGCGTATGGGTTGGAGCCGAGGACTATTTGAGTGATTGCCAGCAAACTGCTAATTCCGGTGACCCGATCCTGGGCCGAATTTATAGCTCGATGGCTTTTAGTTTGTTGGTTGAGTTACCAGATGTTCGAAGCCTTGAGCGATCCTTCGGGTGATTTTTCGACACCGCTTGCGGTGGTTTTGGCGTCGTTCATGGTTCCGGAGATGGACTTCTCGGCCGTTTCAGGGGCCGTCGCGGCGTCGGACTTTAGTACCCTGACGGGTGTGCCTTCTACCGCGCCGGTGAGGTCCGAGACTTTTTCGACGTCGCGCTTCGCGCACCAGTGTTCAAGGCCTTTAGCGATTCGCTCGACAGCGCGCGGGTCGGCGTAGCTGGCGGTTCCAACCTGGACGGCGGTGGCGCCGGCCAGGAGAAATTCGACTGCGTCTTCCGGGGTAACAATGCCACCGAGGCCCAGAATGGGGATGCCGACCGCTTTGGCTACTTCGTAGACCATGCGCAAGGCAATAGGTTTGATAGCGGGGCCGGAAAGGCCGGCCGTGACGTTGGCGATGCTGGGTTTGCGGGTTTTGGCGTCGATGGCCATGGCCAGAAAGGTGTTGACCAGCGAGAGCGCGTCGGCGCCGGCGCGTTCCGCGACCAATGCCATTTCGGTGATACTGGTGACATTTGGTGAAAGTTTGATAATGATGGGACGGGGATACGCCCTGCGCAACGCAGCTTGTTTGGCAGCATAGACGAGGGTCGCGAGCTGCACCATGTCGGTGCCGAAAACCTGGCCCCCATGCTTGGTATTGGGACAGGAAGCGTTGATCTCGTAAGCAGCGATGCCTTCCGCCTTATTGAGTGCCTCGATGACGGCAAGATAGTCTTTGACTTCGTAACCAAAGACATTGGCGATGACCGCACAACCGGAGTAGTTCCGCAACGCTGGCAACTTGGTTTCGAGAAAGGCCTCAACCCCGATATTTTGGAGTCCGATCGAGTTCAACATGCCGGAGGCGGTTTCGATAAGCCGCGGCGATGGATTTCCCGCCATCGGCTCTCGTGACAGTCCCTTGGTAACCAGACCGCCAATGCGATCCAATGAGACGATGTCTTCAAATTCAACCCCGTAGCCGAACGTGCCACTGGCCGCGATCACCGGATTGCGCAGTTCGATTCCGGCGAACCGCACCCGCATATCCGGCTTCAAGGCTGAGACACCGGTTTCGCGGCCGGGGCCGCAGTTTTGCCGCGCTCGGGGCGGACGGCATGAGTCCGGACAGGCGCAGGTTTCGGGTAGACGATTGCCGCCGCCGGTTTGATTGCCTGGGTCAGAATATGGCCGATCGAGGCGGACGGCTGATTGATTCCTAATAAGCCTGCCCACGTGGCGGCGAGATCGACTGGGCCCACTCGCCCGTGATAAATGCCAGCGGCGAAGGGAGCGCCGTAAAAGCCGAGCGGCACATGGCGATCATACGACCAAGGGCTGAAATGTGTGGTGCCGCCACCGGGGTAACCCTCCATCTGATAATCGGAGAAAATCACCATGACATACCAGCCGCCGTTTGGCGAGTAACTATGGGCCAGGATTTGCCCGAATTCGTCGCTCGGGTAGGTTCCCGCGGCAAGCTGCTGACGCGAATAGGCGCGAACCAGCACTGGAGTTGGCGGCAGACGGGTTTGCGCCGGTCCCACGGGTTTCCCCTTGGCCGCATCGCTCGCCGTCTCGGTTGGCGTAGTTAGAGAATCGACCGCCGGCTGCATCGCGGCGAGTACGGCGTCTTCCGCCTCCTGCTCGTTGATGCCGGCGCGCTCGAAGTTGGGCTGGTCCAGCGAAAGGATTGGCAGTTCCTGGCGGTCGAAGACATAGTTGACCTTCTCCCCGGGCGAAAACTTTGCATTCATCGCCTCGTTGAGATCGGCGAGGAGCTTCTTCATGTCGATCGTCGCGGCATTGATCCCAAGCTTGGCGGCTTCGGAAGGAATCGGTGCGATTCCATGGTCGGCGGTGAGGGCAATCCATACGTTCCCAAGACCGCCGTCGACATTCTTGTCGAGCCAGGTGAAAAAGCTGTCCAGATCGGTATCGAGAGAGTCGACCATCGCGCGTTCAGCAGGGGAATCGGGACCGACAGCATGGCCCAGAATGTCGTTGGCCGAAAGGCTAATCGTGAGCAGGTCGGTGACCGGGTGAGTGCCAAGCTGTTCCCCCGTTATCAGGGAGCGGGCGAAGTCGAGTTCATACGAGTTCGCCGCCGGCGTTTTGCCAACGAAGTTGTAGAAATTTGTAGCCGGTTCCGGAGCAGCCATACTCGCGGTCCCGGACGCAGCGGCGGCCGCAAAGGTCTGAGCTTCCTGCGTCGCCTGGACAGCGCGTCCGCTGGCGTTGAAGACAGTGGCCCAGTCGGGAAGTTGCGGCTGGTAGTAGGTCGAGGTGATGAAGGCGCCCGATTGCGCATCGATCCAATATGCGGCATTGGCGGCCTGTCCGGCGGGGAGAATCGCAGCTCTGTCCTTGAGCGAAATGCCGAAGACCTTGGCCTGGCCAGCGGTAGCGAGGCGGAGTTCATCGCCGACTGTAGAGGCGCGAAGATTCCGGGGCGAGGAGCCAGCTGCTGGTTTGGAATCGGCCGGCGCACCGACCAAGGCATAGCGTTCATCTTCAACCGAGCTGATGGGACGGTCTTTATTGCGTGTCAGGTCCCACCAATCATTATTCGCGATGCCGTGGCCGTCCGAGTAGGCTCCGGTGCCAATCGTCGAGTGCCCCGGCGCGGTTTTGGTGTTCGCATAGTCGTAGTAGCAATCGGGGAAGTAGGCGCCCTTGTCCAGGAAAAGCTTGAATCCTCGGCCCTTGAAGTCGGTGCGATAGCGCTCAAGGTAGTCTTCCCGGAATTGATCGATGACCAGAATAATGCCCAGTTTCGGATGTGCGTTATAGGCACTGGGGGGAATGGCAGCCGCGGCAGCGGCGTCCGCGCGCGCGGACGCCCGGGTCTTGGGAGTGGCGGCAGCTTCCTGAGCAAACAGGGAGGTTGGCGCAAGCAGTGCGCCGAGCAGGAGGAATGTACAAATTCGTTGGAAGAAAGCCATGAGGATAGAGAAGTGTCGCAAGAATTGCTCCCTCATTATGTTAACTCGCGTCGCGGACGGCGCTTGCGGAAGTGGCGGGATGCTTCTAGTAGACTGAATGCTGAGTGAAGTGGCGAGACTTGATTCGGATGATTGAGCAGGATGGATGGTATTGGGTGCGAAGCAAGGGATCCCATCGCATCTATCGCCATCCCTCGAAACAAAATACAGTAGTGGTATCGCCTCGCTCTTTGGGCGACGATGTCCCTATAGGCACAGAGAAATCAATTCTCAAGAATGCGGGGATTTGACCCATGAGCGATTACGTGGTGGTTTATGAGCGCGGAGCGGACGGCACGATCAGCGCTTATACGCCGAACTATCCTATCGCTGTATCCGCGCCGAACCGGGATGAGGCGAAGAGCAAAATCCTCGAGGCGATCCAAATCTATCGTGAGGAGATGGAGTCGTCGGGATTCACCATCCCTGAGCCTTCCGTCGAATACGAGACCGTGACGGTTTGACTATCTCTCCAAAGAATCCAATTGAAAAGACTGAATCATGCTTGATCTAGCTTTTGTACGGGCCAACCTGGAGTTGGTGAAAGAAAAATTGCGCGCGCGGGGTGCTGACCCCGCGACGCTGCTGGGAAATTTTGCCGAACTGGACGCACGGCGGCGAGAGGTGATTACCCACTTGGAGACGCTAAAGGCCGAGCGCAACCTCCTTGCCTCAAAGAACGAGCTACGACAAATGGAGATCCGTCGCACGGCGAAGCTGGAGGCCGCACGAAGCGTAGCTGCTCAGAAGATCGAGCTAATATCGCTTCAAATGCGAAGCCTTGGCGACGGGGCCTTTGAGTCGGAAGACTTTGGGCGCCTGGAAGGAGAGCGCATCGAATATCGCGCGGAAGAACATAGGAATGCGAATTTCATACAACAGGCCCAAAAGCACCTCGAGGATTTGGAGCGTGAAATTCAAGACGCACTTGTCAAGTTTCCAAACTTAAAGGAACTTATCCGAGGGGCTGAGAATGAAGCCGCCGCTTCGGAAATCGAGCTGCGGACGATCCTCCAAAGCATACCTAACCTCCCCGCCGACGGTGTTCCACCCGGTAAATCCGAGCAGGACAACGTCGAGGTCCGCCGCTGGAGAGTCAAGCCCGACTTTAATTTTGCCCCGAAGCCGCACTGGGAGTTGGGCGAGTCGCTTGGCGTCCTCGATTTTGAACGCGCTGCGAAGCTTTCGGGGGCGCGGTTTGTTGTCTATTGGGACCAGGGTGCGCGGCTGGAGCGGGCGCTTGCGAATTTCATGCTGGACGTTCACACCGGCGAGCACGGCTACACGGAAGTGTTGCCGCCTTTCATGGTTAACAGCAAATCTCTGTTTGGCACGGGACAGCTACCAAAGTTTGCGGGCGATCTCTTTCACTGCGCTGAGCCTGATTTTGAAGCTATCGAAGAGTCCGAACGGCGGGAGCAGAAGTTTGGAGACGAGGATCTAGACCGGGAAAGAAGAGCACTCTTCAGCGATCACTGGTTGATCCCCACCGCCGAGGTGCCGCTTACGAATCTATTTCGCGATGAGATTTTGGACGACGCCGACTTGCCACGTTCGCTCACGGCGTATACATCATGTTTTCGCTCCGAGGCCGGTTCATACGGCCGGGATGTACGCGGAATCATCCGCCAGCATCAATTCCAGAAGGTGGAGTTGGTGAAGATCGCTCGACCGGAAGAAAGCGACGCGGAGTTGGAGAAGCTAACCGCGAACGCCGAGACGATTTTGCAGAAGCTGGGTTTGCCCTACCGGACGATGCTGTTATGCGCGGGAGATATGGGTTTTTCAGCGGCGAAGACATACGATATCGAGGTGTGGCTGCCTGGTCAGAATGCGTACAAGGAGATTTCTTCCTGCTCGAATTGCGAGGCGTTTCAGGCGCGGCGGGCGAACATCCGGTATCGTCCGCAGGGCAAGAACAAGACCGAGTTCGTTCACACTCTGAATGGCAGTGGTCTCGCGGTGGGGCGGACCTGGGTGGCGATCTTCGAGAACTATCAGCAAGCGGACGGGACGGTGAAGATTCCCGACGTGTTGGTGCCATATATGGGTGGCGCGACAATGATCGAACCCGCGTCAAAGATCAAAGAAAAGCAGGCAAAATGAAGAAGGCGTTAGGGACTAAATTGTGAAAAAAACATTGTCAGCTTATCTATGGTGGACCGAGGAGCGGGGCAGCTTTCGTTACGACGTAATGGTCACCCTGATTCTGTTGTTCATCTTTGTAACTCCCCATCTATGGAATTACCGCGATCGGCCAGCGCCGCGTGGCATGAGTTCGTCTGAAGTCTTAGTGAAGGCGGAATCACCCGACCACTTCCTTTACCAAATCAACGCATCCCAAATCGATAAGTCGCAAGACCTCGAGACGGCCCTCCTGCATAACGTCGAGGCGATCTCCGGAGACGTTGTCCTCGACAAGTACGAAACGGCGAAAGACTCAAGCGGCAAGGTCGTCGCATACCGGGTTTGGGCGCATCGATGAGGAACAAGTTGAGTTGCAGGATTGGCTTGCTGGTGATGTTGGCGGCCTTTGCGTCGACGCTGAGTTACGGCGCCGACCCTGATAAAGTGCTCGCGCAGATGGATGCGGCGGCGGCGAAGTTTCAAAATGCGCAGGCAGACTTCGTGACCGACAACTACACCAAGGTCGTCGACGATCATGAGTTGCAGTCGGGCGTCACATACTTCGACCGAACCGGCGGTCAAACCCAGATGGCGGCGATCATCGACAAGCCTGCAAAGAAGATAGTGGTCTACAAGCAGGGAGTCCTGAGTTACTACGATCCTTCACTCGACCAACTCAATGTCTTCAGTGCCGGCAAGAACAAGGCGCAGTACGAAAGCTTTTTGACGCTCGGTTTTGGGGGCAGCGGCAAAGACCTCAAAGCAGCCTGGGAGATCAACGACCTCGGCCCCGAGATCATCGACGGGGTCGCAACCGAGAAGCTGGATCTGACAAGCCAGACTGCGAAAGACTCGGCGAAGATCGCCCACATCACCATATGGGTCGATCCGACGCGGGCGGTTTCGCTGAAACAGGTGTTCTATTACAACTCCGGCGATACGCGTACAACCAATTTCACCCACATCAAATACAACGATAAGAAGATATCGAAGAGCGTATTCGATGTGCCGAAGGCAAAGAGTGTGGTGCAGAAGTAGCGTCCAGCGCGCTACTCCCCAGTATCAATCTGCGCCCGCTGCAACTTATCCGAATAATCCACATAAACCGACTTCCACGTCGTATAAAAATCCAGCGCCCCGGTCCCACCTTCGCGGTGGCCATTGCCTGTTTGTTTGACCCCTCCGAAAGGTAAGTGGACTTCGGCGCCGATGGTTGGCGCGTTGATATAGGTTATGCCGGCCTCTAAGTCGCGAATAGCCTGGAACGCGCGGTTCACATCCTTCGAGTAGAGCGACGTGGATAAGCCGTATTGGATGCAGTTGGCGATTTCCAAAGCATTCTCTAAGTCCTCGCACTCGATCAGGCTAACCACCGGGCCGAAGACTTCTTCCTGGGCAATGCGCATCTTGGGAGTTACTTCGCTGAAGATAGTCGGCGCAAAGAACCACCCTTTCGCGCAGGCCCCGTCTGTCAGCCGCACTCCGCCGGTCACCAGCTGTGCTCCTTCTTCTTTGGCAATCTTCACATAACGTTCCGATGTTTCGATTTGCTGCCGATTGATTTGCGGGCCGACCTGATTCGACTCATCCAATCCATCCCCAACCTTGAGAGACTTAGCGCGACTTACTAACTTTTCGGTGAATTCAGCCGCAATCTTCTTATGAAGAATGATGCGGCTGGTCGCTGTGCAGCGTTGCCCCGTTGTTCCGAATGCTCCCCACAACGCACCCTCTAGCGCAAGGTCGAGGTTGGCGTCTTCGAGCACGATCATGGCGTTCTTCCCACCCATCTCGAGGGAACAAGGCTTAAATAAACCAGCCGCCGTCTGACCGACGATGCGACCTACTTCGGACGACCCAGTGAACGAGATAGCGCGGACGCCCGGGTGCGCGACCAGCGGCGCTCCGGCCTCGGGGCCGAAGCCGGTCACGATATTGACCACTCCCGGCGGCAGACCGGCATCCATCAGCGTCTGAACTAGGTTATAGGTCGACAGCGGAGTGTCCTCGGCCGGCTTGATCACGCAGGTATTGCCGCAGACCAGGGCCGGGAAAAGCTTCCACGAAGGAATCGCCATGGGGAAGTTCCACGGCGCGATCATCCCGCAGACGCCGACCGGCATTCTCAGCGACATGGCGAACTTGTTGGGTAACTCCGACGGCGTCGTTTGCCCGAACAGGCGGCGGCCTTCGCCGGCCATATAGAAGGCGGTGTCGACGGCTTCCTGCACGTCGCCACGGGTTTCGGCGAGAACCTTGCCCATTTCGCGGGTCATATCGTTGGCGTATTGCTCTTTGCGGCTCAAGAGAATTTCGCCGCAGCGGTAGAGAATCTCAGCGCGTTTGGGCGCAGGAGTAAGCCGCCAGCTCTTCCAGGCCTCCGACGCGGCGGCAACGGCGTTGTCGATGTCGGCGGCCTCGGAGGATTGGAATTCACCGACGATGTCGTCATGGTTGGCTGGATTGATGTTTTGAAAAGTCTTGCCGGAACGCGAAGCGACCCGTTGGCCGCCGATAAGGTTTTTGTAGATCGTGCTCATTCGCATAGCTTACTAGCTTGAGTTGTCAGTCGTCAGTGGTCAGTCCTCAGTTGTCGGTCTTGATAGTCCAAATTGCGGATTCGATCTGGCGGACTTGGTGACGACTGACAACTGAGGACTGAAAATTCCTCCCCGTTTTCATCGTCCGGTTTGTCTCCTGCGGTGACAGTCCATACAATCGGAGAGTTGGCTTTCAGCGGGTTGTCCGCTAGGTTAAGCGGGTCTTTCAGGATTTATGGCAGAGCATTCAAGCAATTCAGAGCATCGTCGGACGGAAGCACCCGTCCCCGCTGCATGGGTCAAAACGGAGTTGGCACGGCATCCTCAACGGCCCTTTCCGATGGAATTAGCGACACGCATCTTCACCGATTTCAGCGAGATCCACGGCGACCGCGCCTTTGGCGACGATCCCGTGATCGCTTGCGGATTTGCTCGCTTTCACGGCGACGAAGTCATGGTCATCGGCAACCACAAGGGGCGCACCACTAAGGAAAAGGTTCACCGCAACTTCGGCATGCCAAACCCCGAGGGCTACCGCAAGGCATTGCGGGCAATGAAGATTGCGGAGAAATTTCATCGTCCGGTGTTCACCTTCATCGACATTCCTGGGGCCTGGCACGGCATGGGCGCGGAGGAGCGCGGCCAGGCAGAAGCGATCGCGCGCAATCTGCGCGAGATGTCCCGGCTGCGAGTGCCGACGATCGCGACGATTACTGGCGAAGGCGGCTCGGGAGGGGCGTTGGCGATCGCTGTCGCCGACCGGGTGCTGATGCTCGAGAATGCGATTTATTCGGTAATTTCGCCGGAAGGCTGCGCGTCCATTATGTGGAGGGATGCGGCCAAGAAAGCGGATGCGGCCGCGGCGCTGAAGATTACGTCCGCTGAGATCAAGGCGTTGGGTTGCATCGACGACGTTGTGGCAGAGCCGGGCAATGGCGCTCAAACGGATTTGGTGGCTGCCGCCGAATTGCTGGATGAAGCCCTGGTGCGGCATTTCAATGAGATCAAGTCGACGCCAATTGCCGAACTGGTAGCGGCACGGCAAACAAAGTTCCGCACCATCGGGCAGTTTTATACTTCGTGAATTTCGTTTGATATTTCCTTTGCCAACTGAATGACAACTGTCCTGAATTCCCGACTCCCTGGAACCGGCCCCGCGCGCACCGGGCGATTGCTTATCGTCTTGGCCGAGGCCGGCGCTTGAGCGCGGGAGCGTTGCCGAGCGGCGTTCCCGGCACATTCCGCATTCACCGCCTGGCTTCATTCTTTTGGTTCTTGCTGGCGGCGGCGTGGTTCCTGTTTGCACGGCAGATCGCCGCCAGTGCTGCAAACGGACTCGCCTCGCGCGACTGGAACGAATTGGTCTCGCGTTCGATTTGCCTCTTCCTGCTGCTGATCGGCTATTGGGGCATGGGCTTCGCCTTCCAGTATCAGCGAACTCCATTGAAGTCGATGGGGCTGATTCGGCGAGCAACCGCACTTCGGGAATTCAGCATTGGCGCAGCCCTTGGCTGGGGCGGGATGGTAGTGTGTGTGCTGCCGATCGCGTTGTTTGGCGGCATGACGATTACCTTTTGGACCGGCCCCAAACAGTTCGGCCTCCTGTTCATCGATCTCGCCACACTTTCGGTGGCGGCCCTCGCTGAGGAGATCGCCTTTCGCGGATACCCCTTCCAGCGACTGATCGAGGCGACCGGACCGACGCTGGCGACGTTGATTATGTCGGCAACGTTTGGGTTGGTCCATCTAGGCAATCCCGACTCGACCCTCGCAAGCACAGTGGTCACGGTGCTCGCCGGATGGCTATTCGCTCTCGCCTATCTCCGAACCAGGGCGCTATGGCTTCCATGGGGGCTGCACTTCGCGTGGAATGTGAGCATGGGGCTGCTCTTCGGGCTCCCGGTTTCCGGACTGCGGAACTTTTCTCCGGTAATCTCAACCAACGTCCACGGGCCGCTCTGGCTGACCGGCGATGGTTATGGACCCGAAGGCAGTCTAATCACCATCTTCGTCTTGTTAGGGTCGATTGCCGTGCTCATGTGGGCCACGCGGGATTACGCCTACGAGTACACCCAGCCGGTAATCATTCCCGGTGGGATTCCGGTCGACATCGATGCGGCGGCAAAACGGCAGCATGAAGAGGCGATGGCTTCCCCAGCGGAGATCGTGGCCTCGAAGTTGGTGCAGATTCTGCCGAGCGGGAGCGTAGTTTCCCCGGTCAGCGAGAGCGCGCCCATGGCTTCGGATCTGCACTCCGATGATAGCCAGGATCCCGGTCACTCTTTCGGTTCTTGATCCAGTTGAGCCGCTCGCGAATTTTTTCGACGTCGGCAAGATCCTGAAAACGTCCTACGGCTAGCTTGTTTTGAATCAAGTGCTCCCTGGAAATGAAATGCGCAGGGATGTCTCCACCGAGAACTTCGTCAACTCTGTGCTCCCATGCTTCGTCGAAGGTCACTCCTTCGATTCCTTGCAGAATGTCAATGCGACCCGGCGAAATCCTCGGAAGTCATCCCGGCCATGGGCGCGCCGAAATCTGCTAAGGCAGCGAATACTGCCCGACTGTTGTCGGCGTCGGCTTTGATGAAGATATCGAGGTCCTTCGTGCCTCGCGGCTCCGAGTGGATTCCCACCGCATGTCCCCCTATTACGAGATACTTGACATCGCGAGCGTTGAAGGCCACCAGGATTTCGCGTTGATCTTTTAGCATAGGCGGAACCTTGCGTGTCAACCGGCTACTTCGCTTTCCACAATGGGCGGTCTATGCGGACGAGGGTCTTGTCGGGTGGCAGGGAATCCAGATCGATGCCTTTTGTGTGGTAGACATCCCGAACGATCTCGGCGACAGCTTCCATTCGCTCGGCCGCGGTGCGACTGCGCCAGTAGCGATAGGTCTCCATTCGCTGTTCCTTCAGGTCGATGACGCGACGAATCGTCTTGTCGATTGCGCTCGTTGCCATATCTCTATTTTAGTGGATTCGTCGGGTTTGAGCCGGTTTTCGCCGCGATAATGTTGGAGAAATGACGATATCTTCGATCCAAATTCGTAACGCCAGAGCCGACGATGTTCCCGAGCTGCGCCGCCTGATCGAAGCCTCGGTGCATGGCCTCCAGGCGGCGGATTACACGGAGTCTCAGAGAAATGCCGCCCTTGGCAATGCGCTGGGCGTCGATACCCAACTCATCGCCGATCGCACCTACTTCATCGCCGAATGTCGCGAGCCGACGGGTAGTCTCGTCATGGCCGGCTGCGGCGGCTGGAGCCGCCGGAAGACCCTCTTCGGCGCCGATCTTGGCCCAGGGCGCGAAGCTGCGTTGCTCGATCCAGCAACCGATGCCGCCAAGATTAGGGCGATTTTCGTGCATCCCGACTGGGCCCGACAAGGGATAGGCAGCCTGATTCTGAATCACTGTGAAGAGGCGGCCCGGACCGCCGGCTTTCATAGGTTCGAGATGGGTTCAACACTCACCGGCGTGGCGCTATATACCTTGAAAGGCTACCGGGAAATAGGACGCATCGACGTACCATTGCCGAACGGCGAAGCGCTGCCGGTCGTCAAAATGTCGAAGCCGTAAGTCACAGTGGCGAACGGACGCGCACCCTTGCAACACTACCTCGCAAGTACCGCCCGATAGCGGACCTGGTTCTTCCGCACCCGCCCAATCGCCGTATTGACCTTGTCGAAAGCGAAGCGCTCCGTCTGCGCTTTCACTCCGTGGCGCGCCGCCACATCCAACATTTCGCGAATCTGCCACGGACTCCCGATCGGGCTTCCAGCGACATGGCGTTGGCCGGCCATCAGCGGAAGCACCGGCAGCGAGAGCGGCTTCGGTGGCACACCGACGAAGACCAGCCTTCCGGTCGGGCGCAGTGCGTTCAGATATGCCGCCCAGTCCTGGTCGGCGTTGATCGTCGAGAGGATGAAATCAAAATGTCCCACCAGGCTCTTCAGGCCTTTGGAGTCGCGGGTGTTCACGAAATGGTGCGCGCCGAGGCTAAGGGCTTCGGGCTCTTTCGCGGCGGACGTGGAGAAGGCGGTCACCTCCGCCCCAAAGGCGCGAGCGAACTGGAGTGCCATGTGACCAAGTCCCCCAATTCCGATGATGCCGACTCGGGAAGTCGCGTTGACCCCATGGTTGCGAATCGGACTGTACACGGTAATGCCGCCGCAGAGCAGCGGAGCGGCGTTTTCGCTGGCTAGCGCATCAGGAATCGGCACCACGAATCGGGAATCGACCCGTACCGCCTCGGCAAAGCCGCCGTTGCGGTGGAGACACGTTGCCTGCATTTTCGCGCACAGGTTTTCGAGGCCCTTGCGGCACCATTCGCAGTGGCCGCAGGAGCCCGATTGCCAGCCGATCCCGACCCGCTCGCCGACGGTGAAGTCATCGACTTCACTGCCCACGGCAGCCGTCGTGCCGACGATTTCATGGCCGGGAATAAAGGGATACTGGCTGAATCCCCAGTCGTTATCGATCAAATGGAGGTCGCTGCGACAGATGCCACAGTGCGAGATCTTTACTTCGACGTTGTGCGGAGCTAATTCTCCAGCCTCGTACTTGTAGGGCAGGAGTTCAGCGCCGGCCGCGTGTGTTGCATATCCGTGTATCAAAGCCATCCCTGCGTGCCTAGTAATGTTCTTTCCATCATAACGTTCCTGAGGGGACGGCCTGTAGAAATCCCCGAGCGCTACTCCACCTGCAGAGAAATGATCTGTTGGCCGGTGAGCATTCCGTCGATCGGAACCGAAGCCGCCGGAACGGCGGATTCCCCATTGAGCGTCATCTCCTGGTTGCCCCGCAAAGGCTCAAAAACGTTGGCCATCGACAGCGGCAGCGCCGTCAGTGTGCGTCCATCCAGTGCGGCCTGTGGCGACGGCTCCAGCAGCGTGACGTACAGGCGGTCGTTGGGATGCATTCCATTGATCTGGGTAATACTGGCGGAAATATCCAGCCGCCCGCCCCGTGAGGCCGACTGGCTGATGCGATCGACGGTTACGGCGTCGCTCACCACCACCCGCATCGGTCCCGGCGGCAGGGTCGCCGGCAAAGTGATCGGCACGCGCAGGTTCCGCAGCTCACCGTGATAGGGGCGAACCGTGGCTTCGATGGTGATCGAGTCGCCGGGCCGCACCAGCGTCGCCGAACTGCGCGCGCTCTCAATCTGCAGCGACTGACGGCCCGGGATGGTTTCGAAATCGACATGGACGGCGCGAATGTTGGTCAGCCGTGCGGCGTTTCCGTAGAGCTGCACAAAGCGTTCGCCGACCGTGAGCGCCGCGCCAAGCGAGGCGGGCAACTGATCGGTGGGGGCAAGCAGGGAATCGAGCTGCACCTGAGGATATCCGTCAAGATCGATAGTGCCGCGCATCCGATAGCTCGATTCGGCGGCATAGCTGTTGCTGGCCAGCAGCGACTGGTAGATCGAGACCATCACTGCGACCGGAGTGATGTTCGGGTTGTCGATCACCTCAAAGTGCAGCTTGCGCGCTTGGGATTTGTCGCCATTCGCCCCGCTGCTCGTCGCCTCAATGATATTGACGCTAACCGGGATCATCCGGGCAGTTTCGCCGAATACTCCCGCAATCGCGGATTGCCGGTCCTGGGTAAAGGAACCGACCGTTTCCGTCGTGTTGATGATTTTGAAAGAGTTCAGCGGAGAGGGCAGCGTCGCCAGCACCTCCGCTTTGGTCATCGGCATCGCGACCGGGCCGAACTGCGTAATCGGGTGCCCGCAGGCCAACAGTCGTTGGGTATCGACGTAAGTGACGGTGCAGGTTGCGGAAATGTCCAGATCGCCGCGCACCAGCACCGCGCTGACCGCCGAGCCGGGAACGATCGGTTCGGGTTGCGGATCATTCGAACCGCCGCCACCGACTCCGGCGACCGTCGTTAATCCTGACGCGGGGAGGTGGTCCTGCCACAGCTTGATCGCTTCGGGGCTGAATCCGTTGAAGACCAGCGGAGTCTCGATCGGCTGCATCGAAGCAGCTTCAGAGGTTGGCGTGGGGGATTGAGGAACAGTATCCAGGTTGGCGACTGAGGATGCCGGCGCGGGCGGCTGGTCCCGGACCTGGAACATCTGCCGGATTGGGGTAATTCCAGCAATCGGCTCTTTGCTGAACTGGCCGATTCGATACGACAGCGCGCCCAGAAGTTTACCGTCGATGTAGACCGGGCTGCCGCTCATTCCGGCGACCACGCCGGTATACTCCGGCTTCGTGCCGCCAAGCCGGGAGAGGATAAGGTCCTGCCCTGGTCCCAGCGCATTATGCAGGACGCCAAGAATCTCGACATCCATCGCTTCTGGCTGGGTTCCCTCGAAGACCGTCCAGGCAACGCCATGCAGTCCCCGATGTACTTGTTCGAGTGGAAAGACTCCAGCAGCGACAGACGGGGGTGGCGTTGGGTGCGGCAACGCGGCGGCAGGCGTTTGGGCCGGCAATAGGAGCGTGTTGCCAAGAATTACGCCGCCAACGAAGAAGATTCCTGCCCGGGTTGTTGCTTTCTTACGTTTCTGCACGTCTACAGAGTAGCTGGTGGCGTGTGCTTGCCGCAAAGCGCCCCGCG
>Ga0302324_100014393_pt1 | contig 15959 bp, 21 predicted proteins | sample Palsa_T0_1_FD_201949 | JGI IMG/M metagenome (GOLD analysis project Ga0302324, IMG submission 201949) | Peat permafrost microbial communities from Stordalen Mire near Abisko, Sweden - Palsa_T0_1 | ecosystem: Environmental > Terrestrial > Soil > Palsa > Peat permafrost | place: Sweden: Abisko...
GGCCACAAAGTCACCCTCGAAACGCTCCCAGAGGCCGCCTGACCCACACGCCACCCCGGGCCGCCTAACCCTGAGCGGCTCGGCTGACCCAACGGGATTTTCCCTTCAGCGACCCCCCTGGGAACTACACCGCGACAGCCCACGACTCCCCCGTCATCGCCTGGCAGCTGCTCGACCGAGCCTTTGACCGACTCACCGCCACCCTCGACGACTCCGACACCGACCTGGACACCCGCGCCTCCGCATACGAACAGCTCGCCCGGCAAGTCGCCAAACAGCTCAACAACGACGACCAGGACCGCGAACTGAGCAGCGAGCTCGCTCGCTGCGCGTTCTGCGGCAAACCCGCCCGAAACGTCCAAAAGATCATCGCCGGACCAACCAGCGCGATCTGCGACGAATGCGTCGACCTCTGCGTATGGATACTCGACGACGACCTCGGCGACAGCTGGCGCAGCCCGCGGCCAGGCTGACGGCCCCGGTTTGTCAGCAATCGTGCTGGCAGGAAAACCAACTCCTAGCGCGAAACCGGGGGGCTCAATGAGAACGATTGCGGTCTGTACGCAGAAAGGCGGCGTAGGGAAGACGACGACGGTCGCGAATCTGGCCGCCGCGTGGGGGAGCCGTGGGCAGCGTGTCCTGGCGGTCGACTTCGACCCCCAGTTCGCGCTCACTCGGCGGTTCGGTATCGACCCATCGGATCGCCTGACGATCGCAGACGTGCTCGAGTCCCAGCTGATCCGCGACCGCACGGCGATACCGATAGGCAAGGCGATCGTCCGCGACGTCGCACCGGGCGTCGACGTAATCCCCGCGCACCGACGCCTCTCAGACATCGAGATCACGCTCGTGCAGGCGGTCAAACGCGAGACCTTTCTGCGGCGGGCGCTCCGTGGCGAAACGGGCAACCACGACATCGTGCTGATCGACTGCCCCCCGAATCTCGGGCTGCTGACGGTCAACGCCCTATCCGCCGCCGATGAGGCACTCGTACGGCCGTCTGCGAACGCCGCCCCTCGCGCCACATCCAGCCCCTCTCCGCGAGGTTGCTCTGGATCCGCCACGAAGCTCAGCGCAACGAACGCGGCGTGCGGCTGGCCAGCGCGTCCGCGCAGGATCGCGGGCGCCTGCTCGGGCGTCCCCTCCGGGCCGTAGGTGTCCAGCAGGCTTTGCGCGTTGCGCGCGCGAACGCGAACGCCGAGGGGGCCTTCGGGAGATTCTGGCTGTGGTCTCGGTCAACGGCCACGACCAGCATGTCCCTCCACCATTCGGGATCCAACGGTTTGATGGGCAGCGCCGCGGCGTCGAGGCCGTGGATGTAGGCGACCTCATCGCCCAGCGGGACCGGCGGCACATATGCCGCGGCTGGTGCGATCCCGTCGCGGCGCAGCGGCGCGCTGCGGCGAGCGTGCCAGGCATTCATGTCCGCGGGTGTCCGAGCGCTCGCGACGCGCACCTGGGCGACCGCCTCGCCGTCGGCACGCGTCGGCGCCCAGACGGTCTGGGGATCGGCGGGCGGCCCGCCGGTGTCGACGCTGACGAGTACCGGCGAACGCGCGGTGCCCAGCTCGGTTAGGTCCTCGACCAGCTCGCCGAGCGCCCCCAGGACCTCGTCCTCGAGTGTGAGCTCGGGCCACTCGAACCTGATTGGCGAGCAGCCGCTCGGTGACGAGCTCGTCGACAACCTGGGTCTTGACCTCGCGGCAGCCGGGCGTGTTGAGGTGCTCAAGGTGGGAGCGCGAGCACTTGTAGCCGACGGTCCCGCGCTGATAATGCGTCCCCATCGTGCGTCCGCAGGAGCCGCAGCTGACGATCCCCTGGCAGATCGCTGAGCCCTCGCGCGCGGGGCGCTGGCCCTTGGCGGTGTGATTGGCGGCCAGACGCGTCCCGTTGGCGAGGAACGCATCCCAGCTGATGTAGGCCGGGTGGTGGTCGTGGATCAGGACCGCCCACTCGGCGCGCGGTAGCTGGGTCTTCTTGGTCATGATCGTGCCCTCAGGCGTGACCGCGCGACGTGAGCGGTGGCGCCCAAACGTGTACGCGCCGGCGTAGCAGGGGGTTCGTCAGCACTTGCCGCACACGCGAGTAGCGCAGCCGCTCCCACCGCAACTCGCCCGTCCACGGGGCAGCGTGCGCGCATTTGGGGAACCGGCGGTCCTTGAAGACGCCGACGACCCCGTAGGCGGAGCCGGTCTGCGCGAACGCCCGGAACAGGTCTGAGACCGCGGCCTGGACTTCCTCGTCGGGGTCGATGATCACGTTGCCCTCCTCGTCGTAGAGGTAGCCGATCGGCAGCGGCAGGCGCAGCTCGCCGCGCTCGGCGGCGTGGCGCTTAGCGCCTTGCAGGCGCGAGCCCATGATGTGCAGCTCGGCCTCCGACCACTGAGCCTTCAGGCCCAAGATCGTGCGGTCGTTGAAGTCCTTGAGGTGATAGATCCCGTCAGCGTCGACCACGATCGTGTCGGTCACCGTGCAGAACTCAAGCAGCCGCAACAGCTCAGCGTTGTTTCTCGCCAGCCGCGCGAGCTCCAGGCCGAAGATCGCGCCGACCTCACCCAGGCAGACACGGCCGACCAGCTCCTTGTAGGCCTCGCGTGCGTGCGTGCCGCGACCGGAGATGCCCAGTTCGCCGTCGATGGCCAGGACCCGCGCGGGCTCCCACCCGAGCTGCGCCGCCTTCTCGGCGAGCCCGTGCTGGCGCTCGGTCGAGCGGAAGTTCTCGCGCACCTGCCGCGGCGAGGACTGGCGCAGGTAGACGATCGCCAGGCGCTCCAGATGCGCGCGCCCGACCTTCTGCGATCCGCTCACCACCGCCGACCCCCAGCGCAGACTGGAGCATGTTCGCCACAGCGGCCGCCGCGGCCAACTTGTCGCTCACCGCTCACTCCAGCGCCCGCCGCCGCAGCAAGCAGCAGGTTGACCTGCGAGATCTCGACGAGCAGCGTCTCGTTGCGCTGCGTGAGCTCCACGTGCTCGGTGGCGAGGTCGGCCAGCGCCTTGGGCACGTAGACCATCCGACTTTTGCCGCCGAGGTACACCGCCAGGTAGGTGTAGGGGCCGTGCAGCTCTCCGCGCCGGCAGCGGCAGCGCTCGCTCGAGCAGCGCCGTGACTCGTGAAGCGCCGCCCCGCGCAACGTCCGCTCGGGATCCGATACTGCACCGACCAACCGCCCCCTGCGTCCACGCAGCTGCGCGACGCTCAACTCGCTGTTCTGCATCTCTGCCATGGCCCTGATAGTGATTCGCCACCTGGTGGAGGGCTATAACCGAATGTTGTGGATGGCGATGAGGAAGAAGGCGGCGTACCTTCCCGGTTGATCAAGACCGACCGCCGGAAGGCGGGAAAGGAAGGCACGCCGATGACGAATGTTCGCACGCTCCCCGTCGGGGAGGACGACGAGGGGATTACGCTCGCGCTCGATGAGCTGGCGAGGGAGGGCGCGCGGCGGATGATCGCGGCGGCGCTTCGGGCTGAGGCCGACGAGTATGTCGAGCGGTTCAGCGACGAGCGCGACGAGGACGGGCACCGGCAGGTTGTCCGCAACGGCCGCGCGCGGGAACGGAAGGTGACGGTCGGGTCCGGGACGATCGCGGTCCGCGCGCCGCGGGTGAACGACAAGCGCGTCGGCGATGAGGGTGAGCGCCTGAAGTTCAGCTCGCGGATCCTGCCGGCGTACGCGCGTCGCTCGCCGAAGGTTGGCGAGGTGATCCCGATCCTGTATCTCCGCGGCCTCTCCACGGGCGACTTTCGCCCTGCGCTCGAGGGGCTGCTCGGCGAGGACGCCGCGGGTCTGTCGCCAACGACGATCGCCAGGTTGTCGAAGGAATGGGAGGAGCATCACGAGCGCTTCTCCAAGCGGCATCTCGGGTTCTCGCGCTACGCCTACCTGTTCATGGACGGCATCCATGTCCAGATCCGGCTCGGTGAGGACCCCAAGGTGTGCCTGCTGATCGTGATCGGCGTCCGCGAGGACGGCGAGAAAGAGCTCCTGGCGGTCGAGGACGGGTACCGCGAGAGCACCGAGAGCTGGGCGGGCGTGTTTCGAGACATGAAGCGCCGTGGGCTCAACGAACCCAGGCTCGTCGTCGGTGACGGCGCCTTGGGCGCGTGGGCGGCGCTCAGAGACGTCTTCCCGGGCGCGGGCGAGCAGCGCTGCTGGTTCCACGCCTCAGGCAACATCATCGATTGCCTGCCCAAGCGGCTGCATTCCCGCGCGAAGGGACTCCTCGGCGAAATGATCGAGGCGCCGACCCACAAGGAGGCGAAGCTCGCGCTCGAGGTGTTCCGTGAGGAGTACGGCTCCAAGTACCCCAAGGCGCTGTCCAAGCTCGACCGCGACTGGACGCAGCTGACCGCGTTCTATGACTACCCCGCCGAGCACTGGCGCCACCTACGCACCACGAACCCGATCGAGAGCGCGTTCGCGACCGTCCGGCTCCGCACGCGGGTGACAAAGGGCGCTGGCTCGAAGACCGCCGCGCTGGCGATGGCCTACAAGCTGCTGGAGTCAGCCCAAGAACGCTGGCGACGGTTCAACGGCCACGAGCTCGTCGCTGACGTGCTCGACGGCGTGAAGTTCAAGGACGGCATCAAGGTCACCCAGGACGACAACCACGACAACGAGAAGACAGACGAGAGGGTCGCCGCCCGATCATTCTTCATTGCCAGATCCACAACATTTGACAATTACCCGGCCACGGGCGAGGCCCACATGGAAGTGCCTGGCCCACGAGCCGCATGGTCCGTTCACCGCACGATCTCCCCAAGCGCGGCGTTGGTACGCCTCTCAGAGAGCGCCGCTCCCAAGCGTCTCGCATCGCTCACGACCAGGCTGGCGTGCACGAAGAACTCGCCGGCGAACATGTCGCAGCGGCTCGCTACGGCCGTCTCGCGAGGTCGCGATCGTCGGCTCGACGGAACGGCGACGGAACGGCGAGCCACACACAGGGGCTCACGCTGGCCCGCTGTGACCCACCAGGGTGGGTCAACGCTCCAGTTCGACGGTCGGCCTTTTGCCCTGCTAACTCGGAAAAACGGGGAAATCGTCCTGAACTAACCGAGAGGGGGAGATTCGAACACCCGGACGACGGAAACCCCCATACCGGGCTTCGAGACCGGTGTATCCGCTTGATCTGCGATCTGTTGCGGCGCGGCTTTTGCGCCCGTCCGCAAATCCCACTGATCCACTTGCTTTTACCCTGCTTTTTCCCTAGCCGGCGCGGGTATTTTCCGTCGCTACAAAAACAGCCCTTTACCAGGGATTTAGTGAGTGGAGCCAGCCGGGATCGAACCGGCGACCTCCTGCTTGCAAAGAGCCAGCGACCCGGATCAGCTGACGGTCAGATGCCGATTTAGCCCTTGAATGCTGGACTTACGCTAAAGCTGCAGATCGTCTGAAGGTGCGATCGCGGTGCCTGACGCTTCCATCAGGCTTCCACGTTGCGGGATGGATGATCGGCCGCGCGCCAGGTCACTTCGAGCTTGTCCGCGGGCACGACGACGAGGTTGTCCAGCAGCTCCTCCATCGGCATGCCTGACAGCTCGATCAGTACAGCATCCTCGTAGATGCTGACCGCCGTCCCCTTAGTCCCCGCCGGCCAGTCGCCGACCTGAGTCCGCACGGCGACGACGTCGTGCTCCGCTATGTCGTGCCGGACGATCGCCATCGTTCTCCTCAGGTTACCCCCTGATGTAGGCCGTCACCAGCCGCGGTCGGTCGTCCTCGTGCCGGACCTCCCAGGCAGAGAGCACGTTGGCGGTCCGGTCGACGCAGTCGCCGAGGCCGCGAACGGGCACGATCACCTGGCACAGCACCCCGTGCTCGCCACGGTCCCGGATCGCGGTGATCGGGATCGTTCGGGCTCCCTCGAGCAGTGCCTCGGCTAGGTAATCCAGATCGGTCGCCGTGATCCCCAACACCCGCGCGAACCCGTCGGCCTTCTCGCCGCCACTTGGATGGTCGAGCTTGAGCGAGTAGCCGGCGATCTTGTCGTGGACGCCATAAGCGTCCTCGGAACGCGGCAGGGGCTCGCCGATCTGTGGTGGCCAGGTCACGGATCGATCGTGCCAGCAAGCGTGGACGCCCGACCGTCCGGGCCGGACGTCCGACCTTCAGTCGCCGTCGTCGGCGCCGAGTACGTCGCCGAACTCGGCCATCATCCGGGATCGGCGCATCGTGCGACGGCGCGCGTCGGATAGCTCACGCAGGTAGACGGCGCGCGTGACGTTGGCGTCTCGGTGCCCGAGCAGGAACGCGACCTCGTCGATGCTCTCGCCGGCGAGTAGTGCGCGGCTGGCGACGGTGTGGCGAAAGCTGTGCATCGAGGGGACAGCGCCGTGGGCGACCGGGATTGGGTCCCCGCGCTCATCCTTGGCATGAAGCACCGGGAACGTCGGCTCGCCCGCCTCATCCGTGGCTTTGGCCTGAGCGCTGCGCAGCGCACGAGCGATGTTGCGCTGGCTGAACGGGCGTCCGGTCCGTGTCGAGAACACAAAGTCGGACGGCGCCACGTACTTCGAGCGCCCTCTGTGCTCGGTGAGGATCCGGGCGAGTTGGCGAGGGATCGGGACCGTCCGCGCTGATCCATCGGTCTTCGTGGGGACGAGCTTGCCGCTCCTGTCGACCTGGCACGCGAACTCGATCTCGGCGTCATCCAGGGGGTCGATGAGGACATTGCCCCAGGTGAGCCCGAGGAGCTCGGACAGTCTGGCGCCGGTGAGAGCGGCGACCGTGAAGAGGGTTCGGTAGGGCTCTCCCGCTGCGCCGATTGTCTGCTCGAGCTCGCCGACCTCGAATACCCGCCGGCGCTTTCCCTGTGATGGCTTCGGCCGCTCCGAGGACAGCATGAGCGAGACCGGGTTGACGCCGGCCCAGCCGAGCCGGCGGGCCGCGTAGCGGTAGAGCCGGTTCGTCACGCCGATGACGATGACGATCGTGGATTCGGAGAGTCCCTGTGTGCGGAGTTGGCGCACGAGGTCCGCGAGGTCATCGGGCGACACGGCGTCGAGGCGGCGGCCCGCGAACCGACCGAGCAAATGCTGCTCGATGGCGTTCCTGTAGCAGTCGCGTGTAGCGGGACGGAGGTCCTTGACCGGCCCATCAAGCCAACGCTCCGCGGCGGCTCCGAATCGCAGCCGCCCGTTGTTCGCGACGCGCTCCCCGCGAGCGCGCTGAGAAAGCAGCTCGTCACGCACTGCCCGGGCAGCCGTGATTCCGCCCGCGACGGTTCGCCAGCGCTGCTTGCCGCCGGCGTCCTTGAGGCCGACCTCGTATACACCTGAGGGCCGGCGGTAGATGTTTCGCTCGACCCGCGTGCGACGCGAGGTCGGCTCGCTGGCGCTCACCGCCACGACCTACACTGCGTGCCGAATCGTGGCTGCAAGGTGTCGCGGACGCCCGCCTCCGAAGCGCCACGCGTCGAGATCCGATCGCCGGAAATAGAGCTTGCACCCGGGACCATCCTGCTCCGATGGGATCGACCGTTCAGCGGCGAGCTTCCGCAGTGTGTCTCGGTGGACCCCGAGGTACTCCGCGGCGTGACGTGAGTCGAACCACTCGTCGGCTCGCTCATCTGCGCCGCCGAGCTGCTCGACGACCATGGCGGCAACGCGATCGGCGAGCTGTGAGATCAAACCTTCAAGGGCCGCGAGCTCGACGGCCGCGGAAGTCGAGAGGGCTCGTTCGCGCGTCAAGGCCGGAAGGGCTCGGAGCTGGCTCCGGTTGGTGGCGTACGCTGACATCGTCGTGACCTCCTTGGGGTCTCGGCCAGGCCCCGGGGTGTTCGTGCACCGCCGGGGCCAACTCTTTGCTTACGTAAGTAACCTAGCGCGAAGGTCGGACGGATCCGCCTACGAAAGTAGGCTTACAGGACCTTGACGCCGCTCATCGATTCAGACGACCTGGTGGATGCCCAGGGGGTCGCAGAAATCCTCCACTTGTCTCACCGCAACACCGTCAGTCAGTACCAGCGCCGGTACGACGACATGCCTCGTCCGATCGTGAACCTTGGTGGCGGGCGGACCAAGCTTTGGCTCCGTTCAGAGATCGCGCAGTGGGCCGAGAAACAGGCTGCGGCCGGTCGTACGCGGCCGGCGCGCCGCGTCTCCGGCTGAGAGCAGCTTTCGCCGCTCCCGGTGAAGCTGCGATCGCGGGTCGGGGTAGGACGGATCTGCATATTCGAGAGGTGGGGTGGTCTGATCCTGGGCAGCAAAGACTCCCCGGCGGGAGACGGGCTCGGATGCCCGTCTTCCGACGGGGAGTACCGCGACCGAGCCGTCCAGTCAAAGCATCGTCTCCTTCGCGGTGACTACGGTTTCAAGGACACGCGACACCAGCCGGACGAGACCCGCCGCAGCGGCCTGAAGAGCATCCACCACCGCACGCCGTCCACGATGTCGACGCCGCCCCGGCGCTCAGTCAGCCCCGCAGCTCGCCGAAACCGGGGCTCACACAACAGCTTGCAGCACGGTGAAAATGCCTAGGCACACCGCCTCGCTGGGACCAGACGTCAGAGCAGCCGATGAGGTCGGATCTGCTCGGCCGCCCCTTTCACGCACGCATGGCGGTGTTGGTGCGGAGGCTAGCCCGTCCGACCCTTCAGCTCGGCCGCTCGTTGGTCGATAGATGCGTAGTGGATACGCACCCGGAACCCCTCGTCCGCTGTGATGCCCGTGTTCGCTTTGGATGCGCCCGGCTGGCGCGAACGGAGCGGCAAACCGCCATCGACGGCATCACGACTTCGGAGTGGGTCGCGACGTGATTAGCCGGAGTCGCCCACGCGATCCCTATGACCGCGGCGACTGGTTGCCGACCTTGGTCTCGATACCTCTCCGTGGGGTGCCAAGGAGCGCAGTTTGTAGCCAGCCTCACCGGAAGATTCCCTGCCTTTGCTGCCGCAGGCTCCGGCAGCAGCACGGAGTTCGGGTCGACTCGCTCGAGTTTCTCGCCGTCGCAAGCGGCACCGAGGACACCCCGACAGAACAATTCGACTTCAAGAACTGGGCCGGAATGCGGCACCCCGATTGCGGAATTCGCAGTTGGCACGGTTCGATTGCGGCTCCACTGTCGGCCTATCGCCAGACGCATCAGAATCGGCTGTTGGCGAGGCGGCCACTGGTCAGCTCACTCCCGAGTAGCGCTCCCGTGATGGCGATGGCGCTTGACATTGCTGGTGACCGCGAGCGGGCTGCGCTGGCGGTGGACGACCTTGGCGGGAAGGTCGGCGCCTGGCTTCAGCAGGCCACGCAAGAGCCACGCGGGAAAGGCGTCACGGCATCTAGTTCACTGGCTGATGCACGGACGTTGGACTCCTCGTCGACGCGTTCGTCGGCCGATCGTCGCAGATCTCCTGTGTGGCTCTCGGGGCGCCAAAGCGAACGAGCCGCCGTATCCGCACTCGACCGCGATGCTGCCTAACGTAGGGCGCGCCCAGGTAAGCCGATGATGGACGACTACACCCGCTTCAGTGCCTGCCTTCTTGGCCTGATGAACGTCGACCTGGAGACAAGGGGGGACGACGAGACGAGAGCATCATGCGTTGCGATACGGGACAAGCTCCGCTGCGGACTAAGCGACCGAGGTCTTGAGTGCGATAGCCAATCAGGTCGGCTGGCGGTCGAAGACTACAAGGACCTCAAGGCGCAAGTCCAAGACGGGGGCCTCGAGGAAACGCTTGCCCTGCTAGTCGAGCTCTGCGCCGCGGAACCATGGGCACAAGCGAAGGACCATCCACGCCTCGATCCGCGTGCCCGCGAGCGATATCTCGGACGCCTTTCTATCGACCTTCCGGGCGAGTCCGACGAGGACGACGTCGAGCACATCGACGGGAACCTGAAGGAGGGCCGAGAACTCGCTGGTTGGAGCACGGCGAGATGGGCCGTAGTCATTGGGGGCGGCGCGATTGCGGTCATCGCGACCGGCGGCGCCGCCGGATTTCTGTTAATCGGCCCGACAATCATCATCGCCGGGGGGGCGGCGGCAGCGATTGCCGCAGCCGCGGGCGCGGAGGTCGCGGTCGCGATCGCCGGAACTGTCTTGGGCGGAGCTGGCGCGGTCTTCGGAGCGACCGTCCTGAGCTCAGATATGTCACCCGAAGCCGTCGACGTCGCTGTCGTCAAAAGGTTCGCGCTAGTGCGCATGCTACGTAGCTACCCGCGTTTGAAGCCCGCCGCCAGCAGCAGGCTGAACGAGCTCATCGGCACCCTCGACGAGCTCAAGGCCAAGCGCGCCTCTATGCCAGGCGGGGACGAACGCAAAGCGCTCGATCAAAAAATCCAGTCCTTCCAGCGGGCGATCCAAAGACTGGTCGAAAAATGAACACGGAGGAGCACGACCAAGGGGACGCGACTAGCGTCGTCTTCACCGGAGACAAAGGCGAGGTCCTCACTGGTGAGATCGTCGACGCCGAGGACGCCATCGTGCCCTTGTCCTCCGGCCAGACCCTGCACGCATCGGCGATCGCCATCAATCGAGTTATGCAGGCCGCTCCGGAGCTTGCCAAGGCCGTTCGCGGGGGCAAGATCATGCGCGTTATCGGTGGCCCTTCGGGACCACTGTGGGAGGTCGACGGTGGTGTGCTCGCCACCGTCCGGGGCGAGAAGGGGATCGTCGGACACCTTCGATTCGATGGGCCCCCAAAAGACGTTCGGGTGGTCGCCGCGCCCGCCGCGGCGTTCCAGGTGGCTAGCGCCCTAACGCTTCAGTACTACCTCAATACCATTACCAGCCAACTCGAATCGCTTCAGTTCGGGATAGTCGATATCAAAGAGTGGCTCTCGACCGAGGCCCGTGCTGAAATTGATGCCGCAGAGCAGGGGTGCGCTGACATCGCTCGACACTTGGCTGCAGGAACCAGCCTCCGCGCCGACGACCTCGTCAAGCTGAACCAAGCGCATGACGTCGCCCGGCGCCGCTTCGCCGCTGCGCGCGCTCGTCTCGACAGCCTCGCCGATCTCACAAAGCAAGCCGTGACGGACAAGGGGGATATCCGTGATCGCGACAAGCTCAAACGGGCGCTCTCAAAGGGAGCGACCGATGGTGTCCGCGACTACCAGGACCTCGTGCGAGCAGCTCTACTCACTGTCCGCGCGCTCGCGCTTCTCGCTTCCAGTGAAGCCGCCTCTGAGCCGGCCCGGCTTGAGACGACAAGAGACGCAGCAATCGGAGAGATCGAAGAGCTCCGTTCCGATCTATGCCGGCTGTCGAACACGCTTTCGGCACTTAACATCCGTACGAGCGCCATCGAGCGCGAATATGGCTGGGCTCCGAACAAGTGGGGCAAGGAACCCCGCAAAGAGCTAGCCGAATATCGTACCCAAACCAAAGCGCTGCGCAGACTCCTCCGCCAGCCAAACGGGGTTCTTCCCGAGCTTGTCACAGCCAAGCCGTGGATCATAGAAGCACGCGCAGGACCTAGCGGGAGGATCGAGACGCGGGTCGGCCAACTCGAGCTTATGGCACCCAAGACAATTTCGACGGCGTGATCCACCGAGGTTGAGCCGGTGCGCTTAGGACTCGTCCGGAGCGAGCGGGCGACCGGCTTCGCAATTGTCGCTCCCTAAACAGCTCACGGCGGCGGCCATGGCGCAACCACCGGTCAGTTCAGGCGTCTCGATGATCGGCCGGCTTGGGCTCGTAATTCAGTCAGGGCTGCCTTGACCTCCCGCTCCCGCTTGATCTCGACGATGAGGTTCGCGCTCGCGCGACCAGGATCGAGCGCCGTTATGTCGGCCTGGAGGCGGGAATGGTTGCGGTCATTCACGCATCCTTCTCGATTCGCCCGCGCTGGGTGATCGCTCTGCCATGGGTGCACTCGCCGGCGCAACCCGGGCCACACGATGCTCCGCATGCGTCCGACGCGCAACGTCTTATTCGTACGGCCGGGCCGCGGTGGTCTGGGCAGTGGTCCATCGCGCGTATGGCGATCACGTTTCCGCGGCCGCCCCGGTACCAGCCGACCAGCTTGGTGGGGGCGCCAGCGTTGGTCCTGCGCGATGCCGCTCAGCCGCCGAACAACGGGACCACCGCAGCGCAGATCCCCACCACTGCGACGATGTAACCGGCTATCCCGAGGTTGGTAACGCCCACGAGGAGCAGGATGGTTGCCACGATCGCGGCCGCGAGAGCGAGCGCGCCACAGACCTTGGCCCACGTCGAACTGCTCGCGCGCTCCGCAAGTCCGACGGTCGCTGCAGCAAGCCCTGTTGTGAGAGCCGATCTGTCTTGCTGCCGCGGCACCGCCGCTGGCGGCCGCCGCGCCGCCCGCACCCGCTGCCGCCCGTCCCGGTCCAGCGAAGACGATGCCGTCACCCGACAGGTTGGTATCCCCGGTCATCTGGTTCAGAGTCCCGATCCGGATTGCGACCACGATGTCTGCCGGGCCAAATCTGACTCAGTCGGCCCGACCAGCCATCGACCCGGAGCGCAGTCGCGCGCAGTCGGCGGCCGCATCGGTTAGCTCCGCACCTGTGGTGACGCCGCTCCGCCGCTTACCGTTTCTAGCCGATGGACAGCGCAATCTTCGGCTTCATCGGCGTGATCGCTGGCTCCCTGACAACGGGGAGCTTGCAGTACGCCACGGAATGGAGAGCCAGACGCAATGACTCCCTCATCGCCGCCCGTATAGTCTACGGCGCGCTTGTCGACGTCGAGCTGGCCGTCACTGGCGCCGTCAAGCAGGGGAGCTTGGCGTCCGGCACCCGTTTCACTCAGGAGATCGGCATGTGGCAGGAGCAGCGTGTAGCGCTCGCGCGCCGGCTCGGTGTGTACGACTTCAACATCGTCCAGGCGGCGTTCAGCCACGTGCGCAACTACGACGACGTCCTACACCTCGCGGGCGAGAACGGCGACGTCGACCATGGTGTCGGAAGAATCGACGGGGACCCGTACTGTCAGCAGCGCATCGACACGCTCAACGAGGCGCAACAAATCGCCCTCGATGTCAGCTCGCGCTGGCCAGACCGCCGCCGGCGAGACGAGGACATCAAGCGGCTGGTGAACCGGCCTTAGACGCGCTCGCGACAGAACTCGCGAAAGACCTGGGCTGATCCGTTAGTGCGGACGGCACGCTGATGCCTTGTACTTGCGGGGTCCCGCCCCGGCTGATCCCATGGGGACATCTGAATCGCCGGCGCGAGACATAGGCTGTGTTCGTGACTAACTGGCGATGGACCGAGAAGGCCGACACCGAGGGAACCTTCTGGATTCCTGGAAACGACGAACCCTTCTACGTGCGACTCCAACATGATCCACGCGAAGGAATCGGCATGCACCTATACGATGTCCGGCAATCAGTTCGCAGCCCGGGATCGTCTCCGCCCATACCGTCAAACTCGGCACTGTTCGGAGTGTTGCCGGGAGGAGTGCCTGCGTCTGCAACAGGCTTCTTCGCGACCAAGTCGCTGACGACCGGCTTCCCTCCCGCCGCCACCACGACCTTGGATGGCTTCTGCCAGTCGCTTCTTATCGGACTGCACCTTGAGAACGACGATCTGCTCACCGCCGACGGCTTCGGCGCGGAGTTACGCGGTCTAGACACCACGCTGACCGGCGCCGCAGGCGAGCCCGGCCTGTTGAATCCGCATGCCGGTGGGGGTGTCGGTCCGACGGCTGATGGTGAATGGCGGGACTTCGTACTCCCCGATGGCGCAAAGTTGACTCTGCACGCAGGCGAGCGCGGGAGCACTGGCTTTCGGAGGACCACGACCGAAGTCCACGCGAGCCTATTTGTCGCTGCGCCCGAGGTTGTTTCGTCCGTTCTCTTGGAGGAGCGCTACCTCGAGCCGCTTCGTGAATTCGTGACCTTCTGCAGGCGGGCTACGACCTACGTCGAGGCCTTGAGATTCGCCGGCGGCGAAGCGGGTTCAGACGTCCCGATCCTGCGGCGACCGTACCCGTATCCGCGGCAACCACAGCGCGACGACTATCGACTTGGTCTCAACCTTGCGCGGGTCTAATCGCCGGATGAGGTCGTCCATCAGTGGTTCACGCTGCGCAGTGAGGTGGGTGCGGTCTGGCGGTTACATTTTTCAGTAATCGGGTCCGCCGATGGCCTGTTGGAGAACCGATTCCTCAACCTAATGGCGTTCTCAGAGGGCTATCACAGGGCTATTAGAGATCACCTACCTCTCACCCGCAATCAGGCTTCGGCGGCGCGGTCGGCCATCAAGGAAGCGCTCAAAGCTGTCGACCGCGAATCGCGCGACCTGTTCCTAACGAGTCTGGCGTACGCCAACAGCCTCAGTCAGCGCAAGCGGATCGTTGAGCTCGCTACTGACACCAAACTCTTGCTTGGAAAGCACTGGGACTTCGAGCCGAACGATGAATGTCGGGCAATGGTCGACACCCGTAACTGGATGACCCATTGGGGAGGTCGCACAAAGTATGTCCGAGATGATCCGGAATCTCTTGTGTGGTTCTGTCGCCACCTCGAACTGATTGCCTATGTTGCGATCCTGCGTGACCTCAAACTGACGGAGGATGAGATCCTCGACGCGGTCGGCAACGGTTGGGTCCTAGAGAACCTCCTGAGCTGACGCGTCCTCTCCTAGCGGTTGGCCGGAGTCAGCTAGGAACGCAGAACTCACGGTCGCAGACTGGCCCCCTTCAACGCAGGCTGGGATACTGACCACCGCTTCCACGCTCGTGACCGCCCGCTATCGGACGACTCTCACTGTCATCGTCCTGGCGGCCGGGCGGTGACGTCCGAGGCGATCGGTTAGTTATCGGGCTGGCGGCGGGCTGACCCGAGACGACTCTGCCGACTGCTGGTCTGGCCATCAAAGGTCATGTCGCCCGCCACCGCCCGATGATCGCCGGCGTGACTTGATAGGAGCGTGGCTTCGCCCAAAGTGAGAGCTGTCCGCCGACGGTCCGTCCGAAGGTGACATATCCGAACGAAGGGACTGACGAATCGCCGCAAATAGCGACTCGCTCTTGACATAGGAGCGACCTTCGGCGCGACATCTCGATCGTGGCGCGTGGCGCGGGCCCAGTGTCAAACGGAGCCGCAGCGCCGTCGACGCTAGCCGGCTGTGCGGGCATCACTCCAATCTGCATGTCGCCGCGTCCGCCCCGGTTTCGGCGACCGATGTCGCTCCTATGTCAAGCGTTTGTCGCTGTTTGCGGTGATCGCGGCTAGGAGCCGGCTGTGGCCGTCGCGGGCGTGCGTGGTTGAGAGCGCTGGCGCGTCTGGGATGGGCTGAGGCATGTTTTGGGGGTCCGAGTCGCTGAAGCGGCGCGTTGTAAGCCCGTTTGCGGCCCTGGCGTGGGGTGGTCTGATCGATCCGTCGGGCGTTTCGGGCGGCGGAGAAGGGCGAACGGCTGAGGAGGGTCGCGCGGCGGGGTGCGCGCGTAGGTCCTGGTTTGGTTATCTCACGCAGGGCATGAGGTAGGGCGCGGCGCCGGGGACTGTCTCATCGTTTTGTGGCTGCGTTGGGTGCGGAGGTTCGGTGGTGGTGGTTGGGGCGTCGGTGGATCGCAGGAGTTGCCAGACGCGGCGGGCGAGGTAGCGTTTGAGGCAGCGGAGCGCTTCTTTGCGGGATTTGCCTTCGGCTTGTTTTCGAGCGAGGTAGGCGGCGGTGGTGGGATCCCAGTGAGCTTTGTTGATGGCGAGGCGGTGAAGGGCGCAGTTGAGCTGGCGGTTGCCACCGCGGTCGAGGCGGTAGCGGTTGACGTTGCCCGAGGAGGCGGGGATCGGCGCTGCGCCGCTGGTGCGCGCGAGCTTTGCGTCGGTGGCGAACCGCTGCGCGCCGGCGATCTCGCCGATCAGCTTGGCGGCGGTCAGCGGGCCGCATCCGCGTTCGGTGAGCAGCTGGGGCGCGTAGCTTTCGACGAGTCCCGCGAGTTCTCTCTCGAGTTCACGGATCCGTGCGGTGTGCGCGGTGATCTGTCGCACGAGCTCGCGCGCGATCCGAACCCGCGTCGTTTGCTGGGCGCGGGCGAGGCGACGGGAGACCTTCA
>Ga0302324_100014394_pt1 | contig 15957 bp, 12 predicted proteins | sample Palsa_T0_1_FD_201949 | JGI IMG/M metagenome (GOLD analysis project Ga0302324, IMG submission 201949) | Peat permafrost microbial communities from Stordalen Mire near Abisko, Sweden - Palsa_T0_1 | ecosystem: Environmental > Terrestrial > Soil > Palsa > Peat permafrost | place: Sweden: Abisko...
AAGGCATACTTTTCGGGCCTGCCGGGTGAATTGGGGATGTTGCTCTCGATCGCGGGCTGGGGATGGCATGCGGAACTCGGCCTGCACACCCTGCGCTTAATCGTGTCTGGCCTGTTCGACCGCTGGCTCGGGCTGCAGTTGATCATCGGCCACATGGGGGAGGGTCTTCCCTACGCGATGGCGCGCTCGAGCGCCGTCCTCTCCGGGGCCGCGCACCTCAAGCAGACGGTGGCCGACTACTTCAAGTCAAATATCCACCTCACCACCAGCGGATACTTCTCCCAACCACCGCTCAAGTGCGCTCTCGAGGTAGTGGGCATCGATCGCACGCTGTTTTCGGTGGACTATCCCTTTAGCCCGACCACCCATGGGAAAAAGTTTTTGCAGGATGCGGCGGCCTGGCTCGGCGAGACGGAGATGCAGAAGCTGATGGGTGGCAACGCGCAAAAACTTCTGCGGCTTTCGTCTTTCTCTTAGGCCGCATCGCCCCCAGGTCTCAAAAGCGAGACCTGGGACTTCGGTTTCTGGCGGCCGTGCTGACGAAGAAGTAGCGGCCCTCCTCTTGAGTCAGCGCAGTTCCGCGCGCTGAGCGACTGCCTTGGCCTCGATCGTCACCGATCCGTCGCTTAACCCTGCGGTTCCAGCTTTTATGGTGATGGGTCCAGCCTGCCTCGAGGTACGCACTATGACGAGTGCACGCCCTTGAAACAGCTTGCGCCGCTCTCCCTGGTAGGAAGCGCCGTCCTGACCGTCGCCGTTCCCTACGGCTGCGATGACGCCTGGCCCGCTGAGGGAGAACTGCACTTCCTGGTCAGCATTCGGCTGCCAACGACCCTCTGCGTCCACTGCCTCTACGACCAGGAAAGAAAGATCCTGCCCGTCGGCCTGAACTACAGTTCGGTCCGGCGTCAGGCGCAGAGCAGTTGCATTGCCGGCTGTCGTAAGAACGCTTTCCCCAACGGTCCGATCCCCTCGCACACCCACGGCCTTCAAGGTACCGGGCGCATACAGTAGGGAGAAAGTTGCCTTAAACTCCTGGTCGCGGCCAGTTGGCTTCTCCCCAATCAACTTGTCATTGAGAAACAAACGGACCTTCTCCGCCCCGGAGTACACCTCCACATGCAGCGGGTTGCCTTCCTTCCCGGGCCAGGTCCAGGACGCCAGTGTTGGATAAGTCGCCCAACCCGTGGCGATGATCTTCTTTCCTTCCGGTTCGGGGAGACGCACAGCGGCGTATACGCGGTCCCCGCCGTTCCACAAGATGTCCCGATAGTAGGACTGCGGTTTGCGGTAGCCGGTCAAATCGAGATCTCCGCATGCCGAGGAGTGCCACGGATACCCGGGGAACACGGCGGCCAAAGCCGCTTTCATACCTGGATCCGCTGCCCCTTGGGCTATCGCAGCCATCATATCCACTCCATTGGCCATTCCCAGGAACATCTTGTCTATGACGGCCGCGTTCATCATCCCGCCCATGATCTGTTCTGCCGTCTGTGCCTGTTGTGGAGTGCCATAGGACCACGCGCCGATGCCGGACTCACCCAGATAGTCCATGGCAGTCCAGGTTAGATCACCGATAACAAACGGATTGTCCTGGGAGATTTGCCACAAGGGAAATACTTTCGCCGGGTACGATTCGGTGGTCAGCATGATGCGATTGGGCAGCTGGCGGTGGTCCGCAGCATAGGTTGGAATAAGGCTGTAATTGTAGCCAGTGATGTCCAGGAACGAAAACACGGCTGCCGCATTCGGCGCGGTGGTCGAGCCGGGAAAAGCCAGGGTAAGCGGGCGTGTATTGTCGAGGGATCGCACCTGATCGGCCAATTGCCTGGCGATCCCGGGGCCTCGTTCGACTTCCAATTCGGGGATCTCGTTACCGATTCCCCAGATCACAATGGAGGGATGGTTGCGATCGCGCAGCACCATAGCCGAGATATCCCGCTTCCACCATTCATTGAAATCTCTACCGTAATCGAACTTGACCTTGCTGGCCTTCCACATGTCGAACGGCTCATCTAATACCAGCAAGCCGAGCCGATCGCAGGCATCCAGGAACGCCGGAGACGGCGGGTTGTGCGCGGTTCGCACTGCATTGTCCCCGGCCGCCTTCAGCAGCTCTACTTTGCGTTCCTCGGCGCGGTCGAAGGCCGCAGCCCCCAGCGGCCCGTTATCATGATGGACGCTGCCACCTGTAAGCTTGACCGGCTTTCCATTCAGAAGCAGCCCCTTCTCTGCCGACCACGAGAGTGAGCGGATACCGAAGGGCGTCTCCACCAGGTCGACAACTTTGCCATTTCTGCGTATCCGGGAAACGGCACGGTACAAGCTGGGCGACGCAGGCGACCACAGAGCCGGGTGGGCAACCGAGATGGTTTGCGCGGACTCCATCTCTTTGCCTGGAGCAATCGTCAGGGTCGATTGCGTTACGCCCGCCTGCTGCCCTGAGCTGTCGTACAACGTAGTCTCCAGCGTTACATCGGCCGGCCCGGCGGTTTCATTTGCGACCTTGGTTTGGATGGAGACCAGGGCAGAGTCATCGGAGAGCTTGGGCGTAGTGACAAAGACTCCCCAGTGCGCCACATGCGTGGGCTCGGTTACGATAACGCGGACGTGCCGGTAGATTCCTGATCCGCTGTACCAGCGGCTGTTAGGCTGCGCAGAGTTGTCGACACGCACAGCGAGCAGGGTGGGGCCGGTGAAGTTCAGGAGCGGAGTGAGATCGAAGGAGAAACTGGTGTAACCGTAAGGATGGGTTCCCAACTTATGGCCGTTCAAGTACACGGTCGCATCCCGATACACTCCGTCGAACTCGACGCTCACTCGCTTTCCCCGCCATCCGGCAGGAGCGCTGAAGGTCTTTCGATACCAACCGACCCCGGCTGGGAAGTAGCCTCCACCTGAGCCAGATGGATTTTGACTGTCTGGCCGGCCTTCGATACTCCAGTCATGGGGCAGATCCACGTTGCGCCAGGTTGTATCCGTGAAGGACGGCGCCTCTGCGCCGCTGGGGTCGCCGAGCAGGAACTTCCAACCGGAGTCGGCCGCCAACTCCAGCCTGGGTGCATTGGACTCTGCTGCCTTCATCGAAGCAGGAGCAAGCGACAGGAGCATGGTGCAGATTGCCATCATGATGCGCAGATGCGGTTTCACGAGGACCTCTTTCTCGGTGTGCTTTTGGCAGTGGGTTTTGCGGTTTCGGTGGCGCGTAGACCAGACAGGAGAATGCGAATGGTTTCCCCGAACAACCGGTCGATTGGCTGTCCGTATTCCAGCTCGACTTTTTTTCCCAGCGAGGCGTAACGCCGTTGCGCTGCGATCACCGCATTGAACACCGCATGCAGCGTCAGGTCGGGGTCTAAGTCGGGACGCAGAGAACCGTCGGCGATGCCTTCGCGGATCAACTTGCGGAAGAATTTGAAACCTTGATGATGGAGCCGCCCCTCCAGGGTCAGAAGGCGTTCGGCCGGCCAGTGTCGCGCATACATCGCATCGAACTGGGCCATGAAACGAATCTTGGCCTCGTTCTTCGCCAGCTCATCGGCCATGTATTCAAGCAGCCCGGTGATCCTGGCGAGCCCGGTGGTGGCGCCCTCGAGACTTTTCGTCGCGCCCGCAGCATCTTCCTCCATCATCTCGCCGAGAATCGCCCAGACGATGTCATCCTTCTGGGAAAAGTACTGATATACCGTGGAAGGGCGAAGCTCGCTGGCGGAGATTATGCCGGCCATGGTGGTTCGGTCGATACCACGCTGGTCGAAGAGCTCTTTGGCCGCTTCCAGGATGCGACGCCGCTGCCGCTCCCGATGAAGGTGATAGGTACCCGGCGGTTTGGTTTTCTTCCTGGTTGCCATCGCGGCCGACGTAGCGCTAAATCTGTATCATCTGTACAAATTCGAACTACTCATACGAATTACAATACTGGCCTTATCGGCAGCCGTCAAATGCGGAAGATCCAGGAAGCGGGATGGGTATCAGGTCGCCGCTATTCCACCGAAAAGCGAGCATCGAAGGCAGTTGTGTGGACGGAGACCGGGTGCTTGGGACGACAACGACCACCTATAGGCTGTCAGCCAGAAAACCGGGAAACTCTACGTGTTCAGGGTGACGCGTACCAAGGTCGAACAGGCACCGGGGTCACCCTACTCGATTCCTGGCGCCCAGAATCTGATTGTTTACCGGCTCCCTCCTCGGGAGCACCATGAAACTCCGGAGCAAAGCTCAGAGCCATTGTGAGGCCGCGGTCAATCTTATCCTGTAGAGACGCTTCGCTCCGGATGACGATTTTGTGGAGTGGCCGAAAACCTGGTTAGGTGTGCAAAATGACGGAAAGATCGAAAAGGTCACAGGCTCGATGGTTTCTCGCGATAGTTCCCGTTTTGCAACAAAATTGTCATCCCGACCGGAGCGCAGCGTAGTGGAGGGACCTGCGTTTAATCCTTAGTTTTCAGCGGGTCCAAAACAGGCAACCTGATTTGATGTTGACCAAGCTCTCCTTAATGGAATCAGCTCAGTTAGAGGAGTTCTCGCTCGCTCGTATACTATGTAGTATGCTTCTTAGCAGAGATGATATCTGATTAAGAAGGGCGCTTTTATGGGACGAAGTAAAGCGGCGGCCTATCGTGTTCTCATTGTCGCTGGTCTGCTGACTTCGTTCGTCGCGGAATCCTTCGTGTACCGATGGCTCACGCCTCGGTCTGCTTCCCTGGGCCCTGTCTTCCTGACGGCCCTCGCTTACGTTTTTGCCGCCGTCCTGGCAGGCGTAGCGGGCACTTGCGTCATCTGGTTTCTGTCCAGGACGGATCCTTCACCCTCCTTGAGCGTGTTCGTACTTACCAGCGCGGTTGGCTGGGTTTGGATACCTTCCGTTCTGCTCCTTTCTCGGCAGGCTTCAATAGGCGCCGTTCTGGCCGGGACCATCGGGGCGGCGGTCATGGCAACCGGCCTGCGCAAAGTCGTGCTATCGGATACCGGCACTCCTGGTAGCCCTTCCCCTGGCTGGAAATCGGGAGAATTGTTCGCGCAATCTCTCTACGCGTCTCCCCGGGAGCGACATGCCCTGCTCATTTCGGTCTGCGTCTATGGCGGGTTCTTCGCACTGTACCGGCATGAGATCTTTGCCGCCAGCATCCTGCTGGCTCTATGCACCTTCCTGTTCGCGTGGAAACTGACTCTTGCGAGTGACCGCACCTCGCCCAAATCACCCGCTGCGTTGCGCTTGCTTCGCGTGGGATCAGCGGCTGTCTTGTTCACGTTTGCGGTGGTACTGCTGGGGCTTCAACGGCGAATTCATTCGAGCGCGACCGACCTTGCGTTCGCTCGCGGCCGTGGTTCCGCCGTGAGCCGGCCTCCGCGGCAGAAGCGCCGGGCCGAAAATACCACCTCTGGGCTTGCGGGATACGAAAGCATCATCCTCTGGCCGGCTCCCGAGAAGAAGAAAGTAGTCGCTCCCTCGCCAAGCAGGACATCGGTGCAGGGGCTTCGTATCACCACTAAGCCGATGGTGATCCCCTTCCAGGGTGCGTACTGGTACTTCCGGCCACGGGGCCAAGGCCTCGGTTCAAGGACGCACGTGGCTCATGGTAATCCGCTGATCCTTGATATTCGTTCCAGCGATTTCGTTCCGCTGGTTATGGAAGCACATCAGGACCTTGGCGCTGCGGTCCACCTGGCGTGCTGTCGTGAAATCCAGGTGACCATCCAGAACAACGACAACATACCGGGCGCAATCGCTCTCGGGGTATTGCTTACCGACTCGACCTCCCTGGGAAAGCCGACCCTCTACCTGGGCCAGCAGGCCGTCATCTCGGCTGAGCCAGGTCACTTCTCGTTCAAGTCCTCGCCGGCCCTTGAGGTGCTCCGGTTCGCAATTCCGCTTCGCCCAAAAATTCAAACATTCGATCAGATCTCGGTTTTTGTCTTTCCAGATGCAGAGCGCGCCAGGACGGGAGCCAAGATCGCAATTACACAGTTTGCTCTGCTCCCGCCCTGATCCTGTACCCGGGTCTATTTCGGAATAACCAATATGCTCATTGCGCCGTCGGGGATGGTGAATGGCGATCCTGGAACCTCTTTGACCTCGGAGGGCGTAGCGCTGAACACGTGCACATGCTCTGTGTTTTGGTTGAACGTGTACATGTGGTTGTCGTTGTCCCAGGCGAAGTCATAGAAAAACCCGGTCCCCAGCGAGCCGCTGAACTTGGTAATTGGATTGGATCCGTTGAAATGGTATATCCGCAACCCCGAATAACCACCCACAGCCAGCAGCTTGCCCGAGGGAGACATACTGAAACCAGTGACACCTCCGACCCCTGGCGCAGGCATGTTTTCATAGGTGCTCTTGGTGCTCAGCTCGCCGGTGCTGGAGACCGTATAAGTCGCTAGCTGAGACGTTCCATCCAGCTTGCCGGAATCGTTGAACGGATATGCAACAAACGCCACATGGTCCGTTGGATCGGCAAGGCCTCCGCTCACGGAGAACCGCAGTCCCGGTTTGGCCTTCGGCACCGCTCCTTCTTTACCCATCACTAATAGGCCGTTGCTCTTCCGCTCAAACCCCAACACCGCAGGGGGGCCGTTCGTAAACAAGCCCGCATAAGCGTACTTATTGTCGCCCGTGAACGACAGCGTGGTCGCATTTGTCTCAGATTGCACTTTGCCCAGGTAGGTCAGCTCCCCATTCTTTTTGTCGATGCTGTACGAGGCAAAATAAAACGTGGACGGGCTGTAGACCGCTACACTCGCGTAGAGCGTTGCCCCGGTGCGGTCGAGAAAGAGAGACAACACGTCATCTGTCTGCGTATCCTGCAACACGTTCCTTGAGGCCACGAGCGACAGCGAACCGTTCGGGTTGACTTTGAACGAATCGAGATTGCTGTGTCCGTTGGGCGAGGCGCCAAATATGTAGCTCTTGGTGCCCGTGATCCAGAGATCGCCCTCCGCCACGTATCCGTGCGTCAGGGTAAGGTTGCCGCTGGAGGACGCCTCATAAATGAAGGTGGCCTCCTCGTTGGTTATGTAGACGGTGGCGACTTGGCCGAACGCCGGTAACGATATCAGCGCGGCGACGAGGCAGAGCACGCTTTGAGCAAAGTGTTTCATCTGCAATCTCCCTTTTGGGTAGGTCCGAAATCGCCCAATTCTACACTTTGAACCTGATACCGCGATTAGCTGTTGACGTTACTACCGCAAGCAATGACGTTATGGAAACGCTCCGCGCGACCGCGGCAAATGCTGAGATCCACATTCGCTCTTGAGCCGCGGGGCAATGCACGGCTCGCTCTTTCGAACAGAAAGGGGGTCGCAGCAATTCTTTTGATGCGCTGATGATGGATCTGGTGGTCTGGTTACGTGTCACTCCGCTCTTAGAGCTTCCACGGGATTCACCGCCGCCGCACGGCGAGCCGGCAGATAACTGGCAAGCACTGCGGAGACCGCCAAAACAATCAGTACCGAGACATAAGTAAAAGGGTCCAGCGGACTGACCCCGAACAACAGCGATTTCATTAACCGCGTTAATCCGCTTGCCGCGGCCAGACCGATGGCCACGCCGGTTCCCGTCAGCACCAATCCGGAGCGGATGAACATCCACTTGAGCCGCCCTTTTTGTTCCCCCAGCGCCAACCGGATTCCGATTTCGCGGGTGCGTTGTGACACCGCATAGGAGATCACGCCGTAGATGCCGATGATGCCCAGCACAGAGGCCATGGCGCCCGCAATGCCAAGCATGACCAGGGTGAACGAAGTTCGTGCCAGCGATTGGCTGTAAATTTCCTGCATGGTCCGCACCGACGCCAGCGGCAGGCTCGCATTCACCGCCCAGACAGCTTGCTGCATCTCGCTGAGCAATCCCTCAGTCCCGGCCCGATCGGTGCGCAGGACGAATGTCACGGTGCGCGCGGCATCAAAGGAATGGGGCCCGTAGATACCCTCCGTCATCGATGGCCAATACACGATGGCGGGCGCCTTCTCCTGAACGCCGTTCTCACGCACGTCCTGAACTACGCCAACTACTTCATGAAACGGCATGTCCGGAAATTCGCGGAATCGCTGGCCCAGGGCGGCAGACGGCGTACCCCACGATTCACGGGCAAGGTTCTCCGAAATGATCCCAACCGGCCTTAGCCCGTAGATGTCTGTCCATGTCAACTCGCGTCCGGCAATGAGCCTGGTCCCAGCCGTCCGGAAAAAACCGGGGGCAACATATTTGAACAGCCGGAGGGGAGCGACCTCAGTCATGCTCTTCCCCTCAAAATAAATCCCATCCCAATTGGATTCGATTCCTTCCATTGGCATCGCGCTTGCGAACCCCACGGAAGTGACGCCAGGAATCGCCGCCAGCTTGTCCGCAATGTTGTTTTGGATTCGCGTAACCAGTCGCGGGTCGGCCACCAGAGAAGCCGGAATCGAGGTGCGCATCGTCTGCAGATGTTCTGCCTGCGTGAACCCCGGCTCGACATTGCGCAGCGCCTGGAAGGTGCGAATCATCAGCATGGCACTCACTAGCAGCACCAGAGCCATGGCTACCTGAGCCACAACCAGCAGATCGCGCCCGCGTTGGCGTTCCCGGCTCGCACTCGCAGTCCGGCCAGCCCCACCTAGAGCGGCGGTTGTTCCGGCATATCTCAGAGCCGGAATTGCCCCGAACAACAGGCTTGAGAGCAGCGAGAGGGCAAAAGTGAAAGCGATGGATCGGGCATCGAGAGAGATTTCACTCAAGCGGGGCAGATTCGCGGGACCGATGGCCGCCAGAAGCCGCAGACTCTCATCGGCGATGCCCACTCCAAGTACACCGCCCACCACTCCGAGCGACAGACTTTCCAGCAAGAGCTCCCAGGCGATTCGCCCCCGTCTTGCGCCGAGTGCGGCGCGAATGGCAAGGTCCTGCCGCCGGGCATCCGCTCTCACCAGCAACAAATTGGCCACATTGGTGCAGGCAATCAGCATCACGACGCCGATGGTGCCCATCACTAACCACAGCGCGTTGCCAATATTGCCAATGACCTCCTCCTTCAGTGGAAGCAGGGCGGGCGTGATCCTCCAGGTCTTCTCATAAAAATGAGAATCGATACCAGGGCCGTTGGACCAGGAGTCCATCCAGATCGGCAGCATGCGCGCCACGTCCGCATTGGCTTGGGTGATGGGGACTCCGGGCTTGAGGCGGCCGATGCCCTGGAAGCCAAAACCGGCCAGAATTTGTTTGTTGCGATCGAAGGCAAGCGGCGCAATGACATCGAAATCGGCATTCACCAACCGGAAACCCTGCGGCATTACGCCGACGATCTCCCGCGGTTGCGAATCGATTGCCATGCTGCGTCCAATCACGGATCGGTCTCCGCCGAAGCGGCGCTGCCAGTAGCCGTAACCAAGCATTACGGCTTTCGCACCATGCGGATTCTGGTCGGACGGCAGGAGCCAACGGCCAAGGTAGGGCGGTACACTGAGCGTCTGCAGCACGCCATCGGTGATCAAGGCAGTGTGGACTTCATGGGGCTGGGCGAGGCCGGTTACATTCGCTATGCCCGCGATCCACACACCCATCGATTGAAATGTCCGGTTGTGCTCGGCAAAAGTGAAATACATGGAAGGCGATAGGCGGAGGCCGCTGGAGAAGTCGGCCAGCCCTGCCGCCCCCGGGGCGGTCAGATGGACGGCTACCAGTTGCTCCGGATCCGGATAGGGCAGAGGCTTGAAGAGCACGCTGTTGAGCACGCTGAAGACTGCCGTGTTGGCGCCGATCCCAATGGCCAGGGTCAGGATGACCGTAGCGGCAAATCCTGGGGATTTAGCCAATCGCCGGAATACCAGCTTCAAGTCAGTCCCCAGCGATTCCACGAAGGGCATCTGCCACACTTCACGGCTGCGCTCTTCCAGCAGTGTGGAATTTCCGAACGCGCGGCGCGCCGCTTGTTCCGCCTCTTTCCGGCTCATGCCTTCGCTGATCAACTGCTCCGTCCGTTCTTCGAGGTGGAGGCGCATTTCCTCGGCAAGATCGCCGTAGATTTTTCTGCGACGGAAGATATCAGGTAGCCAGTTCATGAGACGTTCCTCCTAGGTGGCTGTGGATTCTCCGGGCTTGAGGACCAATGCGATGCCTTCGAACATTCGCTCGAAGCTGGAAATCTCCTGCTCCAGATGGCGCAGGCCGAAGGCGGTGATCTGGTAGGTCCTCACCCGGCGATTGGTGGAGGAGACGCCCCACCTGGCCTTCACCAGACTTGCCTTGAGCAGCCGTTGGAGCGCCGGATAAAGCGAGCCCTCCTCCACCTGGAGCAGGTTATTCGATCGCTGCTGGATGTGTTGAACCAAGGCATAGCCGTGGGCGGGCTGGCGGCGAAGCGACTCGAGGATCATCATTTCGAGTGCGCCAGGGAACAGATCGCGGGCAGTGGGTTTGGTCATAGGCCTTTTTGCTACATGCCTAGACTAAACAAGTGTCGGGATCACGTCAATGGGCTTCCATCGAAAAGTACGCAACCATCCCGCTCGGGCTCAGACCCAGGTCATTTGAGCCCTGGAGACCACCTCATCCTGCATGCTTTAGGCGCCGCGTGGACCCCAAAGAGAATTCTTTCCAAGGCGCGCCAGTAAGCTGTGGACTGTAACAGCTCATTCAGTAGTGCCGCAGCGGCTAAAGCCCAATTCTCTCTCAGCCCTGTGCGGCCCGACTAAAAGTCGGACCCTGATACGAAGCAATAGAGCCGCGCCCCTGGAAGAGTCCGGATGTCTTCCATATGCATACTGAACGCCGGCGTTTTGTGTTACGCACCAGGGCTCGTGACGAACGACTCCTTCACAGTGCCCACAGGCTGAATCCGCGCTGTATTGGTTACTGTGACTCAACGGGAAGTGGCTTTGTATCGGCATGGGTTACTCCTGCGGCGATGGTTGAGGTTTTTGCGTTGCATCAGCCGCCTTGCTTAAATGCACTTTCAGTGCCAATCCGAATTCACGAGTGATGGGGCAATTTCTGGTCTTCCACGGGTTTCGATCCACATGGATATCCAGACGATTCCCTTGCCAATCGTGAAGAAGCTTAGCGGCCGGAGCTTGCCGGGAAACATGTGGCAACCGGAAACGGCTAGACGAGTGTCGAACCTTCGACACCTGTCCGCCATTTCATTCCCTTCCGCCCTCAGCGACTCTGAAATCTCGGTTCGTCCCTTGGCAGCAAGCAGTTGCGGTTCGCGGGATGATTCCGCATCGGGCCCAGAGCCCGTTCAGATGGGCTACCCACGGTCCATTTGCAGGTTTGGAGACTCAAATGCTTTAGAGAGAGCGAACACTCGCACTTTTATGAACGGAGGACTACCAATGTTGAAGCATTCCCTGAGAAACAGAGATTCTCGCTCGCGTATTCATTTGTCCCTCCTGCTGGTTGCTGTCATTGCCGCTCCCATCGCAGGGTGGGGCGTCAGCCTCACCCTGCCGGCGGACCTCGCACTCCGTATCCGCCTTGACGATACGCTAACCAGCGCCGACTCCCAGGTCGGGGATCCCTTCAGCGCAACTGTTGTCGATCAGGGCAAGTACCGCAACGCTCGGGTCTACGGACACGTCAGCAGCATCACAACGTCGGGCAGAGTGAAGGGCAACACAACCATGATGCTGCGCTTCGATCGGCTGGTTATGCCGGACGGACGCCGCGCACCCATCCACGCTGAGTTGGTCGAGCTTTACGATGCGCCGTCGGGAGAGAAGGTCGACGTCGAAGGGGCGATCGAATCTGGCGGAAGAGGTAGAACCAGCGCTGTTCACACCGCAATTGGAGCGGGGGCCGGAGCGCTGCTGGGCGGCATCTTCGGAGGCGGCAAAGGCGCCGGCATCGGCTCCATCGTTGGTGGCGCTGGCGGGCTCGGAACCACGGCGTTCCACGGGCGCCAAAAGGTTGCGCTGAACAGCGGTTTGGAAATGCTCATCCGCATAACCGGCTGAAGCCGAGTTCATCACAAAGCAATTATGGACGGCTTAAAGAGTCTGCGTGAGAGCTAGGCTTTGCAACTCCAGCCCCGTAGGGGCGACCTGAAAGTTCCTGAAAGTAGCCCAGGACGCTAGTCCCGGAGGGACGGCTGAAACGGGTGAGAATGGATTCAGCCGTCCCTGCGGGACTAGTCTCCTCTCTCAAACGCAACCCAGGACTGACGTCCTGGGCTACTTTCAGGCAGACTTGTCCAAATTAGGGTTTTGAGCAAAGGGACGAATCGAGATTAACTCCGGACTCAGGCGCACAAATCGCATCAACCGCACTCCCTCCACTACGCTGCGCTCCGGTCGGGATGACAATGTTGTTGCAAATTTAGGGGTTGTCGCGAGAAATCATCGATTTCAAAACAAATTTGTCATCCCGACCGGAGCGCAGCGTAGTGGAGGGACCTGCGGTTAATGCCTAATTTTCAGTGGGTCCAAAACTCGCGGTTGTAGCTAAGTAAAAGTCAATGTTTGCAAACTAAACCACTCCGAATTGTATCTATTCAGGTAAGACCCTCTAATTAGCCGCCGCTTAGCGGTGATCAGCCTCCGGGCTATATTGCACCTTGATGTTTGACAATTTAGTAAGCCATCCCGAGAACCCCGGGTCCTTGGGGAGCCCTCAGCGACATCAGGAATTCAGAGGAAGGCAGAAAATCCCCTGCACGAGGCATTACCACGCTTACCACGCACTTTTTAGCCATTTCCCGAGAGCCCGGGGCTTAACCGGCGTAAGTTGAGTCGGCATCACTAATGAAATAGCCCGGTCACACTGTGCGCCTTTGTTCACTCCGATGAGCACCAGGCCGGGGGCATATGACTATTTGAATAGCTGTCGTCTCCGCTCTTAAGTGTCGGCCCGTCGACAACCCGCACCACCAAAGCCGTGGCCGCCTCACAGTCCAAAGGAGTTACGAGACGCGAGAGATGTCTCGCGGGCTCCAGGAAAGACTGCTTTCCGCGGCGCAGGAGAGCTTTCAAGCCGGGTATGCAACCAATCTCGCGGTGATTGAGCAGGAAACTTATCTGGCGCAAGCGCAGTCCAGTGAAGTCGTGGCAAAAGCTGCGTGGTCAAAGGCGGCGGTCCAACTTGATCGGGTGACTGGGCGGATGCTGGACCGGACAGGGATCAGCTTGAAAGACGGACGAAAGGAAAGGAATTCACCAAAACCCTGAGCAGGTCCAACCGCCCGATGGCGACTGCAATCAAGCCGTACCGATGCATGACTTCCTTTTTTCTGTCGTTCCCGAGCAGCTGAGTGACTGCAGCAAGCTGAGAGAGAAATGACCCGGCTGCCCTACCCGCAAGAAACTTTGGGGGGGCCCATTCAAGCCTTCTTTTGGTTCTTTTGGCTGGAGTGGGGTTGTTTACAAACCCCACCTCTGCTCCCCGCCAAACCGACAGGCGACGTGTAACGATGTAGAACTCGTCTATCATTCCGCGTCACCACACTCCCGCCCCACGCACAAATGAACAAGCCCGAGGACGGTTCCTCACTAGCGTTTGAAATCGATGAAGGCAGAATACGCACCATCCTTACTCTGGATCTGCAGCACAGATGTATCGAAATCGGCCTGGGTAATCTTGTAGGAGCCGGCCGGCATCCGGGTGTTGCCTGCATGAAACGGAAATGTGGTCGTAAAGTCCACGCCATTGTCAATCTGCGCCGGGAGCGGCATCACGGACAGCAGGGATAGCAATCCCATCCTTACAACTAGTTTGCTAAAGCTATTCATAAGATCTCCTTGGAGTTTGGTTACACTCATGCTGAGTGCTTCTTCTCTGGTAACAGCAACTGTTATGCCATCCCTGTGGGAGGAACAGTTATTTCTTTGATCGCTATATTGACACTTACCGCTGTATCTGCTGTGCTGATGCGGTTTAACATGAATCCTCGAGTTGTTCCGGCGACAGTTGATGTCGAGACATCGACTCTAGAAGATGGCTTAGCCGATTTCAGTACCTTTCTCTTCCCAAGACAAGTCGCCTGAACGGCCGATCGCTTTTGAGGATTGGGTCCCTCTGCATGACCCCATGCGCGACGCCTTCACCTTCTCGCATCGGTCTACTACTGAGCTGTTTCTGCGAACGTGGTGACGGGATGCCCAAGGCCATAGGGCCCCTCAGCTTGCACGTTCACTTGACCTGCATTTCCGGGAAGAGTAAGCGTAACCGAGGCAACCCCCGAGGAGTTGGTAACTGCAATGACTTTTGAACCGCTGGCCGTTCCGTTGGAGAGGGTGCCGGCGCTGGCGGTGAACAAGATGCTGGCCCCATTGGCCGTCCCGCCCGACTGCCCGGGCGACAGGGCGACGGTAAGCGCCAGCGGAAGCGCGCTGCCGGCGCTCCCTGACTGATTGTTCCCGCCGCTGGATGCAAGAGTAGCCGGCGGATTCCCGACTATGATCCACCCGGCCTGGGTCTGTGTGGCGGAGCCATCGCTGCCCGTCACGGTGAAATGGCAAAAACCAGGCGTACTACCGGCCTGCACGGTGAGTGTGCCGGGGTCGGTGCTGGTGACTGCACCATTCGTCACGGTGATGGTTCCGTTGCAAGCTGCGGCCCCTTCGTAGCTGTCAAACACCGCGGACGACAAATTTACGTTGCTGGAACCGCTGGTCAGCACTGGTTGCAGGGTGGCGGTTCCGCCGGCGGGCACCATGATCGTATCGGGGTTCAGGTCCCACTCCGATGACGGAGGAGTTGCGGTGCTGCCGGAGACAACCAGCAGCGTGATGCTGTAGGGCGCGAATGTTTGCGTGGGCGCCCAGCCGGACGCAACGGCGGCAGCAATTGCCTGGGGAGCGCTTGCCGCCAGCGTGTAAGCAGTCATGGATGTGGGGCTGAATCCGTTCAGTGCAAACTGCACCTGAGCCGAGTTCTGCGGGTCTTTGTTGATGACCATAAGCGTCAACGTCTTGCCGTCTTCGCTGACAGCAGCATAGCTGCTGAAGAGATTGGGATTCCCGGTGTTGCCGGCGGCGACCGAAATAGGCGCAAAGCCGTGATGCGCGCCATCGTAGTTGGTATAGAGCTTAAGCGCGAGGTAATTGGGGTTGGCGGCGACGGGAGCTACCCAGCGGCTGGCAAGCGAGACGCGCTCGCGGCCGAGAATGGCGTAAGCATCGGCGTCGCCCAGGGCGGTCGAGAAATCGGACTCCCCGGCAAAGGCCGCGCTCCACTCGGTGAAGCTCAGGGGAGTGCCGGGATAAATGGTATTGGCGATCGCCCGCAGCCGGGGGATGCGGAAGGCAATCGTGTGGTTGGGCTGAATCTGGGTAGTCCACTGCTGGTTGATGGTCCCCGAAGGACTTACCAGCGTGGGGTCCCAATAATCGCGGTAGATGCTAACCGCAGCCGCCTGTTTCTGTGCCTGGGTGTAGCTCGACATATCCGGGCCGTCAGGGTAGGCGTGAATGTCGAACATGTCCAGCGAGCGCGTGCCCGCCACCTCGTCTTGCCAGTGGACCTGATTCAGCCACCAGGGAAGGAAATCATCACCGCCATGGTTATCTTTGTCCGCCCCGGCGGCTCCGTTCCAGTAATCCCACCAGCAGCACAGCACGGGACCAAGCCGCACCGCTTGCGGATCCCATGTCTTGAGTTTGGTCGCTTCGGTGAAATAGGTGTTGGCTAGTTCGTCGTAGCCCGATGGCTTAGGATGCACATCCACATGGGTGCTACCCCAGATATCGATCTCGTTGTCCATGTCGTAGAAATGGCAGGACACGATGGAACTGTAAGGAATCGGACACGACCCGCCGGCGAAGGCCGTCGCAAGCGCCGCCGCCCAATCATCGCGGTAGACACAATTTGCCCCCGGGCAGCTCTGAGTGTGATCGTCCAGTAGTGGATAATAGGCCCGATCGAGTTGCGACTGGCTGGCGACCATCGGCGTCTGGCAGTCTGACTTCAGATTCATCCCGGCGTCCTTGTTCCAGTAATCGACATTGGAACTGCAGGCCCCATCCAGCGAGACAGAAAATACCCAA
>Ga0302324_100014395_pt1 | contig 15956 bp, 16 predicted proteins | sample Palsa_T0_1_FD_201949 | JGI IMG/M metagenome (GOLD analysis project Ga0302324, IMG submission 201949) | Peat permafrost microbial communities from Stordalen Mire near Abisko, Sweden - Palsa_T0_1 | ecosystem: Environmental > Terrestrial > Soil > Palsa > Peat permafrost | place: Sweden: Abisko...
GGTGTTGGCGCGGCCGTTGAAGCGGGTGATTCAGCAGGATCTGGTGAATCCCTGGCCGATTGGTGGCAAGGCGCTACTCGGATGAGCGCAGGCAGATCCGGCCCAGTTCGAGCGCGCCTTGCGGCGGGCCGGTGGCATTTTCAGCATGGGCCGATCGATCTGATCCTGCATGCCGAAGGCGAGCTGGACGCTGTGGATCGATCGATTGCGCAATGTTGGGATCGGTTTCAAACCGTTCTGCCGGCACTGGTCACCGAGCTGGCTCGGTTGCGACAGCCCGCGCATGAGCACCCCGCTGTGGAGGGGCCCGTCGCTACTCGGATGGTCCAGGCGTGCGCGCCGTTTGCGGCCGAACGCTTCATTACCCCTATGGCGGCAGTTGCCGGCGCCGTGGCTGACGAACTGATCGAAAACTTCTGGCAAGCTGGCGTCACTCGTGCCTTCATAAACAACGGTGGTGACATTGCGCTGCATCTCACCTCGGACGAGAAGTACCGGGTGGGGATCTGCTCTGAGTTCGGGGCGACCCTCGACAGCATCTTCGCAGTCGGCGCCGAGATGCCTGTGCGCGGCGTTGCGACCAGCGGCTGGCGTGGCAGAAGCTTCAGCCTGGGAATCGCCGACAGTGTCACGGTCTTGGCAAGCAGCGCGGCGTCAGCGGACGCGGCCGCAACCATGATTGCCAATACGGTGAATTGCGACTTTGCGGGGATCATCCGTGTCCCGGCCGAGCAATTGAAGGACGACACCGATCTGGGAAGTCGGCTGGTCACAGTAGATGTTCCGCCGTTGCCACCAGCATCAATTGCGAGCGCTCTGCAGAGGGGGTGCGCCGAGGCGGAATATTGGCGCGGCCGCGGGATTATCTACGCCGCGGCGCTGTCTTTGCAGGGCGAGGTCGAAGTTGTGATACCAAAGACCGATGCCTCGGCGCCCTGGGTGATGCCACGAGTCAGCCGGAACGGAGCTCGAGCATGATCGAGCTCAGGCGCATATTTACTCACGTGGAAAGCGTGTTCCATGAGTTCGGACCGCCGCCGGCGAAACCGCTGCGGCGCGCCGCCGCGATAGCGCTCATCAGAAACCCCTTTGCCGGACGCTTTGAGCCGCAGATCGCTGCATTCATGGATGATCTCAAGCCCTTGGGCCTCGAGCTCGCAAAACGCCTGCTAGCGGTGCTTGAGGTCACGGCGGTTGAGGTTCAGGGCTACGGCAAGGCTGCGATCGTCGGCGCCTCCGGCGAGAGCGAACACGGCGCCTTGTGGCACGTCCCCGGCGGCTATGGGATGCGAGAGGTGCTGGGCTGGCAAGCTGCTCAGGAAAGCGATTCCGGTCAAGGCCAACGCGGCAATGGGCTTGCGATTGTGCCGTCAACCAATAAGGTTGCTGCGCCAGGTGCGCCCATCGACGTGCCTATCACGCATATCAATGCGAGCTATGTGCGCAGCCACCTCGATGCGATCGAGGTTCAGGTGCCGGGCGCGCCGCGCGCCGATGAAATCGCGTTCATTCTCGTCATGAGTGCGGGAGCCCGTATTCACGAAAGGCTCGGCGGGTTGCGCGTGGAGCAGATCAGTCGCTGGGATGGTCAACGTTGAGGGGTCAAGATGATTGCCGCTATTCGTAAGCTCATAGTCCAGGTCGATGAGACGCGTATCGAAATGGGTCGGCCGATTACGCCCGCGACGCGCCGTGCCGTAGCGATTGCCGTGATCGCGAATCCCTGCGCGGGGCGCTACTCGGACAGTCTGGATGAGCTCACGGCGATCGGGGAAGAGCTCGGCGGACTGCTCGGCGCCAAGTGCGTTGAGGCACTGGGCATCCGGCCCGATCAGGCGCAGAGCTACGGTAAGGCAGCGATCGTCGGCGAGGCCGGTGAGTTGGAGCACGCCGCCGCCATTCTGCATCCCAAGATGGGAGCACCCTTGCGGCGGGCCGTCTCGAAAGGCGCCGCGCTCGTTCCCTCAGCGAAGAAAATGGGGGGTCTGGGCACCGCCATTGATGTGCCGCTCGGGCACAAAGATGCAGCGTTCGTCCGCAGCCACTTTGATGCTATAGAGGTCAGAGTATCGGACGCCCCGCGGGCCAACGAGATTGTGGTCGCCATAGCCGTCACAGACAGTGGGCGCCCGCTTGCACGCGTTGGCGGCCTGCAGCAGCACGAGATCAAGGGCGAGGACGGTCTGCGCTAAGGAGAACGAAAGTGACGGCACCCTCACAGACGGAAGGCTCCGGAAAAGTCGTCATTCGCAATATCGGTCTGATGCTGTCGGGGTCTATTCGCAAGCCCATCCTCGAGGCCGATACCGTGGTCATTGAAGCAGGTCGGATCACCGCCGTGGGCCGCGAGTGCGACTGCGATACCGAGCGCGCTGACAAGAGGATCGATGCGCGCGGCACGACTGTCGCACCAGGGCTCATCGATTCGCACGTTCACCCGGTAGCCGGAGACTGGACGCCGCGCCAAAACCAGATGGGATGGATCGACTCGACGCTCAACGGGGCCGTTACGACGCTTATTTCCGCTGGTGAGGTGCACTTTCCGGGTCGGCCCAGGGACATCCTGGGCGTCAAAGCACTTGCGATTACCGCACAGCGAAGTTTCGCGAACTTTCGCCCTGCCGGTGTGAAGGTACTGGCAGGAGCCCCGGTTCTGGAGAAGGGTATGGTCGAGTCGGATTTCGCCGAGCTCGCGGCCGCCGGTGTCCGATTGCTCGGTGAGGTCGGACTCGGATCCGTGAAGAGTGGCGAGGAAGCCCAACGGATGGTCGCCTGGGCGCGTAAATATGGCATTCAGAGCACGATCCATACGGGCGGGCCTTCGATTCCCGGTTCCGGCCTCATTGACAAGGATGTTGTGCTGGAAGCCGACGCCGACATCATTGGCCATATCAACGGCGGCCATACCTCGCTGCCGTACGCAGACGTCTGTGAGCTCTGTGAGCGCTCCACACGGGCGATCGAGATCGTCCACAACGGTAATGAACGCATCGGTATTCTGACGGCTCGGCATGCTCGAGAGCTCAAGTGCTCGGACCGTGTGATTCTGGGAACCGATAGTCCCGCTGGTTCGGGCGTGCAGCCGCTCGGAATACTGCGTTTGATAGCGCTCCTGTCCAGCATGGCGGATATCCCGGCGGAGGAGGTCTTCTGTTATGCAACCGGCAATACGGCGCGCCTGCGTGGTCTCGACAGTGGCGAGATCGCAGTAGGCCGCGCGGCGGATCTGGTGTTTCTTGATCGTGCGCAACACACGGCCGGACGTGATCTGCTCGAGAGCGTGCAGCTCGGGGATATCCCGGGTGTGGGCATGGTGCTGGTGGACGGTGTGGCTCGCTGCATGAGAAGTCGCAACACGCCGCCAGCAACGCAAGTGCCGCTCATTCTCGCATGAGCAGCGCTCCAACCAGTGCCGATGTACGCGCCTTGGTCAGTCACGGCCCCATCAGTGCCGTGCAGTTTGTCGTGTTGGCCGTGTGTGTTGGTCTGAATATGCTGGACGGGTTCGACGTGCTGGTCATGTCATTCACCGCCTCGGGCGTCAGCGCCGAATGGAAACTCACGGGCAGCGAGCTCGGACTGCTGCTGAGCGCCGGGCTCGTCGGAATGGCAGCCGGGTCGCTGTTTCTGGCGCCGCACGCCGACCGAATCGGCCGACGCGCCATCATCCTGATTTGTGTGATCGTTGTCAGCGTTGGCATGCTGTTGTCCGGATTCTGCCGCAGTGTGCTGCAGCTCGGTGCGCTGCGGGTAATTACGGGTATCGGCATCGGCGGCATTCTGGCCAGTGCGACGGTAATGGTTGCCGAATTCTCGTCCGCGCGCTGGCGCAGCACGGCCAGCTGCCTTTATACCTCGGGCTATTCGATAGGAGGGACAGCCGGCGGCGCCATTGCGGCCCTATTGATTGCGCGCTACGGCTGGCGATCGGCATTTCAATTCGGCGCCCTGACCTCTGCAATCATGTTGCCCCTGGTGTACTGGGGTCTTCCGGAGTCGGTTGACTTTTTAGTCACGCGCCAGCCCCGGGATGCGCTATCTCGCCTCAATCTGCTTCTCAAGCGCATGCGCCGAGCTACGCTCGTCACGTTGCCGGCAGCGTTACTGCACGAGCATGCACCCAAAGGCGCTGCTGTGTGGCGATTGCTGTCGACTCCGCTGGTGCGCTCGACCACGCTGATCTGGATCGCGTTCTTTTTCATGATGGCTGGCTACTACTTCGTATTCAGCTGGACGCCGCGGCTTTTGACGGTCAGCGGCCTGACTGCGGCGCAAGGTATTACGAGTGGTGTGCTGCTGAGTCTGGGCGGCATTGTTGGCACTATTGTGTTCGCCTTCATCGCCGCAGCCACTGAGATACGCCGCCTGACGTGCCTATTCCTGCTGATCGCTGGCCTGCTGATGGTGCTATTTGCACTGACGCTCACGAATCTGCCGCTGACAATGATTCTTGGCGTATTGCTCGGTGGTGTCGCAACCAGCGCCATGGCCGGCTTCTATGCGCTGACGCCGACCTTGTATCAGCCGCAGGCCCGTACCACGGGCATGGGATCGGCAATCGGCATTGGTCGTCTCGGCGCAATTCTGGCGCCCATCGGAACGGGCAAGCTCATCGATATGGGTTGGCATCCCGCGCAGCTGTACCTTGTTTTTGCAAGTGTATTTTTGATAGCCATGCTGGGGTTACTCGGGCTGGCGACGCCCGTCGCCGCGTCCGTGCTTGCGCGCGAAGCCGCCTGAAGATGACATCGCAGGACATTCATGCGCTGTCCGGTGCGCTGTCGAATATCCGGGTGCTCGATTTGACGCGAGTGCTGGCCGGACCCTGGGCGACGCAAATCCTCGGCGATTTGGGCGCCGAGATCATCAAAGTCGAGCGCCCGGGGCGCGGAGATGAATCGCGGGCCTGGGGACCGCCGTACCTCTCGGGCACTGAGCTATCCGCCTACTACCTGTGTGCCAACCGCAATAAGAAATCGATCGCTGTGGACCTGTCGCAGCCCGACGGCGCGGCTATCGTGCGAGGACTCGCAGCTCAATGCGACATTCTGGTGGAGAACTTCAAGGTCGGCGGCCTGAAGCAATATGCGTTGGACTACGACTCACTGCGCTCGAGTGAGCCGCGCCTGATCTACTGCTCGATCAGCGGCTTTGGTCAGACGGGTCCCGAGGCGCAACGCTCCGGCTACGACGCAATGATCCAGGCCATGAGCGGACTCATGAGCGTGACCGGAAGAGCCGCCGGTGAGCCTGGGGAAGGTCCACAGAAGGTGGGCGTGGCCGTAACCGATGTCATGACCGGCTTGTATGCCGCCATCGCCGTTCTCGCAGCACTGCAGCACCGCGCCCGCTCCGGTGTGGGCCAATACATCGACATGGCGCTGCTGGACGTCCAGGTGGCCTGCCTGGCGAACCAGGCCATGAATTTCCTGACTGTCGGGGAGTCGCCGCAACCCCTGGGCAATGCACATCCGAGCATCGTGCCGTATCAGGACTTCGTGACTGCGGACGGTCATTTAATGCTGGCAGTGGGCAATGACGAGCAATTTGCGCGACTTTGTGCTGTGGCAGGACATCCGGAGTGGGCCACCGACGCGCGCTTCAGCTCGAATCGTGCACGGGTGGAGCATCGCCACGCGCTGGTGGTGATGATTGGCGAGGTCATGCGAGCGCACAGCACACAATTCTGGCTGCGCGCGCTGCAGGCAGCCGGCGTGCCATGCGGCCCGATCAATACGATTGCCGAGATGTTTCGGGAGCCTCAGGTGCGCGCGCGTGGCCTGCATGTCGAAATGCCGGACGCAAAGGGGCAGGCCATTCCTGTCGTTGCAAGTCCACTGCGTCTGTCGGAATCACCCGTAAGCTACCAACGCGCCCCGCCAACGCTGGGGCAGGACACGCGTAGTGTTCTGCGCTCACTACTGGATTTGACAGACGATAACTTGAACGCACTGCAACTGCGCGGAATCATCGAGGATCCCGGCGCTTAGCGCGCAACGAACTTCTGTACGCGCATACCTTGATTGACGTCCCCGACATACACGGCGCCGTCGGCGCCAACGGCAATGGCGTGTCCCCAGTAGATCTGCCCGTCGTAGTTGCCGAAGCGGCTCCATCGAGCGAGGATTTTGCCGGAAAGATCGCTCTTAACCAGCTCTTCATGGCCTGCAGCCTTTGCGAAAATTCCGTTACCCCCATAGACGGTGTACAGCAAATTATCCGGTCCGACGGCGACATCCCAAGGCTTGCCGAGTTCGTCGGACTGCCACATCCTCAAGAATTTGCCGTTCGGATCGAATACCTGGATACGGGAGTTTTCACGATCGGCGACGTAGACCAATCCCTGTCTATCCACGGCGATACCATGCGGAGTGTTGAATTCACCCGGACCGCTGCCTTTGTGACCCCAATCGAGCAGGAATTTACCGCCGGGAGAGAACTTCGCGACGCGGCTGTTGCCATAACCGTCACTGATGTAGATGCTCCCGTCCGGGGCGAAAGCAATAGCAGTCGGGGCATTGAAGTGCGTGCCATCCAGACCAGCCGTACGCTCCTTACCCAGTGTGAGGAGCAGCTGTCCATCATTGGAGAACTCAAAGACCTGCTGCAGCGTGACGTCGGTAACCCATACGTTATCGTGACGGTCCACGCCAAGGCCATGAGGCGATACGAAGCGATCTTTCCCCCAAGCCGCGAGCAGCTTGCCTGTCTTGCCGTCAAAGCTCAGGATCGCCGGCGAGGCAATGGGACCGGGTTGCCACGTTGGGGCCGGTGGCGGACAAGCCGCTTCCCCGCCTAAGCACAGCGAGGAATTCTCAGCTCGATTAAAAACGAAGACGTGATTGTGAGAGTCGACTCCCACACCGGATATTTGTCCCAGGGCGAAATCGCTCGGCAGCTGCGGCCAGCCGTGAACGACGACATAGGGTTCAAGCGCACCGGCTTGCTCTTGTCCGAAAGCGACCGAGATCGCAGCAGGCAGGATTGCGAGCAAGACGATCGGCCTAAGAGATTTCCACACTCCCATAAAAGACCCCCCGTTTTTTTGCCATATTCGAGGATACTGTCCGGGTTGGCAATACGGAGGTCCGGGCATATTGGGTCTGAAGTAGGGTCACGATCGCAAATTGGAGACTTTGCCCGGCTTTTCGCGCGTGGTTGGTGCAAAATAGCACCGTCGTTTCTACGAGCGCGTAGTCGCAAAAAGCACCATGTCGGAGTCCACACGCGATCCGCAATCTATCTGCGCGCCCGAGCGTCGACGATTCCTGCATCGCGCCGGCGCCGTGTGTGCCACGCTGGGCGTATTGACAGCCTTACCCAGCCGCGCAGCGGTAATAGAGCAGCCGCGACGCCTGCAGTTTGTGCACACCCATACGGGTGAGACTCTGAGCGTGGAATATTTCGATGGCGGCGGCTATAGCGCTTCCGGTCTGGCCTCGATCGACCATTTGCTGCGCGACTTTCGCACCGGCGAGAGCCATCGCATCGATCCGAAGCTGCTCGATATTCTGTATGACCTGCAGAACCTCGCCAATCGGCATAGCACTTTCGAGGTCATCTCGGGCTACCGATCACCGACGACGAACGCGATGCTGCGTCGAGCCTCGAGCGGTGTGGCGGAGCATAGCCAGCACCTGTTGGGAAAGGCCATTGATGTGCGATTGACCGGTTTCGCGACCGATCGGCTCGGGCAATACGCGCGCTCGCTGTCCCGTGGCGGCGTGGGATTCTACGCGCGCTCTGATTTCATACATATCGACACCGGGCCGGTTCGATACTGGTAGCAGTTGCGCCTAATCGAATGGCCAAGGCATTGACTCTGGCAGCGTGATTGCGGTCGGCGCTGACGGGAGTTGCCGAGGCGGGCGCTGGTCCACCGCCCGCCACCAGGGCGTCAGCTCGTGTTCATGCGCCGGCTCGACGGGCTCACCCAGTTTCGGCATCAGAAGCCGCACGTCTTTATCCGCAGCCAGCGTCAGCAGCGATTCGACCGGCTGATCCCAATCATGGGTCGCCAGCGCAAAAGTGCCCCAGTGGATGGGCAGAAATGTGCCACCGCCCAACAGCGCGAGCGCCTTGATGGCGTTATCAGGACCCAGGTGAATATCTCCCCATGCGGGATGGTAGCCGCCGACTTCGAGCATGGTGAGATCAAATGGACCCGCGCGCTCGCGGATGGCCGAGTACTCTGTAGTCAAGCCGGTATCACCGCTGAAAAATACGGCGTGGCGAGAAGAACGAACAACCATCGATGACCAGAGGGTGGCGTTGCGGTCGTGAAGGCCTCGACCGGAGAAATGTTGAGACGGCGTGGCCGTCACCGACAAGTCCGTGCTCTTGAGATTGTAAGTCTCCCACCAGTCCAGCTCGACGACGCGTTCCGGCGGCACGCCCCAGGCTTCCAGATGCGCACCGACGCCCAGTGAGGTGACGAACGGTACGCCGAGCTTCGCCAGCTCGCGAATCGTCGGGTAATCAAGGTGATCATAGTGGTCGTGAGACACGATCACGAGGTCGATCGGCGGCAGTGCGCGCAGTGCGATCGGTACCGGCTGAAAGCGCTTCGGACCGATGAGGCGCGACGGCGAGGCGCGCGGCCCCCATACGGGATCCGTCAATACAAGATACCCATCAATTTCGATCAGTACGGTGGAGTGACCCAACCAGGTCACGCGCAACCCCGAGCCCGGCGCCTTGGATAATGCGGTGCGCGGATTAACGGCGGGAAGCTGACGCCGAGGGACGCGCCGCTCACCGCCGCACAGAAAGTCCGATAACGAGGGCATCTTGGCGGCGCGATCGCGCAACCCCGGCGATATCGGGTGAATGTTGCGAAAGCCCTCTCCGGCCCAGCGAACGGAAGCCTGCATGCGCTCGAGCCGCGGCCCATCTGCTCGTTTACCCAGGGATTTCATTGCTGCCAGACATTTGCGTGTCCTGCGCAAATGCTGGAAAGTGCTGCACGTGTGCCGCAATGAACTGCGAAGAGCGCTGATCGGGAGCCCGCATTTCTCGCTCCTGCTCCTGTTTATCGTGGCGATATTCAACTACACAGACCGGTATGTAATAGCAATTCTGCTGCCGGATATCAAAAACGATTTCCAGCTCTCCGACACGCAGATGGGGTTTCTGACCGGGGTGGCCTTTACCTTCCTGTACGTTCTTGCAGGCGTTCCCATTGCAAGACTTGCCGACCGCTTCAGCCGCAAGAAACTGCTCTCGGTCGCGCTCGGCATCTGGAGCTTCACCACAGCCGCGGGAGGGTTGGCACAGAACTTCGTGCAGATCGCGATCATGAGAACGCTGGTCGGTCTGGGCGAGGCTGGCGCGAGTCCGCCATCCTATTCTCTGATTTCAGATCTTTATCCGCCCAGCCAACGAGCCACCGCGATGTCGATCTATCTGGCAGGCTCGCCGACAGGGGTACTGATCGGCTTCATCCTCGGAGGTTGGCTCACGCAGCGCTACGGCTGGCGAGTCGCACTCCTGGGAGTGGGGTTGCCGGGCGTGCTGTATGCCTTCGGTCTGCACAAGCTCTTGCCCGAGCCGGCGCGAGGCCGCACGGACTCGAGCGCCACTGCTGCGCATGCTGCGTCCCAGGCCGGCCTGCGCGGCCTGCTGCGCAAGCCCACCTTTTGGCATACGGCGATCGCCACGGCGTACTACAACGCACTGGTCGTCGGGTACGTGAATTGGCTGCCATCATTCTTTGTCAGATCGCACGGCCTGGGGATCAAGCAGACGGGCCTGCTGCTGGCCCTCGTAATCGGTCCATCGTCGCTGATCGGCGTAGTACTGGGCGGCACTGCGACCGACTATCTGGGCAGACGCGACGTGCGCTGGTATTCGCTCTTTCCCGCCGCGGCCATCGCGATCGCGACTCCCCTGTTCATGCTATCGCTGCTGATCGACAGCCTCAACCTGGCGCTGCTGTGCCTGTTCATTCCACTGCTCATCGGTGCCATGCAGACGTCGCCGCCGTTCGCCACCATCAACGGCCTGGTCGATGCGCGTACGCGATCGGTGGCCTCTGCGCTGCTGATCCTCATCATTAATGTCGTGAGCGGCGGGTTGGGGCCGATCTCGGTTGGCTTCATGAGCGACGTGCTGGTACCCAGCGTCGCCGGGGAATCCCTAAGATATGCCCTGCTAATTTCTACGCCCGTATTTGCTATGCTGGCTTCGCTGCATTACTACGTGGCCGGCAGGTATATTCACCGCGATCTCGGGCCCAAAGAGGTGTGCCATGTCGGATGAATTGCACCCACGTCTGCGCCTTCCGGAGTTTCGCGGGCGCATCGGGCTCGCGCGAAGAACCATTACTCCCCCGGTTGGTATCTATGCGCGCACCTGGGGGAGTGCACAGCATGATGTCGCCGAGGGCGTGCATCGCCCCCTGCTGGCGACCGCGATGGTATTGCAGGACCAGAGCGGCGCCACTGAGCTCATCCTCGTCACGCTGGACCTCATTGTCCTGTGGCAGGAGGAGGCCGATAAGGTCCGCTCGGCCATCCTGGAGCGCCTCGGACTCAGACCCTATCAGCTCATTGTGCATCCCTCGCACTCGCATAGCACACCGTTTTTCCTGAGCCGACAGGTAGACAAACCAGGCGGACATCTGATTCCACCGTATTTGGCCGCTCTGCCCGATGTGTGTTGTGAGTTGATCCTCGCGGCACGCGCGACGGCTCGTGATTCGATCTTGACGTGGGCGTACGGCCAATGTGGGCTGGCATTCAATCGCGATGCCATCGATCCGGCCACTGGCCGCGATGTATGCGGGCTGAATTTGGCAGCGAAGGCGGACCATACGCTGCTCGTAGGCCGCATTAGCGATAGCGACGGCAAGCTCAGCGCAACTATAGTGAATTACGCTTGCCATCCAGTGTCCCTGGGGGGTGCAAATCGTCTGCTGTCACCGGATTATATCGGTGCCATGCGTGAGGTCGTGGAGAAAGAAACCTCAGGCGCGCTCTGCGTGTTCTTTCAGGGAGCCGCAGGCGACATGACACCACGACGCAGCTACGAATCCGATGTCGCGGCGGCGGATCAGAATGGCCGGGAACTGGGCTATGCGGCCCTGTCGACTTTGGCCTCGATGTTTCCGCCTGGGCAACAGCTTGAATACCAGGGCATCGAGGAATCCGGAGCGGTGCTGGGCATATGGCGCCTGCGTGCGAAGGCTTCGATCAGCACCGAGATTTCCGGCGAAGTGATCACCACGAAGCTGACGATCAAGGATATGCCGACTCGGCAACAATTGGAGCAGCAGTTGACCAGGGCCACGCAGCGCTTTGAGATCGAGCGCCTCGAGCGGGCCATGGATACGCGCAAGCTTGCGGGCGACGGCACCACGGGCGAGTTGCCCGCTACCGTATGGCGCCTGGGAGAATCGTTCATCGTCGCGACGCCGACTGAACCCTATAGTGCATTTCAAGTCGCGTTACGCGCGCAGTTTCCCGACACGGCCATTGCGGTGTTGATGGCCTCGGATGGGGCCAAGAATTACCTGCCGGTGCCGTCGGCTTTCAAGCGCGACGTCTACCAGGTACGAGTCGCTCTGTACGATGTGGGATCGCTCGAGAGCATGACGCAGCAGGTGGCACATGCCATCGAAGCGGCGCGCTCATCGCCAACCGTTAGTGCATCCCGATAAATACGGGTAAGCTGCAGTCGTGAACGCCAATTCGAATTACGCCGTGCGCGCAATGATGCTGCTCGTGGTGTGCGCGCTACCCGGTATGGCGGTGCGAGCCGATCAGCTCGATGACATCAGACACCATGGTGTACTGATCATCGGCGTGCTCGGTACCGATGAACCCAATAGCTTTGTGGACCCGACCACCCGGCAGTATGTCGGTTACGAGGTGGATCTGGGCAATGCAATTGCGCAGCGGCTGGGCGTCAAAGCGAGCTTCACGCAGCTGGCGGTCGCCGCCCGAATTCCAGAGCTGCAGCAGGGACGCGTCGATATTCTGGCAGCCACCCTGACGCACACCAAGGAGCGCGAGGCGCTGATTGATTTCTCCCTGACGACGCTGGTGACCGGGCAGAGGGTCATGGTCAGAAGCAATGGGGGCATTACTGAACTGGCGCAGCTCGCGGGCAAGAAGGTCGTGACTGCCAAGGGCGGCACTCAGGAAATCAATATTCGCAAGGCAGTCCCCTCGGTCGATGTGGTGACCTTCGAGACCGCGCAGCAAGCGTTTCTCGCGTTTCGTCAGGGCAAGGGGGTAGGCTACGTAAACGACGAAGTCTCACTGCTCAGCGACTATTCCAAACTCGGCGCGGACCAACAGCACTACGTGATTCTACCGCAGAGTATCAGCACCGAGCCCATCGCCATTGGGATCCGCAAAGGTCAACCGAGCCTCAAGGCGGCCATTGACGATGCATTGCGCGACATGGAGCGCTCGGGCGAGGGCGCGAAGCTGTTCGTGAAATGGTTTGGAGCCGACAGCCGGCTGAAGATTCCGACGCGCAGTTTCAAATTCGATTCCGATAAGATCCCGGACTAAGCGGCTGCCGCACTCTTTTGCCGGCGGGCGGCGGTCGGGAAATGCGCATGCCTCACTTCGATCTAACGCTGCTGCTCACAGGCCAATACCGGGATTGGTTGCTGGCCGGGCTGCGACTTTCACTGGAGCTCACCGCTATCGCGCTGGTTTTGGCGCTGCCGCTGGCCGTCGCGGTGGCCTTGATGCGGCTGTCGCCAGTGCGGCTCCTGCGGGCCATCGGGCTCTCGTTCGTTGAGGGTATCCGCAATGTGCCGCTGCTCGTGCACATGCTGTTTTGGTACTTCGGCGCACCCGAGCTGCTACCCGAGTCGTTACGGCAGCGGCTCAATGAGGGCAATTTCGAGGCCTTGAGTGCGATCGTGGCGCTCACGCTGTATACAGCCGCCTACATGTCCGAGGACATACGCAGCGGCGTGCGCGCTATCCCGACGGTGCAGCTCGAAGCCGGGCGCGCACTGGGTTTCGGTTACCTGACGAATATGCGCCTGATCGTGCTGCCGCAGGCCTTACGGATAATCGTGCCACCGCTGATATCACAGACCCTCAACCTGTGGAAGAACACCAGCATCGCTACGGTCATCGGCGTGGGCGAGCTCATGTATCAGGCCGCGAAAGTTGAGACCGCGTCATTTCGCAGCGCCGAGGCCTTCAGCTTTGCCACGATCAGTTACCTGTCGGTGTCGCTGATTATCACGGGAATCGCGGCCTGGTATCAGCATCGCCATCCCTTGAGAACGGCATGAAGGAGCTGATCGAGAGGTACTGGGTTTATTTCCTGGTAGGTCAGTATCCGCACGGGCCGCTCGGCGGGCTTGCGCTGACGCTGCTGCTGGCCGCCTCGGGCCTGTTGTTGGCCCTACCGCTTGGAGTGCTGCTCGGCATCGCACGACTCAGTGCTTATCGCTGGCTGCGCTGGCCCGTCACGGCACTGGTTATGACTGTGCGCGGCACGCCGCTGCTGATGGTCGTGTTCTGGGCCTACTTTTTCTTACCCAGCGTGACGGGCGTCAGGACCAATCAATTTTCCACCATGCTTATCGCGCTGGTCGTGTTCGACGGCGCGTATCTGGCCGAAATCGTTCGCGCCGGGATTCTGGGGGTCCCCAAGGGTCAGGCGGAGGCCGCTCGCTCGCTGGGTCTGGGCGTTCCAGGTGCATTGCGGTTCGTCGTGCTGCCCCAGGCACTGCGCAGCATGCTGCCCTCCCTGGTGAATCAATTCGCCTCGAGCATCAAGGAAACCTCGCTGGGCTATATCATCGGCTTACAGGAGGTTTCCTTCATCGCCTCGCAGATCAATAACCTCGAGCTCACCAAGCCGATGCCGATCTACCTGATGCTGGCGGGCACCTATTTTCTGCTGTGCTTCGGGCTTTCACGTCTGGCGTTCTGGCTCGATCGCTCCTTGGGTGTCGCGCGGGTGAGCCGTGCCGCAGCGGTGCGCGCGACATGATCGTCCTGGAGCAGGTCAACAAGTGGTTCGGGCGCTATCACGCGCTGGTCGATGTTTCCGAGAGTGTGTCAAAGGGCGAATTGGTGGTGATCTGCGGCCCCTCCGGGTCCGGAAAATCCACCTTGCTGCGTATTCTGAACCGGCTCGAGGACATCCAGTCCGGGCGTATTCTCATAGACGGGCAGGATATCTATGCGCCGGGTCTGGATCTCAACCGTTTTCGTTCCTACATCGGTTTCGTCTTTCAACAATTCAACCTGTTTCCCCATTTGACGGCACTGGAGAACTGCTCACTGGCACCGATGCGCGTGCACGGTCTGAGTCGCAGCGCTGCGACGACGCGTGCCATGGAATTGCTCGAGCGCGTCGGTCTGGCAGATAAGGCGGGTGCCTATCCTGCCGAGCTGTCGGGCGGTCAACAGCAGCGCGTGGCGATCGCGCGGGCGCTGGCTATGCAGCCGCCGCTGATGCTGTTCGACGAGCCGACCAGCGCTCTGGATCCGGAGATGGTCGGTGAGGTGCTACTCGTGATGCGCGATCTGGCGCACGCCGGGATGACGATGGTCTGCGTCACTCATGAAATGGGTTTTGCCCGCGACGTGGCCGATCGTATCTTGTTCATGGATGCCGGCCAGGTGCTCGAGCGCGCCTCTCCGGCAGAGTTCTTTCAGCGGCCGCAGCACCCGCGCGCACAGCAGTTTCTGGCTGACATCCGCACGCCGTTTGCGGAAAAGGGGATCTAATGTTGCACTGCCGGCTTCGTGCCTTCCTCGTCTTAGTCAGTTGCGCATTCTCTTTCGCTCCCGCCGAGGCTTGGTCAAGCGATACGACAGAGCCCGTCAACGTCATCTTTGACACGGATATGTGGTCGGACATCGACGATGCCTTGGCGTTGGCCATGCTCCATGCCTTGCAGGATAGGCACGAGATCAATCTCGTCGCTGTAACGGTCAGTACCGATGAAAAATGGTGCGCCCCGTATGTCGATCTGATCGATACCTTCTACGGCCATCCAAACGTGCCGATCGGCGTCGTGCACAATGGTCTCAATACAGCGGCGTTCCGCAGGTTGTTTCCATCTGCCCGCTGGCCGGTGACCCGCTACACCGAGCTCCTTTCGGCAGAGAAGAAGCGCGACGGCTCCTTCGTCTATCCGCACCGTCTGATCGATGACAGCAAGGCGCCCGAGGCGGTTGCGCTCCTTCGCAAGGCTTTGGCGGCGCAGCCCGATGGCAGCGTCGTAATGATTCAGGTGGGTTACAGCACCAATCTGGCTCGATTGCTCGATAGCGGGGCCGACGCCGCCAGCGCTCTGAACGGGCGCGATCTTATCCGACAGAAAGTACGGCTGTTATCGGTCATGGCTGGAAATTTTGCAGATTCGACGATTGACGGACGAACGCTGGCCAGAGGAGCGCCGGAATTCAATCTGGAATCGGACGTGCCAGCCGCGCAGAGGCTCTTTGCCAACTGGCCCACGCCGATTGTGGCCAGCGGATTTGAAATCGGATTAGCACTGCCGTACCCGGCGCTGAGTATCGAGCGAGATTTTTCCTATGCTGAACACCATCCGATCGCAGAGACTTATCGCACCTACGCCGATGAGACTTCTCAGAAATGGCCTCATAACCACGCGACGTTTGATCTGACCGCCGTGTTATATGCCGCCCGACCAGACAGGAATTACTTCTCGCTCTCGCAGCCCGGTCGAATCACGGTCCTGGACGATGGCAGTTCGCGTTTCGATAATTCCGAGGGCGGATCGCACCGCTACTTGATTTTGAGCGAAGCGCAGAAAGCGCGCGCTCTCGAGGCAATGGTGATGCTGGTCAGCCAGCCGCCGAGGCAAAAGTGATCACTATCGGGGCCGGTAGGTTTCCAGAGCCGCCTTTTCGAACGCGGCATGACTCTTGGCGCCGTCGCCGGGAAAGCTCACGTGCTGAATCAGCCACACAGTGGCCACGCCGTGTTCGGGGTCAATGCGA
>Ga0302324_100014396_pt1 | contig 15956 bp, 17 predicted proteins | sample Palsa_T0_1_FD_201949 | JGI IMG/M metagenome (GOLD analysis project Ga0302324, IMG submission 201949) | Peat permafrost microbial communities from Stordalen Mire near Abisko, Sweden - Palsa_T0_1 | ecosystem: Environmental > Terrestrial > Soil > Palsa > Peat permafrost | place: Sweden: Abisko...
CATCTGCAGGGCGTCACCGCAGAGGCAGTAGTCGAAGAAGTGCTGTTCGGGTACCCACACGCTGTCGTAGCCGAGCTCTTCGGCCAGAACGGCCCGCTCGATTTCACCGTGGAACACGTGGTGCGGGCCCATCCACGGGGGACATTGGAAGGTGTGGTAAGTGCCGACTCTCATCGTCCGGCCCGCTTCTCTCTGACCATTCGAACGATCTCCTCAATAGCTGCGGCGACCTCTCCGGGTGACTCCATCGGTTCCATATGGCCCACTCCCTCCAGTACTGACAACGACGCCCCGCCGATGGAGCTGGCCAACAGACGGCAGTCCTCGAAAAACGGGTCACCATCGCCGACCACGACTGCGCACGGCACCGGGACGTGGACCAACCGTTCGGTGAGGTCGAAATGCGTGATCGCATTCAGGGTCGCAATGAGCACCGCCTCATCGCACGCGGCGACGTCCGCGACGAACTCCTCGACCTGAGCGACGTGCGTCCGCAGGTAGTCGGCACCGAAGAGGCCAGGCCCCATGGCTGCAGCCAAGGCCCCCGGTCCCTGGGTCCTCACGAGCTCTGTCAGTTGCAGCGTGGCCTGCTGGTACGACGTCCCTGCCGAGCTAGTGGTCCCACAGAGGACCAGCCCTCCGACTCGCCCCGGCGCTTGGGCGTACAGATGCTGCGCCACCATCCCACCCGTGGAATGGCCCACCACTACGGCCTCAGCGATCCCCGACGACCCGAGTGTGTCGTCGACCTCGGTCGCCAAGTCGGCGAGAGAAAAGGAACCCTCGATCCTTTTCGAAGCGCCGAACCCCGGTAGATCGAACGCCACGGTCTGGTACGCGTCCCCGAGGCGCTCGACGACGGCCGCCCATACTGCATGTGAGCCGGCGAAGCCGTGGAGAAGCATGGCGGGTGGCCCCTTTCCACGCTGAACCGCATGTAGCCCAACGCCATTTCCCGACACCGCACCACCCCATCCCGCTGTTCATCTTTCGAGCGCAAGAAAGATAACACCCCGGTGTACGCTGCTCGGCGGTGCCAAGTACGGCCGGGACAGCGCGCTCCGATGCAGAGACCGACACTCGACCTGGAGCGCTTACCCGCATGCGGTTACTGGAGGTGGGTGAGAGGCTGTTCGCGACAACGGGCATTGATGCCACCCCGACTCGCCAGATCTGCCGAGAGGCCGGTGTCCACCAGGACGCAATCCACTACCACTTCGGAACGAAGGACCGGTTCGTGGCAGCCATCCTCGACGCAGGAATCGACCGAGTCGACCAGCACCTGGCCAGGCGGTTGGCCGAGGCCGAGGTCGAGGGTTCCCGACGACCGGCGTCGGTCGCCACCCTCGCCCAAGCGGTGGTGACAGCCACTACTGACATGTCGGACGAGCCGGGCTTGGGGCGGCATTACCTGGGATTTCTTACCGCTTTACTTGCGAATCCCCGGCTCCGTCCGCTCGCCACGGGCCGGCCTACATCCTGGGGGCAGCGTATGGTCGACTCGCTCACACCCCTCACCCCTGAACTGACCGAATCGGAGCGTGTGTACCGTGTGGCGATCACCGGGTTCCTCATAATCCACATGATCGGTATGGATTCGGAGTCACTCGGGCAATGGCTCGCGGTGTCCGGTACGCCGTACGACCAGGATCCCCACAGGCTGCTGGTACAGACTCTCGTCAGCGTTCTGTCGGGTTGAGTTGCTCTCCCGAGAGACGGGGCGCAGGGCCGAGCGAGAGCGGCTGAGCGGGCGAGAAAAAAGCTGCGGCAGTGGGCCGGGATTCCTATTGCACTCTTGATCACGGAGGGGTATGGTCACGCGCGCTTGCCTTCGACAGTGAGGGTGTGGAGGACGACCCGCGCCGTCCACTGCCCCCGAGAGGGGCGAGAATATGCCTCCTTGCCGCATCCCGCAGAACTCTGAGGTTGCGTTTTTGGGCGACTCCCCGCCGGTTGACCCCCCGATCAGAGCCGGGGTCGACCGAAGGTGGTGGTGGGCGGCGCAGGCTCGTCTTCGGGTCCGGACTCGAAGATGCTCATATCTCCGCCGGACCGATGACTGTACTAGCGGTGCGGGTCGGCGCCCCTCGATGACCCAGTGTAGGGAGCGACACCATGGAAAGCGCCGGAGGGCCTCCGCCCGTTGACAGCGACTCGTTTTCCGAGTTCGCCTTCAGCTTCACTCAGACAGCGCGGACCCTGTTCGCGGCCGGCGGTGTCACCCCTACCCTGACCAGTGTGGTCGAACTGGCCGTCGCGACGATCGAGGGCTGTGACTACGCGGGCCTCTTCTTGATTGAAGGAAACACGGTGGCCACCCCGGTGTACACGGACCCGATCGTCGTCGAAATCGACCGTATCCAGCACACGACCGGCGAGGGCCCCTGCCTCGACGCCATCGCCCACCGTCTGATTTTCTACGCCGACGACCTCGGCCGGGACCTGCGCTGGCTCCACTTCGCTCCTCGAGCGACCGAAGCAGGCGTGCGCTGCGTGCTGGCCCTTCCGCTCTCGGCCGACGCACAACTGGGCGCCCTAAACCTGTACGCCCGCTACCCCCTGGCCTTCGGCGTCGTCGACCGAGCCAGGGCGGCCATTTTGGTCTCCTTGGCCAGCCTCGCCCTCTCCGTTGCCCACTCCCACGAGGACGAAGAACGCCGCGCCGCCAATCTCCACGCCGCACTGGCCAGTCGGGAAACCATCGGCGAGGCGTTGGGGATCCTCATGGAGCGTGAGCGCATCACCGGCCACCAGGCGTTCGACATTCTGCGCCGGGCGTCCCAGCACCTCAATATCAAACTCCGAGAAGTGGCGGAGAACCTGATCGAGACCGGAGAGGATCCTGATACCGGCTCGCCGCACGGCGACCCGCAGATGATTGGCTTGGCACGGAGTCGTGCGGATTCGCGACATCGTCCACCACGCGACCGGGAGGGGAAGGGGTGACAATGGAAAGAGCCGCAAGTCAGTCCGCCGTCGACAGGGACTCTCTCGTGGAAGTCACCTTGAGCGTTACCGAAGCGGCGAAGAATCTATTCTCGGGTGGCAGTGTCAGCGGCACCTTGGCCAGCATTGTCGAAATGGCCGTCACCACTATCGAAAGCAGTGACTTTGCGGGAATCTTTATCATCAACGGAAACGCAGTCGCAACCTCGGTGCACACCGATCCCATGGTCGTAGAGGTCGACGCATTGCAGCGCCGATACAACGAGGGGCCGTGCCTCGACGCCATCACCCACCGGCTCACCTTCTACGCCGACGATCTGGGCCGCGACCTTCGTTGGCCCAAATTCGCTCCTCGAGCGACCGAAGCGGGGATACGCAGCGTTCTGGCCCTTCCTCTGTCTGTCGACGCACAGCAAGGAGCTCTCAACCTTTATGCTCGCTACCCCGTCGCCTTCGGTGTCGTCGACCGAGCCAAAGCAACCATTCTGGCGGCGTTGGCCAGCCAGGCCCTCTCCGTTGCCCACTCCCATGAAGACCAGGAGCGCCGAGACGCCGCTTTCCACTCCGCCTTGGCCAGTCGAGAGATCATCGGCGAGGCCCTGGGGATTCTCATAGAGCGAGAGCGGATCACCGCAGACCAGGCATTCGACATACTGCGTCGTGCCTCCAAGCACCTCCACATCAGGCTCGTAGAAGTCGCCCAGAACCTGATCGACACCGGAGAGGACCCCGACACCGGCCAAGAACACCTTCCTATGAGCTCCTTTCCCTAGGCAGTTGGATACGCACCCCGATGGCCACCGCTGGGCACCCCCAACGCCACCTTCGCGGCGCACGCTGCGATGTAGGTACAAGTCGGGATGGTGTGGCATGCACACAAGGGACAGTTCCAAGGATGAGGTTGACCAAACCGGGTACTCGCGGACCCCGAGGTCGCAATGACCACCACGTGCAAGAGCGCTGAAGGTTGTGTCGCCCTCCTGATTGACGAGACCAACCGGATCCATGCGGAGAGCGCCGTCACCCCATGGGGCTACGAGTTGACGACCCAAGTCCACAACATCGGCATCGTCGTCACCGAGATTTCGAAAACGCTCTTGGTCAATCCTTCCTGGCTGCGCTTTGTCGTCGAGAGTGACGATTTCGAGGCCTGCGTAGCCGACGAGATCGTTGACTGGTACTTGATCGAAGAGCTCGTCAACACGGACGGAGCACCGCGCATCGTATGAGCCATCAGTAGGTTGAACGATGCGGACTTGGCCACGGAGCAAATCTGGTCGCCCCCAAAAGGGGCAACCGGCTCAGGCCGCCGGCGGGGGAGTGCCCACAGGACCGGCTGCAATCTGCATTGCAATCGCTGTGCTGTTTTCGATGAGGCGTCGGGCACATCGTTGCTGAGATAGATCGGGAGCGACACTCCGACCGGTGATCTGGCGATCGGTTCGGGATCTCCTCACGCCCCGGCCGCCGGGTCGTCGGCGCGGGCCCAGCATCCAGGCCCGTCCCCTCTGGGGCGGCGGCGAGATGGCCTGCGGGCCTGGTTTCGTGCCCTCTCGCGCCTCCATTTGGGCTGGAGGAGGGCGGCCGTTTCTGCTGGGACGCAGGCGGGGGGCCACAACAGGCGGTCACGCTGACCACCAAGACAGCGTCCGAACAGGAGTTCGAATCTGTGCGCCATGGCGGTTTTTCGGGGGTCGCCCGTGCGGCGGCCCAGGCACCACGCCGTGCCCGGCCCGGCCGCGCCGGATTTCGGCGCGCCACGGTCCCCCGGAGCGATCATATGAATAGCATAAGAAAATTGCGTGACATCCATGTTTCGTTCATGCAAGATGACCAGATCACAGCAGTACGACCACGGGGGTGGAAAGAATGGCCATTGACACGTCTGCGGGTGCCGAACCCTTTGGGGGGGCCGACGTCCGCGCAATCAACATCCAGCCGGTTGCTGATCCCGCACCGCTCGGCTTGGCGGCCTTCGCCATGACGACGTTCGCGCTCAGCATCTCCAACACGAACGTCTGGGGGGCGGGCGCATTCGCCGCCCTCGGTCTCGCCCTCGTCTACGGCGGCTTTGCCCAGCTGCTCGCCGGCATGTGGGAGTTCGTGCGCAAGAACACCTTCGGGGCGGTGGCCTTCACCTCCTACGGGGCGTTCTGGATCACCTACTACGTCCTCGTCAAGTTCGTCGCCCCCGGCGTGCCGGTCAGGAGCCTCCCGGTAATGCTCGGGGTGTTTGCCCTCGGCTGGACGATCTTCACCGCCTACATGACGGTCGCCTCACTTCGGGTTTCCGCCGCGGTGGCACTGGTGTTCATCCTGCTCACGATTACCTTCGTCCTGCTGACCATCGCCAACTTCAATCTCCCCGACCCGGGCATGACCAAGGCCGCCGGCTGGTTCGGCGTTGCCACGGCGGCTGCTGCCTGGTATGCATCTTTTGCCGGGGTGACGAACGAGACGTTCAAGAAGACCGTCCTCCCGGTCTTTCCGTTGGCCCCCAAGGTGAACTCAGCCGAGCAGCCCCGATAGAGCGAGCCCAGATAGAAAAGGAGTCGGGGGTCCATCAGCGTCGAGCAGGAAGAGGAAGACCATGAGCGTTCCAGTCCCATCGGGCAGCGAGGTGGGCCTCTCCGCCCTCCTCCACGAAACGCGGCGGTTCCCCCCACCCCCCGAATTCGCCGCCCAGGCCAACGCCCAGCCCGGTATCTACGAGGAGGCGGCCAAGGATCCGGTGGCTTGGTGGGCCACGCAGGCCGAGCGCATCACCTGGGACACGCCCTTCGAGCAGGTTCTCCAGTGGGACCTCCCCTTCGCCAAGTGGTTCGTGGGGGGCAAGCTCAACGCCTCGGTGAACTGTGTCGACCGCCACGTGGCGGCCGGGCGGGGTGACAAGGTCGCCTACCACTGGGTGGGCGAGCCGGAGGGGGACACCCGGACCATCACCTACAGCCAGCTGCACGCCATGGTCTGCCAGGCGGCAAACGCCCTGGTCGAGCTCGGGGTGAAAACAGGCGACCGGATCGCCATCTACATGCCGATGATCCCCGAGACGGTGGTCGCCATGCTGGCCTGCGCCCGGCTCGGGGCAGCCCACTCGGTCATCTTCGGCGGCTTCTCGGCCGAGGCCCTGGCCGGCCGCATTCTCGATGCCGACGCCCGGATGGTGATCACCGCCGACGGCGGCTACCGCCGAGGAGCGACGGCCGCCTTGAAGGTCAACGTTGACGAAGCCCTGCGCCAGTGCCCCGACGTCCACAGCGTACTGGTGGTGCGGCGCACCGGACAGGACGTGGCCTGGGAGGAGGGCCGGGACCAGTGGTGGCACGACACCGTCGACCGCCAGGCGATCAGCCACGAGCCCGAGTTCTTCGATGCCGAGCAGCCGCTCTACATCATGTATACGAGTGGCACAACGGCCAAGCCGAAGGGCATCCTCCACACCACTGGCGGCTATCTGGTCCACTGCGCCACCACTCACCACTACATCTTCGACATCAAACCCGAGACCGACGTCTTCTGGACGGCAGCCGACGTCGGGTGGGTGACCGGCCACAGTTACATCGTCTATGGTCCCCTGGCCAACGGCACCACCTCGGTCATGTACGAAGGGACCCCGGATTCCGGGGGCCGGGACCGTTGGTGGCGGATCGTGGAGGACTACAAGGTTTCGATCCTCTATACCGCCCCGACCACCATCCGCACCCTTATGAAGTGGGGTGAAGAGCATCCTGCCGGCCACGACCTCTCGAGCCTGCGATTGCTCGGCTCGGTGGGCGAGCCCATCAACCCCGAGGCCTGGATCTGGTACCGCAAGAACGTGGGCCGCGAGCGATGCCCCATCGTGGACACCTGGTGGCAGACCGAGACCGGGGGCATCCTCATCACGCCCCTCCCGGGCATCACCGCCACCAAGCCCGGGGCAGCCATGACTCCCTTCCCGGGGATCTCGGCCGACGTGATCGACAACGAGGGCGCCCCGGTGGGCAACGACGAGGGCGGCTACCTCGTCATCACCGCGCCCTGGCCCGGGATGCTGCGGGGCATCTGGGGTGACCCCGATCGTTACCGAGAAACGTACTGGTCGCGCTTTCCCGGTAGGTACTTCGCCGGCGACGGGGCCAAAAAAGACGAGGACGGTGACCTGTGGCTGCTTGGTCGGGTGGACGACGTCATGAACATCTCGGGTCACCGGATCTCGACCACCGAGATCGAGCACGCCCTGGTGGGTGACTCGCGGGTGGCCGAGGCGGCCGTCGTCGGCGCCTCGGACGCCACGACCGGCCAGGCCATCGTGGCCTTCGTGACCATTAAGGGCGACGCCGCCCAGACTCCAGAAGAGGGAGAGATCCTGGTCGAGGAGCTCCGGGCGACGGTGGCCCGGACCATCGGGCCGATCGCCAAGCCCCGTCAGATTCTCCTCACACCCGAACTGCCGAAGACTCGCAGCGGCAAGATCATGCGCCGCCTGCTGCGTGATGTGGCCGAGAACCGCGAGCTAGGCGACGTGACCACCCTGTTGGACCCGACCGTCGTCAACATGATCGACGAGAAGATGAAGGCGGGGGCCGGTACCGACGACGACGGCTGAGCCCGACGTACCGGCCCCGTGCCGGCCATTCGAGACTCCGAAGGTCTGGGTTCACTGTCGGCTGTTTCACACGTGGTGACAACATGGTGTTGTGTGGCGCACCGAGGGCCGGATCAGGGGAATGGGTGTAGCGTTCGGCCGAGCCCACTGCGAACGGAGACCTAATGGCCGTCCTTGTGAGGATTACCGCTGCCGGAATGGACAAGGCGGCCTACGACCGGTCGGCTCCCGGACTGCACGAGTTGGTGAAGAAGCAGCCAGGCTTCTTCATCCACGTCGCCTATCCGACGCCCGGTGGATTCACCGTGAGCGAGATCTGGGAGAACGAGTTACAGCAAGAAACATGGTTCAACGAACACGTACGCCCACACCTGCCGGCGGCGCTTTTGGATGCCATGTCGACGGAGTACTTCCACCTTCACGCCGTGGTGCAGCCGTAGTCCGCTGATCCTCCTTCGGGCTGCCGTGACCGGCGGAGCACAGATCTGAGATCATCGGTTGACGGAGTGTGAAGTCGTGACACTGAAGTGTGAAGTCGTGACACTGAAGTGTGAAGCAGGGACAACAATCAGCGGTCTTCGTCTGAGGACGTAGGACAATGTGGGACATTTTGGGACATTTTCGACCGATTTCCGTGCCAGGAGACTGTCCGAGGCCCCGCTGCCGCTCCCGCCATTCCAACGTCCTTTGTTAATGTTGTGTCTCGATGAGGCCGATCACCGTTGGCATTGGCGTGTCCATTACCGCATTGCTGGTGACGAGCTGCGGGTCTGCGACGATACAGAAGGCGGCATCGAAAGCGAAGCCCGCCGAGTCGTCAACGACCACCCCCGCTTCGACGACGACGAATCCGCCACTGCCCGCAACGACCACCCCGGCTCCGACAACGATGGATCGGCCACCCCCGACGAGCGCGACCACGGTGCCACACACCGCAACCACGGTGCCGCACACCACGACGACGGTGCCACACACCACGACGACCACGACCGCCGCCGCCGCGGCGGCTGCTTCGGCCAACAGCTGTACGAACCCGTCGTTCTCCACCAGCGATGCTCAGGGATTGGACAACACTGACCCCAACGACGGGTATCAGTACTGGTGGGTCAACAATGACGCATGGAGCGGGTCGGCCGGTCCGCAGACGATGAACGTGTGCAGCCAGTCGAGCTGGAACGCGGTGTCCGACCAAACCGACAATCAGGGTCAGATCGAGACCTACCCCGACACCGAGTATGACGTCGGCGGTCGTAACAACCCGTCTACGACCCCCATCTCGGGCTTCTCGTCCATCACATCCACCTTCAGCGAGGCCTACCCCTCGGCTGGTGGCTGGGATGCGGCCTACGACCTCTGGACCGACAATTGGACCAACGAGACGATGATCTGGAACCAGTGGGCAGGAGACAATGCCTACTGGGCAGAGTGCGCCAACAACGAGGTCAGCGGCGGTTGCGGCACCGAGCCTGGCGTGGCGCTCACCCTCGGCGGCGTGCCGTACCACTTCCTCGCCAACGGGCCGACCAATGCCAACGGGACTCCCATCCCTTGCACCGCCGCCAACGAGAGCAAGTGCGAGTACATGTACTTCCGCGATACGCAGGTATCGACGGGCTCGGTGGCGATCTTGGCTGCCTGGCAGTGGGAGGTAGCGAACGGTTACGCCAGTGCGAGCGACGTCCCTACCCAGCTGGAGTACGGCGTCGAGATCTCCTACACGAGCGGTACCGAGACGTTCCCTATGACGGGTCTGACATTCAACGTGACCCCGTAAACTCTAGGCGTGTGCGGTCGCTTCGCTCTCTACACCGAGCCCACCAAAGTCGCCCGACTGCTTCAGGCCCAACTGGTCGGCGTCGCAGATGATTGGCAGCCGAGCTGGAATGTTCCGCCGACTGATCCCATACTGGGCGCTCGTGACGAGGTCGATCGCCAGGGCAACCTCTCCCGGACCCTACGACCATACCGGTGGGGCCTGGTTCCTCCATGGGCCAAGGATCCCGCGTCCGTCAAGGGCACATTCAATGCCCGAGCGGAGTCCGTGGCGAGCAAACCGATGTACAGGTCGGCTTTCGAGCGCAAGCGGATTCTCGTTCCAGCTGACGCCTTCTACGAGTGGAAGAAGTCGGCGAAGGCCAAAGAGCCCCACGCCTTCCGTCGCACCGACGGCCAGCCCATGGTCTTCGCCGGTCTGTGTGATCACTGGAAGGCCCCGGACGGACAGTGGTTGGCGTCAGCCACCATTATCACGACATCCGACAACCTCGACATGCACGAGATCCATGACCGCATGCCGGTCATCCTCGAGACCGATATGTGGGACCGCTGGTTGGACCCGGCTCTTGATGACCGCAACCAGTTGGAGGCGATGCTGCGGCCCCCGCCGGCCGGGACCCTCGAGCATTACCCGGTGAGTCGAGACGTCGGCAATGTACGTAACAACAGCGCACACTTGCTGGACCAAGCCGTTGGCCAGCCGGTACCTCAGCTCGATCTCGGTTGAATCTCGATTGAGCTGAGGCTGCCGGCGTGAGGTAGTCGCACAGCATCGGTCTCACTCAGCGGGGATCGGGCCGGTCCAGATTCCAGTGGCGGCTCACCTGGGCGTACCAGGCATCATCGCCGGCCGGCAGGACGGTGTAACGACTGATGGTGCGTTGTCCGCCTTGTTGATCACCGTAGAGAATATCGATCGTGAAGGGATGCCGCTCCTCGAGATCTTTCAGAAGACCGCGACGAGCTGGATCGTCGGCGTCCCGCACGGCGGCCTCCCAATATCCGGTGCCGCCTGCGGGAATGTAGAGGTCGATTCTGAGCCGACGAAAGTCCTCGGCCTGCGCGTGTGGGGGATCTCCGAACGCCTGGTCGGGCATCGGGTACCACCCGTGGAGCAGGGCGATCCCCGTGCCGAGATTTCGCAACCCGACTGCGAGATAGATGATCCCGTTATCCTCCTCGAAGATGGCACGGCCTCCGCCGACGCGGGCGGTATGACGGTCATGCCACAAGACCTTGTGAACCGGGTCGTCGGAGAGCGACGGTATGAGCAACGGGCGCATGGCGGTGAGGAGCGACTCCTCGGCGATGCGAGGCGATCGTTGTCCAGTCAGCCATGAGGTTCGCACCCTATCGAAAAACCTATCCAATGAGGGTCGTCGTCCGTGTCGTCCGTATGGATCGGTCGCCCAGGCGCCGATCCCGGCCTCTACGCTGAAACGGTGAACCTGCTTCCAGTCATCGCCGTTCGCCTTCTCGATGGGCGCGTCGGGAGCACACTGCTCCTGCAGTTACTCGCGACCTCAGAGGAGGTCACGCTCGAGCCGACGACGCGTTGCCCAAATTGGTCGCGACGGTGGCGCCGGGGTCAGGACTAACGCGACAGCGTGAAGGTGTCGATTTCGGCGCCGCTCTCGTTGAGGCCACGAACCAACATCGTGGCGCTTCCGAAGACGGAAGGAGTCACGTCCACGACCAGCAAACAATACCCGGTGTAGCGGACACGGGACCAGGCGACCGTCTCGGGCACTTCCATACCGCCCGACTCGTTGATGTAACTGGCCACCGACGCAACGTTGTCGACTGCCGCTTCGTAACTGTCGGGAACACCGAATGCGTACAGGCTCTTGCCTGCACCGCCACACGTCACGTAGGTCGTCCCCTGGGTCGCCGGTTGAATGGTCGCACCGATAGGCGCCGTCGTTGTTGGTACACCTGCTTTGATGGGATCGGTCCGTTCGTAAATGTGGTTGTGACCGTTGATGACGAGATCGACGCTGTACTGGTCGAACAGGGACGTCCAGTACTGCCGGACACCGCCCTCCGATGCGTGGCTCGTGCAGGTGCAGTAGGCACAGTGGTGAAAGAACACGACTATGAAGTCCACGCTCGGATTGGCGCGCAGTCCCTGCAACGTCTGACCGAGCCACGTTGTCTGGCTCCCACCGCTGTAGCCGAGGTTGGCCGGGATCTCGTAGGACACGTCGTTCGGGTCGAGGCTGACGATCCCGACGTTGCCGTAAGTGAAGAAGTAGGTGCCGGGACACACGCTCGGTCCGTTGCCCGGGAAGTCGAAGCGGTTCACCTCGGCCCCATATCCGTCAGGCGTATACCAGGGCTCCATCTCGTGGTTGCCGAGCGAGATCATCCACGGAATGAAGGCCGATGTAGCCGCCGTCTGGGTGAAGTACGAGTCCCAGGCCCGTGGGTCGTAGTCATCGGTAAGCAGTCCATCGCCGCCGTTCTCGGCGTACGACACGTCGCCGGCATGGAGATGAAATGCGGGCTCCTGGGCCAGGAGGAGATTGCTCGTTGCCACCGCGTCGTACGAGACTCCCTGATCACCGAAGGCCGTGAAGGTGAAGGGTCCCGGCCACCTCGGTGCCGTCGTGAAACTCGAGATCTGTCCTTGCGCGAGATCGCCGGGGCTCGGGTCGAGACCCTGGTGGCCGACGACGTAGTAGTACGTGACTCCGGGAGTGAGATGGTCCGCCGAGACGTGCGCGTAGTACTGCTCCTCGGTTGCCTTGGCGGCCGTCGCCGCCGGCGGCACACTATCGAGAAAATCTGTGATGTCCGCCCATGGTGTGCTGACCACCTTCAATGCGGCCGGAATCTGTTCCCCGAGATCAAAGGGGTTGGTGCCGATGCGCACGAAGGGATTCACCACCGGGTTAGCCACCTGCCACGCGATGTTCATGTGCCGGGTCGGGTCACTGCCGTACGAAATGTGGCGGCCGAACGGGACGATGCCCGATCCGTTCGACGGTGTGGTGCTCGACACCAGCACCGGCGAGGGGGACCATGACGATCGTTGCGGCCGCAAGGCCGCCGACGCTGCACCGGCGGTCGGGCCGAGTAGTGCGGCTCCGCCGATGACGGTACCGGCGCCGGCAAGACCACCCTTGAGGATGGCGCGCCGCGATCGCCGCTTCTGGAACCAGTCGTTCTGCTCGGCGAGACTCAGGGTCTTCGCCACCTCCCGGGTCATTCGTGTAGGTGCCATGGGTATCAATCTGAAGCACCATGCTTAAATGGTTGGTGACGTCGGCGGGTCGGGAGACTGAACTGTGCATGAACCGCACGCGAAGGAGGGTGGTGCTCGGGTGGGCTACGGTCGCCCGATGAGCGAATGGCCCGAAGGCTGGCACCCCGTCAACGCCGAGGAAGCGCAGCACTACGTCGACGCCCACCAGGACCGGGGTGGAGATCCCGAGCTCCTCGAAGAGTGCGAATCGTTCCTTGGCCGCCCTGCGAGGCCGACCACCTGAACGTCCCCCTGCACCCGGGTTGACCAGGGCATATGGCTCCAGTGCTGTGGTCCAGCGGACTTCTTTGCATGACTTTACAATCACACCCGCTCAGCATGTGCGCCGAGGGAGGGGATGTTCTGTGTCTGGTCGTGCGGTCGTCGAGGAGTATTTGAGCGCGTTTGCCGCACGGGACTGGGTCCGGTTCGCGGCGACGCTCACGGAGGAGCGCCTGCTCCGGGTGGGGCCGTTCTTGGACGTCATCGAGTCAAAAGACGACTACGTGGAGTTCCTGAGCAACCTCATGCCTACGCTGATCAACTACGAGGTAAGGGTGGACCGGATCTCGGAGATGGACTCGGGGCGGTTCCTCGTCGAGCTGAGCGAAGTCTTCGACGTCAACGGCCTCAGCACGGAGTATCCCCAGGCGGATCTGTTTGAGGTGGACGCAACCGGCAAGGTGAGCGGTGTGAGCATCTTCATGAAGACACCGGGAAGCCGCCCACCGGTCGAGGGGGCAAGCGCCTCCGACCGGACGACGCGGTGATGTCGACCAAGGGGACCGGGCGGGGTGACGGTGGAGTGGGCGGTGACAGCCGGGACGGGTCTACGCTGCCGGTGTGCTCGGGAGCATGTCCGTGATGGCCTTTATTCCTGTGACCGACGTCGCCACGGCGCGCTCGTTCTACGAGTCGACGCTGGGCCTCTCGGTGGTCGACGACAGCCCATTCGCCCTCGTCGTCGACGCCAACGGGACCAAGGTACGCATCACGCCGGTGCCCGATCTCCGGCCGCAACCCTTCACGATCCTCGGGTGGGAGGTCGCCGGTATTGAGGCGGTGGTCGAGGGCCTGGTCGCCCGGGGCGTCGGCTTCACTCGTTACGACGGTATGGACCAGAGGGCCAACGGCGTCTGGGCGTCGCCCAGTGGCGACCTCGTCGCGTGGTTCGTGGATCCCGACGGCAACACCTTGTCGTTGACGCAGTTCGCTCGCCCGTAGCGGACAGGGACTCGGGCCGCTCACCCCAGGTGCCGACGCCGGGCTCGCGTGATACCGTGATGGTGCAACACCAGCAACGCCAATTGCTGTAGCTGTACTGACGTCAAGGGGAAGCCGGTGAAACTCCGGCGCTGGTCCGCAACCGTGAAGGGTGCGCCGATGAGGCGACACCATGAGCCGGGATACCTCGAGGTCAGAAGAGAGTTCCCACCGTCGAGACACAAGGTCCGGGGCTCGGTGCAACCCCGTCTCGCGCGGAGTTTTCCGAGGTCGAGGGCCGGGAAGCGAGTAAAACCGTGCACATCCTTCGCCGCACACTGATGGGTGTTTCCGCCATCGGCCTTGCCACCGTGTTGGCAGCCGCCATGATCTCCTTGACCGCGCCGGCCGGCGCGGCCGCACCGACGTTGCCGCAAACTGCGGTGGCCCTGGGCGCGGCCCGGTGGCTCGGGACTCAGCTCACCCCGCAAGGCACCATCGACGATGTGACCCCCGGTACCGCCGACCTCTCCGCCACGGCGCAGACGGTGATTGCCCTCGGAGCTACCGGCGTCGATCTACGCGGCGCCCGAGCCGGGCTGTCCTATCTCAAGGCAAATTCGACGACGTACATCACGCAGCAGGGCAGCGACGGACCCGGGCAATTGGCCAACCTGATTCTGGCGGCTCATGCCCTGGGCGCGAGCCCCTACAACTTCGGGGGCACCAATCTCGTGCAGCGACTCCTCGCCACGGAACAGACCAGTGGTCCCAACGCCGGTCGGTTCGGCACCGACGCCCAGAACGCCGACTTCAACGCCGGCACCCTCGATCAGGGCCTCGCCCTGGCCGCCCTGGCCGCTGCAGGCGTGCACTCCGATGCCGCGTCCATCTCGTGGCTCACGAACCAGCAGTGTCCAAACGGAGGCTGGACTGATCCTGACACCGTGAGCACTCCGTGTGATCTGGTCCCCATTGGGAGTGCCTTTCCGAATGAAGACACGAACACCACGTCGTATGCGATCCAGGGTCTCGCTGCCCAGAGCGCGCTGACCGCAACGGTGTCCACGAAGACACTGAGCTTCGTGACGGCGGCCCAAGACACCGATGGCGGATGGAACTTCTCGCCGAATACGGCGGCCAACCCCGAAACGTCTGACCCGAACTCGACATCCGTGGTCATCCAGGCCATTTCGGCGTTGGGGCTGTCGCCCAGTAGCCCGACCTTCGACCAGGGGGCAAATACGCCGCTGACCGCGCTCTTGGCCTTTCAGGTGACTTCGGGCGCCGAACTCGGTGCCTTCTACTTCCCCGGGATCGGTTCCACCACGACGGGGAACGTCGTCGCCACCAATCAGGTGGTACCGGCCCTGGCCGGGTTGACCCTGCCCTATCCGCCCAGCAGCACGGGGAGTTCGTCCTACTGGGTGTTCACCGCTGACGGCGCCGTCTATCCCTTTGGCAACGCCGCCTCGCACGGCTCAGCCGCCACCCTTGCGCTCCACGAGCCGATCGTGGGCAGTGGGGCCACACCCGACGGCGGGGGCTACTGGTTGGTGGCATCCGACGGCGGCGTGTTCAGCTTCGGCGACGCCGCCTTCCACGGCTCGCTCGGCAACACGGTGCTCAACAAGCCCATCGTCGGAATGGCGCCCACGCCCGACGGCGGGGGCTACTGGTTGGTGGCAGCCGATGGCGGCGTGTTCAGCTTCGGCGACGCCGCCTTCTACGGCTCGCTCGGCAACACGGTGCTCAACAAGCCCATCGTGGGCATTTCGTCAACGCCCGACGGCGGGGGTTACTGGTTGGTGGCAGCCGATGGCGGCGTGTTCAGCTTCGGCGACGCCGCCTTCTACGGCTCGCTCGGCGGCAAGGTGCTCAACAGCCCTGTCGTGGGCATAGCTTCGGATCCGAACGGCGCCGGCTACTGGCTGGTGGCATCCGATGGCGGCATCTTCACCTTCGGTGATGCGGGATTCTTCGGCTCGACCGGTGGCATCAAGCTGAACAGGCCGGTGGTCGGCATCTCGTCAACGCCCGACGGAGACGGCTACTGGCTGGTCGCATCCGATGGCGGCATCTTCACCTTCGGAGATGCGGGATTCTCCGGTTCGGCCGCTTCCAACGGGATCAGCAACGGTGTGGCCGTCGTAACCAGTTCGACGTAGCAGTGCGCGGCCCGGAACATCGGGGTCG